>ERZ1090878.1384-NODE-1389-length-11477-cov-4.959552_pt1 | contig 11477 bp, 2 predicted proteins | sample MGYA00478473_ERZ1090878 | MGnify/ENA primary metagenome ERZ1090878 (study PRJEB33644, sample SAMEA5815720) | chicken gut metagenome | biome: Chicken; feature: Gastrointestinal Tract; material: Caecum | place: Ireland | collected 2019-01-01 | study: A study of the... | reverse complement strand
GTTAATGGACTTGCTATTTAGTGAATTTACCAAAATTTATTTTTTGTTCATGAAAAAATAGGAAAAAGTTCATAGAAATGTTACAATAATAACTATCAATTGCATAATTGTATTATAACCTTTTAAGGGCAAGACCGGATTTAGTAAGTAAGATGATAAAATTTTTGCATATTTTAGGGACGTCTTCATTAATTAAATCCGGATTTTTTGATGAAAGGAATACGGTTTTGCAAAATTTTAGGGAAATGGAGGAAAAGGACTGAAAAAGGATAATTTGTCCAAAAACAGGATGAAAAAAAGAGACTTAAAAAGAAAAGGAACAGCCGTCATGGCAGCAGCCCTGGCAGCTGGGATGATAATCCCGACTACAGTGTTTGCGGCCGGCCCGCTGGTCAGGGTTGCTTCGGATTCAGACGTGCAGATGAGTTCTGACCCGGAAGCTGTTTATGTGAACAGCTATTCCGGAACAGAACGCTCGGAGAATTTCAACGACAACTGGAAATTCTATCTGGGCGACGCATCGGGTGCAGAGGACCCGGGCTTCAATGACTCGAGCTGGGAGCAGGTGAATCTTCCGCACGATTACAGCATCGAGCAGGAGTATTCGACATCCGGGGAAGCAGAAAGCGGCTATCTTCCGGGAGGAACCGGATGGTACAGGAAGAACTTTACCGTTGACAGCAGTGCGGAAGGCAAGAGGATTCGGATTGATTTCGGCGGAGTTTACATGAATTCTACGATCTGGGTAAACGGCCATGAGGTCGGAAGCCATCCTTACGGATACACACCGTTCTCCTTCGATATTACTGATTATGTAAATTACGGCGGAGACAATGTGATCACTGTAAAGGTAAATCACCAGACTCCGTCCAGCCGCTGGTATTCAGGAAGCGGTATCTACAGGAGCGTGGATCTGACGATCACAGATCCGGTACATGTCGATCTGTACGGAACAAAGATCGAGACTCCGAACCTGGAGGAAGAAGCTGGCGGCACGGTAAGCACGAACGTCAGCACAACTGTGGTAAATGATTCCGCAGAAGCACAGAATGTAACACTTACACATACTGTATTCCCGAAAGACGGAGATGCAGAGGACAGCATCGGAACTGTGACGACAGAGGCTGTAGAAGTAGCTGCCGGCGCGAGCGCAGATATCGATGCAACAGTACCGGTAAATAATCCGACACTGTGGGACACATCCGATAACCCGGCACTCTATACTGTGAGAACAGAAGTGAAGGTTGGTGACACTGTTGTCGATACATATGACACAGAATTTGGTTACCGCTATTTTAAGCTTGATGCCAATACAGGTTTCTCATTAAACGGAGAGAATATGAAGCTGAAGGGCGTCTGCATGCACCACGATCAGGGAGCCCTTGGAGCAGAGGCATGGGAGGATGCGATCAACCGTCAGGTGAAAATCCTGAAAGAGATGGGATGCAACTCCATCCGCGTAACACACAACCCGGCGTCTGATGAGCTGATCGAGGCGTGCAACGAGCAGGGAATCCTTGTGATCGATGAGGCGTTCGACGGCTGGATGTATCCGAAAAACGGCAATTCCAATGACTATTCTGTATGGTTTGACCAGACAATTGATGACGGTAACGAAATCATCGGGGCAGAATCAGGAATGACATGGGCGCAGTTCGATCTGACCGCCATGATCAAGAGAGGACAGAATGCTCCTTCCGTGATTATGTGGTCTCTCGGAAACGAGGTGCAGGAAGGAACAGCCTATGGTCTTAACCAGACTTATGCAGATGCACAGAGCAAGCTGATCGCATGGGCTCAGGAGCTTGATTCGACAAGGCCTGTCACAAGAGGCGATAATAATGTTAAAGGTAATACATCCGGAACAGCATATAATATTATGGATTCGCTTGCTCAGGCCGGCGGTGCAGTAGGACTCAACTATACAAACGGATCGCAGTATGATACGCAGCACGAAGCAAGTCCGGACTGGCCTATCTACGGATCAGAGACGGCTTCATCGGTCAACAGCCGCGGTATTTATGACAGATTAGGAAACGGCGGCGCGTCACAGACGGCAGATAAGTACCTTACGTCTTATGACAACTCGGCAGTAGGCTGGGGGGCTCTTGCAAGCAGCGCATGGTATGATGTGATCCAGCGTGATTTCGTGGCCGGTGAATATGTATGGACAGGTTTTGACTATATCGGCGAGCCTACACCGTGGAACGGAACAAGCACCGGGGCAGTGTCATCCTGGCCGTCTCCGAAGAACTCCTATTTCGGTATCGTTGATACCGCAGGACTTCCGAAGGACAGCTACTATTTTTATCAGAGCCAGTGGAACGACGACGTTGACACGCTCCATATTCTTCCTGCATGGAATGAAGATGTCGTGACAACAAACGGAAGCGGAGAAGTTCCGGTCGTTGTATATACAGATGCAGCGAAAGTAAAACTGACGCTTACTACTGCAGACGGAGAAGTAAAGGATCTTGGAACAAAGGAATTTACGACAAAGACTACGGATGCGGAATATACCTATCAGATTTATGAGGGAGAAGGCGCAAACGGAACCGCCCATAAGAATCTCTATCTGACATGGAATGTACCGTTTGAAGAAGGAACCATTTCCGCAGAGGCATGGGACGCAGAAGGCAATGCGATCGATCTCGACCAGGTTGAAGGACGTACTTATGTGACGACGACCGGAGATGAGGCTAAGCTGGATGCAGAGGCCGACCGTACAGAGATCGCGGCTGACGGCACAGAGCTGAGCTATATTACTGTCAGCGTTGAAGATGAAAATGGTGAAATCGTTCCTGATGCGGCAAACAATGTGAAGTTTACAGTAGAAGGCGAAGGAACGCTTGTAGGTGTTGACAATGGCGAGCAGGCAGATCATCAGTCCTATCAGGACGATAATAGGGATGCGTTCAGCGGTCAGCTTGTTGCGATCGTACAGTCTACGAAGAACGCAGGCGAGATCAAAGTAACAGCAAGCGCGGACGGACTTGATCCGGCTGTTGTGACGATCAATACGACACCGGTGGAAGAAGAGTCCGGAGAAACGTCATTAAGCTACTACATGATGTCCAGAAACTATTATGTGAAGACCGACAATATGCCTCAGCTGCCTGAGACAGTAACAGCTGTGTATTCTGACAATTCTGAGGCTGACATGACGGTGACATGGAATGAGATCTCAGAGGACCAGATCGCACAGACAGGCACATTCTCAGTTGCAGGTGTGACAGAGGCGGGCGATACAGTTTCTGTAACGGTCAACATGATCGATCAGGTGGCTGCACTGCTCAACTACACTACTACAGTTCCGGTCGGAACAGAACCGGTGCTTCCGGAATCAAGACCTGCAGTGCTCCAGAACGGCGAAGTGATCAGCGCATCCTTCCCGGTAGAGTGGGGCGAGCCTGAGGGCAGCTATGATGAAGTCGGTCCGGTGATGGTAACAGGTACGGCGAATGTACTCGGACAGGAGATGACAGTGTCTGCTGTTGTACGTGTGCAGGAGCAGCAGGTTACAATCGGCGACAGTGTGACAGGAGCAGCCAACCTGAGCCAGGATATTGAGGCAGGCTTCCAGTCAGATACGCTTGAAGCGATCAAAGACGGAAATACAGCGATCAGCGACAACACAAGCGGCGGAGCTAACCCCACGGCATGGAGCAACTGGACGAATACAAATAAGAATAATGACAATGATGCGGAGATTACATTCCGCTATGATACTCAGCAGAGAGTCGGAGAGATCGTTGTTTACTTCGCAAGAGACAACAGTGGCCTGAGATTCCCGAACGCCGGAACGACAGAGATCTATATCTCCGAAACAGGCGAGGACAACAGCTGGACAAAGGTAGAGGCGGAAGAGACGATCGCTGAGTCCGAGAATCCGACAAGGGTCAAGGCATATACATATAATTTTGACCCGCAGTTAGCAACTTATGTAAAACTTCGTGTTGTGAATCCGACAGGTACAGATCTGTCTAAACCGAGTGTAGCGATCACAGAGGTTATGATCAACGAGTGGACAGGCTCCTATACGACGAACTCTACAGCAGCACTTCAGTCGCTGTCAGTCAATGGCCTGGAAGCAAGTGCGTCAGATCTGGCAAACGGATACTTTGACACAGAGGCGATCCTGATCGACACGATCCAGTATGCAGGCGCAGACAATGCAGCGGTAACATATATTCCGCCGTATGAGAACGCAGCAAAACTGATCATCGAGTCTGAGGACCACAGTACAAGAAACACATTTACGATCAACCTTGGTGTAGACGCATCTGCAGGCGACGCGGCGGATGACAGCAGAGATTATGATTATCAGAAGACAACCGCCACAGCTGCAAGCGAATATCCGGGAACAGGAAATGAAGGACCGGCATCCTATGCAGTAGATAACAATACTGGCACATGGTGGCATACGAACTGGAGTGTCACTGTTCCGATGTCTGACTTCTGGATCACTCTTGAACTGGAGGAAGAGACCGTGCTGGATGCACTTCGTTACTATGGACGTGACGGAGGCATCAACGGACGTGTCGGAGAGTACAAAGTAGAAGTAAGTACAGACGGCGACAAGTGGACCCAGGTATCCACGGGTGAATGGGAGAACACGGCCGGATGGAAACTGGCAGTATTTGACCAGCCGGCAGCAGCAAAATATGTCCGGCTCACAGGTCTTCATACATTTGGAGATTCCGGAAATGACAGATTCATGAGTGCGGCTGAGATTCGCTTAAGAAAGGCAGAACAGAAAACAGACATCAGCAGTGCAGAAGTGACAGTTCCTGAAGTGAAGGAAGCAGCTTTCGCAGATGCAGAACATCCGGTAACTCTGACACATGATGAGATCACAGTTACACTCGACGGTAAAGAGCTCAGATACGGCGTGGATTACCTCGTGACCTACGAGAACAACACGGCAGAAGGAACAGCGACCGTAATTGTGACAGGTGTCGGACAGTACGGATATTCCGGAAGCGTTTCTGCTGAGTTTGAGATCAAAGTGGCAGAGGAACCGGCAGAACCGACTCTTGAAGAAATTGCTGTAATAGAACCATGCAGGACAAAATACACAGAGGGTGAAACACTTGACCCGGCAGGTCTTGTACTTGAGCTGAAATACAGCGACGGTTCAACAGCGACAGCAGTATATACCGAGGAGACGGCAGCAGACTTTACATTCACACCGGCTCTGGATCAGCAGCTTACAACAGGCGATACAGAGGTTACTGTAGAGTATGCGGGCAAGACAACAGCGTTCAATATCAATGTCCAGCCGGCAGCGGTTACGATCGCTTCCGTGGAAGTGGCAGCAGCTCCGGATAAGACAGAATATACTGAAGGCGAGACGCTGGATCCGACAGGACTTGTACTTCGTGTAATATATTCAGACGGTTCAGACGAAACGATCGGTTACAACGCTGAGACAGCAGACCGGTTCGAATTCACACCGGCTCTTGGAACAGCGCTGACAGCAGATATCAAAGAAGTAGCTGTTACATATCAGCATCATACAGCGAACTTCGCTGTCACAGTGAACGAGAAGGACCCGGGAACAAAGCCGGAAGACCCGCAGAAGCCGGGAACAGGCGGAAGCCAGAACGGAGATAAAGGTCAGGGCGGAGACAAGGCTGTCCAGACAGGCGACACAACAAATGCAGCAGCATGGGCAGCAGCAGCGATCCTTGCGGGAGCAGCAGTGGTTATCGCCGGAAGAAAGAGAAAATCAGAGAGGTAAAACTTTCTGATTAACAGCGGGGACAGAGGTGCAGGAGTGTGCCTCTGCCCTGCTGGCATAAAAGAAACTTATAAACTATGATTCAAGAAGGGGTAAAAGCGTGAAGAGAAAAACAGCAAGAAGTTTGGCATTTTTTATGGCGGCGGCAATGACTGTGTCCACGTTTGCCGGAACAGGTATTCCGGTTCAGGCGGCGGACGAGTGGGTCGGAGACGGTGAACTCCAGGAGAATTCCACAGCAGAGCCCGTGGCGGATGAAGTACGTCCGAACGCAAATCAGTACAGGTATCAAAAGGAAGAACTGGCAGCATTCTGTCACTTTGGTCCCAACACTTTCAATGAGATTGAGTGGGGCGAGAATTATGGAGACAGAACACCCAATGAGATATTTACGCTGACAAATGATTTTGATGCAGCAACTCTGGTAAGCTCCATAAAGGACGCCGGATTCAAAAAACTTATCGTGACAGCAAAGCATCATGACGGATTTTGTATCTGGGCAAGTGACTACACAGACTACGATGTAGACGCAGCTACCAATTATCCTATAGTAAATGAGGACGGCGAAAGAGATATCCTGGCAGAGATTTCTGAGGCGTGTACAGAGTATGACATTGACATGGGACTTTATCTCTCCCCATGGGATATCCATGATGACAGCTATGGTTATTATGATGAGAACGGAAAACCGACAACAGCGGACAAAGATGTTCTGGATTATAATGGGTATTATAATAACCAGCTCGAGGAGATCCTCGGAGATGACAAATATGGAAATGACGGTCACTTCGTAGAAGTATGGATGGATGGCGCAAAAGGAAGCGGCGCCAACGCGCAGGAGTATGACTTCGAAAAATGGTTTTCTACGATTCAGAAACACGAAGGCAAAGCTGCCGGGTATGATGCCGACTGTATGCTGTTCGGCGCGGAGGCATATACGACCGTGCGCTGGATCGGAAACGAGAACGGCTATGCGGACAAGAATACATGGTCCAAATCAATCGTTGATTATAAGAATAACACGATTAACAGCAACAGGCAGGGAGACTACACTTTAGGATGGGAAAACGGAAATCAGTGGACAGTACCGGAAGCTGACGCGCGTATCACATCCGGATGGTTCTGGGGAACCACAAAAGCAGCTCCGAAGTCTATTGAGGCTCTCGGAACAATGTATTTCAATTCCGTAGGACACAACTCACCGCTGCTCCTGAACATTCCTCCGAACAATCAGGGTACAGTGGATGAGGCAATTCTGAACAGAGTGGCAGAGTTTGGACAGAATATCAAAGATACTTTTGATGAGAATATGGCAGCAGCTAAAGGAGCTGAGGTAAAGGCTTCTGATGTACGCGGCAGTGACACTGCATTCAAGCCGGGCAACACAGTAGACGGCAATGACGAGACATACTGGACAACCAATGATGGCACAAATGAAGGCAGCCTTCTGATCGATCTTGGTTCATCTAAGAAGTTCGACGTTGTTTCCATTGAGGAAGCGATCCAGAACGGCCAGCGTATTAACAGCTACAAAGTAGAGTATCGCAATGGCAGCGGCGCATGGACGGTTCTTGATGAAGGCGAGACAATCGGAGCAAAGAGACTGGTAAGGACGTCCGCTGTAACAGCAGATCAGATTAAGATCACTGTTTCAACGACAGATGATAAAGTTCCGATGATCAGTGAGGTTGGCGTTTACAAAGCGTCCGAGGGATTCGAGCTTGCGGCATCAGCACCGACAGGCATGGATGTGATTGACATCGAGGACAGCGCAGCTGACGATAATGTAGGATTTACGTTTACCAGTGGAGAATGGACGAAAGAAACCGGAACAAGTTTTGTCAACGAGACAAACCGCTGGGCAAATGCAGGTGCAAGCCTGAAACTGAATTTCACAGGAAGCAAAGTTTATCTTGTAGGAACAAAGGATTCGGGACATGGACAGGCTACCATAACGATTGATGATGGGACACCGGTGACAGTAGACACTTCAGCGCCAGAAAGATCTACAGGGCAGGTATGGTTCAGTTCGGAAGATCTGGAAGACGGCCCGCATACACTTACATTGACCGTAGATACAAAAGCAATAGGCATTGAGGCGGCTTATGTGATCAACAACGGCGGAGTCGGAATGATCGGTCTGGAAGCCGATGAGTTCACAATGAACGAAGACGAGACCATGGACGTGAAGATCACCAGAGTCGGAGGAACAAACGGACGTATCAAAGCGTACCTTTCCCCGAACCCGGGAAGCGCTATTCAGGACGACTTCTATACAGAGCCGGTAGTGGTAACACTTGCGGATGGCGAAAGCGAGACAACAGTACCCGTTAAGACAAGAAGAAACACGAATACAACAGGAACACGGGCTTTCTCGATCGAATTGAATTCCCCGAGCACAGGTCTGATCCTTGGATTCATTGATGCAGCGACAGTAAATATCCTGGATGCAGAGTCAATGACAAAAGAGCAGCTTCAGGAACTTGTTGATTCAGCGGCAGGTTACCGCGAAGATCTGTACGCAGGTGACTGGGATGCTTTCGAGAGCGCACTGGCAACTGCACAGGCGCTTGTGTCACAGGAATCTCCGGATGCGCTGAAGATGGGAAGAGCATACGCGGCGCTTGAGACCGCAATGAATACCCTGACAGAGCGGACACAGTTTACAGCGGATGATCCGGTTGTATTCCCGACATAGCAGGGTGAGACAGTGACCGCTGAGGCAGAGCTTCTGGAAATGGATTCCAGCGGTGCAGCTGACGGTCAGGAAGTTCGTATCAGTGAAGATGCAGCCTGCAGCAATGGCAAGTTTATTAACTGGTTTGAAGCTGGAAATAAACTGTATATGTATTACGATGCTCCTAAGGCCGGTACATATGAAGTAACACTGAGTTATGCATCCGGTAGGACAGAAAGCAGACCGAACGATATCACATTTACAGAAGAAAATGGATATGCAGTCGAGACGAAGCAGACGTTCGTAGGAGTAGATGGCGATACAAATGGCTCCAAGTGGGGAACAGTAACATTTGATCTTGTTGTGAATACGGCAGGACCTGGAAAGATGATCCTTTCTACAGAGACAGGCGGACCAAAGTTTGACAAGATTGAGATTACACCAAAGGATATCGTCTTTACATACGATGTCAAAGCAGAAACAACAGCCGGAGGTACGATCGCGCCGGCAGGAACGACCAGTGTTGACCAGGGAGGAAGCGTGACATATACGATCACACCGGATGCTGGTTATGCGATCAGTCAGGTTATCGTTGGCAGCGAGGATGTAACTGCTGATGTGCAGATCGATGAAGAGACAGGCATCGGCACTTATACAGTAGCTGACGTAAACAGCGATACCACAGTGAATGTAATGTTCAGTTTCGCTAATTATACAGAAGCGAACAGATTCCAGTTCCCGACAGCAGAAAAAGATACTGTGACATTGGAAGCAGAATACTTTACTCTGCAGAATACAGGGGAAAATGAGAGATGGCCGCTTCAGATATCAGAGGAAGACTGGGCAAGTAATGGAAAATTCGTAAATTCCCTCAATGAGAACGACAAGATTTCTGTACCGTATTTTGCGGAGAAGGCAGGAACCTATACAATTACGGCAACTTACAGAAGTGGATCTACTGTAAATAGTCTTGCATGGAGCACAGAGCCGGAAGGCCTGATCGAAGGTGCAGCCGGAAACACAGTTGCAACTCCGAGCGAAAACGGCGGACAGGGAACAACAAGAACTGTTGATTTTACAGTTACAGTTACAAAACCGGGCGCAGGAGTCTGGATTTTTACCGGACCGAGCGGTAATTCCCCGCAGCTTGACAAGTTCGACATTACCCTCACCAAAGAACTCGGTGCGATCGCAGATAAGACCGATCTTGAAATTGCGATTCAGGATGCAGAGAGAGAACTTGCCAAAGAGAACACATATTCTCAGGAGACAAGAGCAGACCTTGAGGCGGTGCTGGTACACGCAAAGACAGTATTTGAAGATCCTTATACTACACAGTCAGTAGCTGACGAGGTGGTTGAAAAACTTAAGGAAAAAATCGCCAACCTTGCATACATTTCTTACAATGTAAGGACAGAGGTTGTAGGCGGAGCCGGCGGAACCCTCACGCCAAGCAAGGAAACCGTAGACCGTGGCGAAAGTGTTGACATTACGATCACACCGAATTACGGATTTACGTTAACTTCTCTGGAAGTAAATGGCAACGAGATCACCAGCTTCCACAAATACAATGTAAGCTACACGATTTCCAATATCACTCAGGATCAGGTAGTGAAAGCGGAATTTGAGAAGACCGGCTATACAGTAGGCGAGCCGTTTGAGTTCCCGACAGGAACAGATACGGCGACACTGGAAGCAGAAGACTTTACGCTGTTTAATGTAAACGGTGATACAGAAAATCATAAGTTGGGAATCGCCAACGGCAGTGCAGGGGCATGGGATGAAGGCGCAACCTATATCAACGCATTTGAACCGGGCGACTATATCTCTGTTCCGTACACAGCAAAGGCAGGCACGTATGAAGTCAAAGCTATATACAGCAGTGGTTCTGCAACCAATAAACTTGTATGGGATAGCAACGGAACGATCGAGCCAGGACAGGTGTCCGCAGGAAATACAAATCCAAGCGAGTTCGTGACAGCTACATTTGAGGTCACAGTTACAGAAGACGGCACAGGCGTATGGACATTTACAGCGCCGGCAGACGGCAAATCTCCTCGAGTTGACAAGTTCGAGATCACTGCAAAAGGTTCAGGACCGGTAGAGCCGGAAGAGTACACAGTGACAGCTTCTGTTGACGGCGGAAACGGAACGATCACACCGGAAAGCGCAGAAGTTGAGGCTGGCGGCAGCGTAGACTTTACGATTACGCCGAATGAAGGTTATGAGATCAGCGACGTGACAGTAAATGGCACATCCGTTATCGACGATGTGGATAAGGAGAATGGCACATATACGTTAAGCAATGTCAATGAGGACACAGCGGTAGTCGTAACCTTTGAGGAGATCAGAGAAGATTCGGATCAGTACACAGAGGAAAATCCGTTCGTATTCCCGACAGAGGTAAATGGCACACCTGTTACTCTGGAAGCAGAGAAAATGATTCTCCAAAACACCGGAACAGGAGAGGCATGGCCGCTCCAGGTATCAGAAGCAGACTGGGCAAGCAATGGAAAATACGTCAATGCCATGAATGCCGGGGACAGCGTTGTGCTGTATTATACTGCTGAGAAGGCAGGTACTTATGAAGCAACACTTTCATACAGAAGCGGCAGTACGGACAACTCCATGACATGGTCAGAGAAAGACGGAAAGATTGCAGAAGGTTCCCTGGATTCTGTTGAAGCAGAAGAAAATGCAACTACAACTCATACAGTTGTACTTACATGGGAAGTAAAAACACCGGGAGCAGGAGTTGTGACATTCCTGGCAGGCGCGGAGAATGCACCGCAGCTTGATAAATTTGACGTTGTCCTGGTAAAAGAAAAGACGGATGTGCCTGAGGTCAATAAGGAAGCGCTTGCAGAAGCCATTGCAAAGGCAGAGGAAGAAGCCGATAAGACAGACGTGTATACTGCAGAGTCCATCGCTGCGCTCGAAGAAGCAATTGCAGACGCAAAAGAGGTATATGGTGATGAATCCGCGGATCAGAATCAGGTGGAGGCACAGGTATCCGCTCTGGAAGCAGCGCTCGAGGCGCTTGTGAAACTTCCGGAC
>ERZ1090878.1382-NODE-1387-length-11508-cov-4.051515_pt1 | contig 11508 bp, 8 predicted proteins | sample MGYA00478473_ERZ1090878 | MGnify/ENA primary metagenome ERZ1090878 (study PRJEB33644, sample SAMEA5815720) | chicken gut metagenome | biome: Chicken; feature: Gastrointestinal Tract; material: Caecum | place: Ireland | collected 2019-01-01 | study: A study of the... | reverse complement strand
GTTTTACGGCCTGTCATTTCTGACAGCCGCGCTGGCCTTTGCCTACGCAGCCTATCTGTACCTGTGGGTGAAAAAGCAGCCGGTGCGCAACGCAACCATTCAGGAAGTTTCCGCCCTCATCAAAGAAGGCGCCAATACCTTCATGCGGCGGGAATACCTGATTCTGGCAAAATTTGCCGGTGTGATCGCTGTCATCATTTTCATTCTGCTCCCCTCTCCCATCTGGCAGGGACATATTGTCCGGAATCTGTCCATGGTCATTGCCTATCTGTTCGGAACCGCCTTTTCCGCTATCGCGGGCAAGATCGGCATTATGGTGGCCACCCACTCCAACGCCCGGGCTGCTGAGGGGGCCAAAGAAGGAATCAAGCCCGCGTTCCTCATCGGTTTCCGCGGAGGCGCCGTGATGGGCCTTCTGGTGGTGGGATGTTCCCTGCTGGGTGTTGCCGCAGTACTGATGATCGCCGGCGACTCCACCATTCTGCTGGGCTTCTCTTTTGGGGCCAGCTCCCTGGCTCTGTTCGCCAAGGCAGGCGGCGGCATTTTCACCAAGACCGCGGATATTTCCGCTGACCTGACCGGTAAGGTGGAGCTTGGCATCCCTGAGGATGACCCCCGAAATCCCGCCGTGATCGCTGACAATGTGGGCGACAACGTAGGTGATGTGGCCGGCATGGGCGCCGACCTGTTTGACTCCAACGTGGCGGCCATGGCTTCCGCCCTGGTCATCGCCGAGTCACTTTCCGGCGGAGCCCTGAACAATATTTCCATGGTGTTCTGCTATGCTATCCTGGGCCTGCTGGCCTCCATCATCGGAATTGCCACCGCGAAGATCGGCAAGAACGGCAATCCCACCCATGCCCTGAATTCTTCCACCTATGTGACCACCGGAATCTTCCTGGTGCTCACCGCCATCGCCACGGCCATATTTGAAGGATTCTCCTGGCGCATCTGGGGCGCGTCCACCACTGGTCTGATCGTGGGTGTGATCATCGGTATCACCACTGACTATTTCACCGACGATACGAAGCCCATTGTGCAGAAAGTGGCCCACGCCTCCAAATCCGGACCCGCATTTACCATACTGTCCGGCATTTCCTACGGGTTTATCTCCGCGCTTCCTGCCATGGTGGGTATTGCGGTTTCCGCGCTGATCGCCTATCAGCTGTGCGCCCCCATCGGCGAGGGCTACGCCATCTTCGGCATCTCCATGGCCGCTGTGGGTATGCTCTCCATCGTGGGCATGATCATCTCCAATGACGCTTACGGCCCCATCGTGGATAATGCCAGAGGACTGGCAGAGATGGGAGGCTTTGGAGAGGAGACCATCCGCACCGCCGATGAGCTGGACAGCGCCGGCAACACGGTGAAAGCCGTGACCAAGGGCTTCTCCATTGGTGCCGCCGGCCTGACCGTTATCTCCCTGCTGGGCGCTTTCATGTCCGAGGCCAACGCGGCCCTGGCGGAAGCAGGCAAAGAGTTGATTACCGGTTTTGACATCATGGAACCCACCGTCTTCTTTGGCATTCTCATCGGTGCCGCCATTCCTGCGGTGTTCTCCGCCATGCTGATTTTAGGTGTGGATAAAAACGCGCAGCGCATGGTGGCTGAGATCCATCGGCAGTTCAATTCCATTCCGGGGCTTCGGGAAGGAAAGACGGGCGTAAAGCCGGATTACGGAAAATGTATCGACATTGCCACCACCGGAGCTCTGAAGGAGCTGATTCCCGCTGGGCTGATGACCATCATCGCCACACTGATCGTGGGATTCATCGGCGGGCCCAAGGCCATCGGAGGATTTCTGCTGGGCAACATCACCAGCGGCCTGCTTCTGGCCCTGTTCATGTCCAACGCGGGCGGTCTGTGGGACAACTCGAAAAAATATGTGGAATCGGGAAATGAGGGCGGCAAGGGCAGCGAAGCCCACAAGGCAGCCGTCATCGGCGATACGGTAGGGGATCCCTTCAAGGATACCGCCGGTCCCTCCATCAATACCCAGATCACTGTGGTGTCCCTGGTATCTTCCCTGATGTCAGCCTTGTTTGTGGCCTTCTCCATTTTCGGATAAGAGTCACGTTCCCTGAAAAGGGTTGCGTTTTGTTTCATAGGAACGCAGTTTCCTAGAAAAAAGTTACTGCGGATGATGGGTTACACCATCATCCGCAGTATTGATTCATAGGCGATCTTCTCTTTTCCCAGCACTGCCCGCAGCCGATCCTCGCAGTCGGGAGGCGCGCTCCAGACAAATCCGCATCCGGCGGAAATCTGCCGGGGAAGGGGTATCAGCCTGCCGGGGATCTGCTCCCGCCTGCAGGCCTGCTCCATGGCCATGGCCTCCGCTGTGGTAAAAAAAGTCACCAGCAGACGGTCTTCTTTTTTTCTCATCTCTTCTCAATCCTCCCATGCCAGCAGGCGGACCGCCTCGATCCCCTGGTCAATCTCCTCCTCGGTATTGAACCAGGAAAAAGAAAATCGTACCGCCCCCTGCTCTTTCGTCCCCAGCGCCTCATGCATCCGGGGGGCACAGTGAGCTCCCGGCCTGGATGCGATTCCAAACCGCACCGCCAGCTCATCGGCGACCTGCCCGGAGTCGTAGTCTCCGATATTAAAAGCGACCACCGCCGTATGATTCTCGGCCGTCACATCGCCGTATATTTTAATTCCGGGAACATCGCGAATTCCCCGGTAAAACCGCAGCGTCAGCATCCGCTCCCGCTCCCGGATCCGGTTTAAGCCTGTCTCCAGCACAAACCGGATTCCGGCCTCCAGGCCGGCCAGCCCGTGGGCATTCTGGGTCCCCGCTTCCAGGCGCGTGGGCATCTGGGGCGGCTGCTCCCGCAGATAGCTCTGGACGCCGCTGCCGCCCCTTAACAGCGGGGCGATCTCCACCCCCTCCCTGACGCACAGGCCGCCGGTCCCCTGAGGGCCGTACAGTCCCTTATGTCCGGTAAAGCAGATCACGTCCGCCCCCAGCGCTTCCATATTTATATCCAGGACTCCGGCTGTCTGGGAGACGTCCAGGATGAACAGCAGCCCACGTTTCCGGCAAAAATCCCCAATTTGGGCCGCATCCACCACATTTCCCGTCACGTTGGACGCATGGGTGCAGACCACCGCCCGGGTATTGGGCCGCACCAGGCTCTCCAGCGCCTCCAGCCGTACCCTCCCTGTCTCATCGCAGGGAAGGAAGGACAGGGTGATCCCCTCCTTCTCCAGGGCATAGAGGGGCCGCAGCACCGAGTTGTGTTCCGCATCCGTGGTAATCACATGATCCCCCGGCCTGATCAGACCTCGTATAGCTACATTCAGCGCCTCCGTAGCGTTTTTGGCAAATGCCACCCGGGAGGGGGAGGACGCCCCAAAGATCCGGGCGGTCAGCTCCCTGGCTTGATAGATCACCCGCATAGACCCAAGAGAGGCGTCATGCACTCCCCGGTCGGAATTTCCCAGGGTATCCAGGGCCCGGCACACCGCTTCCTTCACAGCCTCCGGTTTCGGCAGCGTTGTAGCCGCATTGTCAAAGTATATCATATTCCGCCGCTCCCTTTTCTTTGATGATCTTCTCCTTTTCCAGCAGCTCCAGCACCAGCTTGGCGCTCCGCCTGCTGCTGCCCAGCAGATCCCGCACCTGTGCCACCGTGATGCTGGCTTGCGCGCTTAACACCGGCATCAACAGACCCTCTGCCTGTTTTAAGATTTGCGGAAGGGTATAGCTATCGCCGCCAAGGCGAAGGAATTCCCCCTGTTCCAGGCAGCAGGCAAAAATCTCATCCGCCGTCCGGCGGCTCACCGCCCCCACGTTCACCTGGGCGTACCGGGGAAAATCGTATCCCGCTGCCTGCGCTTCTTTCGCCAGCCTGTCCCGGACCTGGCAGTAGGCCTCATCCTGCGCCGGGTGAAACCCATACTTCCACACCAGGTCTCTCCGACTGCCAATCAAATGTTCCTGCTCCCAGCAGGACAGCAGTTCCGCCGCCGCTGCCGGTTTGATTCCGCTTAAAAATCTGCTGATCACCTCGGCTCTGCCGACTCCCTGCCGGTAAGGCCAGGCTTCATGGTACCGCTCCAGAAACTTCAGTATCTCACCCAGTACTTTCCGCTCCCGCTCCCGGGAGATCAGGTACGCCTCTTCCCCTGCCAGGATCAGGCGCAGCCTTCCCTGGCTGCGCAGGTACTCCACCGCCCGCTCCCAACATGTTCCGGACAGCCCGCTTCGGTCTGCGGCCTCCTGCTCCTCCATCAGCCAGCCGGGCGAATTTCTGAGTGCCAGATCCAGCCGCGCCTCCGGCCCGCCCTTCTCCTTCTGTTCCAGTTCCTCCAGCGCTTCCCGCCTAAAACGTTTCCTTCTGGGCGCTTCCACATCCAGCACCAGCCCACCCCCCAGAGACTCCACCGGGGAATAGAAGCGAAGAATAAACCGTTCCCCAGGCCGGGCCGCCAGGGGCCGCTCGGGCAAAAGCTGGGCATAGCAGCTCTGCCCTGGTTCCAAACTGTCCCGATCCAGCAGTACTGCCCGGCACAGCAGCTGATCCGTCCCGATGCACAGGTGCATCCGCTGTCGGTTGGTGACAGGGCGGACGCTTCCCTTCCAGCAGTCGATCCGCACATCCAAAGGCCCGCTTCCCCAGCGGACGCTTCCCTCCGGTGCCAGGACTTCCCCCCGGCGCACCTGCCTCTGATCCACATCCGCCAGGTTCACCGCTGTGCGAAGGCCCGCCCGGGAACTTTCCGTCTCCTGCCCGTACACCTGCAGGCCCCGCACCCGGCAGGCCAGTCCCGAGGGATAGAGCTTCAGCTCTTCTCCCCTGCGGATCCGCCCTGACATGAGGGTTCCCGTCACCACGGTGCCAAAGCCTTTCATGGTAAATACCCGGTCAATGGGAAGCCAGGCCGGCCTTTCCAGATCCCTGGCGGGGGCCTGGGCCGTCAGCTCCTGTATCAGTTCCACCAGACGGGGAAGTCCCTGCCCGGTGACAGCGGAAACCTCCGCCACCGGAGCTTCCGCAAAGCAGGTTTCCGCAAATTCCCGCTCAATCTCCTGCCGCACCAGCTCCAGCCACTCTCTGTCTGCCAGGTCGCACTTGTTCAGCACGATCAGTCCCCGCTCCGCTCCCAGCTGCTGCAGGATAGCCGCATGTTCCCGGGTCTGGGGCATCACGCCCTCATCCGCGGCAATTACCAGCAGCACCAGATCCATACCCACTGCTCCGGTAATCATGGTTCCCACAAACTTTTCGTGTCCCGGCACATCGATGATCCCGGCCCTGGTTCCGTCCGGCAAAAGGAAGCTGGCAAACCCCAGAGCAGTGGTGATGCCCCGCTCCTTCTCCTCCTTCAGCCGGTCGGTATCCACCCCGGTCAGAGCCCGGATCAGCGCAGTTTTCCCATGGTCAATATGTCCCGCCGTCCCGATGATAATCTGCCTCACTTTCCTCCTCCTTCGTCCAAGTGGTCAACGCCCTGGCCAGTATTCCGGCCAGCGCAGTAAGCTCCCCCTCCAGCACGGTCCGCACATCCAGACGCAGCCTGCCCTTTTCCACGCAGGCAATCACCGGCATCGTCTCATCCCACCGAAGCCGCCTGCGCAGGCTTTCCGCCGCCCCTCCCGGATGTTCCCCAAGCCAAGTCACGGTCAGAGCCGCACCGGAAAAGGTCTCTCCCGGCAAGGCGCCTCCTCCCGCCAGGGACTGGCACGCTTCCACCCGAAGCAGCCACTGACCCAGCCGCGTTCCCTCCGGCTCGAAGTCAGGGCCTTGCGCCGCCCGGGCAGCCAGCTTACCCAGACGGATCGCCCGGCGTTCCAGGGCTTCCGGGCTTTCACTCAGCAGGCGCAGCACCGGAATCCGCTCTCTGGCGTTGTCCTCCCCCTTTTCGTACTCCTCCAGCACAGTCTCCAGCACTGCAGCCGTCAGCTTCCCGATCCGCACTGCCCGCATCAGGGGATGGCGCCGGATCCGGTCAATCAGTTCTTTTTTCCCCGCCAGAATACCCGCCTGGGGACCGCCCAGCAGTTTATCGGCGCTGAAGCATACCACATCCGCTCCCTGGCTCACCGCCTGGCGCACTGTGGGCTCTCTCTCCGCTCCCTGTTCCGGGCGGAGCAGCACTCCGCTGCCCAGATCCCAGATCAGCGGAACGCCCAGTCCGGCCAGATCCCCGGCGGGCACGGACTCCGCAAATCCCTGAATGCGGAAATTGCTGGTGTGCACCTTCAGAATCGCCCCGGTCTGCGCTCCCAGCGCCTGGCGGTAATCCTCCAGCCTGGTTTTGTTGGTGGTGCCCACCTCCCGCAGCAGAGCCCCTCCCTGGACGATCACATCGGGGATCCGGAATTTTCCCCCGATCTCCACCAGCTCGCCCCGGGATACCATCACTTCTCTCCCGGCCGCCAGGGCGCTCACCGCCAGCAGCACCGCCGCCGCGTTATTATTCACCACCAGAGCCGCTTCCGCTCCCGTCAGTCTCCTCAGCAGCGCCTCCAGCGAGGCGCAGCGCTCCCCCCGGCAGCCCTCTGCCAGGCCATACTCCAGATTGGAATAGCCGGCCAGCCGTTCTTCAGCCCTCTGTACCAGCTGGGGCGACAAAGGGGCCCGTCCCAGGTTGGTGTGCAGCACCGTCCCTGTGGCATTGATCACCCGCTGGCAGCGGCCAAGCTGGCGCTGCCGCAGCCCACGCTCCACCAGTTCCGGCAGACGCTCCAGACGCCCGGTGTAGCCTTCCCAGTCTGCCCCGGCGCTCTCGCCATTGGCTTCGCCTTCCGCTTCCTTCCGGCTCTGAGCCTCCTGCCTGTACAGCGCGCCTGCCATCTCCCGCAGTTTCTCCAGCTCCTCCCGCAAAACTTCCAGCACGGCTTCTCTTCCGTATTGTTCCGTCAAATCCGTCATTTCCCGTTTTTGCATAAAAAAATCCACCTTGGGAATCATCCGGTAAAATTCCTGCATAGGTCTTCCTTTCCGTCCGATCCTTCCAAGGTGGAAAGGGGCGCAAAGCCCCTCACCTGATGATTAGCTTTTTCTCCCGGCCCGGATGCACCCGGCCGATCACTGCCCAGGGAGTGTCAAGTCCCGCCCGGCCAAGCGCCGCCACAGCCTCATCTGCGGCCTCCCCGGCCACACTGAGCAGCAGCCCGCCGGAGGTCTGGGGATCCATGATCAGATCCAGCTCCCAGTCCTTAGCATCGCCCTCGTCCAGCTCCCCCGTCGCGAAGTCACGGTTTCGGTACGCTCCCGCCGGCACCAGGCCCATCTGGGCCAATTCCGCCGCTCCCGGGATCACCGGAAGACGGTCCCGCCAGATCTCCAGCGTCACCTGGGAAGCCCTGGCCATCTCCAGCCCATGGCCGGCCAGTCCAAATCCGGTCACATCTGTACAGGCGTGAACCTCCAGATGTTCCACCGCCTGCTTGGCTCCCCGGTTCAGGGTCTTCATGGACCGGATGGCCGCCGCTTCGGACTCCTTCGCCGCCATACCGGCCTTGATCCCGGTAGTCACCAGGCCCACACCCAGGGGCTTCGTGAGAATCAGCACATCTCCCGGCCTGGCTTTCGCGTTGGTCCACAGTTTATCCGGATGCACAAACCCGGTCACACTAAGTCCGTACTTGGGCTCTTCATCCTGCACGGTGTGGCCCCCGGCCAGCAGGGCGCCGGCCTCCCGCACCTTCTGGGCTCCTCCGGCCAGAATATCAGCCAAAACAGATGTGTCTAGGCAGCCGGGAAAACAGGCGATATTCAGAGCCACCGCCGGCTCCCCTCCCATAGCATACACATCGCTCAGGGCGTTGGCCGCCGCGATCTGCCCAAAGGTGTAGGGATCGTCCACCACCGGGGTAAAAAAGTCCAGGGTCTGAATCATAGCCAGATCATCCCGGATGCGGTACACCGCCGCGTCATCGGAAGTCTCGGTTCCTACCATCAGATTTTCGTGTTCAAATTTTGGCAGCTTGCTCAGAACCTGAGCAAGGGTCCCAGGACCTATCTTCGCCGCTCACCCGGCAGTTTTGGCAAACTGGGTCAGGCGAATCTTTCTGCCCTCGTCCATGTTATCAGCCATGACACATCACCCCGCTTTCCGCTCCATCAAACACTTCTATTATAAAGGCAATCGCTGCGGCCAGCAAGCAAAAGTCATCGTCATCTCTCCCCGCTCCTTCTCCGGATTTTTTCCCCTGCCATCCGCTCCGGCATTCCCAGCTTCCGGTACACGGTGACGTACATGGTCACATAACAGGCCAGACCGCCCACGAAATTGGAGATGGGCTCCGCCAGGAAGACACCGTTTACCCCAAGGCCGCCCACGTAAGGCAGGGCAATGGTCAGGGGCACCACAATCACAATTTTCCGAAACAGGGAGAAAAATACGGCCTGTCTGGCCTTCCCCAGAGATGTGAAGGCCGCCTGTCCCGCAAACTGGAAGGCCATCATCACAAACCCGAAGAAGTAAAGCTGCAGCGCCGGCACCCCGTCCGCCAGCAGCACCGGATCCGAATTAAACAGGTGAATCCAGAAGGAGGGAACGAGGACCACGCACAGCCAGATGGCCGCTGTGTACACCAGACAAACCACCGTCAGGAAGCGGATGCACTGACGCACCCGGCCTCCGGCTCCAGCTCCGTAATTGTACCCCATCACTGGCTGGGAGGCGTTGCTGACTCCCTGTACCGGCAGGGAGCTCACCGTCCGCACAGAGTTCAGCACCGTCATGATACCTATGTAGAGATCCCCGCCAAAGATGCTCAGCATCTTATTGCAGGCGAGCTGTACCGCCGAGTTGGTAAAGTTCACAATAAACCCGGTGAGCCCCAGCCCGCAGATTTCGGCCGCCATCTTTGGGCGGAACCGGATGTTCTCCCTGGTGAGGCGCAGAATGGCTTTCTTTCCTGTGAGGAAGCGCAGCACCCAGAGGGCGGATACAGCCTGGGAGATGATGGTAGCCAGGGCCGCTCCCTTCACTCCCATTCCCATGCCGAAAATCATGATGGGATCCAGCACAATGTTCAGCGCCGCTCCGATGGCGATGGTCACCATGCCCATCTTTCCGAAGCCCTGGGAATTGATAAAGGCGTTCATACCCAGACTGATCATCATGAAGATGGTTCCCGCTGAGTAGATGCGCATATAGTCCGCCGCGTAGCCGTAGGTCTCGCTGCTGGCGCCGAAGGCATACAAAATAGGTTTCTGGAAAATCTGCAGGATGGCAGTCAGGATCAAGGCGGTAACCACCAGCATAAAGAAGGAGGTTCCCATAATCTGCGCCGCCCTCCGGTTATCCTTCCTTCCTCTGGCGATGGAGCACAGGGGCGCTCCGCCCGTGCCGAACAAGTCCGAAAAGGCGGACAGCAGGGTAATCAGGGGGAAGCACACCCCCACCCCGGTGAGGGCCATGGTGGAGGCTCCCGGAATCCGCCCGATATAGATTCGGTCCACAATGTTGTACAACACGTTAATCAGCTGGGCCAGGGTCATGGGCACTGCCATGCGCATGATATTTCCCGCCACGGAGCCCTTGCTGAAATCATTCTGGGTCCCTGCCTGGGCTGCGGCCGCTTCCGCCCCCGGCCCGGTCACCGCGCTTTCCCGCTCTCTTCTCTCATCTTTCGTTTTTTTCTCCTTCACTGTCACTCATCGCCTTTTCTTACATCCCTCTGGACTTTTTTACACAGGCCTTCATGGCCTCAATCACCGCGCTGCGAAGCCCCTTCTCCTCCAGCACCCGCACTGCCTCCATAGTGGTTCCTCCCGGAGAGCAGACCATGTCCTTCAGCACGCCGGGATGCATCCCCGTCTCCAGCACCATCTTGGCGCTTCCAAGCACTGCCTGGGCTGCGAACTGGTAGGCAGCCTCCCTTGGCATACCGTCCGCCACGGCACCGTCCGCCATGGCCTCAATAAACAGGAACACATAGGCCGGGGAGCTTCCCGACACGCTGGTAACCACATCCATCAGATTTTCCGGCACCTGTCTGGCCTGGCCGAAACTGCCGCACACGGTCAGCACCCGCTCCATCTCTTCCTCCGTCACCGACTGGCTGGGGCACAATCCTGTCATTCCCTCCCCCACCATGGCCGGAGTGTTTGGCATGGCCCGCACCAGCTTCATGGGACGGCCAAACTGCTCCTGCAGCCACTCCAGGGATTTCCCCGGGGCGATGGAGATGACCACAGTCTCCTCCCGCACCACATCCCGGATCTCCCCGATCACTTCCCCGTAATACTGGGGCTTCACCGCCAGAAACAGAAGATCTCCAAAGGCAGCCGCCTGCCGGTTGTCCTCCCCCAGCAAAATTCCCAGCTCCTCCCGGATCTTTTTCTTTGTTCCCTCCGATTTGGCCGTGGCCATCACCTGGTCCGCCCCGGCCGCCTCCTGTTTCAAAATTCCCTTGATCATGGCCGTAGCCATATTGCCGCAGCCGATAAATCCGATTTTCATATGCTTCTCTCCTCTCACTATTCCATCCCTCTGATCCTTGGCAGATTCCACCGGAATCGCACCGCCAGAAACCGGATCAGAAGCACCGCAGCCGCCCCCGCCAGCATGGCGCCCAAGCGGCCAAACAGATCGTATCCGCACACGCACACCAGCGCTCCCGCAATGGAGGCGCAGGCGTACACGTGTTTTGTCAGAATGTAGGGCTTCTCCTGCGCCATCACATCCCTCAGCAAGCCGCCGCCCACTCCGGTAATCACTCCCACAAAGGCCGGCAAAAACCGCTGATGATAGCCGGCCTGCCAGGCGGTATTTATCCCCACTACGGTAAAGACCGCCAGCCCCACCGCGTCAAACACCAGCATCACCCGGTCGTAGGCCAGGGCCACATTTCCGCGAAACAGATCCCTTTTCCAGTAAATCATACAGAACAATATTACAGAGCCCCCCAGGGCGGTCAGCACGTACACCGGCTTTCCGAACATCCCCGGCGGCAGGATGCCCAGCAGCACATCCCGGATCATTCCGCCGCCCACCGAGGTGGTGGCTCCCAGCACACACACGCCGAAAATATCCATTTCTTTCTGAATTGCCAGCATAGCGCCGGAGGAGGCAAAGGCCACCGTTCCCACCATCTCCATGATAAAAATCACAAAGTCTGAAAATTCCACCTCTCCAGCCCCCTCTCTACCCGGCAATTCCCAGATACTGTTTTCCCCGGGCCAGCCGCCCGGCAAACTGGGGGTAGAATTCTTCCTCCCCGTTCCAGGGTTCCAGAAAGAACAGTTTCAGCAGATACACGTTCACCTGTTTTCGCAGCTCATCGCTGCCGTCCCTGCCCAGAACCTGCTGCACATCCTCCAGAAAATAGTGCCACTGGCGGATATACTCCTCGTAGGCGGCAAGGTCCGGCGTATCCACCCATTTTTTAATCTTTACCTTGCTGCGGTCCTTTTGCCTGCACTCGTGGATCTGGAGAAAATACCGGAAGTCCCGGCCCTCGTAGTAACGCCCCAGGGGGAACAGCCTGCAGACCCCCGGCCTGGCGTCATGGATCCGGCATCGTCCCTCCCCATCCAGGAA
>ERZ1090878.1372-NODE-1377-length-11569-cov-10.103179_pt1 | contig 11569 bp, 12 predicted proteins | sample MGYA00478473_ERZ1090878 | MGnify/ENA primary metagenome ERZ1090878 (study PRJEB33644, sample SAMEA5815720) | chicken gut metagenome | biome: Chicken; feature: Gastrointestinal Tract; material: Caecum | place: Ireland | collected 2019-01-01 | study: A study of... | reverse complement strand
CACTCGCCGAGTACCTCCATCTGCTGCCGGACCGACTCTTCGTGGATGGCTTGCAGGACGGCGCGCATGAAGGCGCCGTCCATTCCCAGCTTTTCGGCTTCGGCCGCGCGGCGGGCGAGGAGTTCGTCGTAGCGCAGGGTTTGCAGCACCGGCATGGAGTGCTCCCGCTTGTACTGTCCGATCCGGCGCGAGATGCGCATCCGCCGGGCGAGCAGTTCGAGCAGTTCGTCGTCGCATTCGTCGATCTCGCGGCGCAGCTCGTCGAGGCTCTCGGTCGTGGCCGTGGTCCGGCGGATGACCAGACGGCGGAGGATCTCGTCGAGGGCCTCCGGCGTGATCTGCTGCGCTCGGTCGCTCCACGCCTCGTCGGGCGAGCAGTGCGCCTCGACGATCAGGCCGTCGAATCCGAGGTCCATCGCCTGCTGGCAGAGCGGGGCGATCAGCTCCCGCCTGCCGCCGATGTGGCTCGGGTCGCAGAAGAGCGGCAGCTCCGGCAGCCGGCGGTGCAGCTCGATGGGGATCGACCACTGCGGGGTGTTGCGGTAGAGGCTCCGGTCCGCGGTGCTGAAGCCGCGGTGGATGGCGCCCAGCCGGCGGATGCCCGCATTGCGGATGCGCTGGAGGGCTCCGATCCAGAGTTCGAGGTCGGGGCTGACGGGGTTTTTGACCAGCACGGGGATGTCGTGCCCGCGCAGCGCGTCGGCGATTTCCTGCACGGCGAACGGATTGGCCGTGGTGCGGGCGCCGATCCACAGCAGGTCGACGCCTGCGGCGCAGGCCGCGGCGACGTGTTCGGCCGTGGCCGCTTCGGTGGCGATGCGGAGCCCCGTTTCGCGTTTCGCGCGGGCGAGCCACGGCAGCCCTGCGGCGCCCACCCCTTCGAATCCTCCGGGTTTGGTGCGCGGTTTCCAGAGGCCGGCGCGGAAGATGCGCACGCCCCGGGCGGCCAGCGCACGCGCAGCGGCCATCACCTGCTCTTCGGTCTCGGCGCTGCACGGCCCCGCGATGAGGACCGGACGGCGGGGCGTGAGGCCCGCGAATAGGATGGGACGGAGGTTTTCCATGGTTCGGTATCGCAAAAATAGCGAAAGAATCCGGACGGGCCAACTATGCGGTCCGCTTTTTCGCGGAACCGCCGTGCCGATGTTTCCTGATTTCGCTTTCGAGGCGTTGGCGGCGTTCGAACGGAAGCCGCGACACGGCGCTCCGCAGTAGATTGCCGCCGATGTCCCATCCGCGGGCTGCGGCGGAGCGGGACACGATGAACGGATAGGCCGCGGCCGGACAGCCCGGCCGCCGGAGATCGACCGGACATGCACGGCGCGACGTCCGCCGGACGAAGGTCATCCGGTTGGTGTCGATCGACTGGAGGTGCGTGCTGCCGTCGGGTTCCGTACGGTAGAGGACGTTGGTGCGGTTGTAGTCGCTGTGCAGAACCCCTTTTTCGTGGAGCGACGCGGTGTAGCGGGCGAAGTCGTCGAGCACGTGCGCCGCCGCCTCGGAGAGGCCGAATGGGGCTGTGGCCCGCGACAGGGGCGCGTCGTCCGTGCGGAGGGCCGCGAAATAGCTTTCGCGCACGATGCCGAAGCGGTCGCGGCACTCGGCGCAGGCCGATCCCTCGGGCGTGTCGATCCCGAGCGAGCGCAGCCGTGCGGCGTGTTCGTAGGCGCGGCGTGCCTTGCCTTATGCGCAGAGGCGTGCCTTGCCCTTGCGCAGAAACGAGTAGACGATGCGGTTGGGCGTCCCGTACCGTTTCACCGCGACTTTTCCGCAGGGGGTCTCGAACGCTTTGATGCGGTTGCGACCGTCGTGGAGCGGCCCGCCTTGCGCGTCGAAACGGTCGGGCAACGCGAGGGCGAAGCTCTGCAGCGCTTCGGCGCGCGGGTTGAGGTGCAGATGTACGGTAAGCGGTTTTCCCATGCGGCATGGGATAGGCGTTCCGCGCGTTCCGTCCGGGGTCTGTCGGCCGGAGAAAATGGCGGAAAAAGGCGCTCCTCCGCATCGGGACGGACGGCTTTTCGTCCGCACGGCGGAGGAGCATGACCCGTGTGCCACGGACTGCGGTGGCGCGGGCCCGGCCGTATCGCGGATGTTTTCGGGGCCTTCGCGGCGGACGGTCCGCGCTCGGGGCCGGTTCGGATCCGGATCGTAGCTGGACGGGGCATTCCGTTCGTATCGCGGGCGCTATTTTGCGTCTTTCCGGTCCCGGGCGGGGCTTCCCTTGTCCGGGGTTGTGCGGATGGGCGGCAGAGAGGGCCGTTGCGCCGGGATCCGGCAAGGGGCGGGGCTGTGCGGACGATCCGCGAAATGAGGACCGAGCGGCCGTCCGGCAAATTGCACGGGGAGTTGCGTATTCGGAGAGACCCTCGAAAGCGGTGCGAACGAAAAGGGAGGGTGTCCGAAACCCGTCGGACATCCCTCCCCGCTCTTCAGAGCTGTTTACGAGACTTGAACTCGTGACCTCTTCCTTACCAAGGAAGTGCTCTACCACTGAGCTAAAACAGCAGCTTCTCGCCTTATGAGTGGTGCAAAAGTACACAAGAAAAATGAATTTGCAAAAAAAACGATCGTTTTTCACAATTATTTTCTACCTTCGCTGTCAAATTGTAACTCTAACCACATGAAACGTATCTTAATTGTAGGTGCAGGAGGTCAGATCGGTTCCGAACTGACAACCTATCTGCGCAAGATTTACGGCGATGCGAACGTCGTCGCCACCGATGTGCGCGAATGCAAGGCGCTTGCCGAACAGGGCCCGTTCGAGGTGCTCGACGCGCTCGATGCGAATGCGATGGCTTCGGTCGTGTCGCGCTACGGGATCGACACGATCTTCAACCTCGTGGCGCTCCTTTCGGCCGTGGGCGAGAAGAATCCCCAGCTGGCTTGGAAGGTGAACATCGGCGCGCTGACCAACTCGCTTGAGGTGGCCCGCGAGCGCAAATGCGCGGTCTTCACCCCCTCGTCGATCGGTGCGTTCGGCCCCTCGTCGCCCAAGGACAAGACGCCGCAGGACACGGTGATGCGTCCCACGACGATGTACGGCGTCTGCAAGGTTACGGGCGAGCTGATGAGCGACTACTACCATTCGCGTTTCGGCGTCGACACCCGTTCGGTGCGCTTCCCGGGTCTGATCTCGAATGTTACGCTTCCGGGCGGCGGTACGACCGACTACGCCGTGGAGATCTACTACGAGGCGATCCGCAGCGGCCGCTTCACCTGCCCCGTGCCGTCGGACGTCTACATGGACATGATGTACATGCCCGATGCCCTGCGCGCATGCGTCGAGCTGATGGAGGCCGACCCCGCGAAGCTCGTGCACCGCAACAGTTTCAACATCGCGTCGATGAGCTTCACGCCCGAAGTCATCTGCACCGAGATCCGGAAGCGGCTGCCCGATTTCACGATGGACTACGACGTGGACCCCGTGAAGAAGGCCATCGCCGAGAGCTGGCCCAACTCGCTGGACGACACCTGCGCCCGCGAGGAGTGGGGCTGGAAGCCCGAGTGGGATCTTTCGCGCATGACGGACGACATGCTGGAGCACATCCGGCAGAAGCTCGCGCTGGCGTAGGCGTCCGGCGCGGAAGTCGCACGGAGCGGCTGCGTGGGCCGGAGATGCATCCGGCGGTCGGACGGCGGTCGGCGGGCGGTTGTCCGTGCGCAGGCGTCCGGACGATGCGAGGTCCGGCTCCGGAGCGAACGAAAAGGAAGAAGCATGGGAAAGCAGGACGGCGGACGTGTGTTGCGCAGCGTCGTCGTGGCGGATGCCGCGACGAGTTGGGACGGAGTTTGCCTGCCCGCCTATCCCGCGGGTGCGCCGCGCCTGTCCGTCGTGCGTTTCACGGTGGAGCCCCGTGCCCGATTGCCGCTGCACCGCCATCCCGTCATCAATGCGGGGATGGTGTTGCAGGGTGAGTTGACGGTGGTGGCCGCCGGCGGCGAAGAGCGGACGTTCCGTGCGGGCGAGGGAATTGTGGAAGTGGTGGACCGCGTCCACTACGGCGAGAACCGCGGCAGCGAACCGCTCGAACTCGTGATGTTCTATGCAGGGGCCGAGGGGCTGCCTTTGTCCGGGGAGTGAGCCGGCCGGGTTGTCCGATCGGTTCGATTTGGGGGTTGTCTAACAAGTTTTAGACACCCCTTTTTCATTCGTACCGCTATTCGGGAACTTTTCCGAATGCGCTGTGCGCAGAGGGTGAAAGACGTGTCGGGCAACCCCTGTGCCTGTGTCTGCGGGGCGGAAGCCCCGTCTCGTGCAGGCGCCTTTTCGTGCGGCCGGGTGCGGGACGGCTGGAACGACGGCCGGACCGGTCGAACGGCGGATCGGGGGGGCGAGCCGGCCGAACCGTGCGGCGGGTTGCGGAACGATGTCCGGAGGTTGTCCGAGGTCGCGGTGCGGGATGCGGGATCGGGTTGCGGAGCGTCCGTGTCCGGACGGCATGGCCGGATCGGGGAACGGGAACAGCCGTGCCTCGGAGGGCGGACTACGGAGCCGGATGCGGGGAGAGAGCGGATTGCGGGGCAAAGGACGACATGGGACATTGTGGAGCCGGCGGTCGGATTGTCGGATAGGGAGAGTATCGGGGCGGGGCCGAGGAGGCGGACGCCCGAATCGGACGGAAGCGGAGGCGAGGCAGCGGAGCCGCAATGCGCCTTCATGCCACGCGGGATTTCTCCTCTTCTGCGGGCTGCGTGTCGGCCCTGCTGCGGCTGGAAGTAACCAGCCACACGCCGCCGAAGATCAGAGCTACGGCCGCCGCCTTCGCCGGTCCGAACGTGTCCATGCCCCAGCAGACGGCGACGATGCAGGCCACCAGCGGTTGAATGTAGTTGTACATGCCCGCAACGGTGGGGCGGAGCAGCTTTTGCCCGACGACCACGAGCGTGTAGCTGAGGAACGTGGCTCCCGCGACGATGAAGAGCACGCCGCCGATCTCTCCGGCGCCGAGGGCGCTCCACTGCGTCGCGGCCAGCTCGCGGGCGGAGAAGGGGAGCAGGCAGACGAAGGCGTAGGTGAACATCCACTTCATGAGGGTCGTCAGCGAGTAGCGGCTCACGAAATTCTTGAACAGGACGAAGTAGAGCGCATAGCTGAGTTGGGCGAGCAGCACGAACAGGTCGCCCTGTAAGGAGCCCGTGCCCGCCTCGGCGCCGGACGGGCGGCTGCCGAGAATCAGCAGCAGCGCACCGCATGCTCCTGCCGCGATGCCGGCGACCTTGCGGGCCGTGATGGGTTCCCGGAGGAAGATCGCGGCGAGCACCATCGCCCAGAGGGGCATGCTGGTGGTGATGATCGAGGCGTCGCCCGGGGAGGTGAGCCCCACGCCGTAGATGAAGCACCCTTGGTTGAAGACGATCGCCAGCAGCGAGGCGCCGAAGAGTTTGGCCATATCCTTCGGAGGGACGTGTTCCGGCTTCCGGAACAGCGAGGCGGTCCAGAAGAGGAGCATCGCTCCGAAGACGCGCAGATCGGTTACGACGAGCGGCGAAAGGGTGCCGGCCGTCATGGCCAGTTTCGCCACGGGGGACATCAGTCCCCACATGGCGTTGGCGCCGGACATGGCGGCATGGCCCTTCCAGCGGATTTTTCCGGCGTTTCCCACGAAATTCCCTGTTTTTCGCGTGCAAAAATAGGAAAATCAAGGTCTCGTTGTCCGGGTTCTCCCCGGTTTTTTCCCGATGGATGCCGGAGGCGCATCGCGCCGCTCAGGATCGGAGCACTTCGCCGACGGCTTCGAGCAGGCCCCCGATATCCGCGGGATGGATGTCGCCGATGTTGCCGATGCGGAATGTGTCGGCCTCGGAGATCTTGCCCGGGTAGATGACGTATCCCTTCGCTTTGAGTTTTTCGTAGAAGTCGCTGAAGTCGAATGCGGCCGACGGATAGAGAAACGAGGTGATGATGCAGCCTTGCACGTCGTCGGGCAGCAGGGTCCGGAAGCCCAGTCCGCGCATGCCCTCGGTCAGCAGCCTGTGGTTCTCCGCATAGCGGCGGTGGCGGGCCGCTATGCCCCCTTCCTCGCGCAGCTCCTGCAACGCTTGGCGGAAGGCGTGCACGACGTGCGTGGGCGACGTGAAACGCCATTTGCCGCACCCCTTCTCCATGGTCTCCCACTGGGCGCAGAGATCGAGCGAAAGCGAGCGTGCGTTGCCGCGGGCGGCTCGCAGTTTCTCTTTGCGGGCGATGACGAATCCGAATCCGGGAACTCCCTGAATGCACTTGTTGGCGCTGCTGACGAGGTAGTCGATACCCAGTTTTTCGATGTCGATGGGAATGCCTCCGAAGCTGCTCATCGCGTCCACGATGAAGGTGATGTCCCGCCCGCGGAGCACGTCGGCCACTTCGTCGATGCGGTTCAGCAGACCGGTCGTGGTTTCGCTGTGCACCATCGAAAGATGCGTCGCATCGGGGGTTTCGGCCAGTGCCTTCAGGGCGGCGGCGCCCGTTACGGGTTCGGTCTCCCGCAGCGACACGAGCTTATAGTCGATGCGGTAGTAATCGGCGATCCGGGCCATCCGTTCTCCGTAGGCGCCGTTGGCGAGGATGAGCAGTTTGTCGTGCGGGCCTACCGAGGTGCCGATGGCCGCCTCCACGCAGTAGGTGCCGCTGCCTTGCAGCAATACGGTCGTGTACCGGTTCTCGTCGAGCCCGGCGATCTCCAGCAGACCGCGGCGGATCGGCATGACGACCCCTTCGTTGTAGTCTTTGTCCCATGTGCACCAGTCCTGCATCATGGCTTCGCGGACGGTCTCCGTGGTGCTCAGCGGCCCCGGAGTGAGCAGCAGATAGTTTCTTTTCATGGTATGAGCGTATTCGTTATTTGCCGAGGCGTTCGTTCAGGTTTTCGATGCAGGCGGGCAGGTCGGCTATGGAATCCAGCACGCAATGCGCGCCTGCGCCGAGCATGCGCTGCCGGACCACTTCCTTCATGCGGGTCCGTTCTTCGTCGGAGAGCCGGGCGTATTCCGTTTCGGTCAGCCCCATCTCGTTGCTGCCCGCGATGACGCCGATGCTCCAGACGCCGGCATTCACTCCCTCCCTGATGTCTGCGACGGTGTCGCCCACTTTGACGGTCTCCTGTACGGAGGCTACGGCCAGTTCGGTCAGATTCCGGAAAATCATGTACGGAGCCGGCCGTCCGGCCGGAAGTCCGTCGGGCGTGGCCAGAAAGTCGGTCGAGTAACCCCGGCGCGCGGCACCGGGCCGGACGATTTCCATCATGCGGGCCGTGTAGCCGGTGGTGGATCCGATGCGGAGGCCCTGCCGGCGAAGCGTTTCGATCGTTTCGACCGCTCCGGGAATCGGCTGCGTGAACTCGGACAGCGAGGCGAAGAGGTGTTTCTCGAAACTCCGGTACATCTCCCGCACGTCCTCCTCGGTCCACGTGCGGCCGTAGCGGTTTTCGAACTTTCGTTCGACATCGGGCATCGAAAGGATGGCGCGGATATGGTCGATTTTCGGCAGTCCCATCGGTTCGCGGGCTTGGCGCAGGGTGATGTCGATTCCTTTCTCTTCGGAGAAAACGGTGAGAAAGGCGTGCAGCGGGGCGAAGCAGCCGTAATCGACGGCGGTGCCGGCCCAGTCCATGACGACGCATTGGATTCGTTTCATATCTGTCGTGTTCTGTTTTTGTGAATATGTATTCGTATCTGTCGTTATTGCATGTTGACGGAAACTACGGCATACGGTCGCCTGCGGCGTCCGGTGCGGCGGATGCCGGTGCGTTCTCTGCGCACCAGCCAGAGCAGACTCCCCACGAAGAGGAGGCAGCAGGCGCAGCCGAGTGCGGCGACCATCGTGTTGTAGAACTCGATCCAGTCCAGTCCGGCGGCGAAGACTTCCTTGAAGACGAGCATGCACACGGTGCCCAGATAGCCTGCGAAGTCGATGGTGATGATGAAGAATCCGACGTTGCCGCGTATGCCGAAACAGGAGACGAACCGCTCGAAGAAGAGGGTCTGGAAACTCAGGTAGGCGGTGTAGAGGCCGAGGCTCTGGATGAAGAGCCACAGCAGAGGCGGAAGCTGCAGCCGGTCGTAGCCGTAGGCCACGCCTGCGAGAGCGGCCGTTCCGGCCGTTACGAGCAGCAGGAGCGCGACGAGCACCGTCCGGTGGCTGCGGATGAGCGAGAGGAGCAGGAACGTGCCCAAGATGATGAGCGTAACGGTGCTGTCGATGCCGCTGAAGGCCCATGACGACAGAGCGCTCGTGTCGACGAGTTTGACGAGGAAATCCTCCTTGATGTCCTGCATGGTCGTGATGAACAGGTTGGCAAGCAGCAGCATGCAGAGGATCGGAGCGAAACGCAGGAAGACGTTCCGGCGCTGACGTGCGTCCATCGGAATGCGCTCGGTGCAGGAGGCGATGTCCTCGGCCGTCGGGGCGGGCAGTCTGTCGAGGGCGAAAGCCAGCAGGATCAACAGGGGAAAAGCGCCTGCGCCGATGGCTGCGGGCATCCAGAATTCGCTGATCCCGAGATCGTTCGTCAGAAAAAGCCCGAGCGATTTGGCCAGACCCGAGCTGAACGCGATGCTCAGTCCCATGATGCTGGCCAGAATGCCGCTCAGCCTGCGCCCTTCGAGAAAACTGAAGATGACGCCCCACATGCATCCCAGCGAGAGACCGTTGAAGAAGAGGGCGAGGATGTTGAACGGCCGGGGCAGTACGGCGAAAAGCAGCAGGGAGCATTCCGCCGCAGCGACGGAACCGATGATGAAACGCAGGCGGCATTCGTGTTTGAGTTCGGATATGAACTTGATGCCCAGTAGTTTGGAAAGCACGTATCCGGCGATCTGAATGATGCTGGCGGCTGTTTTGTAGTCCATGCCCAGAAATTCCAGACCGTCGAAGCCGGCGGCGGTGAAGGGTTTGCGCAGGGCGTAGACCAGTGCGTAGGAGAGCAGGGCGGCGCCTCCTGCCCAGAGGATGAAAAGCAAGTCGGATCTCTTTTTCGTGTCGGTCGTCGAATCCATAGGGCGAAGCCGGATTTGTTTCGGCGCAAAAGTAGACGATCCGGATTGCAGGAGTGTGTCGGTTTCGTTACGGAAGCGTTACGGTTTTCGGGCGGAACCGGCGCACGGAGAGAAAAAGAACCTCCCCCGCCGCAATCGTTGCGGCGGGGGAGGCCCTCTTCGACATCGGCGAGTGCCGCATGCGTTCGTCCCCGCGGACGCACGCGCCTGTCGGGATACGGCGCGGCTGCGGGGGTGCGGAGATCCTGCGGATCAGGCTTTGCCGGCCGAACCGAGGACGTTCTCGCACTTGTGCATGTAGAGTTTCTTCAGCTCGTCGCGGGCCGGACCGAGGTATTTGCGCGGATCGAATTCGGCGGGCTGGTCCACGAAGATCTTGCGGATGGCGGCAGTCATCGCCAGACGGCCGTCGGAGTCGATGTTGATCTTGCAGACGGCGCTCTTCGCGGCTTTGCGGAGCTGCTCCTCGGGGATGCCGACCGCATCTTTCAGCGCGCCGCCGTGGGTGTTGATGATGTGGACGTATTCCTGCGGTACGGACGACGAACCGTGCAGCACGATGGGGAAGCCCGGGATGCGCTTCTCGATCTCTTCGAGGATGTCGAAACGCAAGGGGGGCGGCACGAGTACGCCGTCGGCGTTGCGGGTGCACTGTTCGGGTTTGAACTTGTTGGCGCCGTGCGACGTGCCGATCGAGATGGCCAGCGAGTCGACGCCGGTCTTCTTCACGAAGTCCTCCACGTCCTCGGGACGGGTGTAGGTGTGGTGCTCGGCCGAGACTTCGTCCTCGACGCCGGCCAGCACGCCCAGCTCGCCTTCGACCGTTACGTCGAACCGGTGGGCATAGTCCACGACCTGCTTCGTGAGAGCCACGTTCTCGTCGTAGGGGAGCGCCGAACCGTCGATCATCACCGACGAGAAGCCCATGTCGATGCAGCTCTTGCACAGTTCGAACGAATTGCCGTGGTCGAGGTGCAGGACGATGGGAATGTTCTTGCCCAGCTCCTTGGCATATTCTACGGCGCCCTGCGCCATGTAGCGCAGCAGGGTTTGGTTCGCATACTTGCGGGCGCCCGACGATACCTGCAGGATCACGGGCGACGAAGTCTCCACGCAGGCCGCGATGATTGCCTGCATCTGCTCCATGTTGTTGAAGTTGAAGGCGGGGATTGCATATCCGCCCTTGATGGCTTTGGCGAACAGCTCGCGCGAATTCACGAGGCCCAACTCTTTGTACGATACCATAATGCTTAGTTTTTATAATAAATAAAGATAGATTGCCTGACGAATCGACTTTACAAAGTTAGTAAAAAATTTGAGAAATTCGGAGTTTTTGTCGAAAAATATGTCGGAGGGGACGCATGATCCGTAAATCCCGACCGTTTCGCGGGACCGTGGTCGGATCCGCTGCTGGGTCCGGAGTTTTGCCCGAAGGCGGTCGGGGCGGAGTGTCGGCCGTGAAGAACCGAGCCGGGCAGGGCCGTTTCCGCCGTGCATTTTCGGATGACGGCCGGATGCGGAACGGCGGCGGGACTTTCACCCCGCCGCCGTACCTGTCGGAGTATGTCGCGGCATGCGGATCATTCGATCGCGAGCGTGCAGGTCGCGGTCTTCTCCTCGCCCTCGGTCGTTACGAACGTTACCTCCATCTCATAGGTACCGGCAGGAGGAGTACGGACGAAAGAATAGTTGAAGATCGTATTCGTCATCGCAAGATCGGTCGACGTCAGGTCCTTTAGCAGTTTTTGGACGGAGCTTGCGCCTGTCCGATAACCATTTCGTACGAATTCGGCGTACGAGTAGTACTCGACTACCGTAATATCGTCGAGCGGCGTGCCGGCCGGATGCGCATCGTCCCATGCCGCATTCAGACATCTGACATGCATGGCTTTGAAATTATCCGCACAGCAAATTGCAGGACTTTGACATGTACCTTCGATACATAGGATCTTTTGGTTGTAGGAGAGGTCTCCGTTCCTTTCGGCGATCTCCAGAAAACGTTCTGCCTCGGAACCAGTCGATCCGAATTCCGGTGCAAGGTAGCGTACTGTACGTCCCGTTTCCGAGACATCGTAATGCGGAAACCAACCCGAAATACCGATAGGCTCGTAGATCGGGTAGATCGCTCCGCGAGGAGAAACCGTCAAATCGTTGTCGATATATTCGCAGATATAGGAACGAACGAAAAGATAGGTGTATTCATTCGAAATATCGTCGTTGCATCTTATAAACGACAGCGATACGGCGATCAGAAGAAATATCTTTTTCATGGCATCCGATGTTAAAGATTATAATAGATCATCCATTTGTGTTTGGCCGTATAATCTCGGGGTGTACCGGCATATAGGTCTCCTTCCGAGATCTCTTTTTCCCCGTCCGGACGCGGACGAAACGGCGGCGCGGAGTGAAAATTTAAGACCCCGCCGCCGCATCTGTCGGCATATGTCGCGGTATGCGGATCATTCGATCGTGAGCGTGCAGGTCGCGCTCTTCTCCTCGCCCTCGGTAGTTACGAACGTTACCTCCATCTCATAAGAGCCTGCAGGAGGCAGGTTCGTAAAGTAAATGTATATCGCATCGGTGATCATTGATAAAT
>ERZ1090878.1366-NODE-1371-length-11598-cov-7.994022_pt1 | contig 11598 bp, 14 predicted proteins | sample MGYA00478473_ERZ1090878 | MGnify/ENA primary metagenome ERZ1090878 (study PRJEB33644, sample SAMEA5815720) | chicken gut metagenome | biome: Chicken; feature: Gastrointestinal Tract; material: Caecum | place: Ireland | collected 2019-01-01 | study: A study of... | reverse complement strand
CGGCGAGTTGGTGTATATAGTAAATGTAGTTGCTGCCGCCTGGCAGCATTTTGCCGGAAAGGAGGCAGGCCCGTGGACATCGGTGAAAGATTGATCGAAGAACTCAACTGCGAAAACGTTTTTTCGTTTGATGTGTTCGGTGTAAATGTTACGATCAAGGAATCGATCGTAGTCATGTGGATCATCATGGCTGTGGTCATGCTTTTGTCCCTTTTGCTGACCCGCAATTTAAAAGTAGAGGGCCCGCTTTCCAAACGCCAGCTGTTTCTGGAAATGTGTGTTGACAAAATGGCCGTCTTTTTCCGCGACGCGGTCGGCCCCGGCGCCGAAAACCATTTGTCGTGGCTGATGTCGCTGGCGGTTATCATCGGTGCTTCCAATATGGTCGGCATTTTCGGCTTTAAGCCGCCGACGAAAGACATGAATGTCACGATCGGCCTGGCTGTAGCCAGTATCATCTATATCCAGATCGCCGGCATCCGCCGCAAGGGCGTGGGCGGCTGGCTCAAAAGCTTTGCCAAGCCTTCCCCAGTCGTGCTGTTCAACAACGTGCTCGAGCTGGTCATCAAGCCGCTTTCGCTTTGCATGCGACTGTTCGGCAACATCCTAGGCGCGTTTATCCTGATGGAGCTGATCAAAATGGTCGTTCCGGCCGTCGTGCCGATGGTGCTGAGCCTTTATTTTGATTTGTTCGACGGCTTCATACAGGCATATGTGTTTGTTTTCTTAAATTCCATTTACATTCAGGAGGCGATCAGCGACGAGTAGCCGCTTTTGCCTTTTTGAATAAATAAACCATTTTAAAGTAAAGGAGTTATTACTATGTCTACATCTCTTCTTGCTATTGGTGCAGCCATCGCCGTGCTCGGCGGTGCATTTGCCGGTTTCGGCATCTCCATGGCCACGGGTAAAGCGGCCGAAGCGATTGCGCGTCAGCCCGAAGCGGGCGGTCAGATCAGAACCACGCTGATCCTCGGCGGTGCTCTGGCCGAAGCTACGGCTGTTTACGGCCTGGTTGCCAGCATTCTGATCATCTTTGTGCTTGGCGGTTAACTTTTTGAGCTGTAACATTTCAGCTGCGGAAAGGGAGTGCATTTATGCTTGACATTGATTTTTGGAATATTTTCTGGACCATCGTCAACTTGGTCATCTTTTATCTTTTCGCCAAAAAGTTTCTTTTCGGGCGCATTTTAAACGTTATGGAAAAGCGCCGTGAAATGATCAGCGGTCAGTTTGACGCAGCGGCGCAAAAGGAAAAAGAGGCGGCAGCTTTAAAGGAAAAGTACGAAGGCGTAATGCAAAGTGCAGGGGACGAAAGTGCCCGCATGCTGCAGGAGGCCAAAAAGAACGCCGATGCGCAGTATAACAAAATCGTGAAATCGGCTGCCGACGAGGCAGACCGCATGGTACAGGACGCCCGTAAATCGATCGAAAACGAGCGTCAGGCTGCGCTGCGCTCTGTGGAAAGTGATATTGCAAAAATCGCAATGACCGCAGCTGAAAAAATCGTTGAGGAAACGAATGATCCGCAACAGAATAAGAAAATGTACGACGCGTTCATGGACGAGGTAGAGCAAAATGACACAGACGGCGATTAATTATGCCCGGGCGCTGCAGGCGGCCGGCGTCACAAGCAAGCAGCTTGCCCCGGTCGTTTCCGCGTTTTCAGGCTGCACACAGCTGATGCAGGCGCTGTCTTCGCCCATTGTCCCCGAACGGGAAAAGCAGGCGGCGGCCGATGCGCTTTTTCAGGGCGAATGTGCCAATTTGGTCAAGCTGATGTGTGAAAACGGCTGCATCAGTCAGATCTCGCTGGTCGCGCAGGCGCTGCAGGCGCTTGAGGAAAAAAGCCGCGGCGTGGCCGAGATCATCATCACATGCATCACACCGCCCGACAAAGACCAGTGTGAACGCATTAAAAAGTTTATCTGCAAAAAACACGGTTTTCAGGAAGCACGCGTTGAGATCAGGCAGGATCCCTCGCTGCTCGGCGGCTTTCAGATCCGCTGCGGCGACATTGTTTATGACCGCAGTCTGAAAAGCCGGCTGAACGCATTAAAACAAAATCTGGTGGGGGAAGTGGAGTAAATGAGCACCATCAATTCAAACGAGATCATTTCAATACTCAAGGAAAAGATCATCCATTTTGATTTCAACGGCGGCAGCGAAGAAATCGGCACGGTCGTGCGTGTCGGCGACGGCATTGCCACGGTTTACGGCATGGAACACGTCATGTACGGTGAGATCGTTGTGTTTGAAAACGGCGTAAAAGGTATGGTGCAGGACCTGAAGCACGGCGAAGTCGGCTGCATTTTGTTTGGCAGCGAAGTCGGCATCCATGAGGGCACCAAGGCCAAGCGCACGCATAAAAACGCAGGCGTTCCGGTCGGCGAGCAGTTTGTCGGCCGCATCGTCAATGCCCTCGGCGAACCGATCGACGGCGCCGGTGAGATCCAGGCGGACGGTTACCGTCCCGTGGAAAATGACGCCCCGGGCATCATTGACCGTAAGTCGGTCTGCGAACCGCTTGCAACGGGCATTTTGGCCATTGACTCCATGTTCCCGATCGGCCGCGGCCAGCGTGAGCTGATCATTGGCGACCGTCAGACCGGCAAGACTTCTATCGCACTGGACACCATCCTGAACCAGAAGGGCAAGAACGTGATCTGCATTTACAATGCGATCGGTCAAAAGGCTTCTACCGTGGCCAATCTGGTTTCCACTTTGAAAAAGCACGGCGCTATGGATTATACGATCGTTGTCTGCTCCACAGCCAGTGAGCCGGCGTCGCTGCAGTATATTTCGCCTTATGCGGCAACCGCGATGGCCGAGTATTTCATGTACCAGGGCAAGGATGTGCTGATCGTTTATGACGACCTTTCCAAGCACGCCGTCGCGTACCGTGCGCTGTCGCTGCTGCTGGAGCGTTCGCCCGGCCGTGAGGCATACCCCGGCGACGTGTTTTACCTGCATTCCAGGCTGCTGGAGCGTTCCAGTCGTTTGTCCGATGCGCTTGGCGGCGGTTCCATTACGGCGCTGCCGGTCATTGAAACGCAGGCCGGCGACGTGTCTGCCTATATTCCCACCAATGTGATCTCCATCACCGACGGCCAGATTTTTCTGGAAAGCGACCTGTTCTTCTCGGGCATGCGTCCGGCTGTGAACGTGGGTCTTTCTGTTTCGCGTGTCGGTGGTGCGGCACAGACGAAGGCCATGAAAAAAGCGGCCGGTTCTTTGCGTGTGGACCTGGCACAGTACCGTGAAATGGAAGTCTTCACCCAGTTCAGCTCTGATCTGGATGAAGAGACGAAAAATCAGCTCGCTTACGGCAAGGGGCTGATGGAACTGTTGAAACAGCCGCTCGGCCACCCGCTCAGTCTGCATGCGCAGGTCATCTCTTTGGTGGCGGCAACGCATCGGAAGATGGTCGATGTGCCGGTGGAGCAGATCAAACAGTTTCAGATGGATTTTCTTGATTATATCGATGAAACGCATCCTGAGATCGGTCAGGAGATCGAAGACAAGCGCGTTTTGACCGATGAACTGGTCAGCGCTGTGCTCGATGCAGTCGATGCGTTTAAGAAGGAAAGAGTCCATGGCTAATGCAAGAGAGATCCTCGGGCGCCAGAAAAGCATCCGGGACATAATGAAAATTACAAATGCAATGTACATGATCAGCTCGTCCAAAATGAAGCGGGCGCGCACGGCTCTGGCCAATACCGAGCCGTATTTCTACTCCATGCAGGACACGCTGACCAAAATTTTGGATGACTCTCCTGAAGTCGGCCACAAGTATTTTGACAAGCGCGAGGAGATCCCTGAAAAAGACCGTAAGCGCGGTTTTATCGTGGTCACGGCCGACAAGGGGCTTGCCGGCGCATACAACCACAATGTGATCAAAATTGCCGAAAAAGAGAGTCTGGCAAGCGAAAACAACATGTTGTTCGTTGTGGGTCAGGTAGGACGCAATTATTTTATGAAGCGCCGCATCCCCGTAGACATTGATTTTAAATACACGGCGCAAAATCCAAACATGAACCGCGCCCGGATCATCAGTGAAAAAATGGTAGAGCTTTTTAATGACAAAAAGCTCGATGAAGTTTACATCATCTATACGAAAATGATCAACTCCATGACGGCAAATGTGGAAATGCACCGCCTTTTGCCGCTGAAGCATGAGCCGCTTACCGAATTGAACAACGGCAAGTATTACGATCATATTTCGTTTTTCCCTTCACCGCAGGCCGTGTTTGACAGCATCGTGCCCAATTATGTGGCCGGCTTTGTGTACGGCGCGCTGATCGAAAGTTATTGTTCTGAGCACAACACGCGTATGATGGCAATGCAGTCGGCTACGGAAAGCGCACAGGAAATGATGCACAATCTGCAAATGGAGTATAACCGTGCACGCCAGGCTGCGATCACGCAGGAGATCACGGAAGTGATCGGCGGTGCAAAGGCGCAAAAGCACAAGGCAGACTGAGGAGGTAGTTAAATGAACAGCGGAAAAATCGTGCAGGTCATGGGGCCTGTTGTAGACGTCGCGTTTGAAACAGGCGAGCTTCCGAAAATCAAGGATGCGCTGACTGTGGAGTCCGGCGGCAAAACGCGCACCATGGAGGTTGCACAGCACATGGGCAACTCTACCGTGCGCTGCATCATGCTTTCCTCGTCTGAAGGCCTTGCAAAAGATATGCCGGTCACGGCGACCGGCGGCTCCATTTCGGTTCCGGTCGGCGAAAAAACGCTGGGGCGCCTGTTCAACGTAACGGGCGAGACGATCGACGACATCGACGACCACCTTGAAAAGGAGACGCACTGGGAGATCCACCGTACGCCCCCGAGTTTTGCGGACCAGTCGTCTGATGTGGAGATCTTGGAGACCGGCATTAAGGTCATCGATCTGCTGACGCCGTACCAAAAGGGCGGTAAGATCGGTCTGTTCGGCGGCGCCGGCGTGGGTAAAACGGTACTGATCCAGGAACTGATCACAAACGTTGCCACGCAGCACGGCGGCTATTCGATTTTTACCGGCGTCGGTGAACGCTCGCGTGAGGGCAACGACCTTTGGAATGAAATGAAGGAAAGCGGCGTTATCAGCAAAACGGCACTTGTTTTCGGCCAGATGAACGAACCGCCGGGCGCCAGAATGCGTGTGGCGGAAACGGGTCTGACGATGGCGGAGTACTTCCGCGATGTGCAGCACAAGGATGTACTGCTTTTCATCGACAACATTTTCCGCTTCATCCAGGCTGGCTCCGAGGTTTCGGCGCTGCTCGGCCGTATGCCGTCTGCCGTTGGTTACCAGCCTACGCTGGCCACCGATGTCGGTGAGCTGCAGGAGCGTATCACTTCTACGAAAAACGGTTCCATCACCTCGGTGCAGGCCGTTTATGTGCCGGCCGATGACTTGACGGACCCGGCGCCGGCTACCACGTTTGCGCATTTGGACGCTACGACTGTTCTTTCCAGAAAGATCGTGGAACAGGGCATTTACCCGGCGGTGGATCCGCTGGAATCCAACTCCCGTATTCTGGAGGCGGATATCGTCGGTCAAACGCATTACGTTGTTGCGCGCCGCGTGCAGGAGTATTTGCAAAAGTATAAGGAGCTGCAGGACATCATCTCCATCCTCGGTATGGAGGAACTGTCCGACGAGGACCAGACGATCGTTTACCGCGCCAGAAAGATCCAGCGTTTTCTCAGCCAGCCGTTCCATGTTGCGGAGCAGTTCACGGGGCAAAAGGGCAAGTATGTGCCGCTGCAGGAAACGATCCGCGGCTTCCAGGCGATCGTGGACGGCGAAGTGGACGATCTGCCGGAAAGCGCGTTCTTCAACGTCGGTACGCTTGATGATGTATATGCCAAGGCAGAGAGCATGAAAGCCTAAGGCAGGGGGTCGTTATGGATACATTCGCTTTAAAGATCATCGCCAGCAACCGCGTTTTTTACGATGCACCGTGCCGTTTGCTGGTGTTGCCGGCAACAGACGGCGAAATGGGCATTATGGCGCACCATGAGAACATGGTCATGGCTATTGAAGAGGGCGAGATGCGCGTGACTTCTGCAGAGGGCAGGGTCATTACGGCCTTTGTCGGCAACGGCTTTCTGGAGTTTGTGGACAACACAGCCATTTTACTGTGTGTTTCGGCTGAACTGCCGGAGGAGATCGATGCCCGCCGTGCCGAAGAGGCAAAGCTGCGCGCTGAGGAAGAGCTGCGTCAAAAGCAGTCTTTGCGCGAGTACCACCATTCACAGGCCAATTTGGCGCGCGCTATGGAGCGGCTTAAGGTTAAAAACCGCCATAGAATCTGAAAAAAATAAACGAAAAAGCAGGCCTTTGGTCTGCTTTTTTTGCGCGCTGTCTTGCGCAGATACAGCGTTTGTGTTAAAATTTACCTGATTTCAGCCGAATGGTAAAGGAAGTGATCCATGTGGCCAATATCAGCCGGGAGGGGCACCGGCAGCGTATGCGTGAAACTTTTTTAGCCTCCGGCGGCGAGGGCATGCACGACCACAATCTTTTGGAACTGCTTTTGACTTATGCGATCCCGCGCCGGGACGTGAAAGATTTGGCCTATACGCTGCTCAACGAATTCGGCACACTGGAAAACGTGTTTCGCGCCGACATCGCATCGCTGCAGAAAGTAGACGGCATGGGCGAATATTCCGCCATTTTGTTCAAGCTGATCGGCGCGATCGAAAAGCGCATCCGTTTGAACCGTGCGCAGAGTGTCACCTCGCTTTCCGATGCGCAGACGGTCATTGCCTATTATAAGGATCTTTTTGCACAGGAACAGGTCGAAAAGATCTATATCACCACGCTGGACAACACCTGCCGTGTGCTGGGCAGCTACGTCTGCGGTGAGGGCACGGTCAACACGTCGGATGTTGACCTGCGGCGCATTGTGGAATATGTCGTGCACGATTCGGCTACGGCGCTCATTGTGGCGCACAATCATCCGCGCGGCAGCTGCCGCCCGTCACAGGCTGATCTGCATTTTACCATGCAGCTGCGCGACTATTTGGGGCAGCTTGGGGTCAGTCTGCTCGACCATGTGGTCGTCGGGCAGGACGATGTGCTCTCCATGCGCAACAGCGTAAAGTATATGATTTATTTTAAACTCTGATGCCAAGCAAAAACGGCGGCCTGCGGGCTGCCGTTTTTTGTTGGTATCTTACATAAACAGTTCGTTATGCTTGGGCACGGTGCAGGCGCTTTGAATCTTCTGCGCCAGTCTGTTTGCAGTGCTGTGGTCGATCTGCCGCGCACTCTGCGGGCATTCCTTTACGCAGCGCATGCAGGTAATACACTTGTCGCCGTCGGTTTTTGCGGGGTCGCTTTTTAAGATCGCCTGTACGGGGCAGCGCGCCGCACACCGGCCGCAGCGGCTGCACCGGTCGGTGGTTTTCGGGACTAGGCGCGCCGTGCCGGCTGCTTTATAGGGGCGGTTCCCGGGGATCCGGGGAACAGCCGTGTCACCGTCGTTTACCTTTTGCAGGATTTTTTGCCCAAAGCGGTGCAGGTCCTGCGCATCCTGTGCGTCGGGCCTGCCGGCAGCATACTGCGGCAGTATGGAGTGCTCGGCAACGGCGGCAACGGCGGCGATCACACAAAAGCCGCTTGCCTGCGCCAGGTCGCTCAGTTCAATCAGTGTGTCTTCGTATGCGCGGTTGCCGTACACACAAACCAGCACGCAGGGCACTCCGCCGCCGTGCAGCCCGGCAATGCGCCGTGCGGCCACGGCCGGCACACGTCCGCCGTAAGACGGCACGGCGATCACGGCCACATCACTGCCTTTCGGGCAAAAAGCGCTCCAGTCGGTTTCGGCGTCTGTCAGATCTGTTTTTTTAACCGGCGTCTGCCACGCCTGCGTGAGCAGGTCAGCCACGCGCTGCGTGCCGCCGGTCGGACTGAAAACAATTTGTAAAATCTGCATGTTCCACACTCCGTTATAATCGTTTTGCAAATATTATAGACTGTGTCATTAGCGCTGTCAATTTGTCTGCCTATAAAGAAATACCGCACCCTGCGGGTGCGGCATGGTGTTTAACCGAGTTCAATTTTAAAGCAAAGCGGCATGCGCCGGTCGTAGCGGCCGTGCACAGTCAGCGACAGCGCTTTTTTGCTGCGCGTATACGTTACTTTGGCATCGCTGCCAAGTAAAGTGACCCGGCGGATCATGTAAGAAGCTGCATCGTTGCCGCGCGCCAGCGTTTTGGAGGCATAGGTGCTGCCGCTGCCGGCGTTCAGCACAAACATGTAAATGCAGCCCGGCTGGTAAGTGAAGCGGATGTCAGCGGGCGTATATTTGAAATTTTCTTTAAAGGAACCGTTTTTGCGTTTCTTTTTGCTTTCGCCGAACACGTCAAACGGCTTTGCGTCGTAAATGGCTTCGCCGCAGTTTTCCAGCCACTGCCCCAGCTGCAGCAGCACCTGCTTTTCCTCTTCACAGATCGTGCCGTCCGCCTTTGGGCCGACATTCAGCATAAAGCAGCCGTTTTTTGATACAACGTCTGTCATGGCGCAGGCGATTTCGGCGGCTGTTTTGAACTTGTTGCCCTCGGTGTAGCCCCAGGAATTTTTGGCAATGGCCGTGTCGCTTTGCCAAATGTCGGGGGAAACGGTGTCCAGCTGGCCACGCTCCACGTCAAATGTGGCGCAGCCCTTGGCAATGCCGTCCTGTTTGTAAAACACCGTCACTTCCTTGCCCCATTCGGCCGCGCGGTTGTAGTAATAAGCCAAAAACTTTTTCATGTACGGCTTAAAAGCCTTTTGTGTGACCCACCAGTCAAAATATACAGCAAGCGGCCGGTTGCGGTCAATCAGTTCCGCCGAAGAGGCAAGCCAGTCCCGCAGCCACGCTTCATCCGGCTGCATGGTTTCGCCGCAGCTGTAACGCGCTTTGTTCCCGGTGCCTTCCCGGTGCGCCGGGCCGTAAAAGTCTGCGTCTTCTCCGCGCGTAATGTCGCAGTCAAAGTCACGCGCACCGTTTAAAAACCAGTAGTGCTCTGCCCGGTGGCTGGAGGTGCAAAAACCAATGCCATGGCGGTCGCAGGCTTCGTGCAGCTCTTGCAAAACGTCGCGGTGCGGCCCCATTTCGGCCGCGTTCCAGCGGTTCAGGCTGCTTTTGTACATTTTAAAGCCGTCGTGGTGTTCGCCGACCGGCATAATGTATTTGGCGCCGCTTTTTTGAAATATGTCCAGCCATTCGTCGGCATTGAACTTTTCGGCTTTGAACTGCGGCACGAAGTTTTTGTACGGGAATTTTTCTATGCCGCCGTATACTTTTTTATGGTGCAGGTACGCCGGTGAACCTTTTAAATACATCAGGCGCGGGTACCATTCGCTTGCATAAGCCGGTACGCTGTAAACACCCCAGTGAATAAAAAGCCCAAAGCGGCCCTTTCGGTACCATTGCGGGGTTTTGTGCTGTCCTAAACTTGCCCAGTCGGCCTGAAAAGGGCCTTTTGCGATCGTCTCGTCGATCACCTGTAAATATTCCTCGATCTTGTTGCACTGCATGCAGATCCCTCCCAGCATCTATCTTAGAAAACCAGACGTGCTTTGACAATGCAGAAAACTGACTTTTTCTGGTAAATAATTGCGCAATCCATTTTGGCGTTGTCCGGCACGGCGCTTTGTGCTACAATGGTTTCGGTGGTGAGAAAAGTGGAATTGCCTGAAAATTATGTGGTGTTTGACCTGGAGACGACGGGCTACACGCCGAAAAATGCCGAGATCATTGAGATCGGCGCGATCCGCTGCTTAGGCGGCGAGGCGTATTTGCGTTTTCGCACATTCGTGTGCCCGCAAAGCGCCATCCCGCCGTTTATCACCGATCTGACCGGCATTACAAATGAAATGGTCTGCACGGCGCCGCCGTGGCAGGAGGCGGTCCGTGCCTTTTTGTCATTTGCCGGCGACCTGCCGGTCGTGGGGCACAATGTGCGTTTTGACCTCAGCTTTATGCGCCACTATGCGTCGGCAATAGGCGAAACGTTTGACCCGCCTTTTTATGACACGCTGGCGCTGGCCCGGCGCACATTTAAAACGTCGCCCAATAAGCCGGAAAACTTTAAGCTGGAAACGCTGAAGCAGTTTTTGGGCCTGTCGTTTACCTCACACCGGGCGCTCAGTGACTGCGAGGTCACCCAGTACCTGTTTGAATACTGCCGTAAAAAGCCGGGCTGATTCAGTCCGGCTTTTTTGACGCTTTTTTACGTTTGCGGAAATGGCTTGCCAAAATAGCGGTGACAACGATACCGCTTGCGAGGCCGAATGTGACCAGCAGCGTGTCGGCGGCGTTTGCACGAAACAGCGCCGTATCATTTTGCAGCAGCGCGTCCATCGTGTAGTAAAGCAGGCCGCCGGGCAGCAGCGGAATGCAGCCGGTCACCAAAAAAATCGTTACAGGGGTTTTCAGCTTGTGCGCCATCAGTTCTGACCAGCCGCACACGGCGCAGGCCGCCACGAAATTGGCCAAAAACAAGCTTTTGCTGAAATGGTAAACGAGCAGGTAAACGGCCCAGCCCAAAACGCCGCTGGCGGTCGAGGCGGCCACGTTGCGTGCACTGACCCGGAAATAGATGGAAAAGCCGAGCGTGCCGATTCCGGCTGTCAGCAGCTGGATCAAACTCTCTTTCACAGCCCGATACCTCCCATTACAATGTGCGACAGGCCGAATCCGCCCGCAATGGAAACGGTCACCAGCGCGGCCTCCACAAGCTTGTAAAGGCCGGTCATGATGTCGCGGTTAAAAAGCTCTTTAACGCTGTTGACCACGATCAGTCCGGGAATAAACAGCATGATGTCGCCGATCATGATTTTGTCCAGGCTGTTGCCCAGGCCGGCGGCGTAAAGCAGCCACGCAATGCAGCCGGACAGAAAGCTGGCCACAAACGTATACACAACGTTGTTGATGTTGCGCAGCTTAAAGTTGTAGTCCATAAAAAAGATAAGAATGGCCGTTAATGCCGCCGCAAGGCCGTCAAGCATACTGCCGCCGAAAAAAACGGCAAAGCCGCCGGCAGCCAGCATGTAGCCGGCACATTTGAGCACCATGTTGGAGGGCGGCTTTTTGTAGCTGGTCAGGTCTTTGGTAATGGCTGCTACGTCCGGTGTTTCTGCGCAGATCTTTCGGGAATAAGCGTTCAGCTCCTCCAGCCGGCCAAGGTCGGTGCCGGTCGAACGGATGCGCACCGACTGCGTATAATGCTGCCCAGCCCCGTCTTTGATCGTGACTACGATCAGGGAAGAAATCACATAGGCTTCGCAGCTTACAAAGCCATAGGCGCTGCAGATGCGGCGGATCGTGTCTTCGGCCCGCTGGGCGTCGGCGCCGGACTGCATCAGCTGGCGGGCAATGTCCAGTACGTCTTCTAAAAATTCTTCACACTGTTTCGTTTCCAACGCTGTGCCCCCTCTCTGCTTTCAATATAGCACACGCCGGCGGATTTTGGCAAGAAATTTTCCGCCCGCTTCCGGTAACATGAAAACCGGCACGCAGTTCGCGTGCCGGTTCAGCGTGTCGAAAAAGGTATAATGGCAACAAATTATACAGCCTGACACGCTGAGAGACTGCCAAAAAGGCGAGT
>ERZ1090878.1364-NODE-1369-length-11627-cov-5.244815_pt1 | contig 11627 bp, 8 predicted proteins | sample MGYA00478473_ERZ1090878 | MGnify/ENA primary metagenome ERZ1090878 (study PRJEB33644, sample SAMEA5815720) | chicken gut metagenome | biome: Chicken; feature: Gastrointestinal Tract; material: Caecum | place: Ireland | collected 2019-01-01 | study: A study of the... | reverse complement strand
GGTGGCAGCAACTCCAATGACAACGCTTCTCGGTCGAATGGCGGCGCAGATTTTGATGGCAGCGATTCCAGCGCTAATGATTCGCAGTCGGATGACACGGGGAATACCAGTAACAGCAACTCCGGTGACAATGGTTCGCAGCCGAATGATGCAGCAAGTTCCGGCGCTGATACTCCGAACAATAAAGGTTCGCAGTCGAACGGCATGAAAAGGACTGGCGGAAGCAGTTCTGGTGGCAAGGGTTCGCAGCCGAATAACGGAGCGGATTCTGATAGCAGCAGCTTCAACAGTAATGGCTCAAAAACAAACGGCATAGGAAAGGCTGGTGACAGCGGTTCCAGTAATGAGAATTCGCAGTCGGATGATATGACGACTTCCGGTGACAGCGATTCCAGAAATAGCGGAACTTCATCCGATGGATCTGATGAAAACTCAAGCAGCAGCCAAGATTCTATGTCTGGGGCAAATGACAACACATCCGCAAATAGCAACGATGAGAATGCAACATCTGAGTCGGATGACAAAACAGACAAAGACGGTAACTCAAGTGAACAGGAGATCAATCCGTCGGGTAATGATTCTTTTGCATCCCATCCGAACAGCATGAACCGTTCTGCTGCCGAATCTGTTTTTAGAGCAATCAAAGAACAGCTTGCAGATGAAATGTCGCATCAGCGAATGGAGGAAGCTGTTGAAGAACAATTTACCTCGGATGCTCTGCTGGAAGTTCATGCAGCAAACCAAACATCTCCTCATATTGGACTTCCGCTTCGGGTAGTTCGCATGAAAAACATCCGCGAAAGCACGAAAATGGAATATGACAGAATCATGCAGGAGGTTGGCCCGGTCTCTCAACGGCTGCAAAAACGTATCGCTAATATCATCGCAGATATGCGAGAGGGCGGTATTAACAGAAGAAAGCATTTCGGACGCATTATTGAAGCAAAGAAAAGCTATCGCGTTGATGGCGCATTCTTTGCCAATAAAAAGTTGCCGCAAGAGCTTCCGGACATGGCGATTGCCGTGCTTATTGATCAGTCTGGTTCTATGGCTGGCGGACGTATTGAAACCGCAAAGAAGGCAGCCATTCTGCTCGATGATTTTGCGACCGGACTAAACATTCCCATTATGATTGCTGGACATAACACGGGCAACCTTTCTGGGCCGGGAACAATCCTGTACCTGTACTCATTGTTTGACCGTGTAACAAAGAATGACAGCTATCGTATTGCAGAAATGTCCACTGGTGGCGCAAACCGTGATGGCATGGCAATTAACGCGGTTATGGCAATGCTTGCAAAACGCCCGGAAGAATTCAAAATTCTAATCATCATTTCGGACGGTCAACCGAATGATTATAATTACGGAGGAGATTTGGCAGAGAAGGACATTCAGGAAATCGTCTGCCTTGCAAAACACAAAGGTATTCAGACTTTCGCTGCGGCAATCGGATCTGACAAAGAACGTATCCAGCGTATCTATGGAGATGGATTCATCGACGTTTCTGATTTACCCGCTTTACCGAAAGTGCTGACACATCTTATTTCCAAACGCCTTATCTGAGATGTTCAATTCAGTGCAAAATGAGGGGGGATAACATATTACCCCCTCGTTTTGTGCGTTTTCTGAAAGGAGTTAGTACGTGAAAAGAAATGATGTCAACGCCTTGACGGAAAGATTTGTCATGGCAGCAGACCAATGGGAGATTCAAACTGAAAAGGTGGATGGTATGACAATTCACTTCTATGTTGATCAACCTTTATGCGGATTTCCACCAAATGTCGTACATGATTATGTGACTGTTCGGAAAATGATTGAGAACAGAGTTGAGAAAATTCAGACTACGCAGATATGTGAACTTTCGACAAATCTGTTCACTCTTGGGTATCGAGTCTTCTTGATCTCCAAGGGCAAAGAAATCGAAATCCGCTTGAATGATAAGCTACCAAATTCCAAACGCTTGTTGCGATCGAATCATAAACTTCTGCGGTTGTTTCAAGCCGGGGAAATTGTAAACATGTGATCGTTTACAATCAAGTAATACAGAATAAAGGGTCGCATTTCGAAAGGAGAAAAATCATGACGCAAGTCAAAATGGGTGCGTTATATCTCAATAACATAGCACAAATCAACCCGCAAAACCCAACAAAATACCGCATATATCCCTAAGCCCGATGGCGCGTCTCAAATAACTTTTCCAGACGCGCCGAAAAATTGCTCGGATGCACTTATCACATGGAATGTGGTTCACAACATGAAGAAATGGTCTCGTACCGGCACGCTGCTGATTGCAGATCGTGTGCTTCTTTCCTATGTTTCATGGGATGATCTTGCGGCAGCGGGTTACGTTGATGGTGTCGAGGTTGTTTTGGAAGACCGAAAGTACCGCTGCCATCTGTTGTCAGTGGGAGAAAAATTCAATTCTCAGAATGCATGGGATGATGCCTTGGATCGGACGAGAGATGACAATGAGATCTGGCATTGGAAGTTTATGCGTTTTTGGGGACGCGACAAAATGATGAGACTCCCCACTCAACGCGGATACTCTTCGGCCCGCTTCTGGACTTACCGCTCGTCCAGCTATCGGTACGCGAACCACGGTTTCCGCCCCGCACTTGAACCTCTGGAGCCTGACAATTCATTCGATGGTGCAGCGGCGGCCAAACAGAATACGGCAGAAAAACAGAAAATTAGAGTAATCATCCGAGACGGCATCGTTGAAAGCGTTCTCAGTGTTGGTGCAGCCGCTGCGCCCGATGTTGAAATTGTTGCCATCGATAAGGATTATGAGGACTGCCGCGAATTGAATGAATATGCTGACAAACTGTATGCTGATCCGAAATGCAAAGAAGTGGACTTTAAACTCGTACGCTTCGGTAATGGAAAAGAATCTCTTTAAAAATCTTGAATCCTTTTGCTAAGGAGACCATATGTCAGATATTGCATTGATTGAATCTTTCGGATACCGTGTTCTCGACGTATCTCACGCATTAACTCCAGAGGAAGCAATGGATGGAATTTTTGTCTGTATCACTTGCATCATTTGGGGAATGGCAGTGTTTTGCTTTGGTTCATATGCCGCAGCAAAAAGGCATGCGAGGGAAAGTTCGGTATGAGTTACGCAATTTTCGCTGGAGCAGTAGTTCTTGCAGGCGCAATTTTTTTTGCAGGAGCTTCCCTTGCAGACACTATCATAAAAAATGCCTCTGGAGAAGCAATATATACGGTTGAGATCTCTGCCGACACCGATATAGATGCTCTTCAAGAACATTTTCAAGTGACTTGGAATGACCACTCGGTTGTTATAATTAAAACAGATTAAAAAAGACCGTTCTCCTGCGTTTAGCAAGAGAACGGTCTTTTTATTTGCTCTTTTTTTCCGGAAAAGACATATCCCAGCTTACGTACTGTCCATCCCATTTAATTTTGAAGTTGGCATCATAAGTACCAGATCCGGACTTCTTCGGAATTCCTTTTGCTGAGATAGCCTTTCCATTAAGCAGATTTTTCACATCTGTCGCGGTGATCTTGTGCTTTGCGAGCGGAGGGAATTTCTGCTCCCGGGCAATATAGAAACGGCAAGGGGGATCTTTGCGGAAATTCATGCATCCGTAACCTGTCCGACCTTCTACCACATCGCCGCCACACACAGGACAAGCACCAAGGACTTTGCGTTCGGGCATAGAAAGTTTCCACCGAGGGTGATTGTCCTCAACGATCAAAGAAAGGTCGGCGTTATAAGTTCCCGAACCATCTTTTTTCTTGATGCCTTTAATGGTGATAGTTTGACCACTGAGAAGTTTTTTCATATCAGAGGTGGAAAGCGTTTTGCTTGCAAGCGGAGAAAAATTCTCATTCTTTTTCGCCACATAAAACCTACAAGAATTTGGATTATCATGTACAAAACCAGAACACATAAAGCCATTAGAGGTCTCTTTTACTGGCTGCCCGCAGATGGGACACGTACCAACTATCTCGAATTGAGGCAAGGTAAGATTCCATTTCGCACGTCCATTTTCAGTAACGAGAGAAAGATCGGCATTGTATGTTCCAGATCCGTCTTTCTTTTTAATGTTCTTGACCAGTACCGATTGACCGGAAATCAGTTTCTTCATGGTAGCTGGTGTGATAGTCTTTCCAGCAAGAGGAGGAAAGTTTGGATTTTTCTTTGCAACAAAGAATTTACATGCTTTTTCATCATCTGGATTGAATCCTGCGCATACAAATCCCTTCGCAGTCTCACGGACGGGGCGACCGCAAGCCGGACAGTTTCCGATTATCGTACTGGTTTGATTTGTGAACGAAACTGTTGGGATAGTCCCAGACAGAAAATGCTTTACAGATTCCAGTACGATCAAGATCAAATCATCCGGTTTTGCTGTACCGTTTTTGATATCCTCCTGAATAGCCCACCACTTAGCTGTTGTGTCCGCCAAACGGAATTCATCAGGCATAACTCTATACAACTCCCGGCCCTTATCCGTAGAGATCAAATGCTTTTTATCTTCAATCAGCAGACCACGCTTGATCAAACTCCTTATAATGGCTTCGCGTGTAGCGGTTGTGCCGATAGAGCCGTTTTCGCCGGTGCGGTCTTTATCCTTCGCCAACAGCAGCTTCTTCGCTTCCGGATCCGTGACATACTTTGCAATGCGTGACATGTCTTCGGCAAGAGATGCGATCGTATACCGAGCGGGAGGCTTAGTTTCCTTCTCGACCACCTTCGCGTCGTGCGACTTTCCAGTGTACGTACCAGCACTGAGACCGCTCAAAGACGTTCGATTATCATTGTCTCCATCCTTGCCTGCCAACACGAGGAAGCCGGGTGAAGTGATTTCAGTAGACGATGAGCGAATGCTGCCGCCGTCGGATAGAGGGGCTGTCATTGTCGTCCGCATCTTCTTTGCCGGGGGAAGGAACTGCATCAAATAGCGCTTCGCAATGGCTTCATACACCAGCCGTTCTTCCTTTGTCATTTTGGACAGGTCAACAGATTCTGTCGTCGGAATGATGGCAAAGTGAACGGAAATCTTGCTTTGATCAAAGCACTTAGAGCGAATGCTGGTATCGATCCCGTTCGGACTGATTCCCGTATTTTTCAGAACCTGAGCAACCGTACCCGGCGCTTGGGCGAAATGTTCGTCGCCGAGATATTGGCAATCTGTACGGTTGTAGGTAATGGCTTTGTACTTGTCGCGGAGAGACTGGGTGATCTCCATAACATTGTCAAAGCCGAAATGAGTGCTGCAATAAGTTGTCAGCTTTGTCAGGTTGAATGGCAGGGGAGGGGCTTCAGAAACTTCCTTTTTCTCAACCTTGATGTCGGTTAAGGAAAGTCCGTCCAAAAATCCGGCGATGCTCTTTGCAAAACGGATATCCAGAATGCGCCCATCCACAAGGTTAATATTGTTTTCTGCCGGGACATATTCCGCCGGAACCTCTGCTCCAGATACAGTCACCTTCGTCTCCACAGTGTAATAGGTTAGCTTCTTGTGACCCTCGATCTGTTTATCACGGTTTACGACAAGGCCGAGTGTCGGGGTTTGAACACGACCTACAGGCAGGATTGCATGGTTTGCCGTAGACATGGCTCGCGTCAGATTGAATCCTACAATCGCATCGCTGACCGATCTGGCGTATGCGGCCCAACCTTCACGCTGAAGGGCTGGGGTGTTGTCCTCCATGTTCGCCAACGCTTTTCTTAGCATAGGCGCGGTCGTGTCGCTGGTATTCAGACGCTTAACGGGGCCAGTGTAATTGTGCCAACGCAAAATTTCATCCACTATAAGCTGCCCTTCATCGTCACAGTCTCCGGCATGAATAACCAAATTTGCGCTTTTCAACGCTTGACCAATGAATCTTACTCGATCAGACTTATTCGTGCCTGCTGCTACGCTCTTGCCGATTTTCATTTCCCAATTCGGGAAATAAATGGGTAGCTGTTCTAAGTTCCATTCTTCATATTCTTTGCTGTAATCTTCCGGCTCTTTTAATGCCAATAAATGTCCCGAACACCAGACAATCGTATATTCGCCCTTACAAATCGCTTGACCCTGTTTTGTTAATTGCCCGGGGATGGCATCCGCAATAGCCAAAGCAAGTTCCTTTTTTTCAGCTATAATAAGCTTCATTTTCGTCACCTCACAGGTTATCGTTTTCGATCTTTTTTAGAGAATTCAATAAATCCATTCCGTTTCATCGCATTCATAACCCAAATCCTTCAGATATGAAATAACAGCTTCGGTTGCTTGAAGGGTCTTATCATGATATTTCTTCTTCCATGCAGCAAGCTCATCGTTGATTTCCTTGATCTTCAGATTTTTGCGATATAATTTAACCCGCGTATCAGATAGTTTTTGAGCGGCGTTCATAAGCTCGTGTTTTCGTGTCAAAAAAATCTGGCAACAGGCGATGTAATGACGTGTAAGCCGTGCAATTTTGATTGGCAGGAATGTTTCTTGTGACACCCATGGACTTTCCATATATAAATCATGAAAAATCTTTACCAGCTTTTTGCGCTTCTTCAGCGTGGGTGTTACAAGTATCTCTTGCGCACATTGGCATAACTTAACTTGCTGCGAAGATAGACCGAAAGAATCGATAGTGTAAAGCTCCTTTTCCATCTCGACTTCTTTCAGCTTTGCTTCAGTTCGTACAGAATACCTATGATGAAAAAAGTCAATACGAATAACACTGGTGCAGCCATATTTGCCCCGATTGTCGGGTAATTCGCTGAAAGCTGCTGGAGTCAAAAAGAAATAATCATAGCTCTCTTCTATTCCAAAGTCGGAGAACATATAAAAATCTTTCACTTGCTTAAGAAAATATTTTTTGGAATGTAAACCGCATATCTTGATCTGGTACAGAAAATTAAAAACATCGGTAGCGGTAAAATCAGTTCTGTTATTGATGCCATCAAAGATATCTTTCAAAATGAACAGTGGCGCGGAAATGTCGCATCTGGATGAAAGCATCTGTATGCGAGATACAAGTGTTTTTGCAACTTCAACAGGGATCCCCATATAAAGCTCCTTTCTATGTAAATGTTCAGCCAATGTTTTAACATATTTTTACAATTTTTCTTGTGCAATGGAGGCAATATACAAAGAAGCTGTCCAACGCTGGACAGCTTCCAATACATGAACTTTGAATGGTGGGCCTTGTCGGGTTTGAACCGACGACCTCACGGATTATGAGTCCGGCGCTCTAACCAACTGAGCTAAAGACCAGAATACGGCGGCTTTTCGGAAACAGATCGACTGCCGCCGTTTATTCATTGTACATCGCGTAATTCGTTTTTTTTAGCAATGCAGCTACAGGAATCCCGTGGGATACTCGTTTTTCTTGGTATGGAGTACACGCTTCTGCACAGGGTTCCAACCATGACAGGAAGAACTTATCCAGTTCCTCCGGAGCCTTGTCAGAAACCGTTTGATCGAGTTAGTCAATGCGTACACACACCAATGGAGAGCGTGGCTGAGCACTCCAATTCACCTCCTCGCGTTAACGATATTGGCAGGGATGGTTGGATTCGAACCAACGGATAGCGGCGTCAAAGGCCGATGCCTTACCTCTTGGCGACACCCCTATGACTAATGACTTCCCAGCGAGCCGTAATGTTCACATCTCCAGAATTTTTCAAAAAGGAACGTCTTTTGCCGAGAAAATCATAGTAATGTTCCCCCGGCGAACAGTAAAAAAGGCTTTTATCATAGAAGCTAAAAAAGGAACTGTTTGTGCCGGGGAAGAATAAAAGAGGAAAAATCATGTATTCAATTCATCAATGATTTTCATGATGGAACGAGCCGAAAGTGCGGAAGGACGGAGATCAATATAATCAGATCCATCGGGCTCAGACTCGTTTACAGTCACCGTACCGCCAGCCATGCGAATCAAGTCAGAAAGATCCATCATGTGCGTCAGACGATGAGAAAATGCGGTAATGAATGAACCGTACAATTCGCGTTTGGGAATGCGCTCCGAGCCGAGATTTCCGCCATAAAAGTAAAAACTGTTGGCGACAAACAACCCCAAAGAAATGCTTCCAGAATCGCAAGCCATTGGAATCGGAGCAAACAAGGCATCAGCGATATCGCATACACCATTAGACCGACCACCGCGTACAGCATGATTGTGATTGAAGCCTTTATCTGTCATGAAAAATTGAAAATCCACCTTATCAGCTCCACAGAACTTGCTGAGAGACAACAGGAAGACTTCGTTCTCATTCGGTGAAAACAGGTAAGCCTCTACCGCACCGTCGCGGGCATCCGTGACATCGCCGGAATACAACACGTCGCAGTTATCGCTACGATAAGAAGAATTCCAGCCAAACGCACGGGTCAACGACTGCATGTGAAGATCAAGGTCATTGCGGATTCTGCCGGTATTCTCCCAGCGGATTGCAGCGCAAAAGGACTTACCTTCCGGGAGTGTGATACAAGATCCATAGGGGATATTCCCAATAAACTGTTTCTCACTGGTCGGGACAGCATAGTGCATTTCGGCAGGGATCAAAAAAGTCTTGTCATCCAGCTTGTGCTCAACAAGATTGCGAAGCTGTACAAGCAAATGCCTTCTAAGATCGGCAAGGGCAAAAACACGCAAGCAAATAGAGCTATGGTCCTGCGAAGCTGTTTCCGCCTGAGGCACGAACACCTTACCATTGCGGATATTGTAAACAGGTGCAATTCCGTTGTCCGCCTTGCTGTCCTCACGCGCCAACTCAGACTGCGTGAAATTCAGCAGTTTGACGAGCTGGCGAATGCTGCACTTTTGGATCACTGCGTAGAGCTTCGTGTTGTTGCCCGTTCTCATGTAATCATGTTCCAAATTGATCAGATTCTGAACAGTAACATCGCTCATCGGTTCGTGATATTTATCCGCTAATTTGCGGATTTTGTTGATGTAAGGCGCACAAGAAGGCCCTTTTTTGAACGCCAAGTAAAGAGGCTTGAACCGGTGAAATGTTTTCGCAAGCTCTACCAAGTCAGCGTTGCAGAAGCACTCATGGGCGAATTTCTCTTTTTCAGCCTGCTGCAAATTGCGAACAATGCTTTCGATCGTACACTGATTTTTGATGACGAGCGTGCTGCCGGTTGTCTTATAGATTAGAAAACGCAAGAAATTTTGGCCTTCCTTTGGTACAGCGCCAAGCTGCTCATAGCGAATGACCTGAAATTCGAAAGACTTGATGCCATCCAAAGAAACATCAAATGCCTTCATTAAAATGGAGGCATGTTCGATTGCATCCTTTGAAGGCGCAACCGTACTTTCAAAGTATTCCGCCACCAGATCGAAGGCGTCATCCAAATCAATATATTGAATAACGGTAAACGCTTTGATGTTGGGACGATCATCAAGATCAGCAAGGATATCTTCGACAGGGAACAACGGGATAGATGCTCCAGTCAATCGTTCCATATCGTAAGTGGAGAAATAATGAACAACTTGTTCAAAAACAAGCTGTTCAATCGGTGCTGTTGCAACCTTCGTCCACGATGCGTGAAGGGAATTTATCCAGTCAAGATTAGAAGCACCGAAGAGCTTCCTTACGATTTTCGCATCCGCACGCCAAACCTTCTCTAAGGGCATCCCATCTTTGCCAAGAAAAATGATACCGAAACGAATCAGATCTGCTGCGTCAGTCCACTGCTCAACATCAGTTATTGATTCGTTGTCTGCATGGGGCATCATATGAAAGAATCGAGCAAGCTCTGTGCGAACAGCAGTAGTCGTTACAAACGTGCGATTTTTCAGCAAAATATATACCCCTTTCACATTAGGTTCGGAAACTATGGTGCCGACCACGGGACTTGAACCCGCACGCCCTAAGGCAATAGATTTTGAGTCTATCGTGTCTACCTATTCCACCAAGTCGACAAATTTCAAATCAAATGGTTTATGCCAATTTTTTTTTAACGAATTCTATCATATCTGTATTTTCGATAGAAAAATGGCCTGATGATGCACTGTGGGAATAAATCAATATGCATGCCATTGCGTTGTATTGATGACAGAAAGAAAGTATTTTACCTCGTATGTCCACTTGCTCATAATACTTTCCTGAGTAAAATGTTACCGGTTTCAATTGAATACCTAACAGTTTAGAGTTCTTTCCAATCACATAAAAATCAATGAAATACTTTACGTCCCATTCTTTTGGGGCTTCTTTCACATTCAAAGATAGTGTTTTTCTTAAATACAACAATGCTCGCTTTTCGTTATTGTATCCTTCAAAAGTCCGACGGAACATTACATTGCAAATGTATTCAAAACAATTGCTTGCAGTGATTTGATATGATGAGGGAATGATTTCGCTCATCTCTTCAGCCAACTTAAAAAGATATTGTTCATCATGGACGTTATTCAAATACCACAACATCCATTCTTCCTTAGAAAGTGGTTTTAATGTGCGTATCATATCCATCATAAAACCAATTTTCAGCGAACTATTAAACCTACCGGTATTATAATAGCGATTGAGGATAAACTCATTTTCCATGATGATGCTCTTAGCTTTATCTAAACTCAGCTTTATTTCGGTATTTTTTTGCGCGGTTGCATCAACGATACAACCGCGCATTTTCGGAGGTCTGCCGAGTGAACTCTCAACGCTCGGCACAAGTCAATGAAACCAGTCCACTTTTCGCAGACTGAATAGAAAGGAGCGACTCCGATGGGATTCGAACCCAAATCTCTGGCGAGGTGAAAAAACCAGCGTTTTACCATTGTTAAACCACGGAATCATTTATGGAGCTGATGGACGGATTCGAACCCCCGACCTACTGATTACAAATCAGTCGCTCTGCCAACTGAGCTACACCAGCACACATACTTACTTAAAAAAGAACGATTAAGCATTTGAACGGGATTGCAGGTCTATTGTCGGCTCATCTCTGATTCTATTCATATCGTTTCCCCTTTGTACCTTCTGGCAGCGCTCACCGTCGCCGCCGGCCGCCGATGTCATGCATATCTTTTTTCATTCTGAACACACAAATGACAACATCGTTTCATTCAATTTTTCCTCCTCTCTCCAACAAAGATTCTGGAGCGTCTAACGAGAATCGAACTCGCATCATCTGCTTGGAGGGCAGGTATGCTACCATTGCACCACAGACGCATTTCCCCAGCCGTAATCTGAATATCACGACTGGGTTCGGGATGGAAAAAGAGAAAAAGAAAACAGAATGCCAGTTCGAAAACAATCAAACAGGCTGCGCACCTACTTCAAGTCTGGCCTCTCGAAGCAGGGCAGGAAAAGGTGGTTTAGCCAGTGATGGGACTCGAACCCATGCGTACAGCGGGGGTAGCTGCTGCTCTACCTACTGAGCTACACTGACGTATTCAAAACAAAACAAAGCAAAACAAGGAGGGATGCAGCTTATTCAAATATATCGCGCGAACGTCGTTTGTCCCAAAACTCCAAATCAGGATTTCGAACCCTCCAAGCTTTTACTCTGAAAAAAGACGGTCGCATCCAGCAATCTCAAAAGATTGTTTGAGGATGTGGACTCAATATCAAAAATGAGTTGCTGTTGCGAAAACCGTCTATAAACGTGAGAAAACAGGATATTGAAACCATCAAAGTTCCATTATCTCGTATCTCACTATATTCAGTATAC
>ERZ1090878.1361-NODE-1366-length-11635-cov-4.816321_pt1 | contig 11635 bp, 12 predicted proteins | sample MGYA00478473_ERZ1090878 | MGnify/ENA primary metagenome ERZ1090878 (study PRJEB33644, sample SAMEA5815720) | chicken gut metagenome | biome: Chicken; feature: Gastrointestinal Tract; material: Caecum | place: Ireland | collected 2019-01-01 | study: A study of... | reverse complement strand
ATAGTCAAACATCAAAAGAAAAAGGAAAAGTGCCAACGATTACTTGACACATACAATTATCAAATTATCGTTTACTTTTTTGAGATATCTGTTATAATAATAGGACGGGTATTTTGATGATATCCGTAAAAATGAAAAGGTTCCTATAGCTCAGCAGGATAGAGCGTTCGCCTCCTAAGCGAAAGGCCGCGCGTTCGAATCGCGCTAGGAACGCCAGAGAACTGTGCCGGAAAATCCATGAAACAGGACTTTCCGGCTTTTCTTATTTATGAAATCCGGGGTTCTGTAAAAGAAAAACGGTTTTCCAGGGCTGAAATTTTATTCAAACCATGCAACTGCGCGAATCGGGGAACCGTCATAATTCTCCAGTTTCAGTGGGAAACAGCTGAACCAGAATAAGTCACTTCCGCACAGGTCAAGGTTCTTCAGATTAAAAAATTCATGCAGTTAAGGTAAACAGCAGAGGATCTCGCATTTTTGTGCATGATCTGAGAGGAAATGGGTACAAAGTGGGAGTATCATAGAACCAGAGAGGAAAGAAAGATATGGACTGGATTGACAGATTGAATGAGGTGGTCAGCTACATAGAGAATCATCTGGGCGATGAGATCGATTATGAGCGGCTGGGAAAAATTGCGGGATGCTCTGCCTATCATTTCCAGAGAATGTTTGCCTTTCTGGCGGGGGTCCCCCTGTCAGAATACATTCGCCGCAGACGGATGTCTCTGGCGGTGGCGGATCTGCAGGGAGGCGGGAAAATCGTGGACATCAGCCTGAAGTATGGGTATTCATCCCCCACCGCCTTTAACCGGGCGTTTCAGAGCGTCCACAAGATAGCGCCCTCCATGGTAAAGGGCGGTGGCGTGACGGTCAAATCCTTTCCGCCTCTCACCTTTAAAATGACTGTGAAGGGAGTGGAAGAGATGAATTACCGCATAGAGACCAGGGAGGCCTTTCGAATTGTGGGCATATCCATGCCGCTGCAGAGGGAGATTGAGAAAAACTTTTTTGAGGTTCCTCGCATGTGGCAGAGAGCCCAAAGCGATGGGACAGTACAGAAGATGGCGGAATTGATGGAGGGATCCCCTGAGGGGATTCTGGGAGTGTGCGTCTGCAATGACAGGGAGCCATGGAGGTATCTGATTGCAGCCGCAAGCGGAAAAAGCACGGAGGAATTTGAGGAGTACACCGTCCCCGGAACGGACTGGGCGATTTTCTCCGGGAGCGGAACCGGACGTTCCATTCAGGAGCTGGAGCAGCGCATTTATACGGAGTGGCTGCCCACATCGGGCTATGATTACGGAGACGGGGCGGATCTGGAAGTTTACCTGGATGCGGACCCAGAACAGACCAGATATGAAGTGTGGGTTCCGGTGAAGAAAAAGAGAAAGTAAAATGCTGCCCCCTGTGAAGCGGATTGTGGATGTAAAAAAGACCTTCCCATGATATAATGATGTCAGAATTAAAAGATGCCAGGCGAACTGGCAAATACCTGGGAGAGAGCTGAGAGAAGAACTGCTATGGATGAAACAAAATGGGATAAACTTTTGCATATCAAGACCACGGGAAGGGATGATTCCAGGGCGGATGAGTACCGCTATCCCTATGAGCCCACACCTTACTGTGTACTGGAGCGTCTGGGAAACAGCGGATATATCGGGAAGGGGAACACCTTTCTGGATTATGGCTGCGGGAAGGGCCGCGTGGACTTCTTTTTATCCTACCATACCAGATGCCGCAGCATCGGAGTCGAGTATGATGAGAGGATCTGTAAAAAAGCCATGGAGAACCGGCAGGAGGCTGTCAGCAGAGACAGAACCTCTTTTGTTCAGGCCAATGCGGAACAGTATCCGGTGCCGGAACAGGTGGATCGCATCTATTTTTTTAATCCCTTTTCCCTGGAATTGCTGCGAAGGACCATGAAGCGGATTCTGGAATCCTACTACAAAGCGCCAAGGGAGATCCTTTTGTTTTTCTACTATCCGACGGATGAATATATCTCCTATTTAATGACGGTGGAGGAGCTGATGTTCCGGGATGAGATTGACTGCAGGGATCTGTTTCCGGGAGACAATCCCAGGGAAAAAATTGTGATATTTAAAACAGAGGGAGAAGACGAATGGGAAAGATCAGAATCATAAAAAAGAAGGATCATGACAGCCTGGAGTACGAGGTGGGTGACATTTTCAAGGTGGATGGAACCTGGTACGGAGGCGTGCATATCCGCGGCAGATCCGGGATACCGGTGTCCCTGGACCGGGAGGAATATGTGGAGCTGGACACGGAGCCGGAAACACAGCCGGAGTTACAATCAGACAACGAGAGAGATGCGTCCATGGAGAATCGCAGGGATATTCATGTGGGCGATATTGTCCGCCATTTTAAGCGGGAGTGGGTGCCTGAGAATACCTCGGAATATCTGTACAAGGTGCTGGCCTTTGCCCAGCACACAGAGACGGGAGAACAGCTGGTGATCTATCAGGCGCTGTACGCGCCCTTCAAGATTTGCGCCAGGCCCTACGTTATGTTTATGAGTGAGGTGGATCGGGAAAAATATCCGGATATTCGGCAGCGTTATCGGTTTGAAAAGCTGCACAACCAGTGAGAGAACAAGGAGGAAAACTGTGAGATTGTTTGTAGCGATTGCGCTGTCGGAGGAGATGAAAAAGGCTCTGGTAAACTGCATGCATGAGCTGAAGAAGCAAGGCGTGGAGGGGAATTATGTGCCGGCCCAGAATCTGCATCTGACGCTGGCTTTTATCGGCGAGTATGACCATCCGGGGAAGGTGAAGGAAGTGATAGAGACCCTTCCCCTTCCGGAATTCAGACTGAGCCTGACAGAAAAAGGAAATTTCGGAGATACTCTCTGGGTGGGAGTGAAGGGAAATCAGAAGCTGAAAACCTACGCCAGAGATCTGCGGGCCGCCCTGGCGGCAAACGGGATCCCCTGTGACAAGGAGAAATTCATTCCCCACATTACGCTGATCCGGAAGACCTCATCAAAGAAACCCTATCAGCTGGAGATACCGAAGATGGATATGATGGTGAAGAGGGCGTCTTTGATGAAATCGGAACAAAAAAACGGCAAAGTGGTGTATAAGGAGCTATGAGGTTAGGAAGCTATGGTTCGAAGAGCGCAGGAGAAGGATCTGGAACAGATTATGGAGATTTGGCTGAGCGGAAACAGACAGGCCCATGGATTTGTGCAGGCGGAATACTGGGAGTCACATTTTTCCATGGTCAGGGAGCAGCTTTTGGACGCGGAAGTTTATGTGTATGATATGGACGGAAGGGTGCTGGGGTTTGCGGGGGTGCAGGGAGACTATCTGGCCGGAATTTTTGTGGACAGTCAATTCCACTCTGAGGGAATTGGCAGACAGCTTTTGAACCGTGTGAAGGAAGCCCATCCGGTTCTGACACTGAACGTCTATCAAAAGAACGAAGGCGCCGTGAAATTTTACCAACGGGAAGGCTTTCAGGCTGTGTCGGACGGTGTGGATGAGGATACCGGGGAGAGGGAGTACACCATGGCCTGGAGGAGAAAGTAGGGGAACTTCAGTATGCATAAGATTCGTTTAGCGGGAAGTCACTATGAGATGGGAGTGGAGCTGGGAAAATTTTTCCTGAGAGAGCAGGTCACATTTCCCATTCATCTGGACCAATTTCAGATAGAACATGGGAGAAGAAGTGAGAAAATCCTGAGAGAAATTTTTCCACAGGCATGCAGGGAGATACAGGGCGTCAGCGATACCCTGGGGCTGGATTATCTCACCTTCGCCTCCTGGATGCTCTGTATGGGATGCTGCATGTACAATCTGGAGCGGAACATTCCCGGGGAGGTTCGCGGCTGTACGGCCTTTGCCTGCTGTAAAGAGGGAAAGAGGATTTACGGCAGGAACAATGATCTGCCGCCCTACCTGAGAGAGGGATGCAAAAGTGAATGGTATATTCCCGAAAATGGGAATGAATTTATTCTGAATACCTCATCCTTTATCAACGGGGAGGAGGGATTGAATGAGCACGGCCTGGCGGTGGCCATGACCTTTGTGATGACCGGACTGGATAAGATTAGACCCGGACTGAATTCCTGCTTCCTTGTCCGGTATCTGCTGGAGAAGGCCGACACTGTGGGAAAGGCTATTGCTCTGCTGATGGATCTTCCTGTGGCATCCAACTGCAACATTCTCCTGGCGGATTCCGGGGGAGATATGGCGGTGGTGGAATGTACGCCCTTTCAAAAGAAGGTGCGGAATGCCAGGGGGTACGGGGAGGAGAAACTGATCTGCACAGTAAACAGCTTTACCTCTCCGGAGATGAGACCCTATGACGATTCCCGTGGGAATGATTATGATTCTGAGAAGCGGTATCAGGTGGTGCTGGATGCCTTTGCTGACCGCTTTCAGGGAGATGTGGCGGAAGATGTGAAAGCACTTCTGAGAGGAGAGTATGGCTTCATGTGCCAGTATGACCGGGAACCGGATTTTGAGACGGTGTGGAGTTCCGTCTTTGATCTGGAGAGTCTCAGGATCTTCCAAACAGAGGGAGATCCCAGAAAATATCCCTTTGCTTTGGATGACCGGCTGTGCCGTCACCCATAGAAAAGGATGAGGGAAGAGATAAGAGGAATATGCGGATCAGAAAAATAGAGAAAGATAAGAAACAGTATTTGCCCCTTCTTCTTCTGGGAGATGAGCAGGAGGAGATGATTGACCGTTATCTGGACCGGGGCGTTTTGTATGTCCTGGAGGAGGAAGGGGCCGGCGATGTGGCGGAGTGCGTGGTTACCGATGAGGGAGACGGCATTTTGGAGATAAAGAACATCGCTGTGGCCCCCGCCTTTCAGGGAAAGGGATATGGGCGGAAGCTGATCGATTTCCTTGTCGGCACATACTACGGGAAGTATTCGGTTTTGCAGGCCGGAACCGGGGACAGTCCTCTGACGGTGCCCTTTTATGAGTCCTGCGGGTTTAGGCGCTCCCACGTGGTGAAACATTTTTTCCTGGACCACTATGACCATCCCATTTATGAAGGGGGGGTACAGCTGGTGGATATGGTCTATTTCAGAAGGCCGCTCTCCGGTGACAGGAGCAGGGGAGCCGCCGAAGACAAATCTACCTTAAGTGCTCGATTTAATGGACAATCATAATCAAATTGCGCATTTCGCCGATGGTCATGCCGGTTTGCTTTTTAAACAGTTTATAAAAATAAGAGGTATTAATATATCCGCATTTTTGGCTGATCTCCTGGACGGAATAGTTTCCATGAAAGAGCAGTTCCATTGTTTTGCTGATGCGGATGTCTGTCAGCAATTCTAAGAAGGTATGATCCAGCTCCTGTTTGAACAATCTGCTGAGATAGAAGCTGCTGATTTTATTTTGTGAGGCCACAAGCTCCAGAGAGAGGTCTTCCATGTAGTGTTTAGAAATATAATTCAAACTGCTGAGAATGTGGCGGCTCCAGGGAAAGTCTTCATCATCATTTTTTAGATATTGGTCAATCAGCCACTTGATATTCTTGCAAAGTTCAGAAAAACTGGATTGATTTAAAATTTTTTCCCAGTAAATCCAGGTAATAAACATGGAATAGGAATGCTGGCTTTTTATTTCCGGAGTCATTTGAAAAAACATCTGCATCAGATCCAGAAAATAGATCTGAAGATGGTGGATGGATTTTCCTGATTTTTCTTCACAGGAAGCTATACTTATGAGAGCTTCCGTAAAGGAGGAATACTGTTTTTGAGATACCAGCAAGGAACAGCGTTCTTTCGCCTGGGTATAGGAAAACAGAGAATTTCCCGAAGCAGGGCGGCTTGCTTCCCAACAGCGGATACCGGGAGTATTTTGCTCCAAAAGGGCAAGACGGCTTTCTCGGATTCCAAGAGACAGTTCCTGAACGGTATGTTCATATCCGCTGACGCCAATGGAATAGGATGTTCCCACCGGCTGATGATTTAAAACACATTGCAAATTCTCAATCACGGCTTCTCTCTGAGTGTTGTCTGAACCATAAGAAGAGGGAAAAATACATAGAATGAGGGTATTTTTCTTTATTCTGCCCAGGCAGGTGCATATTTTTTTCATATCCTGTAAAAAATGGAGATATATTTGAGTCAGATCCCCTTGAAAGCCTTGTAATAGCTGAACGGATATGATAAATGCACCGTAAAAGGGATGAGAAAGAACTCCAAGATAGTTTTCCAGGCTCTTTTTGGTTACATCTTCCAGAATAATTTCAGAAATAAATTCATGTTCCACAGCATCATGATAATTTTTTAATATTTCGCCGGATCGCTGTATCTCTTTTTCCCTCTGACTTTCCACATCAATTTCCCGGCAGAGCTTTTGAACTGCCTTTAGGAATTCCCCTTCTTTGACCGGTTTTAAAAGGTAATCAGAAGCGCCAAGAGAAAGGGCTTTTTGTGCGTACTCGAATTTACTGTAAGCAGAGACAACAAGTATTTTAACTTGTGGATGGCGCTCACAGATAATTTCGATGGCGTCCAGCCCATTCAGACCTGGCATAGTAATGTCCACAATGGCAATATCAGGAAGATGTTCTTCCACTTGGGCCAGCAGTTCCATTCCATTTGACGCGCTTGGAAGCACCTGAACGGATGAAAGATTATCCGCAATCATTTTTTCCAATACTTTACATTCCATTGCTTCATCATCAGCAATAATAACTTGATACATCCGTGTTTACCTCCGTAACATTTGTTTGACAGGGAATATAAATAGCAACCTCTGTGCGCTGGCGGGGAAGACTGGTCAAGATAATGTCAGCATTTTGGTCGAAAAAAATAGAAAGACGGAAAAATACGTTGCTGAGTCCGATTTTTCCTGTTCCCTCATTTCGGGAACGCATCTGCTTGTCTATTCTCTTCAGAGTATCGGTATCCATTCCCTCCCCATTATCAATAATGCTGATCCTTCCCATTTGACGATCCGGGAGATATTTGGTCTGGATCATAATTTTTCCGCCTTCTGTATACATTCCAACTCCATGTACAATAGAATTTTCCAAGATAGGCTGCAAAATTAAATTAGGAATTTGAGTCTGATGAAACGATTCGTCTAAATCAAAATAGAATCGAATCCGCTTTCCAAATCTTTGTTCCTGTAAATAAACATAGTCGCCTAAATGTTTGATCTCCTGTGCTAGAGAGACTGATTTATCCGAGTAATCCAGTGCATAGCGAAGCAGATCGGAAGTAGTCTCCAATAATGACACCGTATGGCGGTCATTTTCCATGTAGGCAGACTGGGAGATCATATTTAGAGTATTAAAGAGAAAATGAGGATTAATTTGTGTCTGCAGATTCAAGAGTTGGCTTTTTTTGAGCTGATTGCTGATCTGCAAATTGTTTAACTCCTGTTCCTTTAACTTCAAGCGGGTCTGAAGATAATCATCATGCTCCAGCAGCTGCTTTTGGATTTTTTCCAGCATAGAGTTATATACATAAATGAGCAGTTGAATGTCATCATTGGAATTTGGAGACACATGAAGCTGCCTTATTTTTTGAAAATTCTCCAGATCCAGGTTTTTCAGTTCCTCAATCATCTGTTGGATAGGAAGAGAAATACTGGATTCAATTTTTCGCACACGCAGAAATAAATCATAGAGGATCAAAGTTACCGTAATAACCAAAATAATAGTATAGCAAACGCACAGTTTCATGGATCGGTCAGCATAAAAACGGCAGGCTTCCGCCACCTGACTGTAAATGGAATGAAAGCTGCTGTTCATAATGGAGTACATATGTTCCACATTATAATAGGACTGAGAAATCTGATCCATTTTTTCATGATTCAACAAAAGCTGCTGAACATTGAGCAGCTCATTCTGATAATTTTCCATAATACCGATCAGATCCAGAATATCCCGGTTAAACGTGAGAGAAATATTCAGCTTCAGAATGGAATTCAGAGAAGTAAGTAAGTTTTCACTCTCTAAAATGATTTCCGGACAGGAAGAGGCATCCTGATTTGTTACCGCGTCATATAGGAGATTTTTATTCTCCTGCAGATTGGTAAAAAAATCATTGACTAAGAAAAGCTGATCATTTTCTCTCGCAGCGCTTGACGCAGTGAGAGAATAAAAACCAATACTTGCAATGATGAGAAGAATGATGACTCCGATTAATTTATGCGTATAGTGCAATAGCTCCTCCCGGACGGAACCGGAAGTTTTGTTTTTTAATAAAGATACCATGCTATATCCTCGTTGATTAATGCATGCTGAGTTTCTACGTTGTCGGATTTTATGCTGTAGGTTGGCGTGTGGATTACATCATTCACGGGTTGTCCGTCTATAATTTGGCAGAGCGTTTGAACAGCAAGATAACCCTGCATGACAGGATCCTGGGTAATTGTGGAATAGTAGGTACCGCTTTCCACAAAATCTATGGTTTCCTCTGTACTGTCAAAAGCCACAATGGTCAAATCCCGGGAGGGAAAAGAAGTTTGAACCACATCACCGATTACAACAGAAGCAATTGCCTCGGCTAAAAAAAGCGCATCAATTTGCGGGTTATCTTCCAGCATTTCAGGGACTTTTTCCAGTAATTCCAGCCTCTGGGAATGGCACTCCAGAATAGTGATTACCTTCATGTTATCGTACTGAGAAATTTGCTGAATGAAGCCCTCCACGCGCTCCAGCTGATTGGGATAGTCCAGATCGGATACCACAATGCCGATATTGGCTTTCTCTCCTGTGGCTGAATACATATCCGCTCCGGCCATTTCTCCGGCGGAATAATTGTCTGTTCCGATATAACAGGAACGATTCGTGTTGGGAAGGTCACTGTCTACCAGTACGACAGGAATATCTTGTGAAACTGCGGATTGAATTGCTTCCCTGAGATCTTTTGATTCCTCGGAAGCTGCAGTGATAATCCCGTCTGGTTTTGTCAAGATCACATTATTTATTGTCTCAATCTGTTTGTTCATATCCAGAGTTTCGGAGCCCATCAATTTTGTCTGTGTATGAAAGTCCTCATCCCCTTCGGCGATACCTGTGGCAATGTTGCTCCAAAGAGTGAGAGGGGAGACAAAGGTAAAACGATGATCAGGTGTGAAACTATTGCTGGGATGATACAAGTTTAAGCAGTAAATGAAAATCAGCAGAATAATGCAAAAGGAGATCAGCAATTTAATAACTCGTAAAGTTTTCATGTAAAATCCTCGCTTAAGATGTAACTCTGTCTATTCTGTATTTTATCAGAAAGAAGAGGAAAAGTGGATACCGTGTCAAGATTGTGCCGGAAATGTCAAAAATGAACATGCGGGTAAGTTAAAAATTGACACAGCAACAGCAAGAACCTTGATTGTTTAAAAAGATTTTGATTGATATACTGGTCTTATCAAAATCGTTAAAAATAAAGGAGGTACCTGTGATGAAGAAAATGCAGAAAGCAGCGGCGATTCCTGTGACCGTTTTAATGCTGAGCGCAATGGTTGTGCCCGGAATGGCATTTGCGGAAGAGGCGGTGTCCGCGGAAGGTGTAACTGTGGAAGCAAATGCGGATTCCAATACGGGGTATACCGTATCGTTTTCTTACTACAATGAGGAGGCAACCAATGTACAGATTATGGGTGGTTTCCAGTTTTATGCGGAAAACGATGAGAACGTCTACGCTGCAGGTTATAATCTGGAGGAGGGCGATGACGTAAATAATTATTTCCTGGATCCTCAGGATTGGACCAAAGATGGAGATCTCTGGCATGTGGGAGATGCGGGTTACATTGCCGATATGGAAAATAACGACGGGGTATGGACTTATACGCTTGATCTTCCGGGTGGATCCTACCTTTATCAGTATAATGTATCCTATGACAATGGGGAAACCTACGAAGCGGTAGTTGACCCTGAAAATATTCCCTACTGTAACGAACTTGGAGCAGTACAGGTCAGAAGCCAGTTCTATGTACCCTATGATGCGGAAAAGCAGTCTGAAAATGAGGATTGGACCTGGCTGATGCCAGCAGAAAATGAAGAAGACCGCGGAACCCTGGTTCGGGAAACTTATACAGGACTGGATGATGCGGAACGTCCGGTGGAGATCTATCTGCCTGCAAATTATGATGAGAACAGAGAAGAACCTTACAAGGTACTGTATCTCTCCCATGGCGGCGGCGGAGATGAAGCGGATTGGCTGCATCAGGGCAACGCCGGCAACGTTGTGGACCGTCTGGCAGCGGATGGCGCCTGTGAAGAGTTCCTGATCGTGACAATGAACAACACCGAGTTTGAGTGGGACTATGATAAGATTTTTGAGAACGTTTCTGAATATCTGATTCCGTATGTGGAAGAAAATTATAATGTTTCTACGGAGGCAGCGGATCGTGCTTTCGCCGGACTGTCCATGGGCGGTATGACTACAACAGAAATGTACTATCGTGATCCGTCTCTGTTTGGATACTTTGGAATTTTCAGTGGCTCAGCAGAATTTGACTTCCCAGAGTTGGATGATTACAGCGATTATGCTGCCCCCACCTTGTTTATTGCAGCAGGATGGGAGGATATGGCGCTGATCAATGGCAACTATCAGACAGAGGAAGACAATACAACAGTGGGATTTGCTGAAAAGCTGGATGAGCTTGGAATCACTTACAACAATGGCGAGGGCGTATACATTGTACAGGGTGGACATGACTGGTTTACCTGGCCTCAGATCCTGAAAAATTTTGTTGAGACCACATTGTGGAAGTAAAAAGCATTTCGCAGAATGAACCGCAAGGTAAAGCGGAAATCACAGGGGCAGAAGATGTCTGGAAAAGATATCTTCTGCCCCTTATAAATATGTCAGAGTTAGAGTGATCATACGGGATTGCCATGGGATGATCACCCCAGGTCATGAAAGATGGGTTTCATCCCCACGAAGGTGCAGTGCCGGCGAAAGCCCATTTCGGACAATTCCTTCATGGTCTCCCGGATGTACGCCCCCAGATGTTCCTTTTTATGGCTGTCGCTGCCGATGATGAGGATAGTTCCTCCTAGATCCCGGTACAGGCTGAGGATCTGACGGGACGGAGTCAGATCGGCCAGGCCGTAGCGGTGACTGGAAGTATTCACCTCAATGCCCTTTCCATCGGCAATCACGGTTTTCAAAATTTCTGTGAGGACGGGCTTTATTTTCTCAAAAGGATAGGGACCGGCCGGGTCATACCGGTTGATCAGATCCAGATGGGCCAGTACACTGTAGTGGTGGTACTGTCTGACCAGCTCCAGAAGCTCCTGGTAGTAGCGCTGAATATATTCTTCCTGGGTGCGTCCCTGCTGGAATTCCTGAGTCCAGATCAGCGGCATAGAGGGGATAATCCACATTCGTTAAGGGAATCTGCTCCGGCTCTCCGGGGCCGCCCCGGCGGTAGGCAATGCCTCCCGGATTATCCCAGTCTGTCTTAATGCCGTAGTCCACATGGTCTGTAAAGCAAATCTCTTCCAATCCCAGAGCAATCGAATCAAGAATGACGTCCTCCATGGGATAGACGGAATCGTCACTGTATGCAGTGTGCAGATGGTAATCGGCGTACATGGCAGTTTTTGAACCTCCGTGAATATTTGAATGGAATAAGCGGTCTTTCCTGATGCCGATTATACGTTTCTTTTCCCCGAAAGGCAAGTGGTATTAAGT
>ERZ1090878.1360-NODE-1365-length-11637-cov-4.702728_pt1 | contig 11637 bp, 8 predicted proteins | sample MGYA00478473_ERZ1090878 | MGnify/ENA primary metagenome ERZ1090878 (study PRJEB33644, sample SAMEA5815720) | chicken gut metagenome | biome: Chicken; feature: Gastrointestinal Tract; material: Caecum | place: Ireland | collected 2019-01-01 | study: A study of the... | reverse complement strand
TCATGTGCTCCACAATGTGGGCGCCCAGCACCTTCTGCCCCGGGGTGCTGGGGGTGGTGCCGGTGGTCTCATCGGAGGCCGTGGGGTAGGATACCAAATCGAGAAACACGTCTTTTACAGACATTACACTTCACTCCAATACTTTTTCAGATTTGCCAGGCCAATGCGCACCGCGTCCACGCAGGGCTCCATGCCCTCAAACTCAATAGAGATGGTGCCGTCAAACCCGGCGGCTTTCAGCAGGTGGAGGCAATGCTTCACCGGCACGTTGCCGTGGCCGATGATGGTGCCCCGCAGGAAGTTCCCGCCCCGGGAGCGGAACGCCCCCTCGCCGGGGTCCTCGCTGTAGAAGGGCTTCACAATAAAGTCCTTGCCGTGAACGTAGCGGGTGTAAGGGGCAATGCGGGCCACCGCCTCGGCGGGGTTCTCATCGGCGCACAGGAAATTGCCCAAATCGCACAGCAGGCCAAAGTTGGGATGGTCCACCGCCATGTACAGCTTTTCCACCCGGTCGGAATCCTGGGAGAAGAAGCCGTGGTTCTCGGTCATGGTCATCACGCCTTTGGACACGGCGTAGTCCGCCACCTCCCGGACGGCCTGGGCCAAGGTTGGGATAAGGCTCTCATAGCTGCGGTAGTTTTCCCCCTTGTAGCCGGCGGTGATGTCGTGGCGCATCCGGGGCGCGCCCAGCAGGGCGGCGATGTCCACATAGTCCTTCACCCGCTGGATTTCCTTCTCCTGGTCGCCGTCGCTGCCGTTGAGGAAATCCGCCCCAATGGCCAGGGAGGAGAACTGCAACCCGCACTTCTCCGCGGCCTGCTTCAGCTCCAGGGCCTGGGCCTTTTTCTCCTCCTGGGTGCCGCTGAAGTTCACAAAGTCCACGGCCTCCACAGCGTCAAAGCCCAGCTCCGCCGCCTTTTCCACACATCCCAAGGGGGTGAGCTCCCCCTTCTGGATGGCGCTGTAAAAGCTGTACAAGCTGACAGAATACTCCATGCAAAAACAACTCCTCTTTTTTAAGAATATATAGCGTTACCCGGCTGGGAATCCCCGCCGGGTATGCTTGCCATTTTTCAAGATAGGGCCAGGCTCAGTCGCCAAAGCTGATGCCAATCTGCCGCGCCGCCTTGATTTCGTCGCAGTCCACCGGCACGCTCTTCAGCTTGCCGGCCACTTCCGCCAGGGGCACAGGCACGCACTGGCCGCCTACCATGCCCACCATTACGCCAAAGGTCTTTTCCTTGATGAACCGGGCAGCGGTGGCGCCCAGCCGGGTGCACAGCACGCGGTCATAGGCGCAGGGGCTGCCGCCCCGCTGGAAGTGCCCAGGGACGCACACGCGGATTTCGTTGTCAATCTTCCTGGCCAGCTCCTCGGCAATGCGGTACACAATGGAGGGATGGGGGAAGTTCTCCCGGGCCTTTTTCCGCTCCTTCTTGGTGAGGGCCGCCTCCTCCTTGGAGATGGCGCCTTCCGCCACCGCCAAAATGGAGAACTTCTTGCCCTTCTTAATGCGGTCGTTCAGGCACTTGGCAACCTTGTCGATGTCGTAGGGAATCTCCGGCAGCAGAATCACGTCGGCGCCCCCCGCGATGCCCGCGGACAGCGTCAGCCAGCCCACCTTGTGGCCCATCACTTCCACAATGAAGATGCGCCCGTGGGAGGTGGCGGTGGTGTGGATGCAGTCGATGACGTTGGTGGCAATCTCCACCGCGCTGTGGAAACCGAAGGTCACGTCCGTGCCCCAGATGTCGTTGTCAATGGTCTTGGGCAGGTGGATGACGTTCAGGCCCTCTTGGCTTAGGAGGTTGGCGGTCTTCTGGGTGCCGTTGCCGCCTAAAATCACCAGGCAGTCCAGCTTCATCTTCTTGTAGTTTTCCTTCATGGACTTTACCTTGTCCACGCTGTTTTCGTCGATGACCCGGATGGTCTTAAAGGGCTGGCGGGAGGTGCCCAGGATGGTGCCGCCCAAGGTGAGGATGCCGGAGAAATCCCGCTCCTCCATCTTTTTATACTCGCCAAAAATCAGGCCCTTGTAGCCATCTTTAATGCCGTAAATCTCCACTTCCTTGCCAAACTCCTGATACAGGCCCTTGGCAACCCCTCGAATCGCGGCGTTTAACCCTTGGCAGTCGCCGCCGCTGGTCAAAATACCCACTCGCTTCACGTTGCTCATCCTCTCTGAAAGTATTCCACCGGCGCGCCGGTGTTTTGCGGAAGATGTAAAACCATGTCCACTAGCTTCATTTTAAACTAGAGGAAACTCCCCTGTCAAGGGGTTCCGGCTTCCTCCGAGGAATGAATGGGGATGAGGGGGCTGTCCTTTTCCACCTCTTGCTTGGCTTTCAGGCGCTCCTGGGCCCGGCGGTAGAAGGTCAGCTGGGCGGTGCAGGCGGCGCGGCCCCGGCGGGACACGTGCTGGTAGCTGGTGTCCGGCAGCATCATCCGGGCGTTGGTGTTGTCGCTGAGGAGGATGTCCAGCGTCTCAAAGGCGCGCTGCTTTAAGTCCTCGTCCTCAATGGGGAACACCAGCTCGATGCGGCGGTCAAGGTTGCGGGGCATCCAGTCGGCGCTGCCCATGTAGATTTTGGGGTTGCCGGCGTTTTCAAACTTGAAGATGCGGCTGTGCTCCAGCAGCTGGCCCACAATGCTGATAACGGTGATGTTCTCGCTGATGCCCTCCAGCCCGGGGATAAGGCAGCAGATGCCCCGCACAATCAGCTTGATGGGAACCCCCGCCTGGGAGGCTTCGTACAGCAGGGAGATGATTTCCGGGTCCACCAGGGAGTTCACCTTGGCGGTGATGCCGCTGGGCAGGCCGCGCTTGGCGTTCTCCGTCTCGTTGCGAATCATCCGGCAGAAGAAGGGCCGCATGCCGTGGGGCGCCACCACAAAGTGGCGGTACTCCGGGGGCCGGGAGTAGCCGGTAATCACGTTGAACAGGGAAGAGGCGTCGGCGCCATACTGGCTGTTGCAGGTGAACAGGCCCAGGTCCGTGTAGATTTTGGCGGTGGAGTCGTTGTAGTTGCCTGTGCCCAGGTGCAGGTACCGGCGGATGCCGTCGTCCTCCTGGCGCACCACCAGGGCAATCTTGCAGTGGGTCTTTAAGCCCTGCAAGCCGTAGATGACGTGGCAGCCGGCCTTTTCCAGCTTGTTGGCCCAGTTGATGTTGTTCTCCTCGTCAAAGCGGGCCTTCAACTCCACCAGCACCGTCACCTGCTTGCCGTTTTCCGCGGCCTTAATCAGCGCCGCCACAATGGGGGAGTTGCCGGAAACGCGGTACAGCGTCTGCTTGATGGCCAGCACGTTCTCGTCCTCGGCGGCCTGCTCGATAAAGCGCACCACCACGTCGAAGCTCTCGTAGGGGTGGTGGACCATCCTGTCCTTCTCCCGGATGGCCTCAAAAATATCGGTGTAGCCCCAGAAATCCGCCGGGGGGTTCACCGGCCGGATGGGCGCGAAGCACAGGGATTCAAAGCCCTTTACCCCGGCGAACTTGGAGAAGAAGGTCAAATCCAGGGGCCCGGGCAGCTCGTAAATCTCGTTTTTCTTAATGCCCAGCATCTCAATGAGGAAGGCCTTGATGTCGGCGCTGCATTTGGTCAGCAGCTCCAGGCGCACCGGCGCGCCCCGCTTGCGCTTCTTGATGGACTTCTTCACCTCGCTCATAAAGTCCTCGGCCTCTTCGTCAATCTCCAGGTCGGAGTTGCGGGTGATGCGGAAGGGGCAGGCCGCCACAATGTTGTGGAGCTCAAACAGCTCGTCTAAGTTGTGGATAATCACGTCCTCCAGCAAGGTGAACTGCCGGCCCTCCTTGGCGGGCAGCTCCAAAAACCGGGGGAGGATAGAGGGCACCTGCACAATGGCAAAGACCTTTTCCTCCTTGTCCTTGTTGTGCTCCTTGCTTTTCAGGCACACGGCAATGTTCAAAGACTTGTTGGCCAGTAGGGGGAAGGGCCGGCTGCCGTCCACAGCCAGAGGCGTCAGCACAGGGAAGAGCACCTTCTGGAAGTACTGGGAGAGATAGGCCTTCTGCTCCTTGTCCATCTCCTCCACAGAGAGGAACCGCACGCCCTGTTTCTCCAGGGCCGGCATGATGGAGCGGTGCAGGCAGGAGTACTGCCGCTCCATGAAACGGTGGGTCTTTTCCTCCAACAGGGGCAGCAGCTCCTGGGGCGTCAGGTCAAAGGAGTTGCCCTTCTGCTTGTAGCCAGAGTTCACCTGGTCCTTCACGCCCGCGACCCGCACCATGAAAAACTCGTCCAGGTTGGAGCCGGTGATGGCCAAAAAGCGCAGCCGCTCCATCAGGGGATTGTCTTTGCGCAGGGCCTCCTCCAAGCACCGGGCGTTAAAATCCATCCAGCTCAATTCCCGGTTGTAATAGGGCATTTTTTTATCCGCCATGGGTGGTCACCTCATATCATGTCAAATTTGATGGAAAGCTCGGGGGAGAGCCCGAACACCTCTTTAAAATACTGGGCAGATTCCGCAAAGGCCCAGCGCTCCAGCAGCGTGTTTTCCGCCGCCTTCGCCTTGAACAGCACCTGGTCGTCCTCCAGGTGGATTTTCAAATCCCGCAGCTTGTGCCGGTGGGACTTGTCCAGCGCGTTCGCCAGCCGGAAGATTGCCGCCAGCTTGGAGATGACAATGCGCTCCTCCATGGGCAGCCAGGCAAAGTCTGGGTTTTCCTCGGTGGTCAGGTTGTTGGAGATGCTCCCCGCCACAAAGGCGGTTTCCAGCACCTCCCGCTGGCGCAGGCCGAAGATGTCCATGCCCTTGATCAAATCGAAGGTGCACTGGTTGTGCTGCCGCACGTTGACAAAGCTGCCGCAGCTGTGCAGCGTGGATGCCAGCTCCAGAATCAGCCGCTTAGAGCTGTCCACGCCGTGGACCTTTTTCAGCTTGTCGAAAATCTGGCAGGCGATCTCGCCGGTGTGGGCGGAGTGCTCCAGGTTGCAGCCAAAGCTTTGGGCCGTGGTCTGGGCGCAGGCCAGGGCGCTTTCCCGCAGGTAGGTGCCCAGGGTGGCGTCCGCCTTGGGCACCAGCTGGTACCGCAGCATGGCCTCGGAGATGTCCACCGGCGGGGAGATGACGTTCTCCGCCTGGGGGCAGAACCGCAGCATGCCGTTGTAGATGGAGAGGGAGGTGTACAGCAGCGCGGCCCGCTCCTCGGTGATGTTAAAACGGTTGGCGATGCTTTCCGCCGTGGCCGAGCGGATGGACTGGTACAGGGAAGTCAGCTTCTTCACGCTGATTTGATAGGGGATACCCGCCTTTTTGGCCTCGCACAGCTGGGCCACCAGCTCCAGCTGGGAGCCGGTGAGCACCAGGTTCTTCACCTGGAACCGGGAGAGTGCAATGCGGTTGAGGATGGTGTCCAGGTACTCCTCGATGATATAATAGAAATCGTCGGCCTCCTGGTGGTGGAGGTGGCGCAGCACGTCGTGTAGCTTTAAGGCGCCCATGGAAATGTTCTGGGTGTAGATGATTTTCTGCCCGTCGTACACCGCCACGCCAATGCTGCCGGAGCCCACATAGGCAATCATGGTGTTGCCCGGGTGCAGCTTGGCGCCGTCCAGCCGCTCCATGACTTCCTTGTAGATATAGGCCTTCTCCTGGCTGTCTTCCAGCACGGTGACCTCCAAGCCGTTGCGCACCTTCAGCTGGTCCACCACCAAGGCGCGGTTCTTGGCCTCCCGCAGGGCGGTGCAGGAAATCACCTTGGGCTTTTCAATGTTGTAAGAGCGCAGGGCGGCGGTAAATTTCGAGAGCACGCTGGAAAGCTCCCGCAGGCTGTCAAAGCTGATGTCCCCGCTGGAGAACACATCGTGCCCCAGGCTCACCGGGTACTCCAGCCGGTCCAGGGTGGCCACGGTGCCCTTCGCCCATTGAGAGACCCGCATCCGCACGTTGTTGGAGCCAATCTCAATGACGGCGGCGGCGCGGGGGGCGCTTTTCTTATTCAAGGGGTATCCCTCCTAAGTGAGATAAAGTTATGTCTTGATTATACCAAAATCCCGTGGGATATTCAAACCAGCTTCCCAAGTTTTAACGGGCTTTTCGGGTATTTTACATGGATTTAACAGAAAACCCCCGCCAAAGCGTCACCTTCCGCCCCAACCGGACAGGATAGGAGGCCCTCCGGCGCCCCTTTTGGCAGGGGCAAAAAATTTTTTCAAAAAAATGAAAATTTCCTCTTGCTTTTTCGAAAAGTGTTTGCTATAATAATCAAGCGCCACACGGAGAGGTATTCTAATGGTAAGGAGCCACATTGGAAATGTGGTGTGCCGCAAGGCATTGTGCGTTCGAGTCGCATCCTCTCCGCCACGAAAACGCTGAATTCGAAAGAGTTCAGCGTTTTTCTTATTTTCCCCTTGCCAAGGGAGCACCTGCTGGTGTATCATTAAACCTATCACTACATGGATTAAGAAAGGGAGGGAACAGCCCACGCGGCTGTGCCAGAACATGAAAAGACAAGAAGTGGCATCGTTTTACAAGGACCTTTCCTCTTACGCGGGAAAGACTGTCACCGTTTGCGGCTGGGCCCGGTCTATCCGGGATTCCAAAACATTGGGCTTTATCGACCTCAACGACGGCACGTCCTTTAAGGGCGTCCAGATTGTGTTTGAGGACGGGAAGATTGATAACTTCAAGGAGATAGCCTCCCAGAACGTGGGGGCCGCCCTGCGGGTTACAGGCACATTGCTTGCCACCCCAGAGGCCAAGCAGCCCTTTGAAATCCACGCTTCCGAAATCGTGGTAGAGGGCGCCTCCACCCCCGATTATCCCCTGCAGAAAAAGCGCCACACCGTGGAGTTTTTGCGGACCATTCCCCACCTGCGGGCGCGCACCAACCTGTTCAGCGCCGCCTTCCGCATCCGCTCCGCCGCGGCCTACGGCATCCACAAGTTCTTCCAGGAGAACGGCTTTGTGTACATCCACACCCCGGTTATCACCACCACCGACTGCGAGGGCGCCGAGATGTTCCAGGTGACCACCATGGACCTGGAAAACCTCCCCAAGACAGAGGACGGCGCCGTGGACTACCGCCAGGACTTCTTCCAGAAGCAGGTGTTCCTGTCCGGCTCCGGCCAGCTCCAGGTGGAGACCATGGCCCAGGCCTTCTCCAAGGTGTACACCTTTGGGCCCACCTTCCGGGCGGAGCGCTCCAACACCCCCCGGCACGCCTCGGAGTTCTGGCACATCGAGCCGGAAATCGCCTTTGCCGACCTCAACGACAACATGGACGTCATCGAGGCGGCGGTGAAGTCCGTCATCAATTACGTGCTGGAGACCTGCCCCCAGGACATGGAGTTCTGCAACCAGTTTGTGGATAAGGGCCTTTTGGACCGCCTGCGCCACGTGGCCACGTCTGACTTTGCCCGGGTCACCTACACCGACGCGGTGAAGATTCTGGAGGAGCACAACAGCGAGTTTGAGTACAAGGCCGCCTGGGGCGAGGATATCCAGACCGAGCACGAGCGCTTCCTGGCGGAGAAGCACTTTGGCCGCCCGGTGTTCGTCACCGACTACCCCAAGGACATCAAGTCCTTCTACATGCGCCTCAACGACGACGGCAAGACCGTGGCCGCCACCGATTTGCTGGTTCCCGGCATTGGGGAGCTGGTGGGCGCCAGCCAGCGGGAGGAGCGCTATGACGTGCTGAAAAACCGCATGCTGGAGCTGGGCATGAGCGAGGAAGACCTGTGGTGGTACCTGGATTTGCGCCGCTTTGGCACCACGGTCCACTCCGGCTTTGGCATTGGCTTTGACCGCCTGGTGATGTACCTCACCGGCATCTCCAACATCCGGGACGTGCTGCCCTTCCCCCGCACCACCGGCTCCGCGGAGTTCTAAAAAAACGCATAGCTTAGGGCCTGCTGCGGCGGGCCCTTTTTTGCGTGCCGCAACAGATGGTTGCTTGTGCCGCAGCGCCTTTTTCGATATACTGTAGAGGTGAGGTGAACGAAATGGAAGCAAAAGATGTTCTGCGGTCCCTGCGGAAAGAGCGGGGCCTGTCTCAAGAGGAGCTGGCGGAAAAAATCTTCGTTACCCGGCAAGCGGTGTCTCGCTGGGAAACAGGGGAGACCCTTCCTACCCCGGAAACGCTCCAGCTCCTTTCAGCTTTGTATGATGTGTCTATCAACACGCTGCTGGGTTCGCCCCGGAAGCTTGTCTGTCAGTGCTGCGGCATGCCACTGGAGGACTCTGTCCTCAGCCGTGAACCCGACGGCTCCTTGAACGAGGAATACTGCAAATGGTGCTACACAGAGGGTAAGTTTGCCTACTCCTCCTTGGAAGAGCTGCTAGTTTTTTTGGAAGGCACCATGTCCAACGAAAGCTGGACGCCGGAGCAGGTCAGGACATATTTGCAGGGCTATCTGCCGCAGTTGAAGCATTGGAAAGAACCGTAAACGAAAGAGGAGAACGGAAAATCCGCTCTCCTCTTTTTGTATGCAGCTATATAGTTTACTCTTGGCCGTCCCAGCAGTAGGTGCACAGCTTGCACTTGTCAATGCCCACAGACTGAATCATGTCGTCCAGCCGGTGGTACCGCAGGGAGGTGAAGTTCAGCTTCTTGCCGATGTACTCCACCATGGCGTTGTACTCGCCGCTTTCCGGGTCGGCGTACTTTACCAGGTTGGCGGGCTCCTCGGTGCCCTCCATCTCCTGGATGACCCGGCGGGTAATCAAATCCATCACCGAGGTGGACCGGGAGAAGTTCAGGTACTTGCAGCCGTACAGCAGGGGAGGGCAGGCAGGCCGCACATGGACCTCCCGGGCGCCGCTCTGGTACAGGAACTCCGTGGTCTCCCGCAGCTGGGTGCCCCGGACGATGGAGTCGTCGATGAGCAGCAGGCTCCTGTCCTGGATGAGCTCGTGGACCGGGATAAGCTTCATCTTGGCGATGAGGTTCCGCTGGCTCTGCATGGTGGGCATAAAGGAGCGGGGCCAGGTGGGCGTGTACTTGATAAAGGGCCGGGAGAAGGGGATGCCGCTCTCGTTGGCGTAGCCGATGGCGTGGGCCGTGCCGGAATCGGGCACACCGGCCACGGTGTCGGGATGGGCGTCATCCCGGCGGGCCAGCATGGCGCCGCAGTGGTAGCGCATCTGCTCCACGCTGACCCCCTCGTAGGAGGAGGAGGGGTAGCCGTAGTACACCCACAGGAAGGTGCAGATTTTCATGTCCTTGCCGGGCTCTACCAAGGTCTTTACGCCCTCTGGGGTGACAATGGCAATCTCTCCGGGGCCCAGCTCCCGCAGGGAGGTGTAGCCCAGGTTCAGATAGGCAAAGCTCTCAAAGGAGATGCAGTAGGCGTTCTCCTTTTGGCCAAGGGCCACCGGGGTGCGGCCCAGCTTGTCCCGGGCGGCCAAAATGCCCTTGGGCGTCATGATAAGCATGGTCATGGAGCCGTCGATGACCTCTTGGGCATACTGGATGCCCTCGATGAGGTTCTGCTTTTGGTTGATGACAGAGGCCACCAGCTCCGTGGCGTTCACATCGCCGCCGCTCATCTCCAGAAAGTGGGAGTGCCCGCTTTTGAACAGCTGCTCCACGATCTCGTTGGTGTTGTTGATTTTGCCCACGGTCACAATGGCGTAAGTGCCATGGTGAGAGCGCACAATCAAGGGCTGGGGCTCGTAGTCGGAGATGCACCCAATGCCCAGATGGCCCTTCATGCTGGCCACGTCCTTGTCGAACTTGGTGCGGAAGGGAGAGTTTTCAATGTTGTGGATGGCGCGGTCAAAGCCCTTTGCCGGGTCGTAAACCGCCATGCCGGCACGGCGGGTGCCTAAATGGGAGTGGTAGTCTGTTCCAAAGAACAGGTCGAACATGCAATCTTCCTTCGATGCTACGCCAAAAAAGCCGCCCATATAATTCCTCCATATCTGCTTGTTTGTCTGGTTTTGTCGGAACGAAGGGTATTATAGCACATTTTCCGCCAAACTACAAACCCGCTTTTCCGGCGGCGCCCATCTTGGGCAAGGTTGCACAGAAAACATTTCACCGGGGATAAGGCCTCATACAAAACGTAAAAAATGCAGGGAGGCAAAAATCAACTTGCATTTTTTCTGCAAATAGAGTACAATATGAGAAGTTTGCTGCCCTAAAATGAAACGGGGAAAAACGACTTTATTCAAAACGGAAAACTATTACGTATGGGAGATGTTGTGATGAAGCTGGCGGCAAAAACCACCGATGAGCTGCAAAAAATCCACCAAGAGGCCTTGGAGCAGTACGAGGATTTTAAAAGCCTGCACCTGCAGCTGAACATGGCCCGGGGCAAGCCCTGCGCCGAGCAGCTGGACCTGGCGCTGGGGGTGCTGGAAGCCCTCCATGCCCGCAGCGAGTTTGCCAACTCCAACGGCGACGACTGCCGCAACTACGGCGTGTGGAACGGCCTGCCGGAGATGCGGGCCATTTTCAGCGAGATGATGGATGTCCCCGCGGACCAGATTATTTTGGGGAACAACTCCAGCCTGCAGATGATGTTCGACTGCATCGCCCAGGGCTTCACCCACGGCTACAGCGGCTGCACCCCTTGGGCACGCCAGGAGAAGGTCAAGTTCCTGTGCCCCGCCCCGGGCTATGACCGCCACTTCGCCGTGACGGAATACTTCGGCTTTGAGATGATTCCCGTGCCCATGCTGAAAACCGGCCCGGACATGGACATCATCGAGCGCCTGGTGGCCCAGGACGACACCATCAAGGGCTGCTGGTGCGTGCCCAAGTACTCCAACCCCACGGGCATCACCTACTCCGACGAGACGGTCCGGCGGTTCGCCGCGTTAAAGCCCGCCGCCAAGGACTTCCGCATCATGTGGGACAACGCCTACTGCGTCCACGACCTCACCGACACCCCCGACACCTTGCTGGATTTGTACGCCGAATGCCTGAAAAACGGCACCGAGGACAACGTGCTGTTCTTCGCCTCCACCTCTAAGATTTCCTTCCCCGGCGCTGGCGTGGCCGCCCTGGCCGCCAGCAAGCGGAATATCGAGGACTTGAAGCGCCGCATCACCACCCAGACCATCGGTCCCGACAAGCTGAACCAGCTGCGGCACATCCTGTTCCTCCACGACATCAACGGCGTGCACAACCTGATGCAGGGCCACCGGAAAATCCTGGAGCCCAAGTTCCAAATCGTGGAGGAGTCCCTGGAGCGTGAGCTGGGGGATTTGGGCATCGCCAAGTGGAGCAAGCCCAACGGCGGCTACTTTGTCAACCTGGACGTGATGAACGGCTGCGCCAAGCGCGTGGTGTCCCTGTGCAAGGAGGCTGGCGTCGTCCTCACCGACGCTGGCGCCACCTTCCCCTACGGCGCCGACCCCAACGACAGTAACATCCGCGTGGCGCCCACGTTCCCGCCCCAGGAGGAGCTGCGCCAGGCCATGCACCTGCTGTGCATCTGCGTCCGCTTGGCCGCCAGCGAGAAGCTGCTTTCCGAGCGGGGAATGTGAGAAAATCTGGAGTCCAGGAAAGAGATATATAGACCAACAAATTATGGAGAGGTAACTTTTTTGAGCAATTGTAAAATTGTGGATAACTATGGCCTAACATTTATAGATTCAAAAGGGGAATTCGACGCTCTCATCGTGAAATGCCCCGGAGAATCAGATTGCCACACTCCGCAG
>ERZ1090878.1355-NODE-1360-length-11692-cov-22.309702_pt1 | contig 11692 bp, 11 predicted proteins | sample MGYA00478473_ERZ1090878 | MGnify/ENA primary metagenome ERZ1090878 (study PRJEB33644, sample SAMEA5815720) | chicken gut metagenome | biome: Chicken; feature: Gastrointestinal Tract; material: Caecum | place: Ireland | collected 2019-01-01 | study: A study of... | reverse complement strand
TCTACACTTCTAGCTTCGTCGGCAGCGTCAGATGTGTATAAGAGACAGCTCCGGGACACTGAGAACGTGCCCCTGAAGGAGGACATCCAGACCTATTTCGCCCGGGAAGTTCTGCCCTTTGCGCCGGATGCCTGGATCGACGAGAAAAAGTCCAAGGTGGGCTACGAGATTCCCTTCACCCGTTATTTCTACAAATACGAAGCCCCCAGGCCCTCTGAGGAGATCAAGCAGGAGATATTGGCCCTTGAAAAGGAACTGGACGGGGCGTTGGAGGAGGTGTTCGAATGAGCGAAAAGGAATACAAAACAAGTGAATATGTGGTGGCATTCATTGACATTTTAGGGGCGACCAATGCCATTTCGAAACAGCCGGACGAATCACTTGATTTGATACATAAAATATATGATAATGCGATTGAAACTTTTGCACAATTTAAAAATGACGATTTTGATACGCCCCAAATTAAAATTTTTTCGGATAATATTGTGATAGCGGTACGCTATGATAGCAACCACAGCAAAAAAGATGCGGCGATATCTGTTGCAGTAATGAGTGCGGCGCTGCAAGCAAATTTTTTGGCTCATGGTTGGTTGACACGTGGTGGCATTTCGTCTGGCAAGTTCTTTATTGATGCTGTTATGGTATGGGGACCTGCACTGGTTGATGCTTATAAACTTGAAAATTCAGTGGCCTATTTCCCTAGGATTGTGGTCAATCCTGAACTGGCAACTGAGTGCAATTGGACTTTGATAGCGGACCGTACAAATAATTTTGCAAGTACGTTCGGTATATTTCATAGGGATAATGATGGAATGATTCGCGTCGAATATATAGTTGAAGAATTTGACAATCCGGTTCGAGCTATTTTTAATAATTATAAAAATGGCTTTATAGAAAAACAATTAAGTGAACACAAAGGAAACACAAAAATTTGCCAAAAGTGGCTTTGGATAAAACACTACATAGAAGAACGGAGAAAAATATTTATGAAAGTAGGTGCTGTCAATGGCTCGGCAAATGAAAGACAGCGGGGTTGAATGGATTGGGCAAATCCCAGAGGAATGGAAACTGAGCAAGATTGGTGCAATATATGAAGAGCGGAATGAAAAAGTAAGCGATACGGATTTTCAGCCGTTATCTGTGACAAAACAAGGTGTTATTCCGCAATTAGAAAGCGCAGCAAAGTCGAATGACAGCGATAATAGAAAACTGATTCGTAAAAATGATTTTGTCATCAATAGCCGTTCTGATAGACGGGGATCTTGTGGCATATCGGAATATGATGGTTCTTGTTCGCTAATCAATACCGTATTAAAACCTAGAAGAAATATGTGCAATGCATATTATGGCTTTGTATTCCGTTCGGAATGTTTCGCCGATGAATTTTATAGATGGGGGAATGGTATCGTCGATGATTTGTGGTCAACAAAGTGGTCAAATATGAAAAGAATTTATATTCCGGCACCTCCTTTAAAAGAGCAGGAGAAAATCGCCTCCTACCTCGACCGCAAATGCGCTCAAATTGATGCCATCATCGCCAAACAGCAGCAAATAATCGAAAAGCTGAAAGAATACAAACTGTCCGTTATCACCGAGGCCGTTACTAAGGGCCTTGACCCCAATGTGCCCATGAAGGACAGCGGGGTGGAGTGGATTGGGATGGTGCCGGAAAGATGGAAAGTTGGTCAGCTAAAATATTTTGCAACTATTCGGGCAGGTTTGACGTTAGGAAAAAAATATGAGATAGATGCAAAACTTGTTGAAATGCCTTATTTGCGTGTTGCTAATGTACAGGGTGAATACGTAGATTTGAGCGATGTATCTAGTGTTTCTGTTTTGCCTGAGGAAGTTGAAAAATACTCTCTACATAAAAATGAACTGCTAATGACAGAAGGCGGTGACAAAGATAAATTGGGACGTGGCTGCGTGTGGAATGGTGAAATTGACCCATGTCTACATCAGAATCATGTTTTTGCAGTAGCTACAGATGCAAAAAAACTTTCTATACATTTTTTAAGTTATCTAACAACATCAGGTGTTGCCAGAAGTTACTTTGAATATACGGCTAAAAAGACTACGAACCTTGCAAGTACAAATTCGACAATTATTCTTCAATTCAAATTACCAATACCATCTATACAAGAACAAGGTGATATTGTCTGTTATTTGAATAAGTGTTGCAAGCAAATAAACATTTTAATACACGAAAAAGAAAATATATTAAGCAAAATAAACCAATATAAGAAGTCGATGATTTATGAGGTTGTGACTGGGAAAAGGAGTATATAAAATGGATAATAGTGTGATGACATATTTAGCAACTATTGCATCATGCTCGGCAACATTTATAGCAATTATAGGTGGCATGATTGCAAATAAAGCAATATCTGATGCAGCGGAAAAAGAAGTGATAGAAAACCAAATTAATAATATTGATGTTGAGATTAAACAACTTGAACAAGAATTGCAAAATGTAAAGAAAACAATTGCTGAAAGCAAAGCAAAAGAATTTATATTAAAAAATATGAATGATTTACTGCACGGAAAAGATATTGAAAAGGTTTTATGCGACAAAGTGGAAGAATATGATGAATATAAGAAGCAATTTACTTCATACTGGGAAAAGGCATTAGGAATTGTAAAAGGCGATAAAAAGGAAAACTATGATGACTTTGAGTATTGGGTTAGCGTTAATTCTAATTACCAAAAATTAAATAATAGTTATGGACAAGCAGGCAGTGATATTATGAGAATATCATTATTAAAAAACAATTTGATGGTGTCTGATCAACAGATGCATTTTTCGAGAGAAACAAAAAAAGATATGATACAATGTTCATACAATAATGCTCTTCAAAGAAAGAAACAACTGCAAGAACAGGAAGAGAAAATTATGAAACGAGGAAAATCCATATGGATGGGAATTATAATATTTATTATGGCTACAATTATTGACGTCGTTTTTCCGATTATGTATTTGTATGATATAGATTGGACATCATGTGATTTGATAGAAAATCTTTTAATTGCTAAAATCCCGTTTGTAAATGTTACAATTGCAAATATTGTTCTTTTGGCTATGACTTTGTATATATGTATGCTTTTCCCTAGGAAAAGGAAACGTAGGGAGGATTAATCATGCCCGACTTCGATGTAAGAGAAAAGCGTTTTGAACAGGACATCGAGGAATATTTGGTCACAGAGGGCGGGTATCAGAAAGGGGACCCCAGGGCTTTTGACCGGGAGAAGGCGTTGGATGTGGGCGCCTTCCTCCGGTTTGTGCGGACAAGCCAGCCCAAAGCGTGGGAGCGGTTTGAGAAAATCTATGGTGCCGACAGTGAGCGGCAGATCGTGGAGCGCTTTTGCCGGGAAGTGAAGATGGTGGGCCTGCTGAAGGTTCTGCGGCAGGGCTTCACCGACCGGGGCATCAAGTTCCGGGCGGTGTTCTGGAAGCCGGAAACCAAAATCAATGAGACCACCCAGGCCCAGTATGCGGCCAACATCCTGCACTGCACCCGGCAGCTGCACTACTCCCTCCACAACGAAAACAGCATTGATATGGTACTGTTCGTCAATGGTATCCCGGTGGTGTCCATGGAGCTGAAGTGTCAGTTCACCGGACAGGATACCGCCAACGCGATTGAGCAGTACAAGCTGGACCGGGCCAGCAAAGACCCGATCTTTGCCTTTGGGCAGCGGGTTTTGGTCCACTTTGCGGTGGACCTGAGCAATGTTTCCATGACCACCCGCCTGGAAGGGGAGGACACCTATTTTCTGCCCTTCAACCAGGGCAGCAACGGCGCCGGGAAGGTGGGCGGTAAGGGCAACCCCGTCAACCCCGACGGCTACGACACGGCCTACCTGTGGCAGACGGTGCTCTGTAAAGACCGCCTGCTGGAGATCCTGCACAAATATATGCACCTGCAGGTGGACCGGGACCCCAAGACCGGCGCGGTGAAGAGCGAGCGGATGATCTTCCCGCGGTATCATCAGCTGGATGTCGTGACAAAGCTGCTGGCCGATGTGCGGGCCCGCGGGGCGGGGCACAACTACCTGATTCAGCACAGTGCCGGGTCCGGCAAATCCAATTCCATTGCATGGCTGGCCTACCGCCTGTCCAGCCTGCACAATGACAAGGACGAGAAAATTTTTCAGTCGGTCATCATTGTCACCGACCGCCGTGTGCTGGACAGCCAGCTGCAAAACACCGTATACCAGTTTGACCATGTAGAAGGTGTCGTTCAGAAGATCGACAAAAACGCTGCACAGCTGCGGGATGCCATCAACAACGGAGCGGGCATTATCATCACCACCCTGCAGAAGTTCCCGGTGATTTACAAGGAAGTGCGTTCTGGGAATAAGCGGTTTGCCATCATTGTGGATGAGGCCCATTCTTCTCAGACCGGCGACGCTGCCCGCAAACTCAAGCGGGCACTGGCAGACACCGATAAAATTCTGGAGGAATACGCCGCCGAAGAAGCTGCAGCGGAAGAAGCCCGGAAGGATGATGAGGACAAGCTTCTGGATGAACTGGCCGCCCAGGGTACCCAGGAAAATCTCTCTTTCTTTGCCTTCACGGCAACTCCCAAGGATAAGACGCTCCAGATGTTCGGCGAGCGGGATGCCAACGGCAAGTATCATCCCTTCCATATTTACTCGATGCGCCAGGCTATTGAAGAGCACTTCATCCTGGATGTTCTGAAAAACTACATGACCTACCGGATGTACTATAAAATCGCCAAATCCATCCCGGATGATCCGGAACTAGATACGACAGCTGGTGTGCGTGCGATCCGGCAGTTTGAAACGCTCCATCCCCATAACATTTCTCAGAAAACAGCGGTCATGCTGGAACATTTCCGCAATGTGACCAGGCACAAAATCGGCGGTCACGCCAAGGCTATGATTGTGACCCCGTCACGTCTCCATGCGGTGCGTTATTTGCTTGAGTTCAAACGTCAAATCAAAGAAAAAGGCTATACTGACCTGGATGTTTTGGTGGCCTTTTCGGGGGAAGTGGAGGACAATGGTATCACCTATACCGAGGAGAAACTCAATACCACTAAAACAGGTGAAACAATCAAGGAAAAAGCACTCCCTGCAGCCTTCCATACCGATGAATACGGGATGCTGATCGTGGCAGAAAAGTACCAGACTGGCTTTGATGAGCCGCTGCTGCACACGATGTTTGTAGACAAGAAACTGTCTGGTGTGAAGGCGGTTCAGACTTTGTCCCGTCTGAACCGTACGATGCGGGGGAAGGTAGATACATTCGTCTTGGACTTCGTCAACTCCGCGGAAGACATTCGCAAGGCGTTTGAGCCTTATTATGAAGAAACGGTCCTGGAAGAGGAGACAGACCCCAACGTCATCTATGACCTGAAAAATACCCTGGACGAATTCCGCGTTTATCAGCAGTTGGAGATTGACCGCTTCGCAGAAATTTTCTATACTGATAAAGAACAGGGACCAGGGGACTTGGGCAAGCTGCAGGGAACGATCCGCCCCGCTCTGGATCGTTTTGAGGCTCTGGAGGAAGAAAAGCAGGAACTTTTCAAGTCCACATTGGCTCGATTTAACCGAATCTATGCTTTTATCACGCAGGTATGCCGCCTGTTTGATAAGGAAATTCATAAGTTCAGTGTCTACGCGAAATTCCTTTATACCATGCTGCCCAAGGGCGGACGAGACAAGGTGTATATCGATGACAAAGTTCTCCTGGAGTACTATCGCCTGGAAAAGGACTTTGAGGGCGGAATCCAGTTGGAAAGCACCCCGGAGGGCTTCCGGCCGATTACTGGCGAGGCAGGCCGGAAAGAGAAACAGCGGGACCCGCTGACGGTTATCATTGATAAGATCAACGAGAAGTACGGCACAAACTTTACCGAGATGGACAAGGTCCTGCTCCAAATGGAGAACGACTATGCCGCCCAGGACAAGTGGCATAGTTATGCTCAAAACAATGACCGCAAAACGTTCATGCTGCTGTTTGAAAAGGACTTTCCCAATATGGCTGCTGCCCGCTATGAGCAGAATGACAGCTTCTTCGTAAAGCTCTTTTCTGATCCTGACATGATGCGGCAGGTCATGGAGACAGTTGGAGCTGTGCTGTATGAGAGATTAAAACAGAGTTAGAAATTTATTGCATAACATGAAGTCAAGCAGAAGTAATATGATTATATCGTTTTATAAAACACATAAAAATCCAAACGGACTATTTATATTGGTCTTAAAAATGTCACGATAACAGAAAGGTGGCTTGAATATGGCGTTTGAAAATCTAATTGAAAATGTTGACAATCAAATCATTCAAATTCGGACGAAGAGCTTAGATGTTTCGTTTAATGAACTATATGATATGTACAAAGATGGAGAACTTACAATTTCTCCAGATTATCAACGCTTATTTCGTTGGGGAGAAGAAAAACAATCGAGGTTTGTAGAGTCACTGATTTTGGAAATGCCAGTTCCCCCGATTTTCGTAATTGAAACAGAGGAAGGTATATATGAACTTATCGATGGGTTACAGAGGATATCGAGCTATCTGCATTTTAGAGGTGAAAAACTTGGTGATGCTCAAGAGGACTTTTTAACTCTTCAAGGATGCGATATTGTTCCAGATTTAAATGGGCTTAATTTTGAGGCGTTGCCCAAAGCACTTCAAATAAAAATTAAAAGAAGTTTTGTACGAATGGAAGTTATAAAAAAGGAAAGCGAGACTTCCTTAAAATATCATATGTTTAAACGTCTTAATACTGGTGGAGAGCTTTTATCAGCACAAGAGATAAGAAATTGCACGATTAGACTATTGGGGTCTCAAGCTATTAATTTCCTTGAGGAATGCAGTAGAGACGAAAATTTTAAAAATGTTATTAAACGAGTTGGCACTGAGAAATTGAATACAAAATATGATCAAGAACTTGTTCTTAGATTTTTTGCAATGAAAAATGATATGGATAGCTATAGATATCCTGTAACAGAGTATTTAACAAGATATCTTGAAAAAATGACTGTGGATCCAGGATATTTTGACTTTGCAAAAGAGAAAAAAATTTTTCAAGATACATTCCAATTTATTAACCAGCAGTTTGGTGAAGAAGCTTTTTCAGGAAAGACCTCAAATGGGACAATAAGAAATGAATTTGTCCTTTATTATTTTGATGGGATTGCCGTTCCACTTGCTGGATTAATTGAAAAAATAAAAGAATATCCTGATGGACAAAAAATTAAAGACTGTATTTGCCAAATAAAGTATGGAACGGAATTACAATCTTACAAAACCGGTAGTGTAAATGGAGTAAAAAAAAGGATTGATTTGTTTACGGAAGGAGTTCGAAAAGTCCTTGACGGCAGATGAATTTCGTGCTGCATTGGAAGGTGAGTTACAGTGGCGACAAGAAGAACTGGCCTTCTTTAAAAATCAGCTTAATAATATTTTGGATGAAAATGATAAAAAGAGATATCGAAAAAGCTTGGTTTTAATTTTGTACTCTCACATGGAAGGGTATATTAAAATTGCTTTACAAACATATATACAATATATAAACGATCAACATCTTCGCCGCAAAGATGTTATTTCTGGTTTAAGAGTTGCAGGTATGCATAAAGAGTTCCTTGCTTATGAAAATCTAGATAGAAAATGTGAGGTTTTCCATCGAGCTCTTCCAGATGATACTGCACTGCATCGCTTTTATAGACGAGTCGATTTTATTGAACAACTAGAGGAAATTCAAAATACGACACTGAGAATAGAGGATACAGTGATTGATACTGAATCCAATTTGTGGTATGTTGTTTTGCAGAAGAATTTGTATAAAATTGGATTGCCGGTAGATATGTTTGAACAGTATCAACGACCAATTGACGCACTTGTAAATAGGAGGAATTCTATTGCACATGGAAATGCTCATGCAGGAGTAGAACAACAAGAATTCACGAGATGGGAGGTTAGTACTAATAGTATTCTTTCCGATATTACACGGCTCTTGTATGACTATGCTAATCATCAAAGATATCTTCAACAAGCATAAGAGTATTTCCGTTATGCGTTATAATTTGAAAAACCCGGCATACCTCATGGGTATACCGGGTTAGTACAAAGCCTACTTAGTTTTAATGAATCTTCTTACGCGAACAACTCCGGCGCCACATCCTCGAGCGAGAAGCCAGGAATCTGATGCGCTTCCTTATAAAGCCCGTCTTGGTCCAGGAATTCGACCTTGGCAAAGTCGGCCAGCGGAATCTCCGATTCACAGATGTACCAGTTTGCGTGATCGGATGCTGACTGCTTGAGTGCAGCCGTCGCAAAGCGGTCAGCGTGGTATTTATCGCAGAAATCACGCCACCGGAGATATCTCCAGAATCGTCCGTCCGTCTTGATGTTGATCCGGCACATCAGCTTGTCATCGGACAGGCCTGTGTTTTGAGCAGTCGCCTGGTCGTTGGCGGTGAGCCATACAACCGGATGGTGGTCCTTGTACTTGTCCACCGCCTGCATCCCGATTTCCTGTTCCCGGAAGTAGATGGGCTCGTAATGGAACGTGTCAGGATCAAATTTCAGATTGGAAGGAGTCAGGGCAAGCTTGCCGGACTCGAGAATGATCCGATATTTGATGAGGCTGGTGAAGTGGTACAGGTTGTCCGGCAGTTTGCTCTTTTTTCTCATTGATTTATCCTCCTTTGTTCTGAGATACGTTGTGAGTGGCATTTGCCTGACTTCATTATAATACAAGGGAGGGAAAGAAATAGAGAGAAAGATGTCGATGGATTATATTTTTTGATAAGCGGTGGAAGATGAAGAAAAAACGTGCATTCTCTGGAAAATCTCTCCAGCATCTGTTATACTATATCTGGACTATTTGTTCGATGCCTTGGAAAGTTACCCTGATAGCGTAGGGCAGATAGTTTTTTGATAGCAAAGATTGGCTTAGACCAAGTAAACTGGATAATCGGCATCAATAGAAATAAGTCCAAGCAAATTTCCCAAGCAAAAAAGCTTAGAAGCGTTTGCAACTCGGCGAGATGGAGTAATCAAACTTCTTCAAAAAACATAGTATCTACGCGGTATTTTGAACGCGATGAGCCTTCTTGATACCGAATTGATACTAATGGGGATTACTCCAAACATAGGGACATGAGAATGCCCTCTGGAAAACGGTAAGTTTTTCAGAGGGCATTTTTGTGTCCCTTATTCTTTTCTCCACTTTTTCTTGGGTTGGAACTTCCCGCAGCCGTCGGAAGTTTGGGGCCAGTTGAGCTTCCACTCTTGATACTCCTCTTTGGTGATCTGACCGGCTTGCAACTCCTTTTTCCGCTGCTGCCATTCCCGCATGAACTCATCCAGGAGCCGGTAGTTAAAGCTGACCGCCATGTGAGAACTGGAGGAATCAGGGTCGGTGACTTCATACAGCTTGGTGCCAGGGTAGTGCTCATCTAACTCGAACAGGGTGTACATGATGTCTTCCGCAGCATACAAGGTAGGCTCATATAAGGAGCGGTAGTTGACATCCAGAGCTTCTGCTAGCTTACGGAGCAAGTCTTCTTTGGGGGTGCGAGTGTTGCTTTCATACTGCGCAATACGGATATCTGCACTTTTTTCATCAAAGCCAACGGCAATGCCCAACTCTTTCTGGGTCATGCCTCGAAAGTTGCGGGCACGCTTGATTCGATCACCGACTGACATGGCTGAACCTCCATACTAAACATTTTTGCTGAATTCAGTATACCATATAGAAAATGGAATGGCAAGAGAAAGTTAAACAAAAAAGTTCAATAAAATTTTAGCCAACCTATTGACTTAACATAATTTGTTTAGTATAATATGCATTAAGCAATAAAGCTTAGTGAACTAAATGACCGCCCACCCAGTCCAAACCGCCAAGACCTTCTGAAAAGAAGCGAGCGCCCCGCAAGGGGACGACACAGCACCGAAAAGGGGATTTGCCTGTCGGAGACTGGGTGGGGAGAACGGCACAAAAAGAATCAAACCCATCAGAGAAAGGAAGAGCCAATGGAAAACAGAATCTTTATGAGTGCAGCCGAAGTGGCAAATGAGCTGGGCGTCTCCAAGGCCCTGGCGTACAAGATGATCCGTCAGTGGAATGGGGAGCTGCAGGCACGGGGCTTCACGACCATCGGGGGACGTGTCAGCCGCCGGTATTTTCTGGAGAAGATCTACGGGGCAGAGGAGAGGGGGTGAGAGGATGCCGGCCTATAAAGATCCAGTGAAGGAAACCTGGTATGCGTCCTTTTATTATGAGGACTGGAAGGGTATCAAGAAAAAGAAGATGAAGCGGGGCTTTCCAACCAAGAAGGCTGCCTTGGCTTGGGAGCGGGAGTTTCTGGTCCAGAAGTCAGCTGATGTAAGCATGGAGTTTGAGAAGTTTGTAGAACTTTATATTTCAGACAAAAGAGACCGGATTCGAGAGAATACCTGGTCCACGAAGGAAAACATCATTCAAACAAAAATTCTGCCGTATTTTAAAAACAGAAGGCTGGAGGATATCCAGCCTAGAGATGTCATTGCCTGGCAGAATGAGATGATCCAGTACCGGGACCCAAACGGAAAGCCATACTCGCCTGCCTATTTAAAAACGCTCCACAATCAACTGAGTGCCATTTTCAATCATGCGATACGGTTCTATGGTTTGAAGTCGAACCCGGCAGCGATAGCTGGAAACATGGGAAAAGACAAACACAAAGAGATGCTGTTCTGGACGAAGGAAGAGTATCTCAAGTTTGCCGAGACCATTATGGACAAGCCGCAATCTTATTACGCCTTTGAGGTATTATATTGGTGCGGCATCCGGGAAGGAGAGCTGCTGGCATTGACGGCGGCGGATTTCGATTTGGAAAAGGGGCTTTTGTCCATCACAAAATCCTATCAACGGCTTAAGGGCCAGGATATCATTACTGATCCTAAGACACCCAAAAGTGTTCGGGTCATTCAGATGCCTCAGTTTCTGACCGAAGAGATTCGGGACTATTTCAAATCCATTTATAAGCTTCAGCCACATGACCGGATTTTTCCGTTGACCAAAAGTTATCTGCACCATGAGATGAACCGGGGTTCAAAGAGCGCCGGTGTGAAACGGATTCGGATTCATGACCTGCGGCATTCTCATGTTTCCCTTTTGATTGAAATGGGCTTTTCTGCTCTGGCAATCGCGGATAGGGTAGGGCATGAAAGCATTGATATCACGTATCGGTATGCCCATCTCTTCCCGACCAGACAGCAGGAAATGGCAGACAAATTGAATATGGAAAGAGGAATTGAAAATGTCACACAAAAACCGTGATGAACGCAACCGCTGGCGGAATAAAACTGTAGCTTTCCGAGTGTCCCCGGAGGAAGACAAGCAGCTTGACACCTATGTGAAATTGTCCGGGCTAACCAAGCAGGACTATATCACCCGGCGACTGTTGGGAAGGGAGGTGATTGTCCAGGGAAATCCCCGGGTATTCAAGGCGTTGCGGGAACAGCTGGCAGCTGTTTTGGAGGAACTCCGGCGGATCGAAGCCGGAGCAGAAATGGACCAGGAACTGCTGGAAGTAATCCAGATGATCGCTGTCATTCTGGACGGAATGAAGGAGGAAATTGCCTATGGAAATTGACGCAAAAGAAAAGGCTGCCCCTGATATCACCGCCGAAGTATAATAGCCCCATAGCGCCGAACAAAAATTGACCCACGCC
>ERZ1090878.1350-NODE-1355-length-11722-cov-5.946687_pt1 | contig 11722 bp, 10 predicted proteins | sample MGYA00478473_ERZ1090878 | MGnify/ENA primary metagenome ERZ1090878 (study PRJEB33644, sample SAMEA5815720) | chicken gut metagenome | biome: Chicken; feature: Gastrointestinal Tract; material: Caecum | place: Ireland | collected 2019-01-01 | study: A study of... | reverse complement strand
TATGCGTACAAGCTCAAGGGAGACCGTCTGGATGCGCTGACCCGTCAGGTCAACGCGCTGCACGCATCCAAGGCTGACAAGGACTGACCCGCCCATCCCCTTTTCTACGGAAGAAAGGAAGAATCGTATATGAGCATTCTCTATCATCCGTCCAGCAAGACCTTCCATCTGACAAACGGTCGGCTGAGCTACATCTTCCAGATCCTCCGCAACGGCAACCTCGGACAGCTTTACTTTGGTAAGGCTGTCCGAGACCGGGAGGAGTTTGGACATCTGCTCGAATGCAACCACCGGCCGATGACCGCCTACGTCTACGAAGGCGATAAGCGGTTTTCCATGGACCACATCAAGCGCGAATACCCCACCTACGGCACAGGTGATTTTTCCGCGCCAGCCATTGAACTGGTCGAGCCGAACGGTAACCGCGTGATCGATCTGCAGTATGTCTCCCACACGGTCACAGCCAGCAAGCCCGCTCTGACCGGCCTGCCCGCCACCTACTGTGAGCAGGACAACGAGGCTGAGACGTTGTCCATCCTGCTGCGCGACCCGGTCGCAGATGTACAGGTGGAGCTGCTGTATACCGTGTTCGCCGGGTACGACGCTCTGGCACGCTCGGCGCGCATCGTCAATACCGGCGGTCAGCCGCTGCACCTGACCCGCGCGATGAGCCTGTGTCTGGATCTGCCAGACTGCGACTATGATTTCATCCACTTCTCCGGCGCGTGGTCGCGTGAGCGCCAGCGCAAGGACCGCCGGTTGGAGCAGGGCGTCCAGTCAGTCGGCTCGGTGCGCGGCTGCTCCTCGCACAACCACAACCCCTTTGTCATCCTCAAGCGCCCGACGGCTGACGAGGACAAGGGCGAAGCGATTGGGTTTTCTCTGATCTACTCGGGCAACTTCCTCGCGCAGGCGGAGGTCGATTCCTGGAACACCACCCGGGTGCTCATGGGCATCCACCCGTTCGGCTTCGACTGGAAGCTGGAGGCAGGAGAGTCGTTCCAGGCGCCGGAAGCGGTCATAGTCTATACTGCGGACGGCTTAAATGCGCTCAGCCAAACCTATCACAGCCTGTACCGCAGCCGGCTGGCACGCGGAGAATGGCGTGACAAGCCGCGCCCGATTCTGATCAACAACTGGGAAGCCACCTACTTCGATTTCGACGAGGATAAGCTGGTCAACATCGCGCGTACAGCGCACGAGGACGGCGTTGAGCTCTTCGTGCTGGATGACGGCTGGTTCGGCGCGCGCTCGAGCGATACCGCCGGTTTGGGCGACTGGACCCCCAATCCAGAGCGCCTGCCGCGTGGTCTGGCCGGCCTGTCCGAGCGGATTGAGGCGCTCGGCATGAAATTCGGCATCTGGATCGAGCCCGAAATGGTCAACAAGGATTCCGATCTGTACCGCGCGCACCCAGACTGGATCATCCATGTGCCCGGCCGTCCGGCGTCCCACGGGCGCAACCAGTATGTGCTCGACTTCAGCCGCAAGGAGGTCGTTGACTGCATTTTCAGTCAGTTACATGCGCTGTTCTCTGGCGCGAAGATATCCTACGTCAAGTGGGATATGAACCGCTGCATCACCGAGTGCTTCTCCGCGGCGCTGCCTGCCGACCGGCAGGGCGAGGTGTTCCACCGTTATATCCTTGGCGTATACGATCTGTATGAGCGTCTGGTCACTGCGTTCCCGCATATCCTGTTTGAATCGTGCGCCTCGGGTGGCGGCCGTTTTGATCCGGGTATTCTGTACTATGCCCCACAGGGCTGGTGCTCGGATGATTCGGATGCAGTGGAGCGCATGCGTATCCAGTATGGCACAAGCTACTGTTATCCAGTCAGCGCGATCGGCGCGCATGTTTCGGCCTGCCCCAACCATCAACTGTTCCGCACCACGCCTATCTCGACCCGCGCCAACGTGGCGTTCTTCGGCACCTTTGGCTATGAGCTCGATCTCAACAAGCTGACCGAAGCGGAACGCGCGCTCGTGCGCGAGCAGATCGCGTTTATGAAGCAGTACCGCGCGGTCATCCAGTTCGGCACTTTCTATCGCCTGCTGTCGCCGTTTGATGGCGGGAATATCATGAGCTGGATGGTCGTCAGTCCGGACAAGCGCACGGCTATTGTCGGCTACTACAAGTTCCTCAATGAGGTCAACGGCCCCTACCGCCGGGTGCGGCTCAAAGGTCTGGATCCTGCATTGGACTATGTCGTCGACGGGAAGGAATCGCACTACGGCGACGAGCTGATGCACATCGGCCTGATCACAACAGACGGTTCTGCCGGCGAATGCCAGCCGGACGACCGTAAAAGCTGCGACTTTGACTCCCGCATTTTTGTGCTGCAGGCGTCCGATCAATAATTCCATAGCAAAGTATACACCGGCAGGACAATTGTCTTGCCGGTGTTTTGTGCTGTATTTTCGCCTTTATCGCGTGGAAAAAACGTACTCGGTGCGGTGGTGCCAGATCTCCCCCACCCGCAGGATGGGCAACGGAAAGCCCGGGCAGGCAAATGCGTTGGGCCAGAACTGAGTCTCCAGACAAAAGCCATGACGTTTGCCATAGACCGCACCGCCTTTTCCGCGCGGCAGATCTGATCCGATAGAGTTGCCGGAATACACCTGCACGCCGGGCATATCCGACCGCAGAGTGAGCTGGATTCCCGTCTGAACGCAGTAAACCACGGCAACAGGACGCATCCCTTCACCCTCTATAATATAGTTGTGGTCGTATCCGCCTGCGCGGCGGATTTGATCAAAACCGCTGTCCCAGCCGTCCGCCATTGGGCGCGGGATACGCAGATCGAGCGGTGTGCCATTCACTGATGCGATCGTTCCATCTGGCGCGCTATATGCGCCGAGCGGCGTATAGCGTCCGGCGTGGACGCACAGCAGCTGCTCACCAACCTCCCCCGCATCGTGCCCTGCCAGATTGAAATAGGCGTGACTGGACAGATTGCAAACCGTGTCTGCATCCGCTTTGGCGGAATAGTCAAGGGCGAGCGAACCGTCCCGCAGGCTATAAGCGACAGTGACACTGAGATTTCCGGGATAGCCCTCCTCTCCGGCTGGACTGTCGTAGTGGAGTAGAAGGCGGTCTGCTTCAACTTTGGCGCGCCAGATGCGCTGGTCCAAGCCGACACAGCCGCCATGCAGATGGTTGATCCCCTTTTCATTGCACGATAGATGATACTCCTGTCCGGTGATGGCGATGCAGCCGGCAGCAATGCGTCCGGCGCAACGGCCGAGCAGCGCGCCAATGTAGCATGACTGCGCTTCGTAAGCTCGAACAGAGTCAAAGCCGAGCACAACATCGATCGGCACGCCATGTTGGTCCGGCACAATCAATGTGCGAATGATGCCGCCCAGTGTCAAAATATCTGCTCGGCAGGCGCCGTCGGTCAGCGTATATTGCTCCACAGACTGTCCGTCTGCAGTTTGTCCAAAGGGGGTGCAGATGATTTCCACATTTATCACATCGCTTTATTGCAGTCTATTGATGCGGATTTTGCCTATGTTCTCAAAAAATGGCGCAGTCTTTCAGCCTGCGGTAAATTTCGGTTCCGTTCTTTCTGCCGAAGTGCCGCAGGGAATCCAGATAGATGACCTTGGGCGAATGCTCTTTTCCGAAAACGATGGAAAGGATATCAGCGAGCATATGCTCGTATTCGGTCCCGGCGAATTGTTCGCGCAGTCTGCTGCGGATCCGCATTCTCTCCTGATGCGCCGCATAGAAGGATTCTATGTTCTCGGTCTGCACCTGCCGCTGGATCCGCTTTGTGCGGTGGTTTGCTTCGTCCGCCGCCAGAATGGCGCCCTCGATGGTCGTGGATTTCACCACACGTCCGACCGATTTGCCGCGCATCCGAACAAATTCACAGACCGCTTTATAGCCCTTGTCCTTGCTGATGATCCCGATGCTCGCGTCCGGCGCGGCGCAGAGTATCTCACCCACGCGGACAGCGATGTAGAAGTCAAGCGCATTTTTGCCGGTCGTTTTCAGCTTGTAGGTTTCCAGCTGGCAGTCTGCGTTTTCGATCTCGGTCAGATAGCGGCGCTCGATATTCCGCGATGATTCGCTGAAAAAGAGGATCAGCGAGTCTTCTGCGCACAGCTGGTCTGCGCCGGACAGGCCGGGATTATGGACATTTTCCAGATCGACCAGAAAGAACATTGTCTCATCGCCTCACAAAACTTTATTTGCTCTCATTATACAGGAATGGAGAATTAAAAACAATGTTTCGGTAAGATTTACAGCGCAGCAAAAGACGCGGGATGCTTCGCAGTACCCGTTATGGTTTTGCGAAGCTCTCTGCCATAAGGCGGACCAGCAGCCCCTGACAGCCTGCCAGTACATCCTGCCATGTGGCCTCAAAGTCGCCCGTATACCAGGGGTCTGCCACATCCCGATCCGGCTGTCCCGCATATTCCATCAGCAGATGCATTTTCCCATCGGGGTCTCCGCCGCAAATACGGCGCATGTTGTGCAGATTCGCACGATCCATGCCGATCAGCAGGTCATATGCCCCGTAGTCTTTGGCCTGGAGCTGACAGGCTGTTTTGCCGGAGCAGCGGATCCCGTGCTCCGCCAGCTTCCGCCGCGCAGGCAGGTAGACAGGATTGCCAAGCTCTTCCCTGCTGGTGGCGGCGGACTGGATAACAAATTGCTTTTCCAACCCGGCTTTTCTGACCAGATCTTTCATGACGAATTCAGCCATCGGGCTTCTGCAAATATTCCCATGGCACACGAAAAGTATTTTTATCATCTTTTTATAACTCCTCATAAGTCCTGTATTTCTTCTCAAATGCTTGATATTACAGAATTTTTCACACTTTCCGTGCAGCCTGAGTTTCCACCTGCTTTGAAGATATCTTCTCAAATCTTCTCAGGATTTCTCATGTTTTTTCCTGCAATATTGGTAAAGGCGTTGGTAAAGAAAGTCGCTTTACCAACGGGCAATTTTAAGCGTTCGCCACACGCAGCAGTTCATCTTTGGCATCATCAAACTTCACATGGGTGTAGGTATTCAGCGTTACGCTGATGTCTGCATGACCCATGATGTACTGCAATGTCTTGGGGTTCATCCCGGATTTTGCCATATTGGAACAGAAGGTGTGCCTGCACACATGAGGGGTTACTTTCGGCATCTGGATGCGGTAGATTTTATTATACTTCTGGACAATATGCTCCATGTACTTCTCCCAATGAAGGGCTACCATGGGCATATCGTTCTTGTCCAGAAACAGAAAACCAACGTATCCATCAACCATGGGTTCCGTTTTGGGGACCACACGGTTGGCGATGATCCGGCGGAAACAGGATGCTACCTCCTCGGTCATCGGAACATAGCGGATGCCACTTTCTGTCTTCGGCTGCTGGATCACATACTCCATCTGTGATGTTCTCTGCAACTGATGATCTACTTTGATACGCATTTCCTCAAACTCAACATCCTGGATTGTAAGTCCGCAGAATTCCGAGATACGAAGCCCTGTGTGAAAGAGGATGTAGATCCCGTCGTAGTATCTACTGAAATGCTTATCCTCTTTGATGAACTTTAGAAGATCCCGTTCCTGTTTCCGGTTGATGGCTTCTCTCGTCACTGAGTCATTCACAACTACCGATGCCAGCTCAAAACCGAACGGATTCTTGCGGATCAGGTCATCATCCACCGCCATCTGGAATGCCGGTCTAAGAACACCTCGAATCGAATGAATCGAGCTATACCCTCTGCCATCCACCTTCTGAAGCTTGATGAGCCATGCTTTGGCATCCGACAAGCGCACCTTGTCAATGCGCTGCCTGCCGAATGACTCTTTTTTCAAGATGTTGATCACCGTCTTGTAGCCTGCGACCGTATTATGGCGAACGCCGGTTTTCAAGGACACATACTTTTCCACCAGTTCCAAAACCGTGAGCTTTCCACCGTTGGTTACGATGTGATCGAACAGATCCGCTTCAATCTGCTTTTCCTTTTCTCGCAGGGAAGGCTCTCGCTTTTTTCCCTTGGGCATAGGATCATTTTTATCCAGCCGCCAGCTGTACACATTTTGCTCTTTGCCATCCTCGTCCAGATAGCGGAACCGATACCTCCCATCCTTGCGCTGATACTCGCCTTCTCGCAAAATCCGATTGCGATTGTCTCGTCTTTTTTCACTCATTGAAATCTCTCCTCTAAAAGAAAGGAGAGCCAGACTTGCACTCTTATCATAGCACAAGTTTGGCTCTCCGTATAGCTTTGCCATGAAAGAATGGCAATCTGCCATCGACTTTTTGAAAGGCTATTATACAGCAGTGGCCTGATCCAGATACCTCTCAAATTTCTCCCGTTTGATCAAAGCACGGTTTCCATTCATCACATAAAAATCCTCGTTGGGATGCTCATCAATCAGCATCCGCAGCTTTCCCTCTCCGATATGATAATATCCGGCGGCTTCCTCAATGGTCAGGGTATAGCGCCGCCAGACCGGAATATCCAAACACTTCTTACTGCAAATCATTTGCCGTTATTTACTGGGGCTGGGCAACACTTGTGCTCAAATCGAGCACAAGTGATCCCAGCAAAACTTCTTGTTAAAAGCTTCCTTAATCCGGTGTATAGGAGGACGAGGTGTCAATAGTGATCGTCTGGCTTGCCTCGTCCCACGAAACATCAAAATCGAAAGCCTGTCCCAAATCCCTCAGTTTGAAATAGTTATTGTCGAGGATATTATAGGCAGTAAACGAGACCTCTGCGCCATCCAGAATGACTGCGGATTGTGTCAGTTCTGCCTTGCGGGACTCCGTGCCGGCAGCAGCCATTTCGTCGCCAACAGCCGTATAGGGCATTCCACTGGTCAACAGGATTGAGTCGGCTGCCTCATCCCACCGGACTTCAAACTGCTTCTCTGTACCGGAAAGCTGAATCGCTATATCTCTCAGCTTGAAATAGTTGTTGTCATTGATGTTGTAAGCATCGAAGGCAACCGCCTTGCCGTTTACCAGAACTTTAGAGGTGGTCGGCTTGGCAGTTGCAGTTACTGCCGGGGGCGTTTCCTCTTCTGAGGGGATATTCATGTCATCCATCGACCAGTCAGGGCCGGCAAGCAGAATGACATCCGCGTACGCAAATTCGCCTTCCAGAGCGCCTACTTCACCTCCAATTTCGAGCAGTGTGCCGTTTTCTAGGATGACAAGCATTGTATTACTATACGACTGAACACTCTTTACATCATGGAAATCTATGGCATAGTAATGATCTTCAAAAGAGAACCCACCATCCGTATAAACATACACAGGATTCAGGGAAAAAGAAGCAGCATCCGCGATATTGTCCGCCAACTTAATCGGCGCAGAAGACTGGAAGCCATCGGCATCTGTGCGTTCAGTACCCCATCCCCACAGGCTGCCGTCTGTTTTGATCACATAGTTGTGCATTTCATTGCTGATAATTCTGTCCACGTTATCCGTTACAAAGCTAAGATCTGCGGCTCGGAATGATTGATCCTCATCGCCGATCCCTAACGCGCAGTTGATGTTGCTGCCAGTGGAATATAACATCCCATTCGTACACAGGAAAAATGTAGTAGAACCAGAGAACTCAATTTGTTTTACATTATCCATGAAGTTATACGGCTTGACAACTGACGTCCCCCAAACACCGGTTTCCGTATAGACAGAAGGAACATCGTCGTAATCAAACGGGACCCACATTTCGGCTACCTCAGTACCCCAGAACCATGCTCTGCTATCAGTATCAACAGCGAAGCCGATATCGCGATCATAGCTCAAAGAGACAACATTCTCCATGACCTTTTTGTATCCGTTTTCGGTCTCGGAGACAACGCCATCTGCGGGTTTTACATCCTCATCGTCGATCCAGAGCGAGCCGTCTTCCTTAATGTAAGCCAGCGCGTAGTAGCTGCCGTCGAAGGTTACAACGTCTTCGGCTACTTTCTTGAAAGTGCCGAACTCGTCACTGTGCAGCCATAAGTCGCCGTCATCTGTTAAAGCAGCGATCTTGTCTTCGCCGAGGGCCTGCGCGTCTACGATCTTGCTGTCGGCAAATTCCGCCGGGAAGTCGCTACGCGCATCGTGGAAAATTAAGTCCTCATTTGCTGCAAACGCTGCTGAGAGCATTGCTGCACACATGGCAAAGGATAGGATCAAACTGATAATTTTTTTCACATCTTTCGCGCATCCCCCAAGGGACACGCTTCTCTCCTTTCGTCTAAGATTATGTTCGCTGCACGGGAATGGGTATTACCAATATTATACCATTTCTGCCGTTCCCAGTCACTATGCGGCTGCATCCTCAAACGAGAAGTAGTATCCATTCTTCCCGTCCGTCGAAATGGTGATATCACCATTCAAGTCAGTGCGCAATACATCGCAGCCGATGGCATCGAGTTTTCGTGCGGATGCCCATACACATATAGATTGACGAAATAATTTTAAAACCTGCTGAAAAGTCCTTGATTTTGTTTGCAGGTTTTTATGCCAAAAACTAAAAACTAGAGAGCCGGACTGTCAGAAGACAGTATCCCGCCTTGCCCAATTCTCAAGGCAAAGTGCAATGGATGGTGGAGCAGGGCAGTACGGCTCACCGCTCTCGAACACTTTCGCATTCACCTGACATTGCTGTTTTGAAATAGATATGCTATTCGGAAACGAGAACCGGCATCTGAATAACATTGCCGTCCTGCGCAGGGGGAGATCGGTTTGCTCACTGCCCGCTCTTTGACCTTGGCACAGGGCTGCTCGCCAATGTACGGGATAACCCCACGGAAATTGAGCTCAAAACGCTGATGTGTGAGCTTCGAGCACGCCCCTCGACACAACACTTGCCAAACAAGTTCGCGCGGCTGAGGCGGCGTATAGCGCCAATTGGAATGGGGGTAATAGAAGAGACATCGATCCCGCATTGACCGCTCCGTTGAGCTTCGATCCGGATGCGCGACAGAGCCGATATCCGTACCCGCGCGGAAACCTGCATGAAAGTGCAGCAGGCAAAGCCGGAGCCATGACGCCACAAAGCTTGCGTACCGCGTTCGACAAGGAGACAGGCAGATTGGCCCCGCGTGCGGCACAAAAGCTAACTGCGTTCACCAGCCACCATGACAGCAGCCAGTTTTTTTCATATTTTCTTAGAAAACCGAGATTTGACGCACTCCAATCGCAGGGGGTACAATAAAAGAAAAACGAACCATTTGCAGTTGAGAATTGCAGATGGTTCTTTTTTTGGAAGGAGGTGCATCCATCGACAATATCCAACCGCGCTATGCAAGCCCTTGGAGAGGGGCTCAAATAACTACTACTCTATGCTAAGGAAGCGATATCAATGTTAACACAGAAAGACGATCAGGAAATTCTGAATTTATTGCACAAGCTCGATGTCCACGCTTTGCAACTGGCAGACTCAGCAAACTGCGCCGAAGAGTGTATGAAATCATCGTACTGTCTGGAGGAGGACATGTCTACCCTGTCCTGGTTCCGCAAAACGGCCATGAAGAAACTGTCCCTTATCCTGTCACTGCTGGATCAGCTCGATATCAGCCAGGTCTATCCTTTTTCCCGTTGCGATATGACGGAGGGAAAGCCGGCTGATGATGTCCGTGTAATTTTGACGGAATACGGACAGGTCATCTATCACTTTCCGCATCTGCCCGGCAAGTCGTCCAAGCCGAACCGGGTGAAAAAGGAATACGACATGCGCAATACCATTGGGTCCGCTGTCCTGGAAGAATCGAAGCGCTGCGGCCGTCCTGTGCCGGTTTTCGAGCACTATCGGATGTCGTTCTATCATATCTATCCATCCGGTCAATGTGTCCGTTTTATGAAAGACAATGACAACTACGATTATAAGCACTGCATTGACGCGATTACGGATTCGTTAAGCGTGACGGATGACGCGCTGCGCTGCCAGCTTACGATGGCAACTTATTTGTCCGACGAGATCGCCCCCGGAACCTACTGTGTGGTATCCGATGTAACGTGGCCCATGCTGGACGAGGAAGATTTGCCCTGTCTGGCATATGAGGGATAATAAAAAAAGGCTGTTGCAAAATAGTCTGTCTCTAAAAGCCGACCCTCAAGAGAAGCCTGAACAGCTCCTTTTGAGGGTCGGTTCGTCTTGTTGTGTTCGCTTTTTGTGTGAATTGCTATTGCAATTTCATTTTGCGACGCGCCCTTTTTTATGATTATTTCTGATCCACTACTACAGGGATCAGCTCGATCCCCTCAAATAACTGCCAAAACTCCCGCTCCATCCATTGAAAGCATACGATTCCCCAATCCCTGTCGCCGGTTTCATATCGCTCGAACATTTCCGCCATTTCGCTTGCGGACGGGGTCAACGCAATATAGCGCCTTTTTCTATCTTCAAATGCTGTATACCACTCGGAGGGTCTTTTTTCAAAACCTAACGACTTGCACACCGAATTAATGCCTTTTTTAATCGGAAAATCCCCGCCGCTTACAACGAGCTGAAGTTGTACACAGGCATCCCGGCTGTATGGCAGCACAAAGAAATTGGCGAACGGTTTGCCCAGCGTCGTTTTGTTATTTTTCTGCCGGCGTTTGTGTTCCGGATCCTTCCACAGCGCCCCCCACTCAAACTGCGTCTTGTAGACAGCGATCGCATTGTGCATGAAATTACTGATACGGAACGCATTATCCAGAAAGGCGCGAAGGCGTTTGTTCGCATCTTCCGCCCAAGCAGTTCCCCTTGGTCCTGCGTGGTACACCACCGTGTAGCGGACACCGTCCCAAATCACTCCGTCATAAGTGGTGAAAGAGTGATGAGGCGATGAGGGCTGGCCTACCACCATCTGAATAATGCGGGACGAAAACCAGACGGGCGCTGACGGATGCAGCAGGGATTTATCCACCACCTTAGGCTGTTCATCCCGCCATGCCTGCAGCGCCCCAAAGATAATCGCTGCGACGCGATTCGGCGGCTTACCAAATGCCGTTCCCTTTTCAGCGTACCAAAACAGCACGCGGCTCAGATCCGGCCTTTCAAAAGGCAGTGCCAACATACCAGCCCGCGCGAACAGGGCTTCATATTCCTTTTCACGCAAAAGGGACAGGATGCCTGCATTGGGCATGGTCTGCACCTTTGGGATATGGTCCGTCTTGCCGACATAGCTCAAAAAGCCGTATCCAATCGCTCCGGGCGCCATTGTACCCACGGCGATATCTTCTTTGCCTGCGCATTCGGCAAGCGTGTACAGGCCTGCTTCGGTCAGTGCGAGGTATCGATGATGGTATTCGCGGCCATCCGTCTTGGTCTTAATACGGCGTTCTGCAAGCAAATTATCGTCTTCCAGCTTTTTGACCATCCTGTAGAGGTACGATACATTGTAGTCGCCCAATGGCAGCATCCGCAACGCGCACAGAGTCGTCACTCCGTACGGCAGCATGGACGCCAGAATCTGTTTGCACAGCTTGTTCATAATGATTCCTCCTCGAAACAAAAATTGGACTGGAATACACCTCCGCACGAGGTATGATCCAGTCCGTTTTTTATACCTGTATTGTAATGCTGACGCTTTTATTCCGTCAAATTTGGTGATCCCAAGAAAAAACATGAACAATGCTGTATGTGTCCGACTTGCCGGGGGATGTCTTTCCCTCTATCATATAGCTGCAGTGAGGGGTAGGTCGTAAAATAAAGGACGATACCGTCATAGAAAAAAATCATGATTTCATGATTTTATGATTTTTGGATATACAGGATGTTTT
>ERZ1090878.1349-NODE-1354-length-11725-cov-7.357584_pt1 | contig 11725 bp, 14 predicted proteins | sample MGYA00478473_ERZ1090878 | MGnify/ENA primary metagenome ERZ1090878 (study PRJEB33644, sample SAMEA5815720) | chicken gut metagenome | biome: Chicken; feature: Gastrointestinal Tract; material: Caecum | place: Ireland | collected 2019-01-01 | study: A study of... | reverse complement strand
AAAGGAATATGTATGTATTTTCATTTTTAGTATAACATGTGTGAAAAAATTGTCAAGATGTTTTCGCGGTTGCGGCGGTTGACATTCATTTGCCGGCTTGTTATACTGAATGCGGCCAGTATTATGACCGGAGGGGGATTTTATGGACAATAAACCAAAAGTGCCGGTCAACTGCTTGTTTCAGGGCTGCTATAACCCGGCTTTTGAAGCAGAGATCCAAAAGTGCAAGGACAAGTGCTACGCTTACAACCAGCTGAGCCCAAATGACCGCGAGGCGCAGCAGAAGATACTGAAAACGCTGCTTGGCCATATGGGGCAGGAAGTTACGTTTGTGCCGCCGTTTTGGTGTGACTACGGTTATAACATTTCGGTCGGCGACTACTTTTATGCCAATCACAATTTCATTGTGCAGGACGGCGCAGGCATCACTTGCGGCGACCATGTGTTTATCGGGCCGAACTGCTGTTTTACAACGGCCGAACATCCCACCGACCCGCAGCAGCGCAAGGACGGGCTTGAAATTGCCAAGCCGGTCGTTGTGGGCAATAATGTGTGGATCGGCGCCGGGTCTACGGTTTTGGCCGGCGTTACGATCGGCGACAATACGGTCATCGGTGCCGGCAGTGTTGTGACACGGTCTATTCCGGCTGGTGTTGTAGCGGTCGGCGTACCGTGCCGCGTCGTGCGTGAGATCACGCAGGAAGACAAGTACCGTTACCCGATGTACCAAGGCACTTATTAAATGATGTGCTTTTTGAAGCAAGGATAAAATGCAAACACCGCAAAGGCAGCAGCTTTTGCGGTGTTTTGCGTTTTGTGTATTTATTTCAGGTAATGGCGCCGTTTGCCCAGTGTTATCTTGCCGTATTCGATCGCTGTGTGCGGGCAGATGCTGATGCATGCCTGGCACTGCGTACAGTTGCCGTGCCAGCTTGGCCGCCCGTTTTCCAAAGTGATGTTTTTGAGCGGGCAGACCTTTGTGCACAGTCCGCAGCCGGTGCAGGCGTCTGTTGCATAAAACTTTTTGTCATGGACAAAGAGCTTGTAAAACACCGGGTTTACAACATACGTTAAAAAGGAAGAGCCGCGTACAGCCGGCAAAGGTTTTCCGGCGCGTATGGTATCGGCAAGCTGTTTGACCGTTTCTTCTCCGGCCAGGACAAGATTCCGGGCAACGTCCTGCGGAGGCGAATCAAACATGCAAATGTAGTTTTCCGGCATTTGGACAGCGGCAATACCCTGAAAATGCAGGCCGATCTGCCGGCACACCGTTTTCGCGTGGTGCATGGCGTTGCCGATGTTGCTGCCGCAGCTTAAAACAAAGTAAGCGTTTTTACCGCCTTCAAACCGGGCCTGTCTTAAGTAGTTTTCAAAAATGCGGGGTATGCGGTAGGCGTAAGCCGGGCAAACAAAAACGTAAGCTGCCGCTTTGTTTTGAAATGCGGGGAATTGCTTTTCTCGTAAATCCGCCGTAATGTCGTATGCTTCGTCGTGCAGCTGTGCTGCCAGCACCTGCGCCAGCTTTCGGCTGTTGCCGGTGCCGCTGTAATAAATAACCATCTTTTTCCCTCCGCTTTTATCATACCGTAATTGACCGAAATTGTAAACCGTTTTTGGCCGCAGAATTTGCCGCAATCGCACTTAGCCGCAGGGAAAGTCGGAAAAGCGCGGTTTGAAAGTTAGGCTAAACTAACAAAATTATTTTTTTAGGTTTTAACCGTTGACAAAGCGGTTAGTCTGTGATAACTTATATGTGGTTAGTTAAGGATAACTAAAGAGGTGAGAGAATGATGCCATTGACTTTTGCGAATGTCGGCGAAGAAAACACGATTCGAAAGGTGGGCGGAAATGAAGAAACGCGCCGCTTTTTGGAAAATCTGGGTTTTGTGTCCGGCGCAAAGATCACGGTCCTTTCCCAGATCGGCGGCAATGTAATTGTGAACGTTAAGGATTCGCGCGTTGCCGTCAATGCGGAAATGGCACGCCACATCATGATATAACCTGACCACCGGTCAGTTTGTAGAAATAGAAAGGAGTTGCAGTCATATGACGCTTGGTGAGGCAAAGGTAGGCAGCACGGTCACGGTCGTAAAGATCGAGGGCGACAGCGCCTATAAGCGCCGTATTATGGACATGGGTCTTACCAAAGGCACAGAGATTTACATCCGCAAAGTTGCACCGCTTGGCGATCCGGTCGAGATCACGGTGCGCGGTTATGAATTATCTGTGCGCAAAAATGACGCGCAGTGCGTTGAAGTTAAGTAAGACACCTGTAAATCACTGTACATAAGGAGGATAACATGTCAACAAGAATTGCACTTGCGGGCAACCCGAACTGCGGCAAAACCACCATGTTTAACGCAATGACGGGCGCAAATCAGTACGTCGGCAACTGGCCCGGCGTTACCGTTGAGAAAAAGGAAGGCAAGCTGCGCGGCAAACATAAAAAAGAGGATGTTGTCGTAACGGACCTGCCCGGCATCTATTCGCTTTCGCCCTATACGCTGGAGGAAGTTGTCAGCCGTGATTATCTTTTAAAAGAAAACCCGGACGTGATCGTCGATCTGGTCGACGCCACCAACATTGAAAGAAACCTGTACTTAACTACGCAGCTTTTAGAAACGGGCATTCCGGTCGTGATCGCGCTGAACATGGCCGACCTGATCAAAAAGCGCGGCATTAAGATCGACACCAAGCGCCTTTCCATGCTGCTGGATTGTCCGGTGATCGAAACATCGGCGCTTAAGTCTCAGGGACTGGATGCACTGATGGATGAAGCGCTGGCAGTCTGTGCGCAGAAAGATGCGCCGCTGCCGCACGAGATCTTTTCCGATACGCTGGAGAATGCCATCCGTCAGCTCAAAGTGCTTCTGCCGGACAGTATCCCGGCGCATGAAAAACGCTGGTACGCCATTAAAGTGCTGGAAAATGACAGCAAAGTCATGGAAAATCCGGCGTTGTCCGCTGAGCTGAAGGCAAAGGCCGAAAGCCTGCGCAAGGCGCTGGAAACGGATGCTGACAGCGACATGGAAAGCATAGTGACCGACGAACGTTACGGCTTTATTCAAAAGCTGGTGAAAACGACGGTCAAAAAGCCCAACACCAAAATGACGGTTTCCGACAAAATCGACCGCATCGTCACGAACCGATTCCTCGGTCTTCCGATCTTCGCGCTTGTTATGATCGCTGTTTATTATGTTTCCGTCACCACAGTTGGTACCTGGGTAACGGACTGGACGAACGATGTCTTTGTCGTTGCCATTCAGGATTTTGTTGCCGGTATTCTTGCAAATATTGGTGTTGGCGATATTGTGACCGGCCTTGTGGTTGACGGTGTGATCGGCGGTATCGGCGCTGTGCTCGGCTTTGTACCGCAGATGGCCATTTTGTTCCTCTTTCTTTCGCTTTTGGAAGACTGCGGCTATATGGTGCGCATTGCGTTTGTTATGGACCGTATTTTCCGCCACTTCGGCCTTTCGGGCAAAAGCTTTATCCCGCTTTTGATTTCCTCGGGCTGCGGCATTCCCGGCATTATGGCCTCTAAAACGATCGAGCAGGACAATGACCGCCGCCTGACGATCATGACCGCCACCTTTATTCCCTGCGGTGCAAAGCTGCCTGTTATTGCATTGATGGGCGGTGTGGTCACCGGTTATGCGACCGGTAACTATGTTGCCGGCGGCCTGATGGCGCCTGCTATGTACTTTATGGGCATTGCAGCCGTGTTGATCTCTGCGATTATTCTGAAAAAAACAAAACCGTTTTCCGGCAAGCCGGCGCCGTTTGTTATGGAACTGCCGCAGTACCACATTCCGCAGCCGAAGACCGTGCTGCTGCATGTTTGGGAACGTCTTAAGGGCTTTATCATCAAAGCCGGTACGATCCTGTTCGTCGCCTGTGTGGTAATTTGGTTCCTTGGTGCCTACGGTGTTGAAAACGGCAGCTTTGGCCTGGTGGATGACGCTGGCAACAGCCTGCTTGCCATCATCGGCAGCTTTATTGCGCCGATCTTTGCGCCGCTTGGCTTTGGACAGTGGCAGCCGGTGGCCGCTTCGCTTTCCGGTTTCTCCGCAAAGGAAATGATCGTGTCCAGCATGGGTGTGCTGGCCGGTTTGGCGGAAGAAGTGTCCGAAGACCCGGTCACCGTCGCACAGGCTGTGGCCGCCTGGTTCCCAAGCTCGCTCGCAGCCATATCATTTTTGATCTTCAACTTGCTGGATTCTCCATGCCTGGCTGCGATTGCCACCATGGCACAGCAGATGCAGTCTAAAAAATGGTTCTGGTTTGCGATCCTTTACCAAAACCTGTTTGCCTATGTGGTCTGCCTGTGTATTTACCAGATCGGCACGTTGATCACCGGCGGCGCATTCACCGTTTGGTCGGCTGTCGCGATCGTGCTGCTCGCCGTTATGCTCTTCCTGCTTTTCAGGCCGGATCCGTATAAAAACAAAAAGGTTTACGCAAAGCGTTCTGTTCAGGCTGCGCAGTAAAACCGCGGCCGGACGGTGCAGAAAGGAGACGCTTTATGGTAGCAGATATTATTGTTGTTGCGCTGGTGCTTGCGTATTGTGTGTTCGTGCTGGTCAGGCGTTTTAAGGCATCTAAGCAGACAAAAGAAAATCCTTGCGCCGGTTGCTGCGGCAGCTGCAGCGGGTGCAGCGCCTGCTGTTCAGCGGCGCCGCATGCGAAGCCTGAAAAGAGGACGAACAATGGGTAACGCAACCGGGTCGCTGATTTATGTGCTGCTGTTTTTTGTCGGTGCATACCTTGTGGTCGTTTTGGCCATGGAGGGTGTAAAACGCATCAAGGCGTTTGCCGCAAAGCGCAAAGGCCGGCGTGCAGACAAATATATACCGGCACAGGGGCAGCCGGAAAACAAAGCAGATCTCCCGTCTGACGATAAGGGTACGCGCTGAAAGAAACGGAGGGGTCATAATGAATCCAGCTGATATTATTGTGGTCATTATCGTTGCCGTTTTGCTGGGGTTTGCCGTTTGGGGTTCTGTAAGGCACTTCAAAGGCAAAGGCGCCTGCTGCGGCGGCGGTGCAGACAAGGGTGACAGCGTGTGCTGTGAACACTGTAAACAAAAGAAAGATTGAGGCGAATGGAACTTTCAACACAGCAGATCAAGTACCTTTTTGCCATTATCGCCGTATCGAAAAACGGCGAGGCAAAAAGTGTGGACATTGCACAGAACCTGGGCGTAAAAAAATCAAGCGTCAGCAGCATGCTGGCGTCGCTTGAAAAGAAAGGCCTGATCACAAAAGCCTACTACTCTAAAGTCCGGCTGACCGATTTCGGGTTGCGCATTGCGAATGAAAAGTACAAAAAGTTTCATAACCTGACAGTGCATTTCTGCAATTCGCTTTCTTTGTCAGAGGCAGATGCCAAGCGTCTCGCTTACCTTGTGATCGGCAATGCAGACGACATTGATTTTACATTTACCAGGTCAGCTGTTTGACCTGCAGCGAAAAGAACACGGGTGCCGGCGCATCCGTGTTCTTTTTTTATAAAAAGCGTGTGCGGTGGACACTTTCCTAAAAAGTGATAAATTTCTGTTTACAAATTTGTATTATTTGTTATAATATACTCATATTCTATTATTTTAGGAGGTAATGTTTTGGACATCCCAATAGGGTGGCAACTATTTTTACAGGTGGTGCTTATTTTCATCAACGCTGTTTTTGCAAGTGCGGAGATCGCCATCGTCTCCATGAATGACGTCAAGCTTGAAAAAATGGCAGAGCAGGGTAATAAGCGCGCCAAAAAACTTTACAAACTGACTTCCAAGCCGGCCGGCTTTCTGGCGACCATTCAGGTCGCGATCACGCTGTCGGGCTTTCTTGGAAGTGCATTTGCCGCCGACAATTTTTCAGACATCATCGTAGAGTGGCTGCTGGACCTGGGCGTAAAATCGGTCAGCGCTTCCACGCTGAACACGATCTCGGTCGTTGTGATCACCATCATCTTGTCGTACCTGACACTGGTCTTCGGCGAGTTGGTGCCCAAGCGCATCGCAATGCGTAAAACCGAGCAGTTGGCACTTGGTGTCAGCGGTCTCATCAGCTTTTGTTCCAAGATTTTTGCACCGCTCGTGTGGCTGCTGACCACATCCACAAACCTGGTGCTGCGCATTCTGCGCATCGACCCGAATGCGGACGAGGAAGAGGTCAGTGAGGAAGAGATCCGCATGATGGTCGACGTTGGCTCCGAAAAGGGCGTGATCGACAAGTCTGAAAAAGAAATGATTCAAAACGTTTTTGAATTTGACGATAAAGAGTGCGGCGAGTTTTCGACCCACCGCAAAGAGATTGTGGGGCTCGACATTGACGACCCGCTTGAGGTATGGGACCAGATGATCACATCGAATTCCCACAGCCTTTTCCCGGTCTATAAGGACACGGTCGACAACATTTTGTTCGTGCTCAATTCAAAAATCTATTTCCGCCTGAAAAATAAGACCAAGGATCTGGTGCGCCGAGAAGCCTTTTCCCAGCCGCTTTATGTGCCTGAAAGCATGGGCATCGACATGCTGTTTTCACAGATGCAGAAAACGCACAATCACTTTGCCGTGGTGCTGGATGAATACGGCGGCACCGTCGGTATCATCACGATGAACGACCTGCTGGAGCAGATCGTCGGCGATCTGGAAAACGACGATGTAGAAGAGGAGCCGGAGATCGTGCAGCTTTCAGACGACTCCTGGCAGATACAGGGGCTTGTGTCGCTTGACGATGTGGAACGCACCCTGAAAGTCAAGCTGCCGGTCGATGAGTACGAGACGCTCAGCGGTTACATTTTCGGCCTGTACTGCGACATCCCGAAGGACGGCGCGAAGTTTTCCATTGAAACAGATGATTTAAAGATCGACGTGACCGATGTGCAGCTGCACACGGTGAAAAGCTGTATTGTCACGCTGAAAAAGCATAAAAATCCTGAAAACGAAGAAGGTTGATTATGGCTAAGTACACGATCGGCGTAGATTTCGGCACGCTTTCCGGGCGTGCCGTACTTGTAAACGCCAAAACCGGCGAAGAGCTTTGCGCAGCGGTTTATGAATACCCGCATGCTGTTATGGACCGCAGCCTGCCCAGCGGCAAAAAGCTTGGCCATGACTGGGCGCTGCAGGATCCCAACGACTATGTAGAGGTGCTTTATCATACAATCCCGCAGGTGCTTCGCGACAGCGGCGTTTCGGCTGACGATGTGATCGGCATCGGCACGGATTTTACGGCCTGCACGCTGGTCGCCTGCAAAAGCGACGGCACGCCGCTTTGTAATGTGCCTGGTTTTGCGGACGAGCCGCACGCCTATGTAAAACTCTGGAAGCACCATGCCGCCCAGAGCTACGCGAATCGTTTAAATGCGATCGCGGCAGAGCGCCGCGAACCGTGGCTGGCCAACTACGGCGGCAAGATCTCTTCTGAGTGGGCCGTTCCAAAGATTTGGCAGGTGCTTGATGAAGCGCCGGCGGTCTATGCCGCAACCGACCGTTACATAGAAGCGGCCGACTGGATCATCTGGCAGCTTTGCGGGCACGAAACACGCAATTCCTGTACGGCAGGGTATAAAGAGATCTGGAACAAAAAGGCCGGCTATCCGTCCAAAGACTTTTTTAAAGCGCTGGATGCGCGTTTGGAAAATGTGGTAGAAGAAAAGCTCTCCACCAACATCACGCCGCTCGGTCAGCGCGCCGGCGGTCTGACGGAGGAGATGGCGGCACGCCTCGGGCTGAAGGCTGACACTGCGGTTGCCATCGGCAATGTGGATGCGCATGTCTGTGTGCCGTCTGTCGGCATTGATGCGCCCGGCAAAATGCTGGCTATTATGGGCACCTCTACCTGCCATATGCTGATGGGGACGGAGGAACGTCAGGTGCCCGGTATGTGCGGCGTTGTGGAAGACGGCATTCTGCCCGGCTTTTTTGGCTACGAGGCCGGTCAGTCCTGTGTCGGCGACCATTTTTCTTGGTTTATTGAAAACTGTCTGCCGGCGTCGTACCGCGATATGGCGGAAAAAGAACAAAAAAACATCCATGCGTTTCTGCGCAGCCGCGCAGAAAAACTGCGCCCGGGCGAAAGCGGCCTGCTGGCGCTCGATTGGTGGAACGGCAACCGCAGCGTGCTTGTGGATGTGGACTTAACGGGCATGATGCTCGGCATGACGCTGCAGACCAGACCGGAAGAGATCTACCGTGCTCTGATCGAGGCGACGGCCTACGGCACGCGCATGATCATTGAAACCTTCCGCGAAAACGGGGTAGATGTCAATGAATTCTATGCCTCGGGCGGTATTTCGCAAAAAGACCCCATGACGATGCAGATCTATGCCGATGTTATTAAAATGCCGGTCAAGATCGCCGGCTCAGCGCAGGGTCCTGCTTTTGGCTCCGCTATTTTTGCGTCGGTTGCGGCCGGCAGCGCCGCCGGCGGCTATGACAGCATTTTTGAGGCGGCACGCGCCATGGGCAAGGTGAAAGACACTGTCTATTACCCGGTAGAAGAAAACAGCCGCATCTATGACCGTCTGTTTGCCGAGTATAAAACATTGCACGATTATTTTGGCCGCGGCCAGAATGACGTGATGAAACGTTTAAAGGAGTTGAAGCAGCAGTGAGCATGCAGGATTATTCATTTTGGCTTTTGGTCGGCACCCAGTACCTTTACGGGGAAGATACGTTTGTGGACATCAACGCCCACGCGCAGGCCATTGCCTCTGCCCTGACAAACAGCAAGCATGTGCCGTGTAAAGTGGTGGCAAAGCCCTGCCTGAAAAACGCGGCCGAGATCACAGATGTTATCACCCAGGCAAATGCAGACCCGGCTTGTGCCGGCGTGATCACCTGGATGCACACGTTCTCGCCGTCTAAAATGTGGATACGCGGCTTGAGCATCCTCTCAAAACCGTATTTGCACATCAATACGCAGTTTAACCGCGATATTCCGTGGGATTCGATCGACATGGACTTCATGAACCTGAACCAGTCTGCCCACGGCGACCGTGAACACGGCTATATTGCCGCGCGCATGCGCCTGCCGCGCAAAGTTGTGGCCGGCCATTGGGAGGACGAGCTATTTCAGCAGAAAGTCGGCCGCTGGATGCGCAGCGCCGTCGGCGCCATCGAAAGCCGTAAACTGCGTGTGCTGCGTATTTCCGACAATATGCGCAACGTTGCCGTGACGGACGGCGACAAGATCGAAGCCCAGATCAAGCTCGGCTGGCAGGTAGACCATTACGGCGTGGGCGATATCATCCGCATGACCGAAGCGGTCACCGAATCGGAGATCGACGCGCAGATGGCCGAGTATGAAAAATATTACACGATGGACACCGATAATATCGATGCTGTCCGCTACCAGGCCAGGGAAGAGGTCGCGATCCAAAAGTTTATGGAGCAGGAGGGCTTTGGCGCTTTCCAGACGAATTTTGAAGACCTGCAAGGTCTGCGCCAGCTGCCCGGCCTTGCCGCGCAGGACCTGATGCGCCAGGGCTATGGCTTTGGTGCAGAAGGCGACTGGAAGATCGCCGCACTCACGCGCGTGATGAAGCTTATGGCAGAGGGGCTGGACGGCGGCACCGCGTTTATGGAGGACTACACCTACCACTTTGAACCCGGCAATGAAATGCTGCTTGGCGCGCACATGCTGGAAGTCTGCCCGACGATCGCGGCAGAGCGGCCGAAGATCCAGGTGCATCCTCTTGGCATCGGCGACCGCGAAGACCCGGCGCGCCTTGTGTTCAAATCACAGCCCGGTCCGGCTATCGTAACTACGCTGGTGGATATGGGTGACCGTTTGCGTATGATCGTCAACGATGTGGAGTGCAAAGAACAGCTGCACGACATGCCGAAGCTGCCGGTCGCCGGTGTGCTTTGGGCGCCGAAGCCGTGTTTGCAGACTTCTGCGGAGGCTTGGATCTATGCCGGCGGCGCACACCACAGTGTGCTCAGCTATGCGCTCACGCCGGACATTATGCGCGATTTTGCCGAGATCACCGGCATTGAGTTTTTGCATATTGACCAGAATACCGACATCGAGTCGTTCCGCAAAGAGCTGTTTTACAACGATGTCGCCTATAAGGTGGGTAGATAATATGCTGGAGCAGCTGAAACAGGATGTATATAGGGCCAATCTGCAGCTGGTGGAATATGGCCTTGTTGTACTGACCTGGGGCAATGTGTCTGCCATAAACCGGCAAAGCGGTCTGTTCGTCATCAAGCCCTCCGGCGTGCCGTATGAAAAGCTTCGTGCGCAGGACATGGTCGTGGTCGATCTGAACGGCAATGTGGTGGAAGGGAAGCTCAACCCTTCTTCCGACACGCCGACGCATGCCGAGCTTTACCGTGCTTTTCCCGAGATCGGCGGTGTGGTGCACACTCATTCCTCCTGGGCATGTGCCTGGGCGCAGGCCGGGCGCGATATTCCGGCTTACGGCACCACGCATGCGGATTTTGCATATGGGGCAGTACCGTGTGCACGCGGCCTTACTGAAGAGGAAGTCAGCGGCGCTTATGAAAAGAATACCGGCAAAGTGATTGCTGAAACGTTTGAAAAGCGTTGCCTTTCGCCGGATGCGTTTCCGGCCGTCTTGGTGCATCGCCACGGACCGTTTACTTGGGGCAAGGACTGCTTTAAAGCCGTGGAAAATGCGCTGATTTTGGAGGAAGTCGCCAAAATGGCTGCGCGCACCGAACGCATTGCCGCGTTTGGAGATGCGTCGGTTGGCATTGAGCCGTATCTGCTCGATAAACACTATCTGCGCAAGCACGGTAAAAATGCTTACTACGGGCAAAAATGAACAAAGTTTTGGGCACGGCAAACGCCGTGCCCTCAGCGTGTCGAAAAAGGTATAACGGCAACAAATTATACAGCCCGACACGCTGATAGACTGCCAAAAAGGCGAGTTGGATTTTGTATTTTGCGAGCGGGAGCCGTACAGCAGTACTGCCCCCGAGCAAAAGACAAAAAGCGCAAAAACCGCACAGCTGTGCGGTTTTTCTGCTTTTAAAGTGCTTTATTTTCTTTAGAGTGCAAGATGCTTTTCTGCTTGAGAAAAATAGAAGTCTATTTTCAAAATTTTTCTACGCGCGGTCCAACCGACTTTTTCGACAGTCTCCGGGCACGGCAAACGCCGTGCCCTCTTCCTTAATGGATATTAAAATCTTAATACCTGCGGTTAAATTATTGTATTGATTAACCGTTTTTGCTCTGTTACAATGAATGCAGTTAGGTAAATGGGGGAGAAAAATGGACAAACTGGACCTTTATACAAGTATTGTGCCGACAACGGCGCAAAGAATCGCCCAGCGTCATACGTTCAATGTTTTTATTCACTATGGCATGAACACGTTTACCGGCAAAGAGTGGGGCACCGGCAAGGAAAGTGCGCAGCTTTTCAATCCGTCTGAGCAGGACACGGACCAGTGGCTTCGCTGCATTGCTGCCTCCGGCGCAAGCGGCGTTATTTTGACCTGCAAGCACCATGACGGCTTCTGCCTTTGGCCGACCGAAACAACGGCGCACAGCGTTAAGCATTCGCCGTATAAGGATGGGAAAGGCGATGTTGTTCGTGAGGTCAGCGACAGCTGCCGCAAGTATGGTTTGCGTTTTGGCGTCTATCTTTCTCCGTGGGACCGTAACCACAGCACCTATGGTTCAGAAGCCTATAATGATGTATATCTGTCTCTTATACACATCTCCGAGCCCACGAGACACTGAGCGATCT
>ERZ1090878.1347-NODE-1352-length-11733-cov-4.559171_pt1 | contig 11733 bp, 11 predicted proteins | sample MGYA00478473_ERZ1090878 | MGnify/ENA primary metagenome ERZ1090878 (study PRJEB33644, sample SAMEA5815720) | chicken gut metagenome | biome: Chicken; feature: Gastrointestinal Tract; material: Caecum | place: Ireland | collected 2019-01-01 | study: A study of... | reverse complement strand
GTATAGAATTATCTATTTCCCGACAGTCCCTTTTTTAGGAAAACGTATTTGTTCTGGAAAGCTTATTTCACAACCCTGATCCAGCCCTCGGGAGCCTGAAGACGTCCCATCTGGATACCGGTGAGGGTATCATACAGCTTCTGGGTGATCTCACCCATCTTTTCCATGCCGCTGGGCATGCAGATCTCTTTGCCGTGATCCACGATCTTGCCAACCGGGGAGATCACAGCGGCGGTACCGCACAGGCCGCACTCCGCAAAGTCTTTTACTTCGTCAAAGTATACTTCGCGCTCCTCCACCTCAAGGCCCAGATACTCTCTGGCTACATAAACCAGAGAACGGCGGGTGATGGAAGGAAGGATGCTGTTTGACTTAGGAGTAACCACCTTTCCGTCCTTGGTGACGAACAGGAAGTTGGCTCCGCCGGTCTCCTCCACCTTGGTTCTGGTGGCTGCATCCAGGTACATATTCTCATCGAATCCCTGTCTGTGGGCGTCCATGATGGGGAACAGGCTCATGGCATAGTTCAGGCCGGCTTTGATGTGGCCTGTTCCATGGGGAGCTGCCCGGTCATAGTCACAGACGCGGATGGTGATGGGCTTTGCGCCGCCCTTGAAGTAGGGGCCCACCGGAGTACAGAAGATACGGAACTGATACTCCTTGGAGGGGCTCACGCCGATCACCGCATCGCTGCCGAACATGTAGGGGCGCAGATAGAGGGTGGCGCCGGAACCGTAGGGGGGAACGTAGGCCTCATTGGCCTCCACCACGGATATAACCGCGTCTACCCATTTGTCCACCGGATAGACCGGCATTTCCAGTCTCTCGCAGGAGTCTTTCATGCGGGAGGCGTTCAGATCGGGACGGAAAATTACAATGTGGCCGTCCTCGGTGGTATATGCCTTCAGTCCCTCAAAGCAGGACTGGGAGTACTGAAGCACACCGGCACACTCGTTGATCACAACGTTGGGATCGGAGGTGAGGACGCCCTCATCCCAGGCCCCGTCTTTGTAGTTGGATACAAATCTTTTGTCGGTGGGCATATAGCTGAATCCGAGATTTGACCAGTCGATATTTTTCTTTTCCATAATACCAGGACTCCTTTTCACTTGTATTTAACGCCTCTCTTTGGGGAACAGATCCTTCGGCGCCATTGAAAACAGTTTACCACCGGCAAAAGGAGGCGTCAAGAAGCTGAAAGAAAAAGGACTTTGAAATTTTATAAGATTGACGTAATAAAGTGCCTTAATCTATTTTTTATCAATTTCAAGGACGGCGTCAAGCAGTACATTGACTCCCTGCACACACTGCTGGAGTGAGGTGTGTTCCAGTTCGCAATGGCTATGGCCTCCTTCGCTGGGGACAAAGATCATGGTGGTTGGAACCATCTCACATAGATACTGGGCGTCATGGCCGGCGCCGGAGTACATTCGCTTTGCGGGATACCCGGCTTTGGCGGCGCTTTTTTCTATGATATCCACAAGCCAGGGGGCAAACTGCACAGTGGTGCGGGCCCAGGCTTTCTCTGTCTTTACGCTGCAGCCCGCAAATTCCTTGGGCATATGTTCAATGATCTCCACCACTTGATCCAACACGGCCATATCCCTGTGCCGGGCATCCAGGGTAATCTTTACTTCCCCGGGAATAACAGTGTGGATATTGGGGATGGCGGAGATTTTGCCCGTGGTGTATACCAGGGAGGGATCCAACTGATCCAACTCTCTGTGAAGATACAGAATTCCCTGGGCCGCCGCATACAGAGCGTCCTTCCGGTAGGGCATGGGAGTCGTTCCGGCGTGATCGGCCTGTCCGGTGAACGTGAATTCATAGTTTACCATGCCCACGACACCCTCCACAATACCGATTTCCTTCTTTTCCGCCTCCAGCACGGGCCCCTGTTCCGCGTGAAGTTCAATGAGCGCGGCGCAGCGGTCCGGAGAGATACGGTTTCCCTCGTCACCTGCAAACCCGCTTTCTTTCAGCGCCTGGCCGAAGGTGTACCCCGGAATATCCTTGGCCTCGGAGTTCATCATCTCCTCCTTGGAGAATTTTCCGCAGATAATTCCGGAGCACATCATGGCTGGTTCAAAACGGGCGCCTTCCTCATTGGTCCATACGGCTACCGTGATGGGATGGCGGTGTGGAATCTGATTTTTCACAATGGTCTCAGCCATTTCCATGGCGGAGAGAACTCCCAAAACTCCGTCATAATTTCCACCTTGACGAACGGAATCCAGGTGGGAACCGCTGACGATGGCGGGCAGATTTTCCGACCCCGGTATGGTGGCGTACAGATTCGCCAGATCATCCCAGACCACGGAGGCCCCCAGGGCTTCCATCCTTCGGATGAATTCCTTCCGGGCTTCCAGGGCCTCCGGGGAAAGGGAGAGACGGGTGCTTCCCCCGTGACCGGTATCCCCGAAACGAGAAAACGTCTTGATTTTTTCTTCCATCCGTGTCTTATCACATGTAATCATCTATTCATCCTCCGCATATGATTGTTCAATATGGGCGCCTTTTCAAAAACCGAATTTGTAACGGATATAGTGCTCCATCACATCCACGCATTGATCCCGCCCGATTTTATCACTGTTTAATGTCATATGATAATTTACTGGATTTGTCCAGTAATTTCCACCAGTGTAATACTTGTAATAATCAGCCCGATATTTATCTGTTTTGCGTATCAGCTTGTGGGCCTCGCTTTCCGACACCTTCATTTTGTTCATAATTGATTTTACGCAGGCGGCGCGGGGAGCCTCAATATAGAAGCTGACCACATTGTCATAATCCTTCAGTACATAGTCGGCCGCTTTCCCGAGAATGACGCAGGATGTGGAATCTGCCAGTTTGCGGATAATCTCTGCCTGAATATTATACAGATTTCGGTCCGATTCAAAATGACGGTCCTGGGGCTCCGCCACCTTGTGAAAGGAGATGCCGGTTAATTTTTTCGCCAGCACATTTCCCCGTATTCGCTCATCAACCTGAGCAAACAGGCTCTCATTTAATCCGCTGGCATCGGAGGCGAGCTTCAGAATTTGGCGTTCATAGCATGGAATCCCAAAACGTTCCGCAAGCTTGGTGCCAATTTCCTTTCCGCCGCTTCCAAATCCTCTTGCGATGGTAACCACAAAATTGTTCATGTTCCATCCCTCCCTTTACACACTCAGATATTTTGTGCTGACCTCGTCGGTCAATTCACCGATGGGGCCGTCTTTTACCACGGATCCTTTCTGAATAATCAGAAAGCGGTTGCCCAATTTCCTGGCAAAACGGAGATTTTGCTCCACCACAATGACAGGTACCTGTTTCTCTTTGTGATAGCGAATCAGAATATTAGAAATTTCAGATACAATATTGGGCTGAATGCCTTCCGTGGGCTCATCCAGAATCAATATTTTGGGATCGCTCATGAGCGCTCTCGCGATGGCCAGCTGCTGCTGCTGCCCTCCGGAGAGAACGCCGCCCTTTCTTTTCAGATGCTGTGTCAGCACAGGGAAATACGAAAATATTTCCTCGGACTTCTTTTCGTAATCCACGCCGTGGGCGATTGCTCCCATCTGAAGATTTTCCTTTACCGTTAACTGGGGAATGATTTCTCTGCCCTGTGGGACATAGGCAATTCCGCAGCGGGAACGCTCAAAGGCTTTCATTTTGGTGATATCCTTTTCTTCCAGAAACAGATTGCCCTCTTTCAGAGGAAGAATTCCGATCAGGCTCTTGAGAAGCGTTGTTTTTCCCACTCCGTTTCTTCCCAGGATTACCAGCCGGTCCTCCCGCGCTACATCAAAAGAGACATCCGTCACAATTCTGCTTTTTCCGTAATTGACTGATACATGTTTGGCCTTCAGCATATCCTATTCCTCCTTTGATTCATCTGTTTTCAGGTAAACTCTGATGACCTCCGGATTTGAAGTGATTTCTTCATAGGTTCCCTCCGCGAGGACGGAACCCTGGCTCAATACGGTGATCTTCTTTGCGATCTGTTTTACAAAATCGATGTCATGCTCAATGGCAATGACCGTTTTGCCCTTCATGATAGTCTTAATCATTTCTCCCGTTTTGTAAGTTTCATCCGCCGTCATGCCGGCTGTAGGCTCATCCAGCGTGATAATATCCGGATCCTGGGCCAGTACCATGCCGATTTCCAGCCACTGCCTTTGACCGTGGGACAGATAAATGGGAAGAAGATCCCGCTGGTCATACAGATTGATTTTTTTCAGGATATCATCGATCCGATCCTGAATACGGGAAGTCTTGCGGAAGGTGAAGGCTTTCAGGAGAGAGGTGAAGCCGCAGAGGGCAACCTCCACATTTTCCGATACCGTCATATAATCGAAAACATTGGGGCCCTGAAACTTCCGCCCAATACGATACTTACTGGAAATTTGATAGGATTCTTTTCCGGCTATGTTTTTTCCATCCAGAAGGATAGAGCCGTAGGTGGGTTTGGTCTTTCCGGTGATCATATCGATGAGGGTGGTCTTTCCGGCTCCGTTGGGGCCGATAATTACGCGGAGTTCCCCTTTTTCAATAGAAAGATTTACTTCATTGACAGCCCGGAAACCTCCGAATTCTACGGTGAGGTTTTGTAATTCAAGATACGCCATGTTTCGCCTCCTGTCTGCTCTCAGTACTGTCCGGCAGGGATCTGGTTTTTTCCGCGCGCCGCGCGTACTGCCAATCTGAGAGCGTTCCGATAATTCCTTTGGGAAGAAATACAACAATCAGGATGAGAACAATCCCGAGAACCAGGTGCCACATATCTCCAACTGCGGTAGACAGACGGCTTTGCAGCAAACTGACCACCAGCGCTCCAAGCATGGCACCGGTCAGATTGCCTCTTCCGCCTACAGCCAGCCAGATCAGCAGCATGGTGGAGAAGGTTACGCCTGCGTTCTCGATGGAGATAAAGGACGACATTGGTATGTACAGAGCTCCTGCGAAACCGGCGATGGCGCTGGCAATGCAGAACAGAGCTATTTTGAAAACAGCCGGGTTATACCCTAGAAATTGCAGGCGGGCCTCGTTATCGCGGACGGACTTAATTACTTTTCCGAACCGGGACTGAGTAAGCCAAAGCATGAACAGATAGACCACCACCAGAGCGGCAAACGCGATATAGTACCATCCGGTGATACTGATCTCAACGCCGAAAATAGAAGCGCCATTCAATCCGCGGGCGATTCCGTTTACACCGCTGGAGCCTCCGGTATAGGACTGGTAGGTCTGGATAAACAACTCAAACATGGCAGCAAAGGCAAGGGTAATGAGGTTGAAGAAGACGCCCTTGATTTTGCTGGTAAAGATGAAATACCCCATAATAAACGCCACCAGAGCGGGGATTGCGATTGCCAGTATCACCGCCAGGGGAACATTCAGGAGAGGGCGGAAGATAGCGGGAATTTCCGTAAAACCGCCGGACTGCATAAAGGCGGGAACGCCGGTCTGGCAGGCCAGAGAGATTCCTACGATGTAGCCGCCGATACCGAAGAATACTGCAAAACCCAAATTCATCAGGCCCCCGTATCCCCAGAGCAGATCAAGGGCCAGGGCTAAAATCATATAGGTGATGTATCTGCCCATCAGCCTTACGGTGTACAGACCTGAAAATGCGGGAATAATGGCTAAAATCAGGAGAAGCAGCAATGCTATATATTTTTCAACTGTCATTTTTTTCATAAACCGATGCATAACTTACCTCCTGTCCTTTGAAGAAAACAATCCTTGAGGTTTAAAACGGATCAAGACAATGATAACCAGGAAAATCAGAAGCCTTGCGGTTACCAGGCTTGTAAAAGAGGAAATCGCCGCTGTAGCCTCCTCTATAATGGCCGAACCGAAGAAGGAACCCAGAATGGAATTTAACCCGCCCATAATTACCACGAGAAAACTGTCTACCACGTATTCGGTTCCCATATCCGGCGTAACACTGGCCACCGGGGCCAGAAGCGCTCCGGCAAGTCCGCCCAGTCCGCAGCCGTAAGCAAAGGTGATTTTATCAATTTTCCCGGTGTTAATCCCAAGACACTGAGACATCTGACGGTTCTGTGTGACACAGCGAAGCTGAATACCATAACTGGTCCGGAAAAACAGAAACAGGGTAACGCCCAGCACAACAACTGCCATGATAATCAGGAAAATGTCGTAATAGGGAACCGTAACCGGTCCGATGGAAAAGCTTCCCCGGATAGGGATTGTGATATTCTGATTCTCCGGTCCGAATATGGATCGAACAATTTCCGGTATGATGTAGGTTAAGGCGAAGGTGGCCAGCATTGTTTCGGCCCCCTTTCCATATAGTTTGCGGATCAGCAGATGCTCCAGCAAGATACCGATGAGCGCTGAGAAAACAAAGGCGAATACCAGGGAGGCCCAAAACGGAAGGTGCAGTCTTCCTGTTCCGATACATGCCGCATAAGCGCCAAGCATAATCAGTTCCCCGTGGGCCATATTCACCACATCCAGCATACCAAAAATTATGACCATTCCCACTGCCGTAAGAAACAGTTCGGCTGAACCGCTGATTCCGTTAATGAGCTGCGAAATAAATAATCCCATATAAGCACCGCCTTTTCTTCTGTGGGTTTCTCTACTCGACTACGGGTGCCACCAGGCCGTCCGAGGAAGAAACGATATCAAACGTCAAATCTTCATTTACTTTTCCAATATAAATATTCAGCCATGCGTGCTGGTTAGAATCATCCATCCGAATTGTTCCGGAGGGGGTGTCGATTTCCAGGCCTGCAGCTGCTGCTACAACGTCGCCGCTATAGGTGGAACCTGCCGCCTCCATGGCAGCCGCCAGCATATAAATGCCGTGGTAAGTTGCCTCCGCACCGTTGTTTACGGTGGTATCGGTTCCGTAGGTTTCCTCATATTTTGAGACAAATTCATTGCTGGCCTCAGTGCCCAGAGTATTGAAGTAGCTGAAGCAGGAGTAGGAGCCCACAGCTGCCTCTCCGATACCCTTCACCGTTCCTTCATGGCAGGCTACGGAGCAGATGGGAGTGGTTTCCATGTCGATACCGTACTGATAACAGTCAGTGTAGAAATACACGGAAGAGTTGCCTGCCACCGCTGAGAAAATCACATCGGGATCAGCCTCTCGAATCCGGTTTACGATGGAGGAGAAGTCGCTCTCGTCCGTGGGAGCGTACTCTTCGCCCACGACTTCGCCGCCCAGCTCTTCCAGAAGCGTTTTGGCGTAGGTGATGGTATTTCTCGGGAATTCATAATCAGATCCCACAAAGAAAACTCTTGTGCCCAGGTTTTCAACGATGTAGGGCAGGAAGCCGTCCACCTGCTGACTGGGAACAGTGTTGGTATACAGTACGTTGGGGGAAGGTGTTTCTCCCTCATAGAAGGTGTTGTATACCAGCAGAGAGTCATACTGCTCTACAATGGGCTCCACCGCCAGACGGGTGGAGGATGAGTTGGTGCCCACGATGGCTGCCACACCGTCATTCAAAATCAGCTCCTCTGCTCTCTGAGCAGCCATGGAGGGATCAGAGCCATAATCGGCGTAAATCGGTTCAATCTGTACACCGCCGATGCCTCCCGCCTCGTTAATCTCATTAATCGCCATTTCCGCCGCGTTTCTCATGGGAGTTTCGGAAATGGAAAAATCTCCGGAAGTACTCAGCAGAACACCGATTTTCACGGTTTCCGCATCGGACAGACTTTCGGCAAAAGCGTTCATAGACATGGTGGCCATCATAGCGGCCGTGAGCAGCAGCGCAGTTTTCGTCTTCTTCATAATAGTTTCCTCCTCATAAATTTAAATGGTTTACCACAGATTACCGTATATGGTTAAAAGATCCTTCTCCGTAATGTCCTTGATGGTGTTGGAGGGACTTCCGCTTGCCATGGCGTCCTTCGCCATCTTGGGCATCCGGGCTTCAAATTCGCCGCGGTCAATCCCATATTCCGCCAGAGTGGGGATATGAAGGGTGCCGCACAGCTCCTTCAGTTTGACGAGGAACTGCCCGGCGGCTTCCTTGGAGGAACCTTCCGGGGATGCGGCGCCGATGGCACGGGCGATGTCAGCAAACCGCTCCGGACAGCCATCCATCACATAGGAAAAACATTCCTGCATCAGCATGGCGTTGGAGAGCCCGTGGGGCACATGAAACAGCGCTCCGATGGGGCGGCTCATGCCATGGACGATGGTGACGGAGGCGTTGTTGATGCAGATGCCGGCCTCGTAGGCAGCCAGGGCCATCTCCTGCCTGGCCGTCCGATCCTGCCCGTTCTGATAGGCAGCGGGCAGATACCGGAAAATACGCCGGATGGCTGACAGCGCGTACAAGTCGGTCAGGGGATTGCGCTTTCGGGAAGTGTAGGACTCCACTGCGTGAGCCAGGGCGTCCATCCCCGTGGCGGCTGTCACGCCGGGAGGCGCTGACAGAGTAAATTCCGGGTCGATCACCGCCACATCCGGGAGCAGCATTTCTCCCTTCAGCAGCATCTTCACCTCATGTTCCGTATCGGTGATGATGGTAAATTTGGTGGCCTCGGATCCGGTTCCTGCCGTGGTGGGAATTAAGACCAGGGGAGGGCGGCTGCCGGAAATTTCTTTTCCCATGTAATCAGAGAGGCGCCCCTCGTTTACCGTCATGGCTGCGATGGCCTTCGCACTGTCCAGGGGGCTTCCGCCGCCGATGCCAATGCAGAAATCACAGGAACTCTCCCGGTAGGCCTTAACCCCCGCGTAAATCATCTGATCCGTGGGCTCGGAGAGAATTTCGCTGTAGATCTGCCAGGAGATTCCCCAGCTGTCCAGCTTTTCTGTGAGCTGTCCCGTAATACCGTGGGCCAGCACATTTTTTCCGGTCACGATCAGCGCCTTCTTCCCAAGCGGCAGAATGAACTCTTTTGCCGCGTCCAGGGCATTCTCCCCAATGACGGTCTGGGGAGGCACTGTAAATTTGTAAGTCATACCTGATACCTCCTGGATTTATAAGAATTCCCGGTCTACCACATCCAGCACCTCATCCATCTTTTCCATCTCCTCACGGAGCTGTTCTTCGGTAATGATGAGGGGCGGCGCGATGATGACCATGTTTTCATGGGAGTAGGTCATGAATTTTCTTTCTTTCAGCATTCCGATGATCTTTCCCATCAGACCCTGGGGATCCTGCCCGTAAGGAACCAGCGGCTCCTTTGTATCCTTATTCTTTACCAGTTCTATGGCGGAGAACAGGCCGATGTATCTCACATCGCCCACGCAGGGATGGGCTTCCTTCAGATCCTCCAGGATCTCTCCCAGCACCGCGCCTACCTGATTGACGTTTTCCAGGATATGGGCTTCCTCATAATAGCTGACACAGGCGCATCCGGCGGCGCAGGCCAGGGGATGACCGCTGTAGGTCAGGCCGCAGGAGAGCAGATGCTCTCCGAAATATTCCGCGATCTCGGAGGAGACGGCCACACCGCCAAGGGGAACGTAGCCGCAGGTAACGCCCTTTGCGAAGGTGACGATGTCCGGTTTTATGCCGAAATTTTCGAAGGCAAACATTTTTCCTGTTCTGCCCCAGCCGGCCATCACCTCATCGCAGACCATCAGGATACCGTACTTGTCGCAGAGCTCCCTCACGCCCGGCAGATAACCTTCCGGAGGGATGATCACGCCGTTGGAACCGGTGATGGTCTCCAGCACGATGGCGGCAACCTGGTCTCTTCCCTCATACTGGATCTGTTCCTCCAGCTTTTTCAGATAATAGTCAGATGCCTCCTGCTGGCTGGCAAACCGGATGGACTCTCGGTACACGTAGGGATCAAAAAACTTGATAAATCCCGGAATACCGGGCTCCAACGTATATCTTCTGGGCTCACCGGTCAGGTTTCCGGCTCCGAAGCTGGAGCCGTGGTAGCTGCGGTAGCGGCTGAATACTTTGTTGCGGCCCGTGTACATTTTGGCAATCTTAATGGCATTTTCGTTGGCGTCCGCTCCCGCGTTGGTAAAGAATACTTTGCCGAAATTGTCCGGCATCAGGCTGATGATTTTCTCGGCCAGGTCGGCCCGGGAGACATCTCCGTAGGAGGGACCCACAAAGCAGTACTGGTCAACCTTTGCTTTGATGGCGTCCCCGATGGCTTTGTTTCCGTAGCCCAGGTTCATATTGACCAGCTGGGAGGACATATCCGCGTACCGGTTTCCGTCATAGTCCCAGAAGTAGATGCCGTCCGCCCGCTCCACGGGAAGGGGATTGATGTAATTCTGTTTGCTCCAGGATTGAAGATTGTACTGTTTTAACTTGTTCTTGATCTCATTTCCATTCATGTCTGTTCCTCCTCGCTGATGTGCCCCAGGGGCATCTTTTGAATGAAAAAAGCGGAGCCTGGTCATTTGACCAAGCCCCGTTGCTTTCTCTCATTTCATGTGATTTTTTCTTGTTGATTTTCCTGTATTATAGACAAAGCAATCCAGAGATGCAACTCTCCTTTGCATAAAATTTATTGTGCATCTGCACAAGTTGCTGCTGTTCACAGTCGCCCCAAATCAGAGCAGATCCCGAATCCAAAAGCCCAGGACACACTTCACTTTGTTTTCCAGAAGAGACAGATCAGCTCCCGTAATTTTTTCAATCTTGCGCAGGGTATTATTCACGGTGTTGCGATGGATAAATTCTTTTTCCGCCACCAGCCCGGGGCTTGCGTTGTTTTCCAGGTACACTTTTAAAAATCCCAGATAGTCGGTTCCGTTCTGAAAATCATACCGCTCTATTTTTCCGAGAAACTTGCTGTAATAGTCTTCCAGCACGGACTTGTCCTGAACGGAGAGAAGCACCTTGGAAAAATCCAGATCATCATAAAAGAGCACTTCCTGTTTCTGGCGTTTTGCCAGCCTTCCGGTTTCCAGAGCCCGGTGAAAATTGGGGATCTGGTTCATAATCCCCAGATGGTTGGGGCTGATTCCAAGAAAGATCTTTCCGCCGCAGTGGCGGGGAAGATCTCTGCTCAGCTGATCTGCAAGTTCCCGGATCTCATGGTCGGAATAATCCACTAGTACCAGGATCAGGTTATTCTGATAGGTGAAATAGATAAACAATTCACTGATATTCCGGGCAATGCCCTCCGCATACATACCATAACGCTCCAAAAGCTGGGGAACATCGGCTCCGGTATCCTCCTCCGGCACCACATTGACAAAACAGAAGGTGCTGTTTCGCAGATAACCGTACCGCTCCATCTGCAGGATGTGTGTATTGGCATCTCCGATCTGAAACAGAATGTTTTTGATACAGGTAGCCATGGTGGTTTCCACCTCCTCCGTATGGAGGATCATTTCACAGAAAGACCTGGTCATATCCACCATTCTGGTTTCCCAGGGGATGGTGAACAGGGGCATTTCCGTCTCCTCGCAGAAATCGATGACTTCCTGGGGAACGCTGGAGATGTGAGGCCCAAGGTTGACCACAAAGGCACTGACGCCCGCCCGCTCCAGATTTTTGGCATAGTCTAACAGCCAGTTTTCTTTGGTGCGGCTTCGGATACCTGCGGTAAAGACCAACTCGCCTCCATGGAGGAACAGGGTGGCCTCCTCGTCCTCCACGATATGGACCCATTTTACCAATCGGTGAAGGCCGCTCTTTCCGGCCAGCAGACGCATATGGTAGATCCCGGCTCCCTGTTTGTACAATTTTCCCACTGCCAATGCCATGGCGGTTCCCCCTTCCTCGTATTATAAAGTAGTAGTGTTTATAGACCCTCTCCAAGGTCTGTATG
>ERZ1090878.1346-NODE-1351-length-11745-cov-4.201369_pt1 | contig 11745 bp, 8 predicted proteins | sample MGYA00478473_ERZ1090878 | MGnify/ENA primary metagenome ERZ1090878 (study PRJEB33644, sample SAMEA5815720) | chicken gut metagenome | biome: Chicken; feature: Gastrointestinal Tract; material: Caecum | place: Ireland | collected 2019-01-01 | study: A study of the... | reverse complement strand
TCACCAAAACAATCCAATGATTCAGACAATTACCGAAAGGAGTTCGAGCATATGGCTGGTACAGACGATTATATCCGGGAAGCATATGACACATTAATTCAACTGAGTGCAGACGAAAAAAAACAGATGGAATACGAAGCACGTGAGAAAGCGATCCGGAATTATCAATCTCAGATGCAGAGTGCGGAGAATGCCGGGTTTCGAAAAGGAAAACAGGCCGGTTTTCAGGAAGGCGAGCAGTCCGGCTTTCAGAAGGGCGAACAGAGTGGTCTCAAAAAAGCAAAACTTGTATTTCAGTTAAATGGACAGGGAAAAACAATATCAGAGGTTGCTGCTGCCTGCCAGATGACGGAACAGGAAGTCACGGATATTCTGAACTGATCTTTGCCAGATGGATCTGCCGGAAGTAAAATGTGTCAGGTTGGCGCTGTGATCCTCCGGCTTTTGCTTTTCTGCAGACAGTATTTCTGTGGGCAGCGAGTACGACTGAAATGAAGTGCAGAATTACGGGGGAAAAGGCTCCGCAGTTTATCCTGCGGAGCCTTTTCTCCCGTAAAGTATTCGGTTAAAGCGTAAGGGCGTGGAATAAGAATTACAGTTCGCAGTTATTTACGGTCCGCGGGAACGGGATGACGTCTCGGATGTTGCCCATTCCGGTCAGATACATTACACAGCGCTCAAAGCCCAGACCGAAGCCGGAATGGCGTGTGGAGCCGTATTTTCTCAGGTCCAGATAGAAGCCGTAATCTTCCTCTTTCAGGCCAAGTTCCTGCATTCTCTGGACCAGTTTGTCGTAATCGTCCTCACGCTGGCTGCCGCCGATGATCTCGCCGATGCCGGGAACCAGACAGTCCATGGCGGCAACGGTTTTGTTGTCGTCGTTCATCTTCATATAAAATGCTTTGATTTCCTTCGGATAGTCGGTCACGAAGACAGGGCGCTTGAAGATCTGTTCGGTCAGATAACGTTCATGCTCTGTCTGGAGATCGCATCCCCAGGATACTTTATACTCAAATTTATCGTTGTTCTTCTCCAGAAGTTCAATGGCTTCTGTATAAGTGACGTGGCCGAAATCGGAGTTTGCCACATGGTTCAGACGTTCCAGCAGGCCTTTGTCCACAAAGGAGTTGAAGAAGTTCATTTCTTCCGGCGCATGTTCCAGAACATAACGGATCACGTATTTCAGCATTGCTTCCGCCAGCTCCATATCATCCTGCAGATCTGCAAAGGCCATTTCCGGCTCGATCATCCAGAACTCTGCGGCATGGCGGGTGGTATTGGAGTTTTCCGCACGGAAGGTCGGTCCGAAGGTGTAAATATTGCGGAAAGCCTGCGCAAAGGTCTCGCCGTTTAACTGGCCGCTGACGGTCAGGCTGGTTTTTTTGTTGAAGAAATCTTTGGTAAAGTCTACAGAACCGTCCGGGTTTTTCGGCACATTTTCAAGGTCAAGGGTTGTGACCTGGAACATTTCTCCGGCTCCCTCGCAGTCACTTCCTGTGATCAGCGGTGTGTTTACATATACGAATCCTCTCTCCTGGAAGAACTGATGGATCGCATAAGCGCACAGAGAGCGTACGCGGAACACTGCCTGGAAGGTGTTGGTGCGCGGACGAAGGTGTGAGATCGTGCGCAGAAATTCCATGGAATGACGTTTTTTCTGCAGCGGGTAGTCCGGAGCGGAAGCGCCTTCCAGAGTCACGTCGTCGGCCTGAATCTCAAACGGCTGCTTGGCGTTTGGCGTCGCTACCAGGGTTCCTTTGACGATCACGGCTGCGCCGACGTTCAGTTTTGAGACTTCATCGAAGTTGTCCATCTTGTCATTGTATACAATCTGAAGCGTTTCAAAATAGCTGCCGTCATGGAGGACAATGAAACCAAAGGTTTTAGAACCGCGCACGCTGCGCACCCATCCTCCGACGGTGACTTCCTTGTCCAGAAAAGCTTCACGGTTTTTGTAAATTTCTCTTACAGTTGTAAGTTTCATAATTATTTTCTCCCGTTTCTTCTGAATTTTAATGCACCGAATCCGCAGTTTCCCGCCGGATACAGCCGGTCAGATGTGCTGTGAATCTGGTTTTCGGTGTATTTCATATGATAACCATTTTACCACCTTTTCTACGGTTCGAAAAGACCTAAAATTTTGAAACGAAAGGACTGCGGATGCAGTTCAGCCAGGTCTGCGCATTCACTGCGCAGACCGTATGAAAACATAGTGCCTGTGGGCATCCAGCCCATCGTGAAGCGATTCTCAATGGCTGGATGCCGGTTACAGTTCAGCTGGCCGACTTGTTATAGGATCACAGGCGAAAGATTTTTGAGGTGTTTTCTGGTGACACAGACCTGGGAATGGGGTATAATGGACAATAATGCTTTTCCGGACGGCGGGAGCCGTTGTGCGGTGGAAACGGCAAAGAAATGCCGGGTGTCAGTGGAAAGACGAGAAACGGTGTGTCTGTAAGATGTATGGCAGTAAAAGTTTTTAAAATATCAGGGATTTTATGCAGCGGTTCAAAAAGGAGGAGGCTGCAAATCTATGGAAAAAAGGGAGGCGGAAGGATTGCGTTTTTTTCATGTGGCGGATGTGCATCTGGGGATGGAGCCGGATCTTGGCTGTCCCTGGAGTAAGAGGCGCCAGGAGGAGATCTGGGAGAGTTTTCGCAGACTGGTTGACAGAGTGCGGGAGGAAAAGCCGGAGATGCTTCTGATCGCGGGGGATCTGTTTCACCGACAGCCTCTTCTGCGGGAATTGAAGGAACTGAAAGCGTTGTTTGAGTCTGTGCCGGACACACAGGTGGTTCTGATTGCCGGAAACCACGATTATCTGAAACGGGACAGTTATTATCTTTCTTTTTCCTGGCCGGAGAATGTGACGGGGTTGTTTGGGCAGTCCTGTGAGCGGGTGGATTTTCCCAGTTATTCGCTGGCGGTTTATGGCTGCAGTTATTATAGCCGGGAAGTCACGGAAAATCTGTACGGGGACGTGCATCCGTCGGGGGCGATGAGGTACCATATCCTTCTGGCTCATGGCGGGGATGACCGACATAGTCCCTGGAAGAAGGAGGAGATGGCTGCGGCCGGATTTGATTATATTGCCTGCGGGCATATTCATAAACCTGAGATCCTGGTTCCGGACCGGATGGCTTACGCGGGAGCGCTGGAACCGACGACAATGAACCAGACCGGGGAGCATGGATATATTGACGGAGTGATTGACGCGAAAGGTGTGAGGATTTCTTTTGTGCCGTTTGCGGTCTGTGAATATGTGGAATTGACGCTCCCGGTAGATGAGGATACAACCCAGTTTTCCCTGGAACAGGATCTGACGGCAGAGATCGCGCGGCGGGGGCCGGCGAATATTTACCGGGTGACACTGGAAGGACTTCGCAGCGAGAATCTGGAATTTTCCCTGAAGCGTCTTCGGGAGACAGGAAATGTGGTGGAGGTCACTGACCGGACGCGCCCGGCATTTCGGCTGGAGCAGCTGAAGCGGGAATATGCAGGCAGCCTGATCGGCGAGTATGTCGGATATTTCGAAAATGCCGGAAGTGCATTGGAACAGAAGGCATTGTATTATGGGTTGGAAGCCTTGTTGGATGCGAGAAGGGAGTAAGGCTGAAAAAGAAGCAGGCGCCGCTGTGTGCCGGCGGCATACGGTCTGCACCGGCGAAAATGAAGTGTAAGAACTGACGCGGGGTCAGACATCCCACAGAGGAGGAATAGATGAGACTGAAAAAACTGAGCCTCAGTAATTTCGGAAGGTTTCGAGGGGAAACGCTGGAACTGAAGGACGGAATCAATGTGATCTACGGAGAAAACGAGAGTGGAAAATCTACAATCCACACGTTTATTCGAAGTATGTTGTTTGGAATGAAACGCGGCCGGGGACGGGCGGCGGGAAACGACGAGTACAGCCGTTATGAGCCTTGGGAAAATTCGTCCTGGTATCAGGGACGCCTGGAATTTTCCAGTGGAGACAAGGAGTTCCGGCTGACCAGAAATTTTGCCAGCAGAGAGAAGAGCGAGGAGTTGGTCTGCCTGACGGATGGGGAAGTGCTGTCTGTAGAAGACGGGGATCTCTCGATGCTGCTTGGCGGGATCAGCGAGAATGTTTATGAGAATACCGTGTCCGTAGGGCAGCTGAAAGCGAGAACCGGGGATGCGCTGGCCCAGGAGCTTCGCAATTATATGGCCAATTATCAGGGGAGCAGTGACGGCAGCCTGAATGTGGCGGAGGCTCTGGCGTCCCTGAAGAAGAAACGGAAGGAACTGGAACAGGAAATCGAGCAGCAGCAGAAGACCGGGGAGGAAGAAAAGCAGCAGCTATACAGCCGGCTCTCTTATGTGGAGCAGGACTGCCGGGAGGCGAAGGAAAAACTGGAATCGGCAAAGGCGGAGCGAAAATATGAAATGTTCGACCGGGAGATTTCTCCGCAGGAGGTCAGAAAGCAAAAAGAGCGGTTCCTGAATAAAAGAAAGTGGGGGTTTGCATGTGGGGTGGTCGCCGTGTTTCTGACGGTTCTCTGTGTCATGCAGTTTTTCCGTGTCTCATCTCTGTTTAACCGGCTGGCGCTGGGAGCGGCAGTTTTTGCTCTGTTTTTTATCATTTACTGGATGGTGCGCCATACCAGGGAGGATGATCCGGATATCGAGGAACCGGAGCAGCAGAAGATCCGGAAAATGAACTGGAATGTGGAATATCTGGAGAGAGAAGTGCGTCAGAAGGAGGTTCAGTATCAAAACCTGCGGGAGGAGTATGAGGAATTCTGTGCTTCCCTGACGATACCGAAGGAAAAGCAGGAAAACGTGGCGGCAGTGACACTGGCGATGGAGACCATCGAGAAAATTTCCAGGCAGCAGCAGAGCCGGGTGGGGATCCGGCTGCGGCAGAGCGTATCGGAGATCCTGTCGGAACTGACGGATGGAAAATATCGCCAGATTTCCATGGACGATGATCTGAAGATCGGACTTCACTCGGAAAATTATTATGTCCCTTTGGAAAAAACCAGCCGCGGAACCATGGAGCAGGTGTATTTTGCCCTGCGCATGGCGGTGATGGACATTCTGTGCAGCGAGGAGGAAATGCCGGTGCTGCTGGATGAGACTTTTGCAATGTATGACGAATACCGCCTCGAGCGGGCGCTGACCTGGCTGGCGAAAAAGAAAGGGCAGGTTGTGATCTTTACCTGCCAGAAGCGTGAGGAGCAGACGCTGGATCGACTGGGAATTCCATATCACAAAGTGGATCTGTCCTGAAATCTGTGATATTTATACAGCAGTCCGGAGAGCAGACACAGTAGAAAAAAGTTTGGAAATAAGTTTCCGAATCTGCGGTTATTGACGCAGTAAATATGTAAGGATAAGGAAGAAGTAAATATGTTAAAAATAGGAAGTCACCTTTCTTCATCGAAAGGTTATCTGCATATGGGAAAGGAAGCCGTGTCGATCGGTGCGAATACCTTTCAGTTTTTTACGAGAAATCCAAGAGGAAGTAAGGCGAAGGAGATCAACCCGGAGGATGTGAGCGCGTTTCGTGCGTTCGCAGCGGAACACGGGATCGATGTGATCCTGGCTCATGCGCCGTATACGCTGAACGCATGCTCCAAAGATCCTCATACCCGGGAATTTGCACTGATGACTATGGAGGGCGATCTGCGCCGTATGGAATATACACCGGGAAATCTCTACAATTTTCATCCGGGCAGTCATACGGGACAGGGCAGTGAGGAAGGGATCCGTCTGATCGCGGAGACGCTGAACAAGATCCTGAAACCGGAACAGACAACGACAGTGCTGCTGGAGACAATGGCAGGAAAAGGAACGGAAGTCGGAAGGAGTTTTGAGGAACTGGCTGCGATCCTGGAACGGGTGGAGCTTTCGGATCATATGGGGGTCTGCCTGGACACCTGTCATGTGTATGACGCCGGTTATGATATTGTGCGGGATCTGGACGGTGTGCTGGAACATTTTGACCGTGTGGTCGGGATGAAAAGGCTGAAAGCGATTCATATCAATGACAGCAAGAATCCTTTTGCCAGCCATAAGGACCGCCATGAAAAGATCGGAGAGGGATCGCTCGGCCTGGAAACTTTTGTGAATGTGATCAATCATCCGGCGCTGCGGGATCTTCCGTTTTATCTGGAGACGCCCAATGAATTGGACGGATATGCACGGGAGATCGCGATGCTGCGGGAGCGCGTGAAGGAATTATAAGGAACGAGGAAACGACAGGAATCGTCTGAAAACCGTATGGGATCATAGGAAAGAAACGTGCAGACAGTACAGAGTCGGATGAGAAAAGAACTGGAAAAGATATGGATAAGAAAAATTGTGTAAATGGTATAGAATCGAAGAAAAAGAGAACCGGGAAAAATATGAAAGCAGATAAGAACAGGATAGGACACCACAGGGATTCGGATGAGAAGAAAATTCCGAAAGGAGGAAAACCGGACAGGAAAAAAAGCGCGGACGGTTTGCAGGACGACAGAAGAAAGAATACACAGAAACGTTCTGTAGAAAGAAACGGTTTCCGTAAAGATGCTCAGAAGCCGGAAGCGGGGAAGCGGCAGCGGACAGATGGCGGACGGATCAGCGGGAAAGGAACCGCCGGGGAGAAGATCTGCCCGGCGATGAAAAAATGCGGCGGATGTTCGCTTTTAAAGATGTCGTATGCGGAGCAGTTGAAACAGAAAGAAGATTTCGTGCGGAAGGAACTGAAAGGGATCATAAAACCGGAGCCGATCATCGGGATGGAGGATCCGTGGCATTACCGGAACAAGGTTCACGCCTCCTTTGCCAGAAAAAAGGACGGGAGTATTGTCTCCGGAATTTATGAGGAAGGAACCCATCGTCTGGTCCCGGTGGAGGATTGTCTGATTCAGGATGAGAGGGCAAATCGGATCGTCCGGGACCTGTGTGGACTGTTTGAGAGCTTCAAGATCAAAATCTATAATGAAGATACCGGATACGGTCTGGTTCGCCATGTGCTGATCCGTACCGGCCATGCTTCCGGGGAAGTGATGGTGGTATTGGTCTGTGTCTCTCCGGTTTTTCCGTCGAAAAGAAATTTTGTCGACGCACTGCGGAAGCTTCATCCGGAAGTGACCACAGTGGTTCTGAATGTGAACGACCGAAGGACGAGCATGGTTCTCGGGAAAAGAGACATTGTGCTGTACGGCAAAGGACATATTGAAGATCAGCTGTGCGGATGTACTTTTGCGGTATCGCCGCAGTCTTTCTATCAGGTCAATCCGGTTCAGACAGAGATCCTGTACCGCAAGGCCATCGAATTTGCGGGACTTGGCGGAACGGAGCGGGTGCTGGACGCTTACTGCGGAACCGGAACGATCGGCCTGATCGCAGCGGAATCTGCCAGGGAAGTGGTCGGCGTGGAACTGAATCCGGATGCGGTGAAGAATGCGGTGTCCAATGCCAGACGGAACAACAGAAAAAATATCCGTTTTGTGCAGGAAGACGCCGGAGAGTTTATGCAGAAAATGGCAGCTGAGCGGGAAACGGTGGATGTGGTCCTGATGGATCCGCCGCGGGCAGGAAGCGATGAGGCGTTTCTGTCCAGCCTGGTGACGCTGGCTCCGGAACGGGTGATCTATATTTCCTGTAATCCGGTGACGCTGGCCCGGGATCTCCGGTATCTGGGAAAGCATGGATATCGGGTTCGGAAGGCAGTTCCGGTGGATATGTTTCCGTGGACGGCGCCGGAACATGTGGAGACGGTGGCGCTGCTTTCCAGGAAATATCCTCAGTAACGAATGACAAATCTTATATCATTTTTGGATTTACACAAAACTTGAAGCAGCTTGGCTGCCGGCTGCCATAGATCAGCCGGCAGCGCGTTGTATTCCGGGCTGTCTTGATGAGAAAACGAGGAGTGTCTGAAATGCTGCGGATTTTATATTGTGACGATGAACCGGCCCAGGAGATTTACCTGCAGAGAGCCGTTCAGAAATGGGAAGAGACAAGCAGGGAGACGATCCGTCTTCAGACCTTCCGGAGTGCGGAGGAGGTTCTGTTTGAACTGGATCAGACGGTTCCCTACGATTTGCTTTTACTGGATATTCAGATGAAACAGATGAACGGCATGGAACTGGCCCGCGAGATCCGTAAGAGAGATCGGAATGTTGCCGTCGCTTTTCTGACGAATGATCCTGGTTTTGTATTTGACGGATATGAGGTGGAAGCGGTCGGTTATCTGATGAAGCCAGTGAATTCGGATCAGCTGGCGTCTCTTTTGAACCGGATTTATGAGAAAAAGGGGAAGGAGAAGCGTTACCTGATCTTCCGGTATTCCGGGGAGGATTATCGTCTGGAGGAGCAGGAAATCGTTTATCTGGAATCTGACGGACATTATATCAGGATTCACGGGATGGATAGGATTTATGATGTGAAAGAAAAATTTCAGAACATGCTCAACGTTCTGGAGGGGGACGGATGGATCCGCCCGCATCGCAGTTATTTTGTAAATCTCGGATGTGTGGAAAAAATTACCCGTACCGAGTGTGTGATGGAAAATGGAGAACGGATCCCTGTATCCCGCAATCGTTACCGGGAGGTCAATGAAGCGTTTATCGATTATTACAAAAACCGGATGGGCGTGTGAGAAAATGTGGTTGTAAGACGCAGTGCGGGAGTCAAAAACCCCACAGCAAGCTACGGGGTATTAAATTTGTAGCGCAGCAGAGCTGCGGGGTTTTTGACCCTCGCGGCAGGTCTGCACTTCGTTTCGGTCGGTGCTAACCGTGTGCCGCCGGCACACAGCACCGCCAAATGGACATGCAAGCATGTCCGCTTGGCTCGTTGCCCACGGGAATAAATCGCTGCAGACATAGGGTTTATGTGGAAAAAGGGATGGAAAACAGGATGGCACAGTGGATATTTCTATTGGCTCCGGTATTGATTCTTGCCGGAACGGCATGGCAGACAGTGAAAGAAAAAGGCAGGCGATGGTGGCTGCTTTTTCTGACGGTTCCGGCGGCAGCCGGCGTTGGGTTTGTGATACAGATCATGGCCGGCAGATTTGGAGTTCTGGAAAAATGGAGACTGATCTTTGTGCTTGTGATCCTGGCAGCCGCCTTTTTCTGGCTGAGAGTTTGTTCTTTTCCGACGTCATGGGGCTATGTGATTCTGTTTCTGGCATTTGAACTGACGGCAGGGGCGCTTGGGTTGTTTTATCCCGGAGTGGCGCCGTGGGCTGCAGTACTTCTTGTATTGTTTTTCTTTCTGTGCGAGGGCGGGCAGCGGTTTATGAGACAGAGCTGGGAGCAGAGGACAGCCCAGTATCAGAATCAGATCCTGGAGCAGCAGATTGCGGAAGTACAGAACATTTATCAGACGATGCGCGGCTGGCGCCATGACTATCATAATCATATGCAGGTGCTGAAAGCCTATCTGACGGCAGACCAGGAAGATCAGGCGAAAGACTATCTGGAACGGCTTGAGCAGGATTTGGATCATGTGGCGCAGTGGATCGAGACGGGAAATGTCCGGGTCGATGCGATCATCAACTCGAAAATTTCCCTTGCCATGCAGAATGAGATCGACGTCAATTATAAAGTCACGGTGCCGGAACATCTGACGGTCACGGACATTGACCTCTGTGTACTGATCGGAAATCTGATCGACAACGGGGTGGAGGCCTGTGAGAAGATGGAGGAAGGACGGAAATTTATCCGCCTGTATATCGGCGTGCTGAAAAAGCAGCTGTATATTTCCGTCACCAATGCGACCAGCGAGGTGGTGCGGAAGCTGGATGAGGAATATATCACGATGAAGCGCGGAAATCACGGGCATGGCTTGAAGCGGATCAACGGAATCGTGGAAAAGTACAACGGATATATCAACCGGAAAAATGAACCGGGAGTCTTTGTGACGGAAATCATGCTGCCGTTATAAGATTGAAAGAAATACATTTTGTGGTTACAGTTCAGCCAGGTCTGTGCATTCACTGCACAGACCGTATGAAAACGTAAAGTCTGCGGGCATCCGACCCATCGCGAAGCGATTTCCAATGGCCGGATGCCGTAACAGTTCAGCAGGCTGAACTGTTACATTTTGTGCACGGGATCTGACATTTCGTGTACATTTTTTTTGTCCGGAAAATATCTGTGGTAAACTTTCGTTATCCGGGGAAGGTGAAAAATGGCAACCGTCCGGCCAGTTGGATTGTCACAATACATTCCCGGAAAAAATGACTTGCAGAAAGAGAGGACATAAGAGATGATGAAACATTCTATAATTTCCAATTTCCGTTACGTTTACGGCAAGGCGTGGCAGTATTCTCATAAAATACTGTACGCCCAGGCTGCGGAAATCGCCGGAGAGGTGTTGGGAACTTATCTTTCCGCCGCGCTGCCGGCAGCCGTGCTGTATCTGCTGGAGCGCAGTGTGGGAATGGGCGGCATGCTCGGAGGACTTTGTGCTGTTTTTGCTGTGGTTGGCTCGGTACAGGTCTTTCGGACATATTTCAGCGAACGCAATTTTTTCCAGTATGCCGATGTGCGGATAGAAAAGATGATGACAGACGTATGGCGCAAGAGCTGGGAGGTACCTTACGCCTGGAGAGAAAGCGAGGAAGGACAGAATGCACTGGCGCAGACGCAGAGAGCCATGCAGGGAAACTATGAGGGGTTTGAGGGAGTATTTCCGACAACGACGAAATTGCTGAACGGTGTGCTCGGACTGATGGTGTTTGCAGCCAGCCTGACTGTTTTCAACCCGCTGCTGGTGGCTGGCATTCTTGGCCTGTCGCTGGTCCAGGTGATCGTTTACCGCAAAGCGCTGAATAATAAATGGAAACATAAAAAACAGCGGTCGGATATATGGAGAACACAGAGTTATTTTCAGTCTCTGGCATTGGAACGCCATGCGGGAAAGGATATTCGTCTGTACCGTCTTCAGCCCTGGATTTCCGGCAGATATGACGAAGCCAACAAGAGAGAAAACAATCTGATCCGAAAGGAACAGTTGATGTTTCTGGTCAGCGACTATACCGGTATTTTCCTGGAATTTTTCAGACATGCGGTCTGCTACGGATATCTGCTGCTCCAGCTGGCGCAGGGAATGGATCTGGCGGCTTTTACGCTGGCGATCGGAATGGTCCGGGGGATCTCCACGTATATGATGCAGATCGCTGAAAACGGTGTAAAGCTGTTCTCTGATTTGCGCTATGTGGGAACAATCCGCGAATATATGGACAGGGAAGAGAAAGAGGACGGGATGGCAACGGAAAGCGGATCAGAACTGCAGGACCGGCATCGCGATGCACAGATAGCGAAAGAGAGCAGATTATCAGGAAAGGGCCTTGTCATCGAGGCGAAGCATCTCAGTTTTTCTTATCCGAATGCGGAAACGCCGGTTCTGGAGGATCTTTCCTTCTGTCTGGAACCTGGAAAGAAGACGGCGCTGGTAGGGGTGAACGGAGCGGGGAAAAGTACGCTGGTAAGGATCTTATGCGGTTTTTATCGCCCTTCCTCAGGAACACTTACTGTGAACGGGATCCCTGTGGAGAAAATAGACAGGCGGGAATTGTGGGAGCATCTCGGAGTGATCTTTCAGCAGCCGTTTGTTTACGCCGGTTCGATTCTGGAAAACCTTGCCGGGCGTTCCTCCGGGGAAGATCCGGAGATGCGGAAAAGATGCCGGGAGGCGTTGGAGCAGGCCGGCCTGTGGGAGAAGATTGAAAGACTTCCCAGGGGGATGGATACCAATATCGGAAAGGAACTGGAGGAGGAC
>ERZ1090878.1344-NODE-1349-length-11748-cov-11.314975_pt1 | contig 11748 bp, 9 predicted proteins | sample MGYA00478473_ERZ1090878 | MGnify/ENA primary metagenome ERZ1090878 (study PRJEB33644, sample SAMEA5815720) | chicken gut metagenome | biome: Chicken; feature: Gastrointestinal Tract; material: Caecum | place: Ireland | collected 2019-01-01 | study: A study of... | reverse complement strand
GAATAATGAAAAAAACAGCAATTTTCCTGAGCGTTTCGTTGCTTGCGGTTCAAGCGAGCGCACAAGAATATTACCATGACGGAGTGGAGGTCTGTTCGAACGGCATCACTTATGATGTTAAATTGAATTTCTTAGCATTAATTTTGACGAACAAGGCCAATTCCTTAATATATGGCACTTGGACTTATCCGGATGGTTCGATCATCAAATCGGACCATGACGAAAATTTACTTAATACCGAATTGGAATTCGAAGAGAATTCTTTTAAGGAAGCGCTCAAAAAGACCTTCACAAAAGCGGAATTCGATAAATTGCACGCTGTCAATGGAATCAAATTCAACATTTACTGTGTAATCGACAATGATCTGATTATTCGTGAATTGGATTTTTATATGTCCATCTATGAAGATCCGATTTTTCTGCAGATTCCGCCGGCGAAATATGCGTTGTTGGAAAAAAATATCAAGAAGTACGTGAAGATCGAAGCTAACGAATATGCCAAAAAATTCAAATACATGCACGCCACCAAATTCGTCGATTTCTCGAAAATTCAGATCGACTACGGCACCACCTCTCCGGGCGTGTACGTCAAGCCCGTATCGTAGCGGAAGCGAAAATAGAAAAATCAGCAAACACCGAAGGGCGGGACGACGCGCACGGCATCTTTTTCTCCGGGAGATTGCCGGTACGATTGAAACGAATTCAGTGCGAATAATGAAAAAAACAGCAATTTTCCTGAGCGTTTCGTTGCTTGCGATTCAAGCGAACGCACAAGAATATTACCATGACGGCGTGTCGGTCTGTTCGGGCGGAATAACCTATACCGTAACATTAGACCCATTCGTTTTTACACTGAATAATGCCTCCAATCAGTTGATTCACGGAACGTGGACTTACAAAGATGGCCGTAAAATCGAATCGGACGAAGACAACGACTATTTGAATGCCGAAGTGAAGATCGATCCGGAAACATTGAAAAAAGCATTCAAAGAAACGTTCACAAAAGCAGAATATCAAAAATTAACACAGGTTCGAGAGCCGAAATTCGAGATTTATTTAGTTATCAGCGATGATGTTATCGAGGAACTGGAATTTATGATGGATATTTACGAAGCCCCGATTTTTCTGCTGATTCCGCCTGCCAAATATGCGCTGCTCGAAAAGAATATCAAGAAGTACGTGAAGATCGAAGCTAACGAATATGCTAAAAAATTCAGGTATATGCATTTGAGCAAATTCGTCGATTTCTCGAAAATTCAGATCGACTACGGCACCACCTCTCCGGGCGTGTACGTCAAGCCCGTATCGTAGCGGAAGCGAAAATAGAAAAATCAGCAAACACCGAAGGGCGGGACGACGCGCACGGCATCTTTTTCTCCGGGAGATTGCCGGTACGATTGAAACGAATTCAGTGCGAATAATGAAAAAAACAGCAATTTTCCTGAGCGTTTCGTTGCTTGCGGTTCAAGCGAGCGCACAAGAATATTACCATGACGGAGTGGAGGTCTGTTCGAACGGCATCACTTATGATGTTAAATTGAATTTCTTAGCATTAATTTTGACGAACAAGGCCAATTCCTTAATATATGGCACTTGGACTTATCCGGATGGTTCGATCATCAAATCGGACCATGACGAAAATTTACTTAATACCGAATTGGAATTCGAAGAGAATTCTTTTAAGGAAGCGCTCAAAAAGACCTTCACAAAAGCGGAATTCGATAAATTGCACGCTGTCAATGGAATCAAATTCAACATTTACTGTGTAATCGACAATGATCTGATTATTCGTGAATTGGATTTTTATATGTCCATCTATGAAGATCCGATTTTTCTGCAGATTCCGCCGGCGAAATATGCGTTGTTGGAAAAAAATATCAAGAAGTACGTGAAGATCGAAGCTAACGAATATGCCAAAAAATTCAAATACATGCACGCCACCAAATTCGTCGATTTCTCGAAAATTCAGATCGACTACGACTCCGAAACTCCCGGACTATACACGAAGCCCGCATCGCAAAAGGGCCCATAACGGAAAAGGGCTCTCCAACAAATCTTAGACACCCCTTTTTTTATTCGTATGCTATTCGGGAACTTTTCCGAATACGCAATTCTCAGAGCGTTAAAGAAACTTGTCAGACAGCCCTCCGGATTCCGCAACACGGTCCGCTGCCGTCAGGCGTACTTGAAGGTCGACTCGTCCGAGACGGTCAGCTTTTTGCGGCCTTTCGCACGGCGCGAAGCCAGCACTTTGCGTCCGTTGGCGGTAGCCATTCTCTGACGGAATCCGTGCTTGTTGATTCTCTTCCGGCGCGAAGGCTGGAAAGTTCTTTTCATTGCCATAGCTATCTCGTTTTTGTTGTTTTTGCGCGCTTTGCGGATTGCAAAGGTATAGCAATTTTCGGTATTTACAAAAAAAACGGTGAATTTTGTTCGACCGGTTCTCGCCCCGGCATAGCCTGCACGTGCGTCCGCCTATGTATTTCGGCTTAATGAAAAAGCGCCTTTTTGCCGCAGACCGCCCCCCCCCTCCGATCCTCTGGCGGGGCTCCCGCGTCAGGCGCCGCCTGACGGAAACGCGCCGCCGTCCATCGTCGTCTGCGCCCCTTCAGGACTGTCCGGCTCTTGCGAGCCCTGTTCCTCGCTCTATTCCGGTTTGAAAAGATCCACTTCGCCCCGCTCCACTTTGCGGTGCATGTCGGCGAGTTCGGCCACTACGGGCGAGATCAGTTCGAGCGTATCCGCAACGGCCTGTTTGTCGCCCTGTCCCTTGATGCGGTAGAGCATCGCGGCATAGAGCGCGCGGAACAGGAGTTCCGTGTCGCTCATACCCGGATTGCCCAGAATCTCGCGCAGTCGCGGCAGCTGCGGTTCGAGCCGCGCCCACGTGAGGCGGTAGTGCTCGCCTGCGGGCAGTTTGAGCAGTTGCAGATGCAGGTCGTGCAGGTCGGCGATCAGGTGGAGCGTGTGTTCGAGATGTCCTTTTTCCTCCTTGCCCTCCTCGCGGAGCAGGTTGACGAGGTCCATGTACCACAGCAGATGGACGTGTTTCTGCTCCTCGGGAATATCCTTGCGGGGTGCGACGAGCTGCGAGAAAACGGCTTCGGGGCTGAACTGAAGAGCCCGCAGGAGGTCTTCGAGCTGCCACAGGTAGAGGATGTATTCGGCGATGTTTTCGCGCCGTTTGGCTTTTGCGATGTCCATGTCTTTTATTTGATCCAGTTGATCGCTCCGTTGTGCCGCAGGAAGTATTGCTGCGATTTGAGCAGGTTGCGCGACTGGAGCACCATGCTCTTCGTTTCGTTGAGAATCGTCAGATACAACATGCTTGCCTTCGTGTTCGAGCGGGCGTTGTTGATGCGGGTCAGCTCCGATTTGATGGCATCGGCGATCGACTCGAAGAGCTGGTCGCGCAACGAGAGCACCATCTCGATGTCCGAGAAATCGCCCGTGCGCAGCATGTTGTTGATGTGGCGGTAGATGGCCTCCACCTCGTCGTTGATGTGCATGAGGTCCTCGGTCTGCTCCTTCGAGAGGCCCTCGTGATTGTTGTCGATGTGCTCGAAGGCCGGTCGCGTGATGTGCATCAGCGCCTTGGTCATTTCGTTGAGGTAGTCGACCACCTGCACGTAGTAATGCGCCGCATCGACGTCGCCGCTTTGGAGCTTCTTGAGCGTCGGCATGAGCGAATACTTACGCTCGCGCGATTGGTAGAAGAGTTCGTTCGACTCGCGGACCATGTCGCGCAGCACCTTGCGGTTCTCCTTGAAGACGGCGATCAACGTGCGGTCGTAGATGCGGGTGGTGCACTCCATCGTGCGGCACACTTCGTCGGTCAGTTCCGAAATGATGGCTTCGGTGGTCTGGGGCTTGCGGGCGGCCGCATCGGTCTTGCTTTCCTTTTTCTTGGGCAGGTTGCTGTGGACGAGCATATAGCCGCACAGAAGCGTGATGACGACGAATGCGACCGTGCCGCCGTAGATCAGCGCGAGACCTACGACGAAGGCGATCAGGAATCCGCCGAGTGCCGTTACGAACCAGCCGGCCACGACGGTCATCACGCCCGAAATGCGGTAGACGGCGCTTTCGCGGCCCCATGCACGGTCGGCGAGCGACGTGCCCATCGCCACCATGAAACAGACGTAGGTGGTCGAAAGAGGCAGTTTGAGCGAGGTGGCCATCGAGATCAGCAGTGCCGAAGTCGTCAGGTTGACCGTGGCGCGGATCATGTCGTAGGGGGCTCCGCTGTGCTCCACGTCCTCGAATTCGAAACGGCGGGCGACGGCTTCGCGGAACTTTTCGGGGAAGAGGCGTTCGATCCCCGCATTGATGCCGAGGGCCGCACGGACGATCGTCCGCGAGAAGACCGACGAGCCGTACTGCTGCGTCCCCTCGTCGTCCTGTGCCGAGAGCGAGATCTCGGTCTCCGTAACGTGCATGGCCTTTTTCGAGGTCCAGAGCGTGAGGATCATCACGCCGCCCGCAAGCAGCAGAATGCCGAAGTTCGCAGGTACGTTTTCGTTGAGCGCTTCCATGAGCATCGAAGGATCGGCCGCATGACGGGCGATGGAATAGGCGTCGAAACCCGCCACGGGAACGCCGATGAAGTTCACCAGATCGTTGCCGGCAAAAGCGAGCGCGAGGGCGAACGTGCCCGAGAGGATCGTGATGCGCAGGATGTTCGCCTTCAACCGCTGGAGGATGAAAAGAACGAGGCTGCATGCCGCCCAGCAGAGAAAAATCGAGAGCAGCAGGTGGCGGTCGACGAATTCGGTGAAAGGGTCGCCCTCCAAAAGATTCTTCAGGCCCTTGAATACGGCGAAATAGACGATCGCCGTGAGCGAGGCGCCGCACCACAGGGAGCCGAAACGCCGGAAGAGCGCCATGTAGCGGAACGTGAAGATGACCCGCGAGAGGTACATCACGATGGTGCCGCAAGTGAAGGCGATAACCACCGAGAGCAGAATGGCCGAGACGATGCCCATCGCGCGCGATGTATTGATGAATTGGCCCAGATCGCCTGCGCCGATCGCGGGATCGTTCGATATTTTGTAGATCGAAACGGCGATGGCCGACCCGAGCAGACAGAAAATGAGCGAAACGGTGGTCGAGGTCGGGAGACCCCACGAGTTGTAGAGGTCCAGCAGGATGATGTTGGCGAACATGACGCCGAGGTAGAGCATCATGACTTCGTGGAACGTGAAGAGCCCGGGGTTGAACATGCCGCTGCGGGCCACCTCCATCATGCCGCTCGACGTAACCACGCCGACGATGATACCCGCCGAAGCGACCAGCAGAATCGTGCGCATGGTTGCGGCCTTGGAACCGATTGCGGAGTTGAGGAAGTTGACGGCGTCGTTGGTAACGCCCACGAAAAGACCTGAGACTGCGAGGATACCGAGAATAACAACGATAACGGTGTATATTTCGCTCATAGGGTGTCGGATTTGGGAACAAAATTACACCATTTTTTCGGTCGTCGCCGGATTTTCACGGATTGTTAACAATAATTTAATACTGTGCGGGGGGGCGGAACATAAAAGCGGCGGCAGGGTGGGAGCATGCCGGGTGACGCCTCGGATAAACGGGATGCGCTCCCTTTCATGTAAAACAAATCTGCCGCCGCAAATCGCAACGATTGCAACGGCAGACAGCGGCGTCACTTCTGAATATTTCGGGGCCGGCGGTTATTCGAAAAGGGCGACACTGCGATATAATCTCAAGGTTCTGGAATAACCCATATCGAAAGCAACACAGTGCGCCCTTAGGGCACAGAGTGCATCTCTTTCGATTTTTCAAATTTTCCAGATTTAGAGATTAAAGATGCAATCGCAACTCACATTGCGTATATATAAAGAACTTTTGCGGTATTCAAACCGCAGACAAAGGTATGAATAAGTCCCGAATTAGCAACCGACGCCGCGTATATGCGCTTCAAATAAGCTCGAACGTGTTATGATTCCGCCTTTGAGGAATGTTCTCGCCCGCGGTGCGGCCGGAGCCGGACTTGACGTCGGCCGCCCGGACGGGTTTGCGCCGGCGCATGCGTCTGCGGCACTGCCTGCGGAAGCACCCGACCGTTGTTCATGCAAGCGTTCGCGCACAGCGCCGCCTCCCGCCGGGAGGCGGCGGTCTGCATAAAAGAGAGGAGGCTGTCCCGACAAGTCTTAGACAGCCCCCTCCCTCCCATCATTCGTGCTGCCATTCGGGAGTTTTCCCGAACAGGCAATGCTCTCGAAGGGTTAAAAATACTTGTCGGACAGCCCCTCTCCGAACGTGGCGCAACGCGCTCACTCTTCGTCGGTGTCGGTATAGGCTTTGAGCAGTTTCTCCTGCACGTCGGCGGGCACCTGTTCGTAGGAGGCGAACTTCATCGAGTAGGTGCCCGACCCCGAGGTGAGCGAAGAGAGCGTGGTCGAGTAGCGGTAGAGCTCGGCCAGCGGCACGCGGGCGTTCAGCCGGTCGAATCCCTTGTCCGATTCCATGCCTTCGATCATGGCGCGGCGGTTTTGCAGGTCGCTCATCACGGCGCCCATGCAGTCGCTCGGCACGAGCACCTCGACCGAATAGATCGGCTCCATGATCTTGGGCCCCGCATTGCGGAAAGCCTCCTTGAAGGCGTTGCGGGCGGCCAGCTTGAACGAAATTTCGTTCGAGTCCACGGGGTGCATCTTGCCGTCGTAGACCACCACGCGGATGTCGCGGGCATAGGAGCCCGTGAGGGGGCCTTCGTCCATCTTCTCCATGATTCCCTTGAGGATGGCGGGCATGAAGCGTGCGTCGATGGCGCCGCCGACGATGGCGCTGTAGAATTGCAGCTTGCCGCCCCACGGAAGATCGTACTCCTCTTTGGTCTTGACGTTCACGACCAGTTCTCCCCTGCCCGGCACCTTGTAGTTCTTGGGTTCGGGCATCCCTTCCGCATAGGGTTCGACGATCATGTGCACCTCGCCGAACTGTCCGGCGCCGCCCGACTGTTTCTTGTGGCGGTAGTCGGCCTGAGCGACGCGGGTGATGGTCTCGCGGTAGGGAATGCGCGGCGCCGTGTAGTCGAAGGCGATCTTGTTTTCGCTGAGGATGCGCGAGCGCAGGATGTTCAGGTGGTGTTCGCCCTGTCCTTGGACGATGGTCTGTTTGAGCTCTTTCGAATAGTCCACCAGAATCGTGGGGTCTTCGTATTTGGCGTCGTTGAGGAGCTTGCCGAGCTTCTCCTCGTCGTTCTGCTCCTTGGCCTTTACGGCGGCGCGGTAGCGGGGTTCGGGGAAGACGATCGGGTCGATCCGCACGGGGGAGGAAGGGGCGCAGAGCGTGTCGTTCGTGCGCGTACCCTTGAGTTTCACCGTGCAGCCGATGTCGCCGGCCGAGAGTTCCGTTACCTTGATGCGGTTCTTGCCCGCCACGGCGAAGAGCTGCGAGATCTTCTCCTTGTTGCCCGTGCGGGGATTCAGAAGCTCGGCGCCTTCGGCGAGCCTGCCGCGGATCACGCGGAAGTAGCTGATCTCGCCGATATGCTGTTCGAGCTGGCTCTTGAAGACGAACGCCACGGCCGGCTGCTCGGCGTCGGCATCGATCTGCTCGCCCTCGACCGAGAGGAATTTGGGCGCTTTGAGCGGCCCGGGTGCGACGTTGATGATGAACTCCATCAGACGCTTGGTGCCGATGTCGCGCTTGGCGCTCGTGCAGAAGATCGGCATCAGCTCGCGTTTCGAGAGTCCGATCTTGAGCCCTGCACGGATGTCGTCCTGCGTGAGGGTCCCCTTGTCGAAATAGAGTTCCATGAGGGCCTCGTCGTGCTCGGCGGCCATCTCGACCAGCTCCTTGTTGAGCGCCTGTGCGCGTTCAAGCTCCTCGGCCGGGATGTCGAGCTCCTCGCGGTGGCCGTCGTGGTCCTTGAAGCGGTACATCTTCATCAGCAGCACGTCGATGAAAGCGTCGAATCCCGCCCCCTGATCGACCGGATACTGCACGAGGACGGGCTTCACGCGCGAAGCGGCCTTGATCGACTCGTAGGCCGCCTCGAACGAAGCCTTGTCGGCGTCGAGCTGGTTGATGACGCCGATGACGGGTTTATTCAGTGCGCGGGCGTAGCGGGCCTGAATCTCGCTGCCGACTTCCCAGCCGTTCTGGGCGTTGAAGAGGAAGATCCCGACGTCGCCCACCTTGAAGGCCGAGAAGAGGCTGCCGCAGAAGTCGTCCGATCCCGGGCAGTCGATGATATTGAGCTTGCGGTCCATGAACTCCGTGAAGAGGATGGTCGAGTAGATCGAACGTTTGTATTCGTGTTCGATGTCCGTATTGTCCGAAAGCGTGTTGCCGGTTTCGACACTGCCTCTGCGGTCGATGACTTTGCCCTCGAAGGCCATCGCTTCGGCAAGGGTTGTTTTTCCCGTGCCCGGAGCGCCGATCAGTACGATGTTCTTGATCTCTTTGGCTGAATAGTTTTTCATATAGCTCGAAGTTTTAGGTTTTGCGGCGGCGTTCATTCGGTAAAAGAAATTTGCCGACTGATAAATATACGAAAAAATCGGGAAAACAAACGCCGGACGCGAAAAAACCGTTCATCCGCAAAAAAATCCGGCTCGGGTTCCCGCACGCGCCCCGGCCGCCGCGCACCTTCCCCGGCCGCCGCCGGAGCGGCAGCGAAGAGCGCTCCGCGAAGCGGAAACGACGGACTGCCGCCATCGGCGGCGACGCCGGACCGCTCCGGACGCGGAGTGCGCGGGGATATAAAAAATCACCTCATATTATAATGAGGCGATCGTTCCGCTTCGCAAACGGGTCTCCGGCCGTCATTGCGCCGCGTATTCCGCCAGTACGGGTGCGATCGTCCGCTCCAGCAGGGCGTAGCCCTCCGCATTGAGATGTACGCCGTCCGTCGTATACTCCGCCCGCATCGACCCGTCGGAAGCCGCCAGCGGCGTGTGGCAGTCCACCCATTCGATGCCGCGGGTCCCGGCATATTCGCGCAGGCGGGCGTTCACCGCTGCGATTCGCGCCGGCACGTCCTCGATCTCCGGCCGCCACGGATAGCTTCCCGCGGGCAGGATCGTGCAGAGGATGGGCTCGATGCCGTTCGCGCGAGCCAGTTCGGCCATCGAAACGATATGATCGGCGATGCGTTCGAGGGGTGCGTAGCCGTCGTTGCGGGCGATGTCGTTCGTCCCGCCGAGAATCACTACGGCCCGGGGATGCAGGTCGATCGCATCGGCGCGGAACCGGCAGAGCATCTGTCCCGTTACCTGTCCGCCGATGCCGCGGCAGGCATAGCCGTTGGCGGCGAAAAACTCCGGGTCGGCGTCATCCCACTGGTCGGTGATCGAGTCGCCCATGAAGACGACGGAGGGTGCCTTCTGCAAGGCGGCATTGGCGGCGGCATAGCGGCCGAATCCGGCCCAGTCGGGCCCGTCCTGCGAGGCGAGTGCGAGCGGTGCGAACAACGCTGCGGCGAGGATGAGGAGTCGTTTCATAGCGATTTATACAAAATGCTGATTCGTTGCCGATTGCGGGCCGGCGATCCCGGTATCGTGTATCTCTCCGGCATCCCGCCCGCTGCGGTTCGCCGGGGCGGGCGAATATTCGGCGCACTGCATTCGGCAGCCCCGATGCACCGATCCGTCCTGCCGATCCGCTACTCCGTCTCGCGGGTCCGCTCCGCCTGCCGTCCGCCCGCAAGGCTGCCGCCGCGGCCGGAGATGAAGACCGGCACGTGCGGTTCGGAGAGCAGGAAGCCTTTGGCCTCCTCGACGGTCGGAAAAAGGACGACGATTCGCATAGGCTGTTTTCAGACGACTCTATTTTTAATATTCATTGCGATACCCTCCCGTTTCGTGTCGCCACTTTCCGATCCGCAGGCAGCCGAGGGGATGCGACCGGACCGGTGCGGGCCCTGCCCCCTCCGCACCGGGCGACCGTCTGTCCGCACATGTTTCGGATAAGCCCGAAGCATGCGCATTCGCCGCGACGACACGAATCGGGATCGTCTCGTATGAATCTGTACCGCACTGTAATTCCGCAGGTCGTCATGCGCCGTTTGCGAATCCTCCCCGTTCCGATCTCTTCCCGGAGGCGGAACTGCGTACCGATGCGCCGCCTGAACGGTGCCCGCGCCCGCAGTACGAGGCGATATACGATCGAAGGCCCCTGCAAATTCCGGACATCGGTCATCGCTTCGGGACTCCGTTTCTCGCAGCCCGCCGGACGAACCCTCGCCGGTTCCGGCCGGCAAGCGCATTTACCTTCCGACGACGGCCTCCAGCTCCTCGACCGTTACGGGAATCTTCCGGTCGCCCAGCATGCGGCAGCCGCTCTCCGTTACGAGCAGGTCGTCCTCGATGCGGATGCCGCCGAAATCGCGGTAGGCGTCGAGCGCTTCGTAGTCGACGATGCCCTTGTACCTGCCCTCGGCGCGGCACTTGTCGATCAGCGCGGGGATGAAGTAGAGCCCCGGTTCGTCGGTCATCACCGTGCCGGGTTCGATCCGCCATGCCGCACGGTAGATGCACGTACCCGATTGGGCGGCGCGGTCGGCGATCGGCGAGAAGTCGAAGCTGCGTTCGCCCATCGCCTCGCAGTCGTGGACGTCCATGCCCATGCCGTGTCCGAGCCCGTGGGGCATGAGCATCGTCATGGCGCCCGATGCCACGGCATCGGAGGCCGTGCCGCGGAGCAGCCCGAGCCCGATGAGCCCTTCGGCCAGTACGGTGCATGCCGCATTGTGGATCTCGGTGTACATCATGTGGGGTTTGACGATCTCCGCTACGCGGTCGTGGGCCGCCAGCACGATGTTGTAGACGTCCTTCTGCTTCTGCGTGAACCGTCCGCTCACGGGGTAGGTGCGCGTGTGGTCCGAGCAGTAGCCTTCGAGGCTCTCGCCGCCGGCGTCGCACAGCAGCAGACGTCCCTCCTCCAGCACTCCGTCGGCGTTGAGGTTGTGGAGCGTTTCGCCGTGCTGCGAGACGATCGAAGGGAACGACACGCCTTGTCCGCGGGATTTGGCCACCCCTTCGATGGCGCCCGCGATTTCGCGCTCGACGACGCCCGGGCGGCACATCCGCATGGCGGTGGTGTGCATTTCGTAGCCGATACGGAACGCCCGTTCGAGAGCTTCGACCTCTTCGGCGCTCTTCTTTTCGCGCATCTCGGCCACGGCCATCATCAGCTCCACCGACTTGTAGTCGTGGAGCATCGCGGGAGCGATCCCCAGCAGCGCCGAGAGCCGGAGCTTCGTCTCGCCGCGGTAGGGCGGCAGGTAGTGGACGCGGCGGCCGAGCGCGATGGCGCGGGCGATGCGTTCCGCGAGGCCGGCCAGCGGATGCGTTTCCGCGACCCCGGCTTTGGCGGCCTCTTCGCGGAGCGTGGGCTGGGGACCGGTCCAGATGATGTCCTCTATCGTCAGGTCGTCGCCGTAGAGGGCCTCTTCGCCCGAGTCGGCGTCGATCAGCCCCGCGAGCGACGGCGTATTCAGTCCGAAGTAGTAGCGGAAAGTCGAATCCTGCCGGAAGTAGTAGGCGTTGTTGGGATAGTTGTTGGGCGAAGCCTCGTTGCCCGGGATCAGGATCAGACCCGATCCGATCTTGTTGCGCAGGGCCTCGCGGCGCGCTGCATAGGTTTTGGATGGAAACATGGTATGTTCGTTTTATAAGGATTATCGGAGTTGTGTCCCCTCAAAGATACGAATAAGTCGGGCGCAAAAGCAAATTTATTTGCATTTTGCCGGGCGGGAGTATCTGAGCCGAAGCCGAGGATACG
>ERZ1090878.1342-NODE-1347-length-11773-cov-36.877027_pt1 | contig 11773 bp, 10 predicted proteins | sample MGYA00478473_ERZ1090878 | MGnify/ENA primary metagenome ERZ1090878 (study PRJEB33644, sample SAMEA5815720) | chicken gut metagenome | biome: Chicken; feature: Gastrointestinal Tract; material: Caecum | place: Ireland | collected 2019-01-01 | study: A study of... | reverse complement strand
CACCTCGCTATTCTAGTACCTTCCGGTACTTCATCAGATCGTGTCGGGAAAAAGAGGAGGTGTACCCTGGTTCGGGGTACACCTCCTTTTGTGTCTGGGTTTGGAGCTGTGTCGGTCATTTTAGGTGCGTAACGTTTCGTTACACACCTCCTGTTGAAATTGAAAAAAGTCGAATTATGTCGTAGAATCGTTTCTTCTTGCACTTTACCCACCTCCATTGTATAATAATGATAAATTTCCATGAGACAAACCTTCGCTTCAAAATTGCCCTTTCACTAATAGGAGAAATTTGGGGTGCAAATCGGAACCATTTTGGAACACGCACAAAAATTTTTTATGAAGAGGTGAGCTATGTCGTATTTGTCTGATCTGAAGTCACCAAATAGAGGAAGCTGCTACATGGAGTGGGACGAGGAATCCAACGACCGTCCGTTGAACGAGGAATTGGAACAGGATGCAGCAGCAGAACGCCTGGCCGAACTGGAAAGCGCCCTGGAACAGGATGAGCACCCTCTCGATCATGAAGCAGAGCTGGAGACGGAGGAGGAAGAAGCCTCCCCAGTCAGTGAAAAGCGGCTCAAACGGGAAATTCGGGCTGAAGCTGTTCGGCGTTTAGAGGAGGCTGCCCGCACAGAAGCAGATTTTTCGGTGGTGATAGGGGAGTGGGACAAGCTGGACCGGAATCGGGAGCGGCGGGAACGAGATTACGAGAATCTGCGGGGTGATCTGCCGCTGGACTACCAGACTGTATCTGAACCCGAATTGATCCCCAGATGGATGAATCACCCTACATACAGGCAGATCATGGCTGGGAACTTTCTGGACATCTTGTTTGACTGCCCCTATGAGATGCACAAACTGACTGCTGATCCCTTTATCTCCTGGATGATTCAGACCTTGAGTGATGACCACAAAGAAGTCCTGTACTTTCTATCTTTGCGGCTGTGGAGTACTGTCTGGCTTGCCGCCGCCCGTGGACAGTCGGACCGCAATATCCGAAAACTGAGAAAAACGATTCATAAAAACTTACAGCGCCAGATGTATGAGCATCTGTGCGTTCAGCAGAAATTAGGGAAAAGCCTGACCCTGCGAGAGCACCAATTCATGGAGGAATACGCCTCCCTTGCGAAGGAACAGGGAAAAGGCGCTGTCATCCGCCGGGAGAACAAGACAAACCGGAGAAAACGAAAAACCGCCCCTGACAGCAGGGACGGTTGAACGGGAGGCCTATATGATCAAGAATATATTCGAGCGGTCCCGTTCTCATTGGGTGCGGTACAATCGCTACGAGCTAAAAACAGGAAAGAATGGACGGAGGTACATTACCCCTGGCAAAGATGCTAAGCCGGATGTGTATAACCCTTTGAACATTGTGCCGGACATCGTGCTGGATGCCCTCAATGTGGGAATGCTGATGATGGGGCGTAAACCAGCGGCGGAAGTGGAACAGGCGGTACTGAAGTTTGTTACCCGGTACGGCTTGCTGGGGCTGATGACCGCCCTGCCTACCACTCCTTCATTCATGGACTATAAGGCTGTTTATCTGCCCAAAAATCATTTCATCAAAGAGGAGTCCATGGAAACGGACCGGTATCTGGCGCTGTTTTATCCCTTTGACCAACTGGAGCTGGTGAAGCAGGGAATTGAATCTTCTTGGAAGGTTTCTGGGGATCGGACAATGATTGCCTTGACCATGACCTTTATGGATGAGCCAATGGCAAAAACCATGAGCTTTCAGCGGCAGTATGCGGAGCCTTATGACTGGGTGGCCCAGCAGTTTAAGGACTGGGCTTTTACCCTGACAACCTCTATCCTGTACTACCAGGACTACCATCTAATTGATCAAGATACACGGCAGTTATACCAGAAAGCGATGGCTGCATTCGGCGGCATTGCCCCCAGCTATCACATTGAACTGCTGGACAAGCCCACTATTTACTGGGATTTTCACTCCCTGCTGCTGGGTATCCAGATGATGTTCAGTTTCATGCTGGTAGACAACGAACAGCCGCTGCGGGTGTGCAAGCATTGCCAGGAGGTATTTCTGGGCAAGCCGGACAATATGGATTTTTGCAGTGCCCGGTGCAAGGAACAATCCAACATCCGTAAAAACCGGAAAGAAAGAGACTGATGCCGCTGCGGCGGGGCTTTATATACCTTTGTTCCGCAGACGGCAAAAGGCTGGCAGCCTGTGCTTTTAGGCACAAACTGTCAGCCTTTCTTTATCGCTTATGCTGCCCTACAGAGGGCACCTTGCGTGCCAGGAAAGCAGGGTGGACCTCCACTCAGCCGCTGTCTGCTGCACAAAGGTATAACACACTAGACTTTGTAACCAAAGTCGTGTGCCACGAAACCCCAGCGCGGTTTCTTTGGATTCTTCCGGCTCAAAGGGCTGGGCCCCTTGATGACCATTCTGGACGGAATAGTTGTATGTGGTATAGATCAGCTCAAGGGGCAGCTTTTTAATTCTATTCTCGTGTGCTTAGAATATCTTGAGCTGCTTTTAAATCACACCTGGAATATTCCCAAGGAAATCCATTGCCATCATATAATGTTCCATTATGGCTGCCTTCCTGATATACGAATTTTTCTGTAAACTCACCATGGTCCCAAGCAATCGTTACACCACTTGAGAAATCACCTGTATAAGGACCTTTATATAAGTATGTATCATCGGTTCCAAATTGTGCAGCTGTTTGCGTATCAGTATCAAACATGATGTATAAGTCATAACTGGGAAGATCACGAACAAAGGCGAGTTCATAGTCTGAAATAAAATCAGAGGATTCTGAAGATTCTTCCGAAGAGGTTGCTGTTCCATCACTGGATGGTTCAAGTGTTCTTATAGACTGAATTATTTTCATGAAATCTTCAGTATAAGAATAGACGGTATTATCAGTTTGAGATAAAACTATAGTACACCAATGACGATCTGTCTCTGATGGAAAGGTAAACCATTCACCATAGCCGGATGTAGAAATATCGTTTGTTCTAACTGTTATAGGGCCTTTATATAAAATACCTTTTACATTGCCCGTATCAATTACTTCATAGTCGGTCACTTCATCGAATACACCAGACTCAAGGGAGGCTATCATATTATCATTGTCTGCCATTAGACCATCGAAGGTAACTGGATAATTCGGATCAGACTCTGCGCGCGCAGTTATTTGAAGCATGGCCACTTTTCCGCCAGTTTCTGCGTAGCGCTGGATGCCGCCGTCGATGCTGTTTTCCGTCGCCGAATCCCAATAGACAGGAATCTCGATCTCATACGCTGCAAAGGTGTAGGATTCATTGGTGCTGGCGTCAAAGCCGTCTTTTTCGGCCCGGTCCTCTGTATGGGAAGAGGAGGCTACGGAGGAAGATTCCGGTTCCATCAGCGCGCTGTCTGCGGACAGGGCAGTACTGTCTGCTGCCGGAGTCTCCTCAGATGCTTTTTCACCCTCAGCCAGGAGGATGGCAAGAAACAGTACAATCAAGGCAATCCCGAGGGTTCGGCCCTTTTTCCGGGGAGATTTTCTTTTCTTTTTGGGTTGTGGTTTGTTACTCTCCATGGGACGGTCTGTCATCTGCCGCCCTGTTTTGAAGGGATTGGCAGAAGCAGGATTGGTCGGTATGGGCTCCGTTTTTACTGCCTCCGGTGGTGGTGTTTCCAGTCTGCTGCCGCAATAGGAGCAAAATGCTGCATCGTCGGAGAGCTCAGCTCCGCAGTTTGGACATTGTTTCATGTTCTATCTCTCCTTTACATCTGGGGGATGGGCGGAATGGCGGCAAACAAATGCTTCAGCTCGTCTATGGTTCCTGCCCTTGTCCATTGATCCATACCAGCCTTCCAAACCAGGCTGTCGGCATTGAGCTGCCCTGCAGCAGCCATTTTTGCCAGGGAAGGCAGATCATAGGGGCCGGTTGCCTGTCCGTTGACAGCCACATGGAATACGACAGAGGGAATCGGAGGAGGTGTTGTACTAAACGACTGGGCCTGAGAAACCGGAGGAGTGCCCTGCATGAAGCTGTTCATGGCACCGGCAATGTTTTGGCCCACGGCACCGCCGATGGCCATACCGGCCATCATGGAGGCTGTATGAAGACCATCCCCCATTACACCGCCGGCTCCGCTGTTTCCCATTTGGCCCAGTGCCTGAGCGCCGGCAACGCCGACTTCTGCCTGCTTTTCCACCTGGAAGGCTCCCAGATGGGCGCTTTGCGTTTGCTTGTGTATCGCATACTGGCTCTCCTCGCGCTGCATCCGCAGACGTTCGGTGTAATCCTGTGTGTCGGCCTGGGTCCTGGCGGCAGTCATATCTCGGGTGACTTTCATCAGCTGACGATATCCCTCGCTGGCCTTGTCGATTTCAATGGCGCCGATATCCACGCCGGAAACGGTTACGCCAAAATCTTCTTTCAGTCGCTGGCCGAGATGATACTCGATCTCGTCATTGATGGGGGCGATTTTGCTTTCCATTTGGATCACCGGAATATTGTGGGCAGCGGGGGCGTTGGCTACAATATCCTTGACATAACGGCTGATCGCGTCCCGGATTTGCCGCTGGAAATCTTCCAGATGGAAGGTGCCGAGACGATGCAGCTTCACAAAGGCGCGATAATCCGAGATGGAAAAACTGACTGTGCCACGAACCGCCACAGGTACGCCGAAATCCGTGAATCTTGGGTCATATACATCAAAGAATGGCACACCAAATTTCACTTGGAGCATCTGGGCCAGATTGATAAAGTAGACCTCGGCCTGGAATGGTGTGCCGCCCCCATAGGCCAGCCCCACAAGACTGGCAAGGACAGGAAGATTCTCTGTGTCCAGAATCCGGTCACAGGGGCCTTCGATGTATTCCTGCTGGGTTCCGTTGTATTGGGAGTACACGAATACTGCAACTTCACCGTCCCTGACCCGCAGGGAAGATCCCCAGCGGATGGCGTTCTCTCTGATTCCCTTGCCAGGGGCGACCCCGGCCGGATGCCATTTCCAAATCAGATAGGATGGCTCATCGCAGCGGATCTCGTCCATCAAACTGGCCGTCCTTTTGTTCCCGAAAATGCCCATATTCCTCCTCCTTCTGACACCTTTTGTGAATATTCGCCGAAAGGGATCGCAGCATATACAAATCCCTTTTCGTGGATTCCCGGATTGCTTTTGGGATCAGGCTCCTGTAGAAACAGCAGCAAAAACGATAAAAGCAAAATAGACAAGTATGATACCTGCGCCGGCAGCAGCCCGCTTTTGTATTTTTTGGTCAATCCCTTTTTTGTTGGATAGAATCTCCTGATATGCAGCGCCGGCAATGGGGTCATTGGCCAGCAAGAGATTGGTTTTCTGGTAAAGCTGAAGAGCCTTGGTATACCAGAGATGAAACCAGTAAATGGTTTTCTCGTCCAGTTTTTCAGAGACCAGAAAGGCAGTTTTGGACTTGGTAAAAAGCAAAGCCTCCAGCAGGGATTCCCTGTCGTTTGGAAATGCAAAATTTTCAATCAATGCGGCCTTGCGCTGTTCGGTTGCTGTCAGCTCCGGCGAAACATTTCCCCGAAAAAGCGGCTTGATCATGGGCAAAGTGAGGTAAATGACCAGCGGAATGGCGAGGGTATAGATATTGAGAAAAAACCAAAAGACCCGCATGCCGGTTTTCCAGCTTTGCCATCCTTTTTTCGGGCGGTTGACCTTGGGGCTGTCTGCGATTCTGGCATCGCATTCGTTGATGGCTGCAATAAACCCTTCCAGTGCCGGAGAGACCGTGGCAGAGTTGATTTCATGGCCACATGAAGGACAGATAGCCGTAAAACTGGGAATGTCTTCACCGCAAGCCGGACATTTGATCATTTTGCCGGCATACTCCTGTTCTCGGGTTTTAAAGGTGCTTGCTTTGGGTCTGTCGATGGGAGACCCGCAGTGTTTGCAGAATCTGGCGCCGTTGTCCAATTCGGTGCCGCAGTAGGGACAGAACAGAATTCTCTTGCTGTGAAATGTTTCCTGTTCCGGGTTTCTTCCAGACATGTTTCTTCCTCCCACAATATTTATCCCTCAAAGCTGTGATCAGGCGGTGTTTTGACCGCATCACAGATATCCCCAATGTTGCAGTCCAAATATTCACAGATTCGCAAAAGGACAGAAAGAGCCACTTCTTCATTCCGCCGCAATTTAGTCATAGTTCCAGTGGCTATATTCAAATCCTTGCGAAGTGTGGCCGGAGATATTTCCTGTTCGATCAGGCGTATCCACAGCTTTTTGTAACTGATCTTCATGATGGTGTTCTCTTTCTTGCTCCATAATGGTGAGTCTATAAAATGATTATACATCTGACTTGTGGTAGGGTCAATGAAAAATCGCTATAAAGCAAATAAATTTCGCAAGAAGTTGAGAAAATAAGGCATAAAAATGATACACCTGGGAAGTGTTGCTGTTCACCAGCTCATTTCTCTATGTGATCATCCAACCCAAATGGCCCGCACATCTCTGCCAATGGCAGAGGCATACCGTATGGTAGAAAAGGTGCCGCCATACTTGCGCCCATCATAAACAGCAATCACGCGCTGAGAATGATCCACCATATAACGATTCCGTTCCATGTAACAGGAGGGAATATAACTTTCACGGATCACAGTTACCCGGTTGCAAACAAGAAGAAGGCGTTGAAATTCCCTGTTGGGAGTTTGCATCCGACCCCGTTAGGGGATGGCTGCTTCCAGAGACAAGGCCGGGTTGCGTTGCTTTTCCTCTGCTACGATAGCCGCAAACAGCAAGTCAGAGCCATCCGCAAAACCTGAAATGAATCGGGTATAGCCGTCCGAAATCGCTGCCTGGATTTCAAGGTATAGGCTGTATTTGACGGCGTTGATTTTACTCACAGGTATGTCACGATGTCCGGTAACACAACACGTCTTTGAATCCATCTGGATGCCTCCTTTTGGTCTGCTTCCTATATAGGCAATATTGCCTATAACGGCTTTATCTCCATTATAGGCAATAATGAAGATAAAGCAAGACCGGGATGGAGGGAAGCTGGATGATCTCATACGCTCCTTTGTGGGAGACCATGAAAAAGCGCGGAGCCACCACCTACACGCTCGAGTTCAAGGGCGGGATCAGCAGCTCCTCGATACGAAGATTGAAAGCCGGCGAATCTGTGTCGACCAACACACTAGACGCGCTGTGTAAAATACTGGACTGTACACTGGATGAGATCATCACATATCTGCCAGATGGGCAAACATAAAGGATGGAGCTTCGGCCCCATCCTTTTTACTTTGCATCGGTCAAACTGCCAAATCACTGGCCCTTTTTCTTGATGGTATCTTACAACTCTGCTATAATAGATAAAAAACTGTAGATATCCAGGGCAGTGAGGAGGGCGATAGCATGGCTTCTAATTTTGATTTTTTGTCAAAAGATTTTCCAGTCCTCGCAAATTTTGGCCAACTGGCAGAGGAATACTCCCACAGTGATCCAAACTCTTGCCTGATGAAGTTGGGGATGATTGGGGAAACCATCGTCAACCTGATGTTTACCTACGATCGAATCCCGCTCCCGGAGGAAAATACCGCAGTCAAGCGGATCGATACGCTTTATCGTGAAGGCCTGCTGACACAGGATTTGGCAGAGATTTTGCACACGCTCCGAAAGGTGCGCAATAAGGCAGTCCATGAAAATTATTCGTCTGAGGCAGCCGGTGTGGCACTTCTGCCAATGGCATACAGCCTCTGTGAATGGTTTATGCAGACTTATGGTGACTGGAATTATCAGCATCATGAGTTTGTGCCGCCTGTTCCCGCGCAGCAGGCGAGGACAGCAGACAAGGTAGCCGAAGAGCAGAAGGAAACCCGCCTGGCGCAGGAGGCCGAGGCAAAAGCGGCTCAGGCAGAAGCGATTCCCAAAGACAGTCGCCGCAAGCGTGTCAGCCAAACGGCCAGCCAGCGTCAGCGTCCGGAAGCTGAGACGCGGTTCTTGATCGACCAGCAGCTCCGGCAGGTGGGCTGGGAAGCGGACACCGAAAACCTGCGCTTTTCCAAAGGAACTCGCCCAGCTAAGGGGCGGAATATTGCGATTGCTGAATGGCCTACAGATTCCACGGTTGGAAACTATGGGCGGGCCGATTATGCTCTTTTTATTGGGCTGCAGATGGTGGGAATCATCGAGGCAAAGGCAGAGCATATCGATATTCCATCAGTGATCGATTACCAGGGAAAAGACTATCCCCGCAATATCCGCCAAGAGGATGCGCAATATCAGGTTGGGAGCTGGGGAGAGTACAAAGTTCCGTTTACCTTTGCGACCAATGGCAGACCCTATCTGGAACAGTATAAAACCAAATCCGGCATCTGGTTTTTGGATCTCCGTAGGGCCTCGAATGTGCCGAAGCCGCTGCGGGGCTGGATGAGTCCGGACAATCTTTTGCAGTTGCTAAATAAAGACACAGATACAGGCAATAGGGCATTGGAACAGATGCCCTTTGATTTACTGCGGGACAAAGACGGGCTGAATCTTCGGGACTATCAGCTGCGTGCGATTCAGGCCGCAGAACAGGCCATTATAAACGGAAAAACAAGCGTTCTGCTGGCCATGGCAACCGGCACCGGCAAGACACGTACTGTGCTGGGCATGATCTACCGGTTTTTGAAAACAGGCCGCTTTAAGCGCATCCTGTTCCTGGTGGATCGCACTGCACTGGGAGAACAGGCTTTGGACGTATTCAAAGAGGTGAAGCTGGAGGAGCTGATGCCTCTGGCAGACATCTATAACATCAAAGGTCTGGAAGACAAGGAAATCGAGCGGGAAACCCGTGTCCATGTGGCGACTGTGCAGGGAATGGTAAAGCGCATCCTCTACAACGATGGGGAAACCATGCCTGCGGTCAGCGACTATGACCTGATTATTGTGGATGAGGCCCATCGTGGGTATCTGCTGGATAAGGAGATGGGGGATACTGAAATTCTCTACCGGGACCAGCGGGACTACCAGAGCAAGTACCGCAGTGTGATCGAGTATTTTGACGCGGTGAAGATTGGATTGACGGCCACGCCGGCACTCCAGACAACCGAGATCTTTGGTCAGCCGGTTTTCAAGTATACCTATCGCGAAGCGGTGATCGAAGGATATCTGGTAGACCATGATGCACCCCACGATCTTCATACCCGTCTACGGGATGAAGGTATTCACTATCGACCCGGCGATACGGTGACACTCTATAATCCGGTGACTGGTGAGGTTACCAACAGTGAGCTGCTGGATGATGAGCTGAATTTTGATGTAGAGCAGTTCAATCGAAAGGTCGTTACCCGTCCGTTCAACGAAACCGTTCTGGCTGAAATCGCCAAGAGCATTGACCCTGAGAGCCCGGAGGAACAGGGGAAAACCCTGATCTACGCAGTGGATGACGACCATGCTGATATGATTGTGGATATCCTGAAGAACATCTACAAGGAATACGGCGTGGATCACGACGCCATTATGAAGATCACTGGCAGCGTGGGCGGCGGCAATCCCAAAAAAGTACAGGAGGCCATCAAGCGGTTCAAAAACGAAAAATATCCCAGCGTCGTTGTTACAGTGGATCTGCTGACCACTGGTATTGATGTCCCTGAAATCACCAATCTGGTGTTCCTGCGGCGGGTGAAATCCCGTATCCTGTTCGAGCAGATGCTGGGCCGTGCGACCCGTCTTTGCCCGAAGATTCACAAGACACACTTTGAGATTTACGACCCGGTCGGTGTCTATGAGTCTTTGGACCCGGTCAATACCATGAAACCGGTGGCGGTCAATCCATCCGCTTCTTTTGGTCAGCTGCTGGATGGCCTTGAAGCTCAGAAAGAGGAAACGCAGATCGCCTTTCAAATTGACCAGATCATCGCCAAGCTCCAGCGCAGAAAACGAAATCTGGACAGCAATACCATGGAGCACTTCGTCAGTATGTCGGGCGGAATGGACCCCACGCAGCTGATCCGGCAGCTTAGGCAGGAGACCCCTGAACAGGCCCGAAACCATATACTGGCCCATCGGGATTTGTTTGAGCTTTTGAATGGGACCCACGCCAATGGCGGCCGCCCGGTGGTCATCTCGGATGCACCGGACGAACTGGTCAGCCATACCCGAGGCTACGGAACCGGCAGTCGCCCAGAGGACTATCTGGATGCCTTTGCCGACTATGTGAAAACCCATCTCAATGAGGTTGCAGCCCTCAACATTGTCTGTACCCGTCCAAAGGAACTGACCAGAGCCAGCCTGAAGGATCTGCGCCTGACGCTGGACCGGGAGGGCTTTACCACGCAGCAGCTGAACACCGCTGTATCGGAGCTGACCAATGAGGAAATGACCGCGGACATCATCAGCCTGATCCGCCGGTACGCCATCGGTTCAACCCTCATCAGCCATGAAGCCCGCATTCGGCGAGCGGTGGACAAGCTGAAAAAGGCCCACAAGTTCACCGCCATCGAGCTGAAATGGATTGCCCGGATCGAAAAATACCTCATGGAAGAGTCTGTGCTCAATGTAGGGGTGTTTGACGAGGATGTCCGCTTCAAAAATGAGGGCGGCTTCAAACGGATTGACCATATCTTCAAGAATCAATTGGAAAAGATCGTGCTGGAACTCAACGAGTACCTGTACGATGACGGAGGGAGAAGTGCGTAATGGAAAACTGTGAATCTCAAGATAAGAGTCTGAAAAAGCAGGCATTTGAGGCATTGAAGGAATCCAGTGACTTCATTTTTGCGCCTTGTGAAAAGCAGATGGATTTCTCTGATAAAACGCGGTTTGCTAAGCTGGAGTGCGGCCCGGAACAAAAAATGTATCTCAGCGGGCTGGTTCAGCAGATGCCCACTCTGGTGGCATCAGGGTCGCTGGCTCAGGCTTATACAGTAAAGTTCCCGCAGGGATTGCCGCATACCCTGTCCACGCTTCGTCAGGGCGGGTTTGGCAGCATGATCCATGGAGCGGACGGAAAGTTTGTTGGCACTGCATCGTTCTACCCCATGCAGGCGCAAGCCGTTTTACTGGGGGCATTCAGCGCTATGGCTATCGCATCCGGCCAATACTTTTTGACCGAAATCCGCAGTGAACTGAATATGATGAATCTGAAGCTGGACAAGATTCTGGAATTCCTGTATGGTGACAAAAAGGCAGAGCTGATGGCCGAGATCAGCTTTGCAAGATACGCTTATCAGAATTACAGTGCTATCATGGCCTGTGAAGCCCAGCGCAATGCCACCATTACCAGCCTGCAGCAGTCCAAAAAGGTAGCCATGAAGGATATCGAGTTCTACATGAATGATCTGCACTCTGCGGTCAATGCGGAAGGGAAAAACTACGAAAATCTTGAAGCTTTAAGTGAAAATGCTCTGCAAATCAAGGAAAGCCTGGATCTTTCCATTCAGCTGTATGTGATGAGCAGCTTGCTGGAGGTGTACTATGCGCAAAATTATGCGGAGGAGTACATCAACTATCTGGAAAGTGAAATGCTGATTTACATGGACAAATGCGAGAAACGCATCCTCAGCAGTTTTAGTGTACTTAAACGCAGGCTCGATGAATATAAATCGAAACCCCTGGAGAAAGTTGACAAATCCATTTATACGGCTAAAATTGCAGAGTTGATTGCGCCGCTGAACAGCGGGGAAGAGTCCACGCTGCGCAAGTCTGTTCGGAGCGCGCTTCATGCTTCTTCCAGGAATCTGGAATATTATCTCAGCGAAGATGGAAGCCTGTATTGTCAGGCAGTCTAAACATTGGAGGAAAACCTTACATGACCACCCAGGAAATCGTATCCAAGCT
>ERZ1090878.1337-NODE-1342-length-11806-cov-11.206451_pt1 | contig 11806 bp, 22 predicted proteins | sample MGYA00478473_ERZ1090878 | MGnify/ENA primary metagenome ERZ1090878 (study PRJEB33644, sample SAMEA5815720) | chicken gut metagenome | biome: Chicken; feature: Gastrointestinal Tract; material: Caecum | place: Ireland | collected 2019-01-01 | study: A study of... | reverse complement strand
CTATCAAGCACCACTTGCGCCGCTGTGAGCTGCTTTTCAAACAATACAATCGCTTTTTCCCGCGTCATTACGATTCCTCCTTTTCCACGCTTTCCCAATCAATCATCTGGCCGCACCGGTCACAAAAATTCTTCTTCTGCTGGTTGCGCTTGTGTCCAAATACTTCTACCTGTTCTCCAACAAACCAATCACAGACAGGGCACCACCATGCCGCTCTTTTGATAACATCTGTATCCGCCGTTCCGTCCACATAGTCTGTATGCACCACGCTTTGCTTGACCCTCCAGACCGGTTTTTTCGCTTTCTCTCCGTCAGCACGTGAACAGGTGTTCATTCCATGCACAGCTTCACAAATATTGTTGATGGTGTCGATCTTCCCGGCTGCGGCTTCCCATTCCTGTGAACCAATAGGCGCGTCCACACCCTCCCACGCCTTTTCCCGTTCCAGGTCAAAAATATCCCACAGCTTGTCAACGCTGATTACATCGCCACGATTAGCCATGATATTCCCAATCCTCCATTTCGTTGCTGAACTTGAAGGGACGGGTTTTCGGGTCTGATACCTTCCATCCCCCTGTGCATTCATACTGTTCTTCCAACGGTTGGTTGTAATGCTCATCCTGCACGCGAACCAGCAACGCCTTATCTTTTGTAACGGTGATGCTATCTACATTGCACATCAGGTAATCAAAGAGTTCGTCGTTTATTTCTTCGTCAAGAAGTTCTTTTCGCGTTCCAAATCCTATCGGCCTGTTTTGGTCGTATGCGTTCGTGACGTAGCAGCAGAACTTCTGCCAGTATCTTGTAGCACGCAAAATGTCGTATAAGGTCATTTCATCACCTCCAGCATCTCCATCTCCTCCGCGCTCAGAATCGGTGCGCGGGTGTTCCAGGCGAGGCGGGCTTCTTCTTCGGTCTTGTATGGGCCTGTATGCCCACCGCACCCACCATTCGTTGCATCACACACAGCGTCATAGTGGGTGGCGCACCAATCATAGCCAGGGGCATCTTCATCCATGTACTCATGCTCCGCTATCGTCCCAGCGTGAACTACCATCTTCCCGCACCACGGACACGGCAGCAGCACCCCCGCATCCGTCAGCCGCCTCGCCGCCGCTTTATCGCCCAACAGCGCGCGTTCAATCTCATTCATCAGTCCCATCTCCTCCCAATATCGTCCTCCACAGCCTCCGTGCCGCCCGCCAGTGCATGCGGAACCATCCGCGCCACCGCTCGCACTCCCGCCAGCGGTATCCGCCTTTCTCGCACGTCCCGCGCTCGGCGCAGGTCTCACAAGGGGATCTAGTCATCCTGTTCCACTCCTCTCTGTGCTCTCCGGCGCTGCACCTCTGCCAGCCAATCCTGTTCCCACTGTTCGAGCGGGCGGTCAGAGTCGTCCGGGCTGGGCTCCGGTTTCTGCGGCTTGGCCCTCTGGCCTCTGTCGCTCAGCGCGGCCATGATGTATGCCTCCGGGTTTCCGGGATGTTTGCCTCTCGCGATCTCGATGACGTCCAGTACGTCCCGCTTACTGACCTGAGTGAGCTTTTTCTTTATGCCAGCTGTAAAGGGCTTGTCCGGGTCTCTCCCGAAGGCCTTTTTGAATTCTTCTCTGATCGAATCTGTCGAATCGTCTCGACCTGTCGATTCAGATTCAGATTCATAGACATAATCATCTTCATATTCAGACTCATATTCATATTCAGATTCATATTCAGCTTCGTTTGCTTGACTTTGCTTCGTTTTGCTTCCTTTTGCTTCGTTTGCTTGACTTTGCTTCGTTTTGCTTCGAGCCTGACCGCTGGCAATTCCACCCTTGCGCCCTGCTTCTGCGCGTTTTTTACAGGTGCGCTCCCATTTTTTTCGATCGCGGTCTAGTTGGGACGCAATCACGCGGTATGCTAATTTGGTAATGGGGTCGAGTTCCGTTTGATCCATGCCCCGCGAATGTTCCAGGATTGCCGTTAAGAGCGTCCCGCGCTGCTCCATGTCCAAATCCTCGAGCAAATCATAATAGCTGTTGTACAGCACAAAACTGTCTTTCTCGGCCAAATTCTCACCTCCTAAAAGGCCGGGGCGACCGTAGCCGCCCCATGGTGCCGGGTATTACGCTAAAACGATCACGTCCTCGGCCAGATCGACCGGGATATGATTTTTGAAATACAGACCGATGGAATCGATTGCCTGGTGCTTCCACGCATTGCCATCAGCTGCGTACAGCGCTGCACAGACGCCGCTTTCACCGCCGCGCAGGCGGAAGATAAAGGAGCGCTGGGGCTGCTCGATCTCAGAGAATGTGCTCAGCGGACGTAGCACAACCGGATTGGGCACGGTCACCTTGCCGCTGGTCACGATGCCGGTCTTAGCGGTTACCGACTGGCTCATGCCGTCATCCGACTGCTGCACAGACTTGCTATCAGTCACGCTCGAAACCAACTTGACCAGATCGCGCACCGTATCATCCTGCACAAAAAACGCCTGCATGCCAATAATGAATTCCTCGACCGACAGCCAACGGCCAAACGGGAAGACCTCGGTCTTGTCCATGGCCTCGAGCACGGTCTCGCGACGGCGGTCTCCGTCCAGTTCGCGGGTCAGGGAAACCCGGTTATAGTCCGCAATATAGACGACGAATCGCCGGTTAATGTCAGTCTGGTCGCTGTTGTCGTCGCATCCGCCCGTGATGTAGTCCACCAGCGCGGACAGGGTGTGTACCTCCAGCGGTTCCGCCCGCAGCTCACGCGAGACACGGGTCATTTGACGGTCTGCGTACTGTTCGCCGTTGATCTCTACAATATGCGGCTCAGACAGGGACAAAATGCGGTCAATTGCCTCTTTTAACATGGTCTATTCCTCCTAATTAGCCTTGTGCGGTCTTGATGTCCTGGATGTTAGTCACGGACGCGGACTCGTTTAAGAACAACTGCCCCGGCGTGTATTTGGGCCGTTCGACAGCAACCGTCTGCCCGTTCTCCTCCCCGATGTCCAGCGTGGTCGCCACCGCGCGCACCGGTACGGTTTTACAGTCTACGGCGATATCCACATTGACCGTGTCCCGATCTTCGTTCGGCAGAAATGTGAATTTTACGGTCAGTGAGCGTGTTTTCTTTGCGTCGGTATTCACATCCCGAATGTTATCCAGTACACGGCGCAGGTTGAGCGCAGCCAGCTCTTTGACACCGCCATCGAGTAGATCAAACAGACTGATTTCCTCGGTCTCACCAGTTTGCGGATTGATTTTCAGCATGGTATCCTCTCCTATTCCTCACAAATTTTAATTTCAATGCCCGGAAATTCTCGGGCAAACATTTGCTGCCATTCCGCCGCGCGGCTGTTCCCAGCCGACAAGTGCAGCAGATAAATGGTCATCACATGGGAAAGATCTTGTTTTTTGAGCCAGCGGATCACGTCCCGAACCTCGAAATGGCTGTGCCGGATACGATTCTTCAGGCTCTCAGGAATGCGCTGGGATGCAGCCAGCAGGCTTTCTTCGTAATTGCACTCGACGGCAATGTAGGTCAGGCGTGGGACGATATACGACAGGCTGCGGGTGTCCGCTGCGAACATCAGACGTTCGCCAGTGCGCGTGTCGTCGATCAGATAGCCGACCGGATCGGCTGCATCGTGCGCCACGCGGAAGGCCATCACCCGAAACGCCCCGACCATGATCGGCACATTGGGTTCGATGATCTCAGCATCCCACAGTTCCAGCGTCCGTGCGGTGCCCTCGGACATAAATACTGGAACGCCGTGCCGGATGAGCTGCCCGGCCGCGCTGCTGTGGTCCTTGTGCTCATGTGTCACAAAACAAGCGGTGGTGTCCATGAGGGTAAAACCCGACTTTTCGGCCAGCTTCTTATACGGCAGGCCGCATTCCAAGAGCAGGACAGTTTCGCCGTCGCTCACCATGTACGCGTTGCCCCTGGAGCTACTTGCCAGACTGCGAAAGGTCAAATGGGGCACGCCCCTTCCTGTGCGGTGGATTCAGTGGGCATATCCAACGGCTTGTCCGGCGGGTCCTGCTGGTACTGGTCGCTCTTTTCAATGGCCTCACGCATCCATGCCGGCAGCGCGTCCCATTTCTCACCGGTAAATCCATCTTCGTCAATGTCATAAGTAATGGGCGCGGTATCGGACTGCGGCGCAGGCATCCCCTTGGGCAACGCCATCACATCCTCAATGTTGTTGTGTGCTCCATCCTCGGAAACAGTCACGCGAATCTGGCAACCGCGCCCAATAAGGGAAAACAGGTCAAGTTCCCCAAGTTCCTGTTCGCTCATGTTTGTGTTCAGCCAAGCGTTCAGCATTTTGTTCAGAATGCCTTTTTTGCTCGTGGAGAATGTGCACCGCTTGGACAACTGCCGCGGCTTGTGCTCGCCGTCAATTACGACGGTTTCCGAGGGGATGTCAAAGGCGAACGCGACCTTGCGTGAGGTGTTCTTAAACTTTTCGCTGTACTGGTCTCCCAGGTCCACAACCGCCACACACACAGCCATGTACACGCCTGCTTCCATCGGCGGGACGGCAGGCTTCACCTTATCTTTCAACTTCATACAATTCTCAGCTCCTTATCATTTTCCGACACCACAAGCCGGATGACCTGCGTGTCAATTTCCTGTAATTTTGTAACCGATTCAGCATTGTCAACGACCAGCGGCACGCGCAGGCCGTAGTGTTCCGACAGTGTCTGGATGATGTCCAGACCGACATTGATCTGCATGGCGTTATTGAGATCGGCATAGGGTACGCCATTCACCATCACGTCGCAGCAGTCCGCCACACCGCCGTTGACCTGCTGGGTAAACAGGCGGAACCGGGCGAGCTTAAACCGGCTATTCACGGAATCTGTGATAAATTGACAACGGTAGCGGGAAAATTCCTCACACATTGCAAGTTTTCGGTCGATTTCTCCAAGAGCCGTCGCCTGTGCGCGCTGCTCGGCCTTGAGCTCGTCCACGCGGGCGCGGGTCTCGTCCAGCTGGGTCTTTGCCGCAAGAACCTGAGAAACCTGCGTGAGTTCCCGGTCTGTCTCGGCGATCTGGCCCCGAATCCGGTCGCGCTCGGCCTGTTGATCATGCTGAATTCTGGACACATTTTTCCTGGCTTCTTCCAGAAGTTTCACGGTCTCTTCCCGGCGTTCCTTGTAACCTGGCAAATCCTCAATGACCGGTGCTTCCGGCAGGATGTAAGCGTCAAGCTGTGCTTTGACCTGTTCGTATTCCTCACGCACCCGCGCGGCTTTTTCTTTCAGTTCCGCGTGCCGTACCTTCTGCGAGGCCTGATTCTGCTTAATCAAATCGCTGTCCTTTACCAGTCGCGCTTCCCGGTCTGCCTTGCCCTGTTCGAACTTGGCCTTGGCCTGTGCGGCCTCGATTGCCGGGAGTTTCTGCCCGCAGGTCGGGCAAATATCGCCGGTAAAGGTCTCTGCCTGAATGCTGCGCCATACTGCCCGATATTTCTCCAGTTGTTCTTCGGCCTTGAGGACGTTCTCCTCGCAGTCATCCATCATCTTGTTCAGGTTGTTAAACGTCCAAGAGAGTTCTCCCAGCTTACGTTGAATAGCCGGCCGGTCATCCTGTACAGGAACATTCTGGCTCGCCCGGTGCGCATCGTTCTCAGCGTCCAGCGCTCTCAGCTCCGATTCATAACGCTTAACATCGGCCTCAGCAGCCGTCAGCAGCGATCCGCCGTCCAGCCTGGACAGGTCTGCCAGCAGCGCGCCCTTTTGCGCGTCCAGCGCGTTCCTGTCCGCCTGTGCCTTGTCATAGTCCAGAACATCCAACTCGGATACCCGGCGCTCGCACTCGTCAATACGGATGGGCAGGCTGTCCAGCGTCCCGTTTACGCCCTTGCGCTCGGCCGTCAGCGCGGCCTTGTACTCGTCTACTGTCCGGCGGCCCAACAAACCGGCCAGCTCGTCAAACTGTCCCGCCATGATTTCCCGATCATCCGGCAGGCCGCACACCTCGGCCAGTTGCTTCCGGCGCTCCTTCCAGGGAAGGTCACGCGCAAATGCGTGTACGTTGGTCAGCAACTTGAAAACGCCTTCGTCAATGATGGCGGCGATCATGCGCTTATATTCGCCCTCCTTGCGCGGCACATCGTCGATGGTATACTCGGTCGTGTCGCCGTCGTACTGAGCGACCGAGCAGCCGCGAGGCTTACTCCACTTCTCGCGCAGCGTCTTGCATAGTTTCATGGGTTCGCCGTTGATTTCAAGGATGGCCGTGACCGTCGGCGTGACGCCGGGAATGCCGGTTGGCTTAATGGAAAACTTGGCGCTCCCGCTCGAATCTTTGCCGAACAGCAACCAGGTCAGCGCGTCATAGACGGTCGTTTTCCCTGTCGCGTTGTCGCCGTAGATTGATGTTAAATCGCCGTCAAATTCGATATGTAATGCGCGGATGCCCTTGAAATAGCTGATATTGAGGCTTTTTAGATGGATTTTGTTCATTTCATTATATTCCTCCTGCTCTCTTAGACAGTGCGTGGAACCGGTAGGCATTCCCGGATGGTTCCGCCCCGGTTCCATACGGTTGGCGGACATTCATGCTCAACCACCATAAACCGTTCCTGTGGGTGCACCCACACCACAACGCCGGTGCACATAACGTGCTTTTCTGCCCTGCCGGTATCCACATATGACGGCGTAAACCGGACGTGTTTGCCAATCATGGGGTGGCGCTTTCTATTCCGTGCCATCATTTCCCCCTCTTAATCAACAGATATCCAGAGTATGCAGCACTCAGCGCCGCTAAAATCATGGTGCGGGTCTCAAACGAGAGAGACCAAAATACCACATACGCCGTAGCCAGCACCGCACAGCACAATACAATTGCAGTACCTCGATAAATCGCACGGTCTTTTTGTGTCATACATTTACCGCCTTTCTAACCGCGTCCACGAATCTCACGAACTCGTCCAGTTCCTCTATAGTCAGCGTGATCCCCTCGCTACATGAGACGAGCGCAATCCGAACCTCCTCTGCCCGGTAGTCCGCCAACGCGACGTAATCCTCCTCTAGAAATTCTCTGGTGACGATCTTATCAACCATTGCAAAATCCTCCCATAAATTGTGCCTTGATCGCTGGGATTAGCAGTAGATACGCCTGTGCGATTTGGCTATCCCTGTGCGTTCGCTTGACTTGAGCCGCCCACTCGTCGAGCGTACCCGCAAAACACCCGCATCTGACGCAAATGCACCCATCCGACAGCAGGAAAAAATACGTTGTGCGACCGCAAGAACCGAATCCACCAACAGATAGCATACTCACAAATTGGCCAAATTCGCAAATACAACGCGCGCCAAAGCTGCAATGCGCGTCAAAGCTGCACTGCGCGCCAAAGCTGCACTGCGCGCCAAAGCTGCAAACCTCGTCAAAGCTGCAATGCGCGCCAAAGCTGCAACCTGCGCCAAATCGGCAGACCGCGCCAAAGCTGCAATGCGCGCCAAAGCTGCAATGCGCGCCAAAGCTGCAATGCGCGCCAAATCGGCAAACCTCGCCAAAGCTGCAATGCGCGCCAAATCGGCAGACCGCGCCAAAGCTGCAATGCGCGCCAAAGCTGCAATGCGCGCCAAAGCTGCAATGCGCGTCAAAGCGGCAACCCTCGCCAAAGCTGCAACCTGCGCCAAAGCAGTTGATTGCTGTGTAATCGCCGGTTGGGCAACGCTTGATTCCGAATCCATCTACCGGAATCGCGTCAAATTCTTCCTGTGTGTATTTTTTTAATTCCATCTTGACATCCTCCTAACATATCTTTAAACTGTAAGTAGTGTATTTTTCTGTGCCGCCCATCCTCGTGCCAACGGGGAGGGCGGTTTTTTATTGCCCGCTGCGCATGACATCCCGGATGATTGCGGCCAGGTCGCCCCGTGGGACTGTGACCAATGTGCCCCGTTTGTATGCAACCAGCAGGCCGGGGCTGATGTTGTATGTCCAGCTCGCGCCGCAGGCCCGCGCGGTGCTCTCCCGCTCGGCCACGAATCCAAACGGCACCTGGCGGTCTTGCAGGGCATAATACAATTTGTTCGCGTTCCATCCGATGTACTGCGCCGCGATTGGAACCGGCACATTGTCATAGGCCAGGATGTCCGCGTCTGTGATCGGGGCGCGCTCTCGATTTTTTTGATTTGCCATGTGGTTCACCTCCTTTCATGCGTTCAGGTTCCTCGTCAAGCCCGCCTTGATCTGCTGATAACTCATGCCAATGCCGATCAACACGCCGATCTTGTTCTCAACCTCAGCAACCAGCGAGATTTCCTCGGCGGTCATGTAGTCGCTCGCCGTGGCCCGCTTGTCCGCGCCGCGATCCTTGCGCAGCTGTCTTGCCGTCCGACCGAGTGCCAGCTTGTACGCGAGGTCTGTGTACTGCCCGTACTTCAGGGCCTTATGCGGGCTGTCCGGCAGCGCTTTGATCGCATCGGTCATGCTGACCCGCACCGGCCGGCGCTCCATCTTGGCCGCCTGTACCTTATACAGCTCAAAGCGCATAGCGTAGAACTGGCGGACCAGCTCCTTCTTAAACGCTCTGACCTGTGCTGTGTTTTTGAGATAGGTCATCAGCAGGGTTGCCTGCTCTTCGTTTAAGTAATAAATCTTCGCTTTTTGCTTCGTCCGGCTTTCTGGCAAAGGTCTCATTTCAAATGCGAGCTTTCCGAACTCCTTAAAATCTGATTCGTGCTTCTGAATCATTTGTTGAATAGCATGATGTTTCACTTCGGCAAACTCCGCAATCACATCTGATGTGGTAAACGGTTCCCGTGTGTTCGGCGTGAGGAATACGAGATCCTGCATAGAGCCTCCTTTCGTTTGTGCCCTTCCTGCCCTCGTGCTATACTGAGGTGGGAAGGAGGTGTAGTTATGGAAACGAATTGTTAAGCGCAATGCAACGAGATTTGCTGACATTACAGCACCCCAGCAACCTTGCACAGCATGTAAAGCATCGTGCCGAGAAGCATCCCGCTGAATCCTCCCATCAGTGCGATACGCAACAAAAAGAATCTGTCTGGGCAGAAATACCATTCCTGGAAATCATTCCACAGGCCCTTCATTTGGCCACCTCCTTTCGCGACTAAGCGTCGCCTTTTCGACGTTGCCCTGGCCGTCCGTACCTCTCCTATTGATTTGAGCTTTGAGCAATGTCCGAATTTGCTCTGCTAGATTCTCCCGATCGAGCGGTGACGCATTGTTTTTCCCGGTCACATGAACCATCTTTTGTTGATTCTCGGAACCAAGGAATGCCCCTTCTCCGGCCCACTGCCCTACAGCAAAAAAACCCGATTTAAGAAGCAGAAAAAGCAGGTCTTGTGTTTTCCGAAGTTCTGCCACTTCCGCTTCTTTTTGTTTAAGAAGATCACAGTTCTCGCAATTCATGTTAATTCGCCTTCTTTCTCAATTTCGCGCGAGCTCTTGTCCCCGATATCTCCTCATGCTACAATGAAGAAAAGGAGTGGTTTTATGACATCAATGGAGCGAAAAATTCTAATCGCATTAAAGCGATACCCCTATGCAAACATTGGGTTCCAGGAATTAAACGGCTATTTGCATTTTCCTCCTGCCGAGAAAATAGCAATGTCCATCCAGTCATTACAAGAAGCCCACTATATTGAAGATCAGGAATTCCCAAACGACAGCTATTCCATTACTGCATCCGGAATAGAACAATTGAAAAAAACGGCATTTAGGAACCGTTATGTTTTTCCTGCCTTACATTCTGTATGGGGATATATCCTGTGCGCCGTAATTACCGCATTTGTTACAAACGCCCTCACTTGAGAATCTGTAAGATAATGAAGTTGGACGCACTCAGCACTACAGACAGAGCAATGAGCCATTTAGTGAGGTGTGACAGTTCCCGCACTTCTTCGCTCATCCGCAACAGCATCCCTAGAATCTCACGATCTTTTTCCATTCTCTTGCCTCCTTTCACGGTTCCAATTGGTTGATGCCTGCGCCTGTTACGATGCCGGGTTTTTCTGGTCTTTCTCCGGCGGCTTTGCCTCGCTCATTGCGGCAACACCCTCGGCGTACCCAATCAGGTATTCGCGTTTTTCCGGCGGCAGATCCTTAAACGCCTGCGTGATTTTCCGCAGGGTCTCTTTGTCGCGGTTGCTCATTTAATCACCTCCTTATTGATTACATGATTATATTACATCATTTAATCAACTATGTCAACAGTTTTTTATTGATTAAATCAATATTTTTTTCTTGACATATACACCTTGTCCTTATATAATTAAGTCATAGGGGAGGTGAGATATTGAGCCTAGAACAACGATTAAAAGAGATTAGAAAGGCCTGCGGATTGACGCAACAGGCCCTAGCAGGCAGGATAGGGCTAAAACAAAACACAATCGCTACTTATGAGATCGGAAGACTACAGCCAAGCGACCGTACAATCTCAGATATTTGCCACGAATTAAACGTCAATGAGACATGGCTCCGTACCGGTGAGGGCGAAATGTTTGTCAAGCTCAGCCGCAGCGAAGAAATTTCAGCGTTCATGGGCGACATTCTTTCCGGTGAAGAAGATTTTCGAGCGCGATTGATTGCAGCTCTGGCACGGTTAACGCCCGAACAGTGGCAGCAGCTAGAGGGAATTGCAGAAACCCTAGTCCAGGAAATGCAAAAAAAAGAGGCCGGTCAATAACCGACCGGCCAAAATTATTTTGTGAGATGTACGACAAACTGCAAAACGCAATGCAGTTTCCTGCTGTCCATCTCGCGCAGTTTGCGGACAATAAATTGGATTGTTTTCTCTGCCTCCGTCTGCATATCGTTTCCTCACTTTCCGATTTCCGAACTGTTGTTCGATTTTTGATGTCACCATTATAACGCGCACTTGTTCTAGTTTCAACCTTAACAGTGGTTTTTTGTGTATTATTGCTAAAATAGTATGCAAAAAACTGTCGTTAATGACAATGGAAATTGAAGGAGGTCGTAAGAATGAAGAAAAGATTGCTTGCGCTGGCAATGGCGTCTCTATTGGCGGTTGGTTCTGCGGGGGCTACCAGTCTGATCGTAGACGGCAAAACGGTGCAGTCTGATGTGCCGCCAGTCATTACGGATGGGCGTACATTGGTTCCCGTCCGGGCACTGTTCGAATCCCTGGGGGCAACGGTTGGATGGGACGACGCAACACAGACCGCAACCGCGACTAAGGGAGGCACAGTCATCTCTATGCAGATCGGCAGCCAGACCGCGTACGTAAATGGTGCTGTGGCCTCGCTGGACGTTCCCGCCCAAACGATTGACGGGCGCACGATGGTCCCGGCCCGATTTGTGGCGGAATCCCTGGGCGCACAAGTGACATGGGAGGCAGATACCGACACTGTATATATCGCTACTACAGATAATTACGACGGCTATCGGTTAGCCCCGCAAATCATTTATACAACGTCTGCGAACGAAAATGGCTACGGCGATACCTATATGTATGCCGATGGCGTATTATCAGGCATCAGGACATTGGACGCTTATGATTATCGTGTCCTTTCTACAGCGAACGGAAATATCGCAATTTTGAATCCTTTTTATCTCTCGTCGTTTTATGATGCTACCTCCGGACGGACATCCCGTGTCTGCTTTATGTATCTGGGATTCTCCGAGGTGCTGAATATGGCATCCGGTGCCTACATGGAGCTTGGCGAATTGCCACAGGATGTCTCATCGCAGCAGCCTGTCGAAACTCCTGCGCAAGATGCGCCTGTGCAGGACACACCGGCTAGCACCCCTTCTAATAATGAATCTCGCACAGTATACATCACCAAGACCGGAAAGCGCTATCATTATGACAGCAACTGCAACGG
>ERZ1090878.1332-NODE-1337-length-11820-cov-22.356226_pt1 | contig 11820 bp, 6 predicted proteins | sample MGYA00478473_ERZ1090878 | MGnify/ENA primary metagenome ERZ1090878 (study PRJEB33644, sample SAMEA5815720) | chicken gut metagenome | biome: Chicken; feature: Gastrointestinal Tract; material: Caecum | place: Ireland | collected 2019-01-01 | study: A study of... | reverse complement strand
TCGCCACCCTGTCGGCGTCGGAGTTCCGGGCGCTGCACACCCTCACCGCTCCGCTGCCGGGGGCGGCCAGGGCGGCGCGCACCGCCCGGTAGACCGCGTCGAAGACATCGCTTTCCCGGGCGAAGCGGATCTCGGTCTTGGCCGGGTGGACGTTCACATCCACCAGATCGGCGGGCAGTTCCAGCATCAGCACCGCGCCGGGGAACCGCCCCTGCATGACGGTGCCCTTGTAGGCGTTTTCCAGCCCGGCCATCATCGTGCGGTTTTTCACATACCGGCCGTTGACGTAGAAATGCTGGGCGCTGCGGGACCCGCGGCAGGCCCGGGGCGGGGTGATGAGGCCGGTGACCTTGTACACGCCGCTCTCCCCCGCCACCTCCAGCAGATCCCGGGCGAACTCCCGCCCGAGCACCGCGTAGGCGGCGCTGCGCAGGCTGCCGTCGCCGGGGGTGACGAACTGCTGCTTGCCGTCCCGCAGAAAGCGGAAGGAGATCTCGGGGTGGGACAGCGCCGCGTGGAGCACCGCCTCCGAGACAAAGGTGCCCTCGCTCACATCTTTTTTCAAAAACTTCATGCGGGCGGGGGTGTTGTAGAACAGGTCGTTCACCGTGATGGTGGTGCCGCGGGGGCGGGCGGCGGGTTCGAAGCCCCGGGGCTCGCCCCCCTCGATGCGGTAGAGGCAGGCGAATTCGTCCACATCGCTTTTGGTGAGCAGCTCCACCCGGGCCACGCTGGCGATGGAGGCCAGCGCCTCGCCCCGGAAGCCCAGGGTGTGGATGTGGGCCAGGTCGGCGGCGGTGGCGATCTTGCTGGTGGCGTGGCGGACGAAGGCGTTCTCGATGGAATCGGATTCGATGCCCGAGCCGTTGTCGATGATCTGCAGCTGCTCAATGCCGCCGCGCCGGATGGACAGGGTGATCTGGGTGGCGCCGGCGTCGATGGCGTTTTCCAGCAATTCCTTGGCCACCGAGGCGGGGCGCTCCACCACCTCGCCGGCGGCGATGAGTTCTGCGGTATGTTTGTCCAGCACATGGATCTGTGCCATGGGGTTCACCTGCCTTGATAGAATCGGGAGCCGGGGAAGCGCCCCCGGCCGGGGGCCGCCCCGCCGGGTGCTTCCGGCCCCCGCCGTTTATTGCAACGCTTGCTTGAGTTCGTAGAGGAAGTTGAGGGCTTCCAGCGGGGTGAGGGTCTCCACGTCGATGTTGTGGAGCTTTTCCACCACCTCGCTGGGCACCGCCGGGTTCTGGTAGGCATCCACCGTGTCGAAGTCCAGCTGGATGGTGTTCTGCCGGCCGGGGGCCTGGGCTTCCAGCTGGCGCAGCACCGTGTGGGCCCGCCGGATGACCTTGTCGGGCAGGCCGGCCAGCTTGGCCACCTCGATGCCGTAGCTGTCGTCGGCCGGGCCGGCGACGATCCGGCGCAGGAAGGTGATGTCGTCCCCCCGCTTTTTCACCGCGATGTTGTAGTTCTTGACGCCGTAGACGTCCTTGTCCATGCCGGTGAGTTCGTGGTAGTGGGTGGCGAAGAGGGTCTTGCAGCCGATGTTGTCGCAGATGTACTCGACAACGGCGCGGGCGATGCTCATGCCGTCAAAGGTGGAGGTGCCGCGGCCGATCTCGTCCAGGATGACCAGGCTGGAACGGCTGGCGTGCTGCAGGATCTCGGCCACCTCGGTCATCTCCACCATGAAGGTGGACTGGCCGGCGGCCAGGTCGTCCGAGGCGCCCACCCGGGTGAAGATGGCGTCCACCACCCCCACCCGGCACTTGGCCGCCGGCACGAAGCTGCCGATCTGGGCCATCAGCGCGATGAGGGCGTTCTGGCGCATGTAGGTGGATTTGCCGGCCATGTTGGGGCCGGTGATGATGAGCATCCGGTTGTCCCCTTCGTCCAGGGTGGTATCGTTGGGGACAAAGAGGCTGCCCTTGAGCATCTGCTCGATGACCGGGTGGCGGCCTTCGGCAATGTCCAGCACGTCGCTGGAATCCACCGTGGGCTTGACATAGTTGTTCTGCACGGCGGCCTCGGCAAAGGAGGCCAGCACGTCCAGCTGGGCCACCGCCGAGGCGGTGCGCTGCAGCCGCAGGATCTGGCCGGCAATGTCGCTGAGCAGGTCGGCAAAGAGCTGGTGTTCCAGCACCAGCAGCCGCTCGTTGGCGCCGAGGATCTTGTTTTCCAGCTCCTTGAGTTCGGGGGTGATGTACCGTTCGCCGGTGGTCAGGGTCTGTTTGCGGGTGAAGCTGTCCGGCACGCTGCCCACATAGCTGCGGCTGACCTCGATGTAATAGCCGAACACCTTGTTGAAGCCGATCTTCAACTTGGGGATGCCGGTCTCCTCCCGCAGTTTGGCTTCCAGCTGGGAGAGCACCCCCTTGCCCCCGTGCATGATGTCCCGCAGCTCGTCCACCTCGGCGTTGTAGCCGGCGCGGATGGCGCCGCCGTCCTTGAGGTTGGCCGGCGGGTCGTCCACCAGGGCGCGGGTGATCTTGTCCAGGATGTCGGCCAGGGGGTCCACGGCGTCGGCCAGCCGGGTGAGCAGCGCCGCGTCCGCCGCCGCGGCCTGGGCCCTGACGGCGGGCAGCTGGCGGCAGGTATCCCCGAGGGCCTTGACCTCCCGCGGGGTGGCCGAACCGTAGAGGATGCGGGTGGTCAGCCGCTCGATGTCAAAGACATGGGACAGCGCTTCCTTGAGTTCGGCCCGGCCCACATTGGCATTGTACAGCGCGTCCACGGCGTCCAGCCGCTCGTTGATGGCCAGCGGGTCCACCAGGGGCTGCTCGATCCAGGCTCGCAGCATCCGCTTGCCCATCGAGGTCTCGGTCTTGTCCAGCACCCAGAGCAGCGTGCCCCGCTTTTCCCGGCCGCGCATCGTTTCGGTGAGTTCCAGGTTGGCCCGGGTCACCGGGGACAGCCGCATGTACTGGGCGTCGGCATAGTTCTGCACCGCCTTGATCCGGTCGATGCCGTGCTTCTGGGTCTCCTTCAGGTAGCCCAGCAGCGCCCCGAAGGCCGGGGCGGCCAGGCCGTCGGGGGCAAAGCCGGTGGTCGTTTGCCATTCCGGCCCGAACTGCTGGGCCAGGGCCGGCTCCACCGCGGCGGGGCGGTAGCAGGCTTCCTCCCGCAGTTCCACCAGGGCGTTGGTGTGCTGCTTGATGTAGTTGGTCACATCCTTCAGGTCCAGCACCGCCGGGTTGATGAGGATCTCGCTGGGCATGTACCGGCAGAGCTCGGTGATCAGCGCCCCGCCCATCTTTTCGGCGCTCAGCTCGGTGGCGTATGCCTCGCCGGTGGAGATGTCGGCAAAGCAGATGCCGGCCTTCCAGCGGCTGCGGCTGCGCCGGGCGCAGATGGAGCAAAGGTAGTTGTTCTTGTCCTCGGCCAGCATGCTCGACTCGATGACGGTGCCCGGGGTGACCACCCGGATGATGTCCCGGCGGACCAGCCCCTTGGCGGTGGCGGGGTCCTCCATCTGCTCGCAGATGGCCACCTTGTACCCCTTGGCGATGAGCCGGGCCACATAGATCTCGTAAGAGTGGAAGGGCACGCCGCACATGGGGGCGCGCTCGTCGCCGCCGCAGGCCTTGCCGGTCAGGGTCAGTTCCAGTTCGCGGGAGGCCGTGAGGGCATCGTCGTAAAACATCTCGTAGAAATCCCCGACACGGTAGAAGAGGATCTCGTTGGGATGCTGTTTTTTGATCTCAAAATACTGCTGCATCATGGGCGATACAGTTTGTCCGGCCATGCTTCACACTCCTGATTCTTGGATGATTGGGTGCGTAAGGTCCCTTGCCGGCCGCGCTCAGTGGCAGCCCGCGCAGGAGGCGCAGCTGCCGGTGCAGCCGCCGGCCGGCGGGTTGACGGTCATCGGGTCGCCGCCGTTCATGGCGGTGTTGATGATCGCGTCGACGTGGCTGATCAGCGCCTCGCACTCGGCCTTGGCGGTGTTGTAGCGGACCATGCCCTCGCTGGACATGATCTGGCTGTACAGGTCGTTGACCTTCTTGTTCAGCTCGGCGGTGCGGGCGGTGTCGGGTTCCGGCTTGCCCGCCTCGTTGTTCAGGTCCAGCCGGGCCAGGTTGAACTCCCCGATCAGGTTCTGCAGTTCCTGGTCGCTGTCGTTTTCCCGCCGGGCGGCGTCCAGTTCCAGGTAGCGGGGGTCGGTCTGCAGGGCCATGGCGGCCTTTTTGAAGAGATCAATGCAATCCATTTTGTATTCTCCTTCTATTATAGTACAATCTGTATCCGGTATTTGGTCGTTTTCGCCCGGTCAGTCTTCCGCCAGCCGGCCGGTCAGCATCGCGGCGCGGGCGCCGGTCAGTTCCACCCGGGCCCACTGGCCGATCCGGCTTTCGGGGGCCGGGAACTCCACCACCAGGTTGTTGTCCAGCCGGCCGTTGAGGGTGCCCGGCGTGCGGCCGGCCCCTTCCACCAGCACCCGGACGGTGCGGCCCACCAGCGCCGCCACCGCCGCGTGGGAGTGGCGTTCCTGCACCTTGAGCAGCCGTTCCATCCGGGCGGTCTTTTCGGCCCGGGGGGTGGGGTCCTCCATATCGGCGGCGGGGGTGCCCTCCCGCCGGGAATAGATGAAGGTGAACAGCTGCATGTAGCCCACCCCTTCCACCAGGTCCAGCGTACCCAGGAAGTCCTCCTCGGTCTCGCCGGGGAAGCCGACGATGATGTCGCTGGAGAAGGTCACGCCGGGGATCCTGGCCCGGGCATAGTCGATGAGCTGCCGGTACTGGGCGACGGTGTAGTGCCGGTTCATGAGCTTGAGCAGCCGGTCGCTGCCGCACTGCACCGGCAGGTGGATGTGCTTGCAGACCTTCGGCTGGGCGGCGATGGTGTCGATGAGCTTGCGGGAGGCGTCCTTGGGGTGGCTGGTCATGAAGCGGATCTGGTAGTCACCGGGGACCCGGCACAGCAGGTTGAGCAGGTCGGCAAAGTCGATGGGGTTTTCCAGCCCTTTGCCGTAGCTGTTGACGTTCTGCCCCAGCAGGGTGATCTCCTTGTAGCCGGCCTGCACCAGGCTGCGGAACTCGGCCAGGATTGCGTCGGGTTCACGGCTGCGCTCCCGCCCGCGGACGTAGGGCACGATGCAGTAGGTGCAGAAGTTGTCGCAGCCGTACATGATGGGCAGCCAGGCCCGGAAGCCGGAGTCCCGCCGGATGGGCAGGTCCTCCACCACCGCGTTGCGGGTGCGGGGCTCCTCCAGATACCGCCGGCCCTTGCGGAACCGCTCGGCCAGCATGGCGGGCAGGCGGTCGATGCCGTCCACCCCGAACACCAGGTCCACATAGGGGTAGCTGCGGCGCAGCTTGTCCACGATGCGGGGCTGCTGGGCCATGCAGCCGCAGACCCCGATGACCAGCTTCGGGTTGCGGGCCTTGAGCTGCTTGAGGGCGCCCACATTGCCGAAGACCCGCTGCTCGGCATGTTCCCGCACGGCGCAGGTGTTGAAAAGGATCAGGTCGGCCTGTTCCAGGGTGTCGGTCAGGCCGAAGCCCACGTCCTGCAGCACGCCGCAGATCTTTTCGCCGTCGTTGACGTTCTGCTGGCAGCCGAAGCTGTGGACATAGGCCATGGGCGGCGCGTCCGGGTAGGCGGCGGCGATCACCGCCGCGGCGGCCGCGTCATGGGTGTAGGTGAGTTTTTCCAAGGTTGCCCCCTCCGGGTGTTGTGATGCGTGAAGGGACGCCGCCGGCGGCGCCGGCCGGGGATCCCGCCCCGCCGCGCACCGAGGGGCACACGTCCAGATATACTGTATTAGTATACCGCAACGCCGGGAAATACACAAGATGCCCGGGGGGTGAAATTTGCGCCGGCCGGCCCCGGGGGTGTACCCGCCGGGCCGGGTGTGGCATACTGGGCAGAAAAAGGAGGGTGATCCCATGAACCGCATCCTGCTGGTGGAGGATGATGAAGCGCTGTGTACCGGCATCGCGCTGGCGCTGGGCACACCGGAGGTCCGCCTGACCGCCTGCCGTACCCTGGCCGCGGCCCGGGCCGCGCTGGCCGGGCAGAGCTTTGAGCTGCTGATCCTGGATGTGAACCTGCCGGACGGCAGCGCGCTGGACCTGGTGGGGGGGCTGCGCCCCCGGGACCCGGTGCCGGTGCTGCTGCTCACCGCCAACGACCTGGAGGTGGACATCGTCAACGGGCTGGAGGCCGGGGCCGACGACTATGTGACCAAGCCCTTCAGCCTGGCGGTGCTGCGGGCGCGGGTGGCGGCGCTGCTGCGCCAGGCCGAGTAAGCGGCCTGCCCCCCTGCCGCGCCCCCTGCTGGCAGACCGCGGCGGGCGGGAAGGGCCGGGCAGACGGTGCCGACATGACAAACGACCCTCCGGGAAAGCGGGGTTCCGCTTCCCGGAGGGTCGTTTTGCTCGGGTCGTTCTGCCGTGATATTTTTTTCTGCCGGCGCGGCGGGGTCAGCCCCCGGCCCGGCGGCGGGCAGGTTTTGCCTCGGCGGCGGCCTGCAGTTCCCTGGTGCGGGCCAGCACCGGGCCCAGGTACTGCCCGGTGAAGGAAGCCGGGTTTTCGGCCACCTGTTCGGGGGTGCCGGTGGCGACTACCTGGCCGCCGCCACTGCCCCCCTCCGGCCCCAGGTCGATCAGGTAATCGGCCCGCTTGATGACATCCAGATTGTGCTCGATGACGATGACGGTGTTGCCCGCATCCACCAGCTTGTCCAGCACCTTGACCAGCCGGTGGACATCGGCCACATGCAGGCCGGTGGTGGGTTCGTCCAGGATATAGACGGTCTGGCCGGTGTCCCGCCGGGCCAGCTCGTTGGCCAGCTTGACCCGCTGGGCTTCGCCGCCGGACAGGGTCGTGGCCGCCTGGCCCAGCTGGATATACCCGAGCCCCACCTCCTGCAGCGTCTGCAGTTTGCGGGCGATCTTGGGCTGGTTGGCAAAGAAGACGCAGGCTTCCTCCACCGTCATGTTCAGCACGTCGGAGATGTTTTTGTCCCGGTAGTGGACCTCCAGCGTCTCCCGGTTGTACCGTTTGCCCTTGCAGACATCGCAGGGCACAAAGATGTCGGGCAGAAAGTGCATTTCGATCTGCAGGATGCCGCCGCCCTCGCAGGCTTCGCACCGGCCGCCCTTGACGTTGAAGCTGAACCGGCCGGGGCCGTAGCCCCGGGCCTTGGCGTCCTGGGTGTTGGCGAACAGCGTGCGGATGTCGCTGAACACGCCGGTGTAGGTGGCGGGGTTGGAGCGCGGGGTGCGGCCGATGGGGCTCTGGTCGATGCCGATGACCTTGTCCACCCACTCCATGCCCTGGACCTCGTCGCAGCTGCCGGGGCGGCTGCGGGCGCCGTTCATGGCGGCGGCCAGCGTTTTGTAGAGGATCTCGTTGACCAGGGTGGATTTGCCCGACCCGGACACCCCGGTGACGCAGATGAACTTGCCCAGCGGGAAGTCCACCGTCAGGTCCCGGAGGTTGTTTTCCCGCGCACCCACCACCCGCAGGAACTTGCCGTTGCCGGGGCGGCGGGCGGCGGGCACGCCGACGAACTTGCGGCCCGAAAGGTACTGCCCGGTGATGGAGCGCCGGACCTTGCAGATGTCGGCCACGCTGCCGGCGGCCACGATCTCGCCGCCATGGACCCCGGCGCCGGGGCCCACATCCACCAGGTAGTCGGCCTGGCGCATGGTGTCCTCGTCATGTTCCACCACGATCAGGGTGTTGCCCAGGTCCCGCAGCCGCTTCATGGTGGCGATGAGCTTGTCGTTGTCCCGCTGGTGCAGGCCGATGCTGGGTTCGTCCAGCACATAGAGCACCCCGGTCAGCGCGCTGCCGATCTGGGTGGCCAGCCGGATGCGCTGGCTTTCGCCGCCGGACAGCGAGGCCGCCCCGCGGGACAGGGTCAGGTACCCCAGCCCCACGCTGCGCAGAAAGCCCAGCCGTTCCCGGACTTCCTTGAAGATGGGTGCGCCGATCATCCCGTCCCGCTCCGAGACCTTGGCGGTCTCGATGAAATCCAGCTCCTGCTGAATGCTCATCTCGCAGAAATCCGCGATGTTGATGCCGCCCACCGTCACCGCCAGGCTGGCGGGCTTGAGCCGCTTGCCGTGGCAGGCGGGGCATTCCTCGCTGGACATGACCTGGGCGATCTCCTCCTTGACCCACTCGCTGCCGGTCTCCCGGAAGCGGCGTTCCAGGTTGGGGACGATGCCCTCGAACTCGTTTTTGTAGGTGCCGGAGCCGAACATGTTCTCCCGCTGCATCTCGATCTTTTCGCCCTTGGTGCCGTAGAGGATAGCCTCCAGCCCTTCCTTGGGGATGTCCTTGAGCGGCGTGTCCAGCGTAAAGCCGTAGCGCTTGCCAAGGGCCTTGTAGTACATTTCGGAGATGGAGCCCTCGGCATAATACCAGCCGCTGGCCTTGATGCCCCCTTCCCGGATGGACTTGCGCCGGTCGGGCAGGATGCGGGCCGGGTCCACCTTCATGAAGGTGCCCAGGCCGGTGCAGGTCTCGCAGGCGCCGAAGGGGTTGTTGAAGCTGAACATCCGGGGGTTGAGCTCCTCAATGGAGACGCCGTGTTCGGGGCAGGCATAGTTCTGGCTGAAGGTCATCGGCTCGCCGCCGATCACATCCACCGTCACCAGTCCGCCGGTGAGCGAGAGGGCGGTTTCGAGGGAGTCGGCCAGCCGGCTGCGGATGGTGTCCGACATGGAGAGCCGGTCCACCACGATCTCGACGGTGTGCTTGATGTTCTTTTCCAGCCGGATCTCCTCGTCCAGATCATACATGTTGCCGTCGATGCGCACCCGGGCGTAGCCGCCCCGGCGGGCGGCGTCCAGCTCCTTGGCCTGGGTGCCCTTGCGGCCCCGCACCACCGGCGCCAGCACCTGGAAGCGGGTGCGCTCGGGCAGGCGCATGACCTCGTCCACCATCTCGTCCACGCTCTGCTGGCTGATGGGCCGGCCGCAGACCGGGCAGTGGGGGATGCCGATGCGGGCGTACATCAGGCGCAGATAGTCGTAGATCTCGGTGACGGTGCCGACGGTGGACCGGGGGTTGTGGGAGGTGGTCTTCTGGTCGATGGAGATGGCCGGCGACAGGCCGGTGATCTCGTCCACATCCGGCTTTTCCATCTGGCCCAGGAACTGCCGGGCGTAGCTGGAAAGGCTTTCCATATACCGGCGCTGGCCGTCGGCATAGATGGTATCGAAGGCCAGGCTGGATTTGCCCGACCCGGACAGGCCGGTCATGACGATCAGCTTGTTGCGGGGCAGCGTCAGATCGACGTTTTTCAGGTTGTGCTCCCGCGCACCCTTGATGACGATGCGCTGGTTGGCGTCGATGGCGATTTTCTTCTGGGGGCTCACTTTGTCTTCCTCCTGCCTTTTCGCTTCTTGTCCGCGGCCCGGCGCTCGCCGGCGTCGGTGTCCGGGTCTTCGCCCCGCTCCAGCCGGGCGATCTCGTCCCGCAGGAAGGCCGCGTGTTCAAACTGCAGCAGCCTGGCGGCCTCCTTCATCTCGCGGGTCAGGCGGGCGATGGTCTGTTCCCGCTCGGCGCGGCTCATGCGGCGCCGGCGCATCTTTTTGTTCTCCTCCGACATGCTGATCTCCAGCCCGCCGCCGATGGCCTTGACGATGGTCCGGGGCACGATGCCGTGGGCCTGGTTGTAGGCGTCCTGGATGGCGCGGCGGCGCTCGGTCTCCCGGATGGCCCGCTCCATGCTGGGGGTGACCTCGTCGGCATACATGATGACCATGCCGTTGGCGTTGCGGGCGGCGCGGCCGATGGTCTGGATCAGGCTTGTCTCGCTGCGCAGGAACCCTTCCTTGTCGGCGTCGAGAATGGCGATCAGCGAAACTTCGGGCAGGTCGAGACCTTCCCGCAGCAGGTTGATGCCGACGATCACGTCGATGGCGCCGGTGCGCAGGTCCTTGATGATCTCCATCCGCTCGAAGGTGTCCACCTCGTGGTGCATATACTTGGTCTTGACGCCGTGCTCCTCCAGATAGTCGGTAAGGTCCTCGGCCATCTTGACGGTCAGGGTGGTGACCAGGGCCCGCTCGCCCCGGTCGATGCGGGTGCGGATCTCGCCCAGCAGGTCCTCGATCTGGCCTTCCACCGGGCGCACGCTGATCTGCGGGTCCAGCAGGCCGGTGGGGCGGATGACCTGCTCGGCCACTCGGGAGGAGTGGGCTTTCTCATAGTCGCCGGGGGTGGCGCTGACAAAGATGGTCTGGCCGACCTTCGACTCGAACTCCTCAAACCGCAGCGGGCGGTTGTCAAAGGCCGAAGGCAGGCGGAAGCCGTATTCCACCAGCGTCTTTTTGCGGCTGTAGTCGCCGCCGAACATTCCCCGCACCTGGGGCAGCATGACGTGGCTTTCGTCCACCAGCAGCAGGAAATCCTCGGGGAAATAGTCCAGCAGCGTCGTGGGGGTGGACCCGGGCGCCCGGCCGGACAGCACGGCGGAATAGTTTTCGATGCCCTTGCAGGTGCCCACCTCCTGCAGCATCTCCATGTCATATTTGGTGCGCTGGGCGATGCGCTGGGCTTCGATGAGCTTGCCGGCCTCGGTGAAGGCGCGGACCTGCTCCTCCATCTCCTGCTGGATCTTGGCCAGGCCGGCCTGCATCTTCTCCGGCCCGACGATGTAGTGGGAGGCCGGGAAGATCGCCACATGCCGCACCACATTGCGCCGCTCGCCGGTGAGGGGGTCGAACTCGCAGATGCGGTCGATCTCGTCGCCGAAAAATTCCACCCGGATGGCCAGCTCGTCGTTGTAGGCCAGGTGGATGTCCACAATATCCCCCCGGACCCGGAACTTGTTGCGGATGAAGTTCACATCGTTGCGCTCATACTGCAGCTTGACCAGCCGGCGGCAGAGCTCGTCCCGGTCCATCTGCATACCGGGGCGCAGGCTGATGACCATGCTGCGGTAGTCGATGGGGTCGCCCAGGGAGTAGATGCAGGAGACGCTGGCCACGATGATGACGTTGCGCTGCTCGGACAAGGCCGCGGTGGCCGAATGGCGCAGCCGGTCGATCTCGTCGTTGATGGCGCTGTCCTTCTCGATGTAGGTGTCGGTGGAGGGGATGTAGGCTTCGGGCTGGTAATAGTCGTAGTAGGAGACAAAATATTCCACCGCATCGTCGGGGAAAAAGCCCCGCATCTCGGTGCAGATCTGGCTGGCCAGCGTCTTGTTGGGTTCAAGGATCAGGGTGGGGCGGTTGCACCGGGCGATGATGTTGGCCATCGTGAAGGTCTTGCCCGAGCCGGTCACCCCCAGCAGCGTCTGGCCCTTGTCGCCGGCCAGCACGCCGCGGGTCAGCGCCTCGATGGCCTGGGGCTGGTCGCCGGTGGGGGCAAAAGGAGCCTGCAGGTGAAAAATGCTCTCGTTGGTCTCGGTCATGGTGCCCTCCCCTGTTGCGGCGCGCCGGGGCGCGGCCGGTTTTAACAACCTAAAATCGTTTTAACAACTATATGGTGTTACACTCTGTCCTTATTATAGAACAACCGCCCGGGAAAGTAAAGGGTCCGCCCGGGGAAATTTCTGCCCCGGGCCGGCCGGTTCATTCCTCCGGGTGTTCCCGCTGGTACTCGGCGATGACCCGCAGAAATTCCATGCCGTAGCGCCGGGCCCGGGCGTCGCCCACCCCCGATATGCGCAGGAAGTCGCCGGTGGTGCGCGGGCGCTTTTCGGCCATCTCGGTCAGGGAGGCGTTGGTGAAGATCACATAGGCGGGCAGGTGCTGCCGCTGGGCCAGCTCATTGCGCAGCGCCTTGAGCCGGTCCAGCAGGCTGTCGGCGTTGTCGCCGGCAGGCTGCGGCCGGCGGGCGGGGCGGCCGGCC
>ERZ1090878.1320-NODE-1325-length-11869-cov-8.053242_pt1 | contig 11869 bp, 13 predicted proteins | sample MGYA00478473_ERZ1090878 | MGnify/ENA primary metagenome ERZ1090878 (study PRJEB33644, sample SAMEA5815720) | chicken gut metagenome | biome: Chicken; feature: Gastrointestinal Tract; material: Caecum | place: Ireland | collected 2019-01-01 | study: A study of... | reverse complement strand
GGTTTTTATATATTCCATCGTGGCTTTGCCTATGGCCTGCACTGCCTTATGATCCATATTCCCTCCTGCAGACAACTTTCAAAATACTTCTGACCGTTTTTTAATCTTTAGGAAGATAATAGCAAATCTCCCCGGCTTACACAATAAATTTCCGGTTATAACATGAAAAAAACCTGCCTTGTACCGCTTTGCACAAAGCAGGCTTACTTTCTAAAAAGCAATCCTCCGAAAAATGTTACCGTATTTTCGCCGTTGTTGTACTTGATCCCGGCAGCCTTCGCAAGTTCATAGATTTGAAAACCATAACCTTCTATAGAATGATGCAGATGCTCTGGGAAACGGCAGGGCGAATCAGGATAGGTGCATTTCTTACATCTTCCACACCCTTCATTGGAAAGCAGCAGATAATCCGACAAAAACAGTTTAAGTTTTTCATCGAAAATATCTACGCTGTCTTTAAAAGAAAACAGGGCATTTTCCATCCCTTCAAAGTCATAGGAATCTTTCAAGTTATATTTGATAGAGAACAGGAGCATTTTCTCGTATTGCATAACTCTTTTTTTACATTCCTCTATTGTGCCAACTGCAGGAGGACAGGCCCAGGTTGTTCCGTAATTGCGGCAACTATTTTCTTTACAGATTTTCCGTATTTCCGAGTAAAACAGCAAATCCTGTGTATTAATATAACCCGTCTGCCACATACCGCTCTGCATGGCAGTTTCTTTGACCTTTTCGTAAATATCCATTTTTACCTCCTCTAATGAGAACTTTTTCTTTTCCATTTTATCTCCGACAGTCCCAGCCCTGCCAGGGTAAGCAGAACGCCCAGAGCCGACATCAGACCCATCTGCTCATGTAAAATGAGAACAGAGGTGACCACAGTGATCACCGGCACCAGATAGATATAAATGCTGGTCTTTACCGCTCCCAGCTTCTTTACGGAAAAATTCCAGGTCACAAAGCAAAGAGCCGAGGCTCCGGCTCCCAGATAAAGGATATTCAGCAGGTTTACCGGGTTTAAAAGAGGCGCCACATTCAGCTGGAAATCCAGGAGAAAAGATGCCGGGATCATAAACAGGAGCCCGTAGAAAAAAGTCCTCCTGGTAGTCAGCACCACCGGGTACCCCAGGCTGCTGATCTTTCTGGATAAAACAGAATATACCGCCCACACCAGAGCCGCCAGCAGGGCCAGAAGATCTCCTGCGGGATTCAGCTTTAGTTCCGCTCCGTTAAAACTGATCAGGATAATTCCGGCCATTGCCAGGAAGAAACCGATAAAAAACGGGATTCTCAGCTTCTCTTCTTCCCTCATGAACAAATGGGCCAGTATGGCGGTGAAAAAGGGGGCTACGGAGATAATGACTCCCACATTAGAGGCCAGGGTATAAGTCAGGGCAATATTTTCCAGAAGATAATAGAGGCAGATCCCGGATAAACCGGCCCCTACAAACAATAGCTCTTCCCCAGGTCCTTTGGTTTTTAATCTTCTTGGGCTGAGCAGCAGCAGGATCACAAATCCCAGTATAAATCGAAAAACCAGTATTTCCACAGGCTGAAAATCCTCCAGAAGGACCTTGGTAGAAATAAAAGTAGTCCCCCAGATAAGGATGGTCAAAGCTGCTGTGAAATGCCCTATATAGTTTTTATTCTCCATGTTCTCCTGTTCCTATCCTTTCTTTAAGACGGGATTTCTCTTTTTCCCATCCTTCTTTTATCTGATAAATATTTCGATAGCTTCCGGGAGAGATTCCTGTAAAACTGGTAAAATAATTAGTAAAGTGACTCTGGTCCGAAAATCCCGTTTCTAAAGCCGCCTCTGTGAGAGTCCTGCCCTCTTCCAGAAGTTTTCTGGCTTTGTTGATGCGGAGTGTCTCCAGATAACGGTATGGGGTGATCCCTTTTTCTCTGGTAAAGGCTCTGAGTAGGGTAGATTTTCCCAGACCGGTATGCCTGCAGATCTGCTCCAGAGAAAGGGGTTTATCCAGATTTTCTTCCATGAATCTGCAGGCCTTCTGGATCTCTTCTTGGCACAATGGGATTTCTCCCGAAAAAATCTGTCTGTATTTTTGCAAAAGCAATTCCAGCAGAAGGAGCAATTTTTCCTCTTTGCCGAAATCTTGTTTTCCCACCATAAGTAGTTCATGAAGATTCTTCAGACAGCAGGCAGTTTCCTGGTCCCTGATCAGATTTTGAGAAAAGCCAGGCAGTTCTGGCCTGCCTGTCAGTTCCTCCACCAGCACTGACATGATATTTGGGGAAATGTTCAGTCCTCTGTAATCCAGTTCTTCCTCATCTTCCTGGGTACAGGCGTGATTATCCCCCGGGTGAAACAAAAGGATATCTCCCTCTGCAGCCAGATACTCTCTTCCTCTGCAGAAAAGCTTCCTTTTTCCTCTCTCTATAAGACCGATCACATAATATTCATGGAAATGATTTGGAAATGGCTGGAAAACTCCCTTCAGGTGAAAGGCCTCGATCTTCAAAATTTCGTCATATACAATCTTTCTTGCGGTTGATTTCACGTTTCTCTTTCCTCCTGCCAGACTTTATTGTATCATTCCGCCGGAAAAAAGGCTTGCAAAATATCTTCATTTTCAAATAAGGGAATAGAAAATACACTTTAACGCCGCTCTATCGGTATAAAAAACAGCGCCAGATTCAGGATTTGTAAAATTCCTGAACCTGGTGCTGTTTTTTGTTTTAATCTGACTTTTGTCAGTATATTTCAAATTAAATTTCAGCCAGTTTAAGAAGATCTGGTACCTTTGACTCCCAGCCAAGGGCCATGATATGTACGCCCTGGCAGTATGGTTTACATTCTTTGATGATCCGGGCAGCAATCTCTACGCCTGTGATTCCTGCTTTTGTCTTCTCTTTATCTTTTTTCAGCTCCTCGATCATTTCATCAGGAACATGAATGCCGGCTACGTTATTGTTCATAAACTTAGCCATTCCTGCAGACTTCGGAATGATGATTCCTACCTGGACCGGTTTTCCAAACTGTTTTGCTTTTTCCATAAACTTAATGAATTTTTCCGGTTCAAAAACTGCCTGTGTCTGGAAGTAATCGGCCCCAGCCATTACTTTTCTCTCCATTTTTGCAAGCTGTGCGTCTACAGAATCGCTGCAGGGAGATACCACTGCTCCCTTTGCAAATTTAGGAGGTTCCCCGATCAGTTCGTTTCCGCCCAGATCCACGCCTTCTTCCAATTTGGTAACTGCATGGATCAAAGAAACAGAATCCAGATCAAATACAGGTTTTGCCTGAGGATGATCGCCAAGTTTGGTATGATCTCCTGTAAGAAGAAGCAGGTTCTCAATTCCGAACATCGCAGCGCTTAAAAGATCGGACTGGAGGGCGATACGGTTTCTGTCACGGCAGGTAAGCTGATAGATGGGCGTCAGCCCTTCATCCTTCAGAGCCTTGCACATTGCAAGAGATCCCAGACGCATAACAGAAGACTGATTATCTGTTACGTTAACCGCAGTAATACCGCTCAGATATGTCTTCGCTTCTTCCAGCAAATGTTCTACATGAAATCCTTTCGGCGGACCAACTTCCGCAGACACAACAAATTCACCACGTTCAAATAACTCAGTAATTTTCATTATACATTACTCCTAATCATTTAATTTTTAACGGTTTCTCTATTTGGAAACTTCTTCATCCGTTGCAAAATTCCGCACCTGGGTGGGACATTTCAGCGCGTCCAGACGTCCGATCTTTTCAAGGCGTCTGTAGATGCGCTCCCAGCCGCATTCCATGTTGCTGTCTACTTCGCACATTCCGTTTTTCGCACCGCCGCACTGTCCGTTTACCAGACTCTTGGAGCAGGCAGTGATAGGGCAGATCCCTCCGGTCAGGTTCAGATAGCACTCGCCGCACTGGTCGCATTTATATTCCAGAGGAGTCACTCCCTGGAATCCCGGCAGCGGATAGGTATCACAGGCTGCGCATACCTTTTTCTCTTCCAGGTAAGCGGCGATGGTCTGTACTCCTACTCCGCAGGATAAAACAAGTACCACATCGGCAGCTTCGATCTCGCTCATATGATTCTGGAGACGGAGCTCCATATTTTCCGGATTACATATGTAGTCAGTAGTAATAGCCCCGGTCAGGCTTCCATTATCTTCCAATTCTTTCTGAAGCTCTTTGGCTTCCTTTTCCGGAAAATGAACTTCCTTGCATCCCTGACAGTTGATCATGAAAACTTTTTTTCCATTTACCAGGGATTCAATGGTTTCTCTGGGTTTTAATTCGGTAATCAACATATCACTTCATCCCCCTTACTGCATTTTTTCCGGCTTTGATCTTGGTAACTAATGGAATCTTGGAGGAACAGATATACTCGCAGCATCTGCACTCGATACAGTCCATAACATTTTTGTCCTTCATGCCCTGCCAGTTCTCCTCATCTGCAAATTTTGCAAAATACAGAGGAGACAGTTCCATAGGACACACATCCATACAGCGTCCGCATTTGATACATGGCTGTTCTACTGTATGATCTGTATCCACGGCAATGATTCCGTTGGAGCCTTTCATGATCGGCACATTTGTATCTGTAAGAAGGAATCCCATCATAGGTCCGCCGGCCTTAATGGTAACGTCGTCTCCGATTATACCGCCGCAGTAGTCAATAAGGTCTTTTGTGTTGGTACCGATCTTTACGATAAAGTTTCCAGGGTTCTTCACCCTTTCTCCTGTTACTGTCACAACACGCTCGATTAAAGGCATACCCGTTAAAATCGCATCGGCAATAGCTTTTGTGGTGCTGATATTGCTGACGATACAGCCTACATCTGCCGGCAGACCGCCGCTTGGAACCTTTCTTCCGGTCACACGCTTGATCAGCATTTTCTCAGCGCCCTGGGGGTATTTTGTCTTGGCCGCAACTACTTCGATATTATCTAAATCTGCTGTCTTCTCATTCATCAGCTGGATGGCGTCCGGTTTATTGTCTTCAATGACAATCACACCTTTCTCCGCTCCTACTGCCTTGATGATGGCCTTAAGTCCATAAATCACATCATCTGCGAACTCCAGGAGCACTCTGTGGTCCGCAGTCAGAAGGGGTTCACATTCACATCCGTTCAAAAGGATGGTATCTACAGGTTTGGCAGGTTTCAGCTTTACAGATGTTGGGAAGCCGGCGCCGCCCATACCTACGATTCCTGCTTCTTTTACGATCTCTACGATCTCATCAGGAGTCAGCTCTTCCAGACCTTTATGAGGCTGTACAGATTCATGAAGGGTATTCTTTCCGTCAGACCGGATCACAACAGAGAGACACTCTCCTCTGGTAGCGTGGCCCCGGTTTTCAATCGCAGTAACTGTACCGCTGACGCTGGAATGTACAGGACTGCTGATAAAGGCAGCCGCCTCTCCGATCTTCTGTCCTACTTTCACTTCATCTCCGACCTGCACTACAGGATTGGCCGGAGCCCCTGCATGCATGGACAGAGGGATCACCACTTCTTCCGGATCCGGAAATCTCTTTAAGGCCAGATGTTCTGTATATTCTTTCCGTTCAGAAGGATGAACACCGCCGTAATAACCTTCCAGTCTGTCTGCCCGGATAGACTTCACATAATCATTTACAAACTTAAAGTTCACCTTAGAATAATCTCTCAGCTGGATCGGCTGATTCAGGAACTCTTCAAGACGTCCCTGTTTTTCCAGTCTTCTATAGATTTTTTCCCAGGCGCAGTCTTTGCTGCTGTCTACTTCGCATTTTCCGTTTTTCGCACCGCCGCACTGTCCGTTTACCAGACTCTTAGAGCAGTCAACGATGGGACAGACACCGCCGGTTATATTCAGATAACACTGTGCACATGCATCACATTTCCGCTCTGTGAGCGCCATACCATGATATCCTGTATAATTAAGTGAATTGCTGGCCGCATACACAGGTTTATCTGCTAAATCTGCAATTGTCTGAATTCCCAGTCCGCAGGAAATCACGATAACATTTTCTGTGCCTTCAGGGATCAGATCCTGCATTTTCCTTTCTGTCTGAGTTTTGTTGCATAAGAAATCAACTCTCGCACTGCCCACAACAGTCTTTCCGCACTCGGCAGCAAGCTTCTCCAGTTCGCCGCACTCTGGTTCATCAATGGTTTCAAACTCTTTGAAACACTTATTGCAGGCAATGATGAACAAATTGTCTTTATCGGCCAATAATGACTCCAGTTCATCCTTCTTTTTTAATTTGTACTTAGTATAATTTTCCAATTGCTCACCTTCCCTTCAAAATTGATTTGCAAGCCTTATCTTTTTTGTCATTTTTCGCAATCAGCACGTATTAAAGATACCACATTTTAGCCAAATTATCTAGTCTAAACATGTTTTTTCCACGTACAAAAACATTTTTTTATGTATACAGATTTTATATTTCTACTTTAAAAGGAAGACGGGCCAGGATATCCTGTTCCACATCTACCCCCGGATATACTTCAATCAGCTTAAGCCCCTTTGGCGTCAAGCGAAAAACGCACCGTTCTGTCACGTAAAGGACTTTCTGTCCATTGGCGATGGCTCTCTTTGCCGAAAAACTGATGCTCCTCACATGGTCAACAAATTTAGGGATGGAGCCCTCCTGATGGATGGTCACAACCCCTTTTTTCTGAGATACCTCCAGACCTTTTGTGTTAAAGGTCATACAGAACACCACCGTAGGCGTTTTTGCAGTAATATTGGCAAAGCCTCCGATCCCGGCAAAGGCCCCTGTACCTCTATGTGCGTTCACATTGCCCTCTTTATCCACTTCCAGAGCGCCCATAAAGCAGATGTCCAGACCTCCGTTATCATAAAGATCAAACTGATTGGCCATATCATAAACGGAAGAGGCGCCGATCATAGCTCCGAATACCTCTCCGGAAACAGGAAAGCCTCCGATTCCTCCAGATTCAACGGTAAGGGTCACCATGTCCAGCATCCCGTTTTTCCTGGTATGTCTGGAGACCATTTCCGGAATCCCGATGCCGATATTGACAATATCGTCCACCCGCAGCTCCTTGGCCGCTCTCCTGCCGATGATATTTCCCACCACACTGTTTTTCGACTGCTTTGAAGAAACTGTATCAATTTTCTCATTCCACATACTCCAGTCCTCATAAGGAATCTCAAAACTTCCGGTCAAAGCCTTATAGGCTTCATTCTGCTCCTCCGGCTCCGCCACTACGATAGCGTCTACCAGACAGCCTGGGATAATGGCATTTCTCGGACGGGAAGGGGTATTTACCAGGCGGTCTACCTGAACGATCACTTTTCCATGGTTTGCTTTTACGGCCTGGCAGATAGACAGGGCGTCCCCGGACATAAACATATCGTCAAAGGAAATATTTCCCTTGCGGTCCGCTGCCGTTCCCTTGATCAGGGCAACTGTGATCTTTGGCAGTTTATAATAAAGAAATTCTTCTCCGTCCACTTCTACATATTTGACCAGAGAATCATCAATAGAAATCCGGTTGATGCCCGGGCCCTCTTTTCTGGGATCCACAAAAATATCCAAACCTACCTTGGAGAGAGCTCCCGGAAGCCCTCCCGCCTGGGCCCGGATCGCATGGGAAATACAGCCCAGGGGCAGATTATAGGCCTCAAACCGATCTTCCAGCACCAGCTTTTTGGTGCTCAGCATTGCCCCGAAATGACCGCAGATCAGCCGGTCCACCGCGCCTTCCCGAATATACCCTTCCGCATTATGCTCTTCATCCCAGACCCCAAAGCCGGCACTGGAAATGATGGTCAGGTGGCGGGGGGACTGCATCCTCTGGTATCTCCTGTAAATCGCCTCATGGAGTTCCACCGGATTTTCAATACCCACAAAAGAATTCACACAAATACAATCTCCATCCCGGATCAGGCGGATCGCCTCATCCGAACTCATTATTTCATACATACTATGCCTCTCCCTCTGAATATTCTGAAGATAATACTAGCAGAATCTTTTTCCGAAGTCCAGGGCAATCTTTTATTCATGGGTATCCCGTTCTTCAGTTCCCTGAAACTATACTTCTTACCACTCTGTCTTTTCATAGATTAGCGCAGACAGAAAGCAGGATCCTCCATAGACCGCCACACTGATAAGAAGAATAATCCCCAGACTGATATAATACTGAGTATCTGTCACACCGCCCTCCCCTGTCAGGAAATTGTTCAGCATGCTCAGCGCCAGGATCGCCGCCACAGCCCCTATAACGGCCAGGGCTATAATGATTTCTGTTTTCTCCTCGCCCCACCAGTAATACAAGGGATAGGCAATAGCTCCCATAAAGACAGCCAGGATTCCTCCACCCAGGACCAGAGTCAGCACATCACGGAATCCATAGTAAAAGTAAATATTACCGTGAATGATCAGAACCAGGGCCAGAAATATTCCTGCGCAGAGCATTCCCGCCAAAGCGCAGATCCCATGAATAAGATACTGGCTTTTTACAATATCTCTTCTCCTCACAGGAAGAGTAATCTTATATCTGCTCCATCTGGAAGCACTCTCCCTTCTGAGGCAGGCAACAGCTGCCGCCGCCAGGACCGGAGCCGGAAGAAAGGGAAAAATACTGACAGCAAAAGGATCTCCTATTATAAGGCATAGTCCTCCTAAGAGCACAGCCGCAGCGCCGATTATCCGAAAATTTCCTCTGAGCCCGTAAAAACAGTTCTTTAATAATCCATTCATTTTCTTTCCCCCTTTATCATAAGCAGCATAGCCTCATCTACAGAAGCATGGTCTATTACGGCGTCTTTATATTTTCTGGCCGCCTTCTCCCGGTCCGGCACCAGCACCTCAATCTGATACTCTCCTTTTTTCCAGGCGATCATGTCTTCTTTCTCCAAAGCTTCAAATTCTCTGTCCCTGCACCGCATGATCCCATAATTGTACCGTATCTCATCTTTCTCTACTGTTAAGATTACTTTCCCCTCATGGAGAAAAGTAATGTAATCTGCAATCTTTTCCAGGTCACTGGTAATATGAGAAGAGAGAAGTATGGAATGATTTTCATCTTCTATAAATTCCAGAAAAACCTCCAGCATTTCCTCCCGCATAACCGGATCCAGTCCGGAGGTTGCCTCATCCAGGATCAACAGCTCCGGCTTATGGGCAAGAGCCGCGCCAATAGCCAGCTTCATAGTCATTCCTCTGGAGTAAGTCTTGATTTTTTGCTTTTTGTCCAATCCAAACTTTCTCAGATATTTTTCAAAAAACTCATCGTCCCATTTCTGGTAAATCCCTCTCATCACTTTTCCTACCTGCTCCGCCGTATAGTAGCCGGGAAAGTTATCTCCGTCATAGACCACGCCGATCCTCTGCCGCAGCTTTGTATCCTGATCACTCATTTCCTGTCCCAAAATATGTATTTCTCCCTTGTCCCGGAATAAAGTATTCAGTATACAACCTACGGTAGTTGACTTGCCGGCGCCGTTTTCTCCTACAAAGCCCATGATGGTGCCTCTGGGCACCCTAAAAGAAACATTATCCAGGGTAAATCCTGATTGTTTGTAGGTTTTTGACAGATTCTTTACTTCTAAAGCATAGTCCATGTTATTCCTCCTCTGTATAAAACATCTTCAATATATCCTGTAAAATTTCCAGCGGAATATGGTGGACTCTGCCGATCTCGGCTGCCTGGCGCAGATGTTCCTCTGCCAGCCGCTGCTGTTCCTCCATATAAAACTCCCTGTTTCTTTCTGCCACAAAACTTCCCCGTCCTACAGCAGAATCTATAAACCCATCTCTCTGCAGCTCCTCATAAGCCTTTCGCACAGTGATCACACTGACATGGAGGAATTTTGCCAGAGCCCTCACAGAGGGTATAGTATCTCCCCCCTGAAGCTCGCCGCTCATGATCATGGCCTTGATCTGAGATGTGATCTGCTCATAGATGGGTTTGTCCGCATTATTGCTGATAATAATCTGCATATGCTCCTTCTCCCTTCAAATGTGCTTATTGAGTAAGCACATTATACTCATCCTTATTTCTTCTGTCAATAGGAATATTAAAACATTTTCAAAACCAAAATCCCAAGTATCAGATTTTCCCCAAAAGAAAGGAGCTGCCGCATTAAGATGTCAGGAATATTTATACAAGTTCCTGGTATAATGCTCTGTCCACATCTTTAAATACATTAAAAAGGATCCTGTCAAAATTTTCCTCATGTTTTTCCAGAAACTTTCTCACCTCTTCTACCGCGATCCTGGCAGCCTCATCATTTGGAAAGTGAAATTCTCCTGTACTGATGCAGCAAAAGGCGACGAAACGGATCCCATGTTCCACACAGCATTTCAGAACATTTTTATAGCAGTTTCTTAAATCCTCTTTCAGATCTTCTGTAAGCTTTCCATATACAATAGGGCCTACTGTATGGATCACATGCTCTGCGGGGAGATTATATCCTGCTGTCAGTAATGCCTGTCCATTGGGCTCTTCGTAATCTTTCCCATACTGAGCTCGTCTGCGGTCCATATACTGACTGCATTCCTCCCTCATTTCAATTCCTGCTGCACTGTGAATGGCATTTGCTATCCCTATCTCGATTACACATTTGGGGTTTACGGGTATCTGCCAAAAACTCAGGTGACAGATACCCTCCGACAAAAAAATCGTCGTACTTATCCTTTGGTGTCCCTTTCACAAAAATGTGACATATCTGCTCGTTGCCGTAATCTAAATAATGATACGTTCAATCACAGTATTAAACAAGGACAATTTTTCTTCATAAGCACTGGACTCGATAAAAGCCGGAAAGCTGAAAATAATTTTTTTTGATTTCACCCAGCCCTTTAGCCGATTTGCTTTCAGACGATTTTGCGTCCTCAAGCCTAACGATCAGGTCTCTGGTTTTAGAAAGTTCTTCTGAGAGCTGCGATATATCCGCTTGAATAAAACTGCGGATGTTTTCATCAGCTTCTCTCATGTTGCGAACCTGGGCAGCGATGTCGGCCTGTATACTCCCGTTCCCACTGTTCCACATAGCGGCGGGCTATGCCGGGTCTACGGGTTTTCCCCGTTGTCGTTCTCAAACGTCCAGCCCCGCATGGTCTGGTCGGTAAAGCCCCGGCGTTTCAAGTCCTCCACCGCGTCAAGGTGGCGGCGGCGTTCCTCGGCGGTTTCCCGTTTCTCGCGCTCTGCCCGCTGGCAGTCGCACTCTGCCGGGTGTCGGTCGCGTCCGAAGATAACCGCCCTGTCCGGCGTAAGATAGGCTTCTTTCGCCTTGTGGCACTTGCCGCAATATAAAAGCCCGTCCGCACCGATGTAGTCGTCCGGCTCCGGGGCGGTGGCTGTCATGGTATCTATCACATTTTCAAAAGTGTTGCTGTTCATAAGCTCTCTCCCTCCTTGTAGGAATAGTCCGGCAAGCCGCTTGCGGCTTCCCACTCACTCCCATTGTTTGGCTCTCTGTAAGGTTATTTATCGCCAACGGCTCGGACTGCGTTGTGTATGGGTGCTTTCAATACCTTTAGTGCCGCAAGAGGGAAATTTGCCAACTCTACGGTGATATTTCCGGCTCACATACTCCCCACCTGCAAAGAGGCGGTTTGTTGCACTCCGGCTCATCTTTTCCATAAAAGATACAAATGGCGGGGGCTTTTCTGCCCGCTTACAGGAAATTTTTCTCTTATCGCCTATACCACCACGTTTGAAAATCTGCCAAAGGAAAAATGAAAAGTATTCCTTACTTCCTACAACACCAGAAAAGAGGAAATGGACGTTGATTTTCAAAATTTTCTCTCTTTGCTCTCTATTACAGGCAGGAAAAGGAAAATGCCAAAAATGAGCGCAAAAAAGCAGCAAATCTTGTTCAGACTTACTGCTTTTATAGTGGCTCAGTTGTCAAGACAAAAATCTAAGATTTTTATAATGAACTGAT
>ERZ1090878.1309-NODE-1314-length-11942-cov-5.221166_pt1 | contig 11942 bp, 9 predicted proteins | sample MGYA00478473_ERZ1090878 | MGnify/ENA primary metagenome ERZ1090878 (study PRJEB33644, sample SAMEA5815720) | chicken gut metagenome | biome: Chicken; feature: Gastrointestinal Tract; material: Caecum | place: Ireland | collected 2019-01-01 | study: A study of the... | reverse complement strand
GTAACTCTATTATGCAATCTGCGACAGCAATGCCCCCTCCGTCCGTTCTCAAAGTCTTTTTAAAGCCAGCTTAATGACTTTCTCCACCGGAGCATCGGGTTCTTCTTTCAATATGGCAAGCACCGCCTTCTGTGAAGGTGCAGCGGCAAATCCGAGCATGGTCAATGCAGCGATGGCCTCTTCCTGTACTTCCGCATTCATTGCCGGCAACAAAGCACCGGCAGCACCTCCCACGGCAGTTGCAGCCATGGCACCGGTTTTAATTTTATCTTTCAAATCGACAATGACACGCTGTGCGGTCTTCAGTCCGATACCTTTCACCGTCTTCAGCATATTGGCATTTTCGGTACTGATCACATTCACCAGTTCGGCCGGTGAAAGAGCAGAAAGAATCATACGGGCCGTGTTTCCTCCAATACCCGAAACGGAAATCAGCAGCAGGAAAAGTTCCCGTTCCTGCTTGTCGGCAAAGCCATATAAAACGTAAGCATCTTCGCGGATGGCTTCGTAGATATAGAGTTTACAACTGCTCTTACCCTGAATGGCAGAATAAGTGTTGAGTGATATATTAACGGCATATCCTAATCCGTTACAATCGATAACTGCGGTTGCCGGACTCAGTTCGGCAATTTCGCCTTTGATGTATTCTATCATAATGGTTATAATCAGAACGCAAAGATAATAAATATTGTGCTTCACGAACCTTGAATAACAAAAACTAACTTTAACACCCTTAAGAGACCTGAAAACAAAGAAAATGACTAATTTTGCAACCGAAATAAAGAAATGTGTTAAACAAAACCAATAAAAAGATGAAAAAAGTAAGAGCAGCCATCGTAGGTTATGGCAATATTGGTCGTTATGTGCTGGAAGCCCTCCAAGCGGCTCCCGATTTTGAGATAGCAGGTGTGGTTCGTCGTGCAGGTGCCGAGAACAAACCGGCTGAACTGAATGATTACGCAGTAGTTAAAGATATAAAGGAACTTCAGGGAGTAGACGTGGCTATTCTTTGTACTCCGACCCGCAGCGTTGAGAAATATGCAAAAGAGATTCTCGCAATGGGCATCAACACAGTAGACAGCTTTGATATTCATACAGGCATCGTTGACTTGCGTCGTGAACTGGGTGCTTGCGCCAAAGAACACGGAGCTGTATCGATCATCTCGGCCGGATGGGATCCGGGAAGCGACTCGATCGTACGCACCATGCTCGAAGCAATTGCCCCCAAAGGAATCACTTACACCAACTTCGGTCCGGGTATGAGTATGGGCCATACGGTAGCCGTCAAAGCTATCGATGGAGTGAAAGCGGCTTTATCGATGACTATCCCTACCGGAACAGGCATTCATCGCCGTATGGTATACATCGAACTGAAAGACGGATATAAATTCGAGGAAGTGGCAGCAGCCATTAAATCGGACGCTTATTTCGTTAACGACGAGACACACGTAAAACAAGTGCCGAGCGTAGACGCACTGCTGGACATGGGACACGGTGTAAACCTGACCCGCAAAGGTGTATCCGGAAAAACCCAGAACCAACTGTTCGAATTCAATATGCGCATCAACAACCCCGCACTGACCGCACAGGTATTGGTATGCGTAGCACGTGCTTCGATGAAGCAGCAGCCGGGATGTTACACCATGGTGGAAGTTCCGGTTATCGATCTGCTTCCGGGCGACCGTGAAGAATGGATCGGCCACCTGGTATAAAAAAGCCAAGTGTCTGATACAAACTATTTCCAAAGACAAGGAAAGGACGACCGCAGATTCTCTTTTTAATTATCACCGATAATCGAAAAGATAAAAATCTGCGGTCATCTTTTATTAGATAAACACTCCGGCTTACACACAATGAAGAACAAACGGTACTCACGCGGCGAAGAGCTGTCCAATACTTTAAGCCATGGCGCAGGCACCCTGCTGGGCATCACCGCAGGATATTTTCTTTTGGAAAAGGCGCTCGCCAACCCTCACCCCTATTGGGCAACAGGCTGTGTACTGGCTTATCTGGTGGGGATGCTGGCATCGTACATCAGTTCGACCTGGTATCACGGCTCCAGGCCCGGCAAGCGGAAAGAACTTCTGCGCAAATTTGACCACGGCGCCATTTACCTGCACATAGCAGGGACTTACACTCCGTTCACCCTGTTAGTGCAACGCCATGCCGGCGGATGGGGCTGGGGAATCTTCACTTTTGTATGGCTGTCGGCTATTGTAGGATTCATATTAGCCTTCAAAAAACTGAAAGAACACAGCAATCTCGAGACGATCTGTTTTGTAGGGATGGGCTCTGCCATCCTGGTGGCCCTCAAACCACTAATGGACTGCCTGTCCGCCATCGGAGCCGCTCCCGCCTTCTGGTGGCTTCTCGGAGGAGGAGCTTCGTATATCCTGGGAGCCGTGTTTTACTCGTTGCGAAAACCTTATATGCACGCCGTTTTCCACCTGTTTTGTCTAGGCGGAAGCATAGGCCATATCATAGCCATCTGGTTGATTCTTTAGCAAACCCGATCCGCTTTTTCTCTCCAAAAGTTTCCCGTTTTGGAAAACTTTCTGTATCAGGAAGAAAGAAAAGTTCTCCAAAAATTCTTGTTAAAACAAGAACAACTTATTGCTTTAACTGTTACCTTTGTAGCAGATTTCAGTACTAAAAAGAGGTTTAGTCATAAGGGAACGCTGTGCAAATCGGCGACAGTACCCGCTGCTGTAATTCTCTGAGAATCCGCACACTATGCCACTGCGCCCAGCGTGGGAAGGCGTTGCGAGGGAGAGATAAGTCAGAAGACCTGCTGAAAAAGTAAACATATTAAAAAAAATCTAAAGCTTTCGGGAGTTAAAGTTATGAACTACGCGGAAATTTGTATCATCAAACGAGATGGTAAAAGGGAGGACTTCTCCATCAGTAAAATCAAGAACGCTGTATCAAAAGCGTTTAGTGCCACAGGAATCAATGATGAACAGCAATTGATTGCTGACATCACGATGAATGTAATCGGACAATTTGCATCTCCTACCATTACGGTAGAAGAAATTCAGGACCTGGTAGAAAAAGAGCTGATGAAGGTTCGTCCGGAAGTAGCCAAAAAGTACATCATCTATCGGGAATGGAGAAATACCGAACGAGACAAAAAGACCCAGATGAAGCATGTGATGGACGGTATCGTAGCCATTGACAAAAACGATGTCAACCTGAGCAACGCCAATATGAGCAGTCATACTCCCGCCGGACAGATGATGACATTCGCCTCGGAAGTAACCAAAGACTATACATATAAATATCTGTTGCCGAAACGTTTTGCCGAAGCCCACCAACTGGGAGACATCCACATCCACGACCTGGATTACTATCCTACCAAAACGACGACTTGCATCCAATATGACATGGATGACCTCTTCGAACGTGGATTCCGCACCAAAAACGGCAGTATACGTACCCCACAAAGCATTCAAAGCTATGCTACCCTGGCTACCATTATTTTCCAGACTAACCAGAATGAACAGCACGGAGGTCAGGCCATACCGGCATTCGACTTCTTTATGGCAAAAGGTGTGAGCAAATCATTCCGTAAACACCTGGCATCATTCATCAGCTTCTATGTGCAGATGAACAAGGGTGAAGAGATAGAAGAAAAGGCTATCCGTACAGTGATTGCCGAACATCTGTCGTCCATCAAAGCATCGGAACTGGAACGCGAAACGCTGCGCATGGCTCTGACTGCCCTACAGATCAATATCGACAAAGAACATCTGAACCAAATTATAGAGAAAGCATTTGTGCAGACTCAGAAAGATACGCACCAGGCCATGGAAGGCTTTATCCATAACCTGAACACAATGCACTCACGCGGCGGAAACCAGGTAGTGTTCAGTTCAATCAATTATGGAACAGACACTTCGGCCGAAGGACGCATGGTGATTGAAGAATTACTGAAAGCAACCGTAGAGGGACTGGGCACAAGGGGAGAAGTGCCGGTGTTCCCCATTCAGATATTCAAGATAAAAAACGGAGTATCGTACACAGAAGCCGATTATGAAAAGGCTATGGCTAATTTCGATGCTGCCATGGAAGGTAAATTAAAATTTGAAGCACCCAACTTCGACTTGTTCCTGAAAGCTTGCCACACTACGGCAAAAGCACTCTTCCCTAACTTTATGTTCCTGGATGCCCCGTTCAACCAAAACGAAAAATGGGACGCCAACGACCCGCAACGTTACCGTTACGAACTGGCCACCATGGGATGCCGCACGCGTGTGTTTGAGAATGTAGCCGGCGAGAAATCGTCTTTGGGACGCGGAAACCTTTCGTTCACCACGCTGAACATGCCTCGCCTGGCCATCGAAGCCCGTATCAAAGCAGAAAACATGACGGAGGACGGACACAATAAAGATGCCGTCGAGAGAAAGGCTAAAGAAATTTTCATCGAATCGATACATGAAACGGCTACCTTGATAGCCGAACAACTCTACGAGCGATATCAATATCAGCGTACAGCCCTGGCACGCCAATTCCCCTTCATGATGGGAAATGATGTATGGAAAGGAGGAGCTGCCCTGAACCCGAACGAACAAGTAGGCGACGTGCTGCGCAGTGGTACGCTGGGTATCGGCTTCCTGGGCGGACACAATGCCATGGTGGCTCTCTATGGAGAGGGACCCGGACACAGCCAGAAGGCATGGGACACCCTTTATGAAGCCGTGCTGGAAATCAACAAGGTGGCTGATGAATACAAAGCCAAATACAACCTGAACTATTCGGTACTGGCTACACCGGCCGAAGGACTTTCGGGACGTTTCACCCGTATGGACCGCCGTAAATACGGAAAAATCAAAGGAGTGACAGACAACGATTACTATGTCAATTCTTTCCATGTGGATGTAAAAGAACCGATCAGCATTGTAGAGAAAATAAAAAGAGAGGCTCCGTTCCACGCCATCACCCGCGGAGGACACATCACCTATGTGGAACTGGACGGAGAAGCCCAGAAAAACGTACGCGCCATTGCCAAGATCGTAAAAGTTATGTTTGACGAAGGAATCGGCTACGGCTCAATCAATCATCCGGTGGATACCTGCCACAATTGCGGATACAAGGGCGTGATCTACGATAAATGTCCGGTATGCCAAAGTGAGAATATTTTGCGCATGCGCCGCATCACAGGCTACCTGACCGGAGACTTGAGTTCATGGAATTCGGCCAAACGTGCAGAAGAAAAAGACCGTGTAAAGCACGGATAAGGAATCATGAACATCTTGTACACGTATCCCGAAACAATCGTTGACGGAGAAGGTATCCGCTATTCGATCTATCTGGCAGGATGCAGGCATGGCTGTCCGGGTTGTCATAACCCGGAAAGCTGGAACCCGCAAGCCGGTGAGGAACTGTCCGAAGGACGGTTGGCTTCCATCATCCGCGAAATAAACTCGAACCCGTTGCTCGACGGAGTGACTTTCTCCGGGGGCGATCCTTTTTATGATCCGGAAGCATTTTTGCCTGTCATCCGGAGAGTAAAAACAGAAACGGGACAGAATATCTGGTGCTACACAGGATATACTTACGAGGAAATAGAATCGGATCCGAAACTGGCAGCCATATTGCCCTACATAGATGTACTGGTGGACGGGCGCTTCAAACAGGAACTTTATTCACCGCATCTGGAATTCAGAGGAAGCAGTAATCAGCGGATTATCAAACTGAAATAGATATAAATAAACAAGCGTCGAAAGCACCACAGATTGCACAAATATCAATGGTTTATCGGACGGACTATCAACGATAACATTGGAAGTCGATCTGTGAAATCTGTGGTGAAGACGACCTTCCACTCCCTCCCCATCAAGTTTCAATGTGTAAAAAAACTTATATATCACTACCTCCCCCAACCGAAAAAGTCCGATTTTGTTTATTTTTGTAGCACTTCCATAAAAAAGTTCTTTATGATTCTACATACACAAACTCCGGTAGTTGACGAAACAGACGGCCTTCCTCTCCCGCACCGTATATGGGCAGTTGTCGGTATTTCTTTTGCCTTATGCATGTCGGTACTCGATATCAACATTATCAACGTGGTACTCCCGACACTTTCTCACGACTTCGGAACTTCTCCGGCAGTCACGACCTGGATTATCAACGGCTACCAGCTTGCCATTGTCATCTCTTTGCTTTCATTCTCGTCACTGGGAGAAATTTATGGATACCGCAAAATATTTCTTTCGGGAATAGCTATGTTCATCGTCACTTCCCTGATCTGCGCTTTGTCCCATTCATTTTGGACATTGACCATTGCCCGCATTTTCCAGGGATTCAGTGCTTCGGCCATTACCAGCGTCAACACGGCTCAGTTACGTACGATTTACCCCCGAAAACAAATCGGCCGGGGAATGGGGATCAATGCCATGGTAGTGGCCATATCGGCAGCAGCCGGCCCCTCGGTAGCCAGCGGAATTCTATCTGTCGCTTCCTGGCACTGGCTATTCGCTATCAACGTCCCTCTCGGATTAGTTGCCCTGACTTTGGGATTAAAGTACCTGCCCCGAAAAGAGGAACGTTCAAACAGACAATTCGACAAGCTGAGTGCCATAGCCAATGCAATCACCTTCGGACTCCTGATTTACACTTTGGATGGATTTGCCCACCACGAAAACAATGATTATATAGTGATACAACTTGCTGTATTGGCAGTTGTCGGGACTTATTATGTGCGCAGACAGTTGAACCAACCGTCTCCTCTCCTTCCCCTCGACCTGTTGGGAATTCCCATTTTCAGGCTTTCCATTCTTACCAGTATCTGTTCGTTCACCGCTCAAATGCTGGCAATGGTCTCTTTACCCTTCTTCCTGCAAAACTCTTTGGGATACAGCGAGGTCATGACCGGGCTATTGTTAACTCCCTGGCCTATAGCCACACTGGTGACAGCACCGGCAGCCGGATATCTGGTGGAACGCATTCATCCCGGCATACTGGGCAGCATCGGGATGGCATTGTTCTGTATCGGACTTTACTCTCTGTCTACATTAACGGCGGATTCATCGGTCACCGGCATCATCCTGCGATTGATGCTTTGTGGTGCAGGTTTCGGTCTTTTCCAGACACCGAACAACAGTACAATCATCTCTTCCGCCCCTACCCGACGTTCGGGAGGAGCCAGCGGAATGTTGGGTATGGCACGGCTCTTGGGACAGACATTCGGTACGACACTGGTTGCTTTGCTCTTCAGTTTTGTAGTACACGAGAAGAGTACGGCGGTCTGTCTGATAGCCGGCAGCGGATTTGCGTTTGTCGCAGCAGTGGTAAGCAGCATGCGGCTTTCACAACCCTCCACATTAAAGACGAAGCCCCGATAACCATCTCAATCCACGTATATCGTCCCACCGGAAGCCAGAGTAACACAAAGTGACACAGAAAGAGCTTAAGCTATTCATAATATTGATCTGTGCAAATCCGTGTTATTTTGTGGTGAATATAAGTTTCTTGAAGCCACCTCCATGTCAATCAATGAATGAAAAATTTAGTACTCAGTCTCTCTAACCACCTCCACCAGACGGGCAAAGTCCTCCGGATGTACATCTCCGATATTACCGATACGGAAAGTATCCGCTTTTGAAATTTTTCCGGGATAGATTACAAAACCCTTGGATTTAAGGGCGGTATAGAAGGCCTTAAAGTCGAATCCGGTTTTCGGATACAAGAATGAAGTGATAATAGGTGACTGGATTGCGTCATCGAGCAAAGTTACAAAACCGAGTGAACGCATACCCTCTACCAGTACCCGGTGATTCTCACAATATCTCCGGTGACGGGCCTCCACTCCACCTTCTTCAATCAGTTCGGTAAGGGCCTGCTTGAAAGCACGCACCACATGGGTCGGTGAAGTAAAACGCCATTTACCATGCCCTTTTTCCATCGTTTCCCACTGGTCGTAAATATCCAGAGAAAGAGAACGGGCTACTCCCTTACAACGCACCAGTTCCGAACGGCGGGCTATGATAAATCCGAATCCCGGAACTCCCTGGATACATTTATTGGCACTGCTGATCAGGAAGTCGATTCCCAACTCACTAACATCCATCGGGATACCTCCAAAGCTACTCATAGCATCTACAATCAGTTTCTTGCCATGCATCTTCACTACATGTGCCAGCTCCTTCAACGGATTCAGGATACCGGTAGTCGTTTCGCAGTGAACGAAGGCCACATGAGTAACATCTGAATTATTGCTCAGATAGTCGTCCACATAGTCTACCGATACCTGTTCCGTTTCATCAAAAGCAAGGAGCTCGTAGTCGATATGATAATATTCGGCAATATTCCCCATCCGGTCACCATAAGCACCGTTACTGCAAATCAGAAGTTTATCATTCTTACCGATGGCAGCACCAATCACGGCTTCTACACAATAGGTTCCGCTTCCTTGCAAAAGAACAGATGTATACTCTTCCGTATTGCGGGTAGCAATGCCGACCAGCTCTTTACGCAATGATTCGACAATGTGCAAATTATAGTCTTCATCCCATGTACACCAGTCGGTCATCATGGTTTCCTTTACAGTCTCTGAGGTAGTAAGTGGTCCGGGGGTCAATAACAAATAAGGTTTCATATCGATTAATGATTTAGTTTTGAGTTAATTAGTTGAATCAGTGCGGGAAGTTCTTCAATGCTTCGAATGACATACGAGGCTCCCGCAGCCAGCATACGTTGTTTCACTTCAGCAATACGGTTCTCGAGTTCGGCAGCCGGCAAGGCGTGCGTCTCTTCTTCGGTGAGTGCCATCTCGTTACTTCCGAGAACCACTCCCACACTCCATACTTTGGCATGTACACCTTCCTGAATATCGGCAATGGTGTCGCCTACCTTCACCACTGTATCCGGATCGGGAACCGCCAGTTTCGTGAGATTCTCAAAAATCATATAGGGAGCAGGACGACCGGCGGGCAGCAGATTCGGAGTGGCACAGTAATCCACCCGGTATCCTTTGGCCTGTGCCTCGGGTAGTACCACATCCATCATCTCGCGGGTATAGCCTGTAGTAGAACCTATTTTCAGTCCTTCGGCACGCAACTTCTCCAACGTAGGGATCACACCCGGAATAGGATCGGTATACTCTTTCAGTGAAGCAAAAAGATATTTCTCGAACAGGTGGTTCAGTTCTACGACATCCTCCTCTGTCCAGGCACGGCGATAACGGTTTATGAATTGTTCGTTTACTTCGGGCATAGTCAGCAATTCACGGATGTGCTGAATTTTCGGCAACCCCATAGGCTTACGAGTCTGCTCGACATCGATCGTGAGTCCCTTCCCGGCAAAAGCTTTGATGAAAGCAGCCACCGGAGCGAAACATCCGTAATCGACTGCCGTTCCTGCCCAGTCCATAATGATACATTCAATCTTTTTCATTTTATGTCTATAATTTCCTTGTTTTTGAATCTGATGCAAAAGTAGGGCATCCCGTACAGAGCAAAAATGAATTCCGCATGATTCATTTCATTCATATTCCGCACATTTCTTCCGAAATATTAATGTAACATTCATATCATGATTATATAATCCAAAAGTCATATATTTGCAATGTAAACAATGCGTCGATGTACTTATGAACGAACTGGAAGATATATACAAACGAATCGAATATCTCCGTAACAACGGAGTGAAAATGAAAGAAATAGCCGACTGGATACACATGGCTCCCAGTGTGCTGTCCGCACTCTACTCCAGTGTGCTGCCCACCTATCTGAACCTGCAAAAGACCAAGCCCCGGGAAGAGGCTCTGGACGAGGCACTGGCACTGGTAAACAATGTGTCGAAGAAACGGCTGCTCGGCAATCTGGGAGAAATGAAAGAACGGCTCTTCGATCTGGAACCCAATCAGGAAGCCAACATAACAGGAAATGCTTTTCTGAAATTACTGGAAAAGGAAATGCAGGAATCTGTGGGGGAAGTCTACAATTACAGTGGCACGTACCTGAGCTACAGCCTTTCTTCATCGACAGACAGCCTCAAGGCAGAACCCTATCTGATCTGTGCATCAGAAAACAATGATTATGTGAAAGTAGGCATGATCAATGCCTATAAATCCGTGCACTGGGGAAGTGGCATTATCAGTAATCATCAAAATTCATACCTGATGTTCAATGAACGGGAACTTCCGCAGTTTGCCCTGGTAACCATCTATCTGCAATTACCCCATTATGAGTTTCCGCATATGCTGAAAGGATTATATCTCTGTCTGGACTATAACCATAACCCGATAGCCCGGAGAATTGTCCTGGTGAAGCAATCGGACAGCACAGACATAGACGAGTTCCTGAAAATGGAAGGAAAGTTAATCTCCAGATCGGAACTGACCCCTGAAGAAGAGATCTATTATAATTATACATGCCAGGAAGGAGACTATATCAAGACTTGTACGGTACCCTCACCCAAACTGGATGAATCGGATCTGGAAAGAGAAAAAAAGATGCTGAAAATATAAAGCGACATACCCTAAAAACACCACAGGCTACTCAGATTTAGTTATTGAACAGGAGTTATCCGAATAGATCTCCCCCTGAAAACCTGAGTAGCCTATGGTAAAAAATACTTTTCCGAGAACTCTCCTATCAGAAGAAGAATCTCAATATATCATTGAAGTTAGCCCAAATCAAAAGGCCGAACAACAAAATCATACCCGCCATTTGTGCGTATTCCATAAATTTATCACTCGGTTTGCGACGGGCAATGATTTCATAGAACAGGAACAAGACGTGTCCGCCGTCCAACGCAGGAATAGGCAGAATATTCATAAAAGCAAGGATGATAGACAAGAATGCCGTCATATACCAGAACTGATGCCAATTCCAGGTTGCAGGGAAGATGCTTCCGATGGTTCCGAAACCGCCCAATTGTTTAGCTCCCTCTTTTGAGAAAAGATATTTCATGTTGCCTACATAGCCTTTCAAAGTCTTCACTCCTAATGCTACACCGGCCGGGAAGGATTCAAAGAAACCATACTCTTTCCTGATTACAGGAAGAAGTTGATCCGTATATGGATTGACCGCTACTCCTATTTTGAAAGCTGAATCCGTAGTCAAAGTCAATACATCGGTCTTTCCGTCACGCACATAAGTCAATGAGATCTGGTGCGGATTGATACTGTCATTTTGTAACGCTTTCGCATTTTGTCTTCTTTCAGCCATAGCTGCCAGGAAGTCTGTATAAGAAACCGGCTTTCCGTCGAGAGCAATGATACTGTCGCCCGGCTGGATACCGGCCATGGCTGCAGGTGAATTGACCATCACGCTATCGACTACATAGGGGAAACGGAATTCGGCAAAGCGAACACTGTCACCCAACAGACGCTGCATCATATCTTCAGGGATATATACAGATGCCTTCTTACCCTCACGCAACACCGTTACCTCCCGGGCATCAGCTATCTGGCTGAGCATATCGGGATCGTAGCGTACAAAATCGACTCCGTCGGCAGACAACAAAATATCTCCGTCCTGAAATCCCACCGCTTTGGCTGTTTCATTAAAGTCCATACCCAATGGGGCTTTCTGTACGGGAATGTATTGATCACCCCACTTAAACAGAATCATTGAATAGATGAACAGAGCCAAAAGGAAGTTGAACAACACACCTCCCACCATAATCAACAGGCGCTGCCACGCAGGTTTAGAACGAAATTCCCACGGCTGTTCCGGTTGCTTCATTTGCTCGGTATCCATCGATTCGTCAATCATTCCGGCTATTTTGACATATCCCCCCAAAGGTAACCAACCGACAGCATATTCTGTCTCACTTTTCTTTGGCTTAAATTTAAATAGTGTGAACCAAGGATCAAAGAATAAACAAAACTTTTCTACCCGTACTTTGAACAGGCGGGCAAAGAGAAAGTGCCCTCCTTCGTGAATGATGACGAGCAAAGATAAGCTCATAATCAATTGCAGGGCACGGATTAAAAA
>ERZ1090878.1305-NODE-1310-length-11953-cov-6.593629_pt1 | contig 11953 bp, 16 predicted proteins | sample MGYA00478473_ERZ1090878 | MGnify/ENA primary metagenome ERZ1090878 (study PRJEB33644, sample SAMEA5815720) | chicken gut metagenome | biome: Chicken; feature: Gastrointestinal Tract; material: Caecum | place: Ireland | collected 2019-01-01 | study: A study of... | reverse complement strand
GGATTTAGATGGGAGTAAATCTTTTATGAATAAAAACAAAGAAAAACAAATGCGCAGAAGAACAAGAAAGGCATTAAAGGCTTTACCCGAAGCGCATGCAAAGTACATTCTGGAGCATGATTTGCAGTATCCTACGTTGGAACAAGGAGGTAAATCTGACCTCCGGAACGAATATGCATCCATCGGTGTCGAAGTGACAGTCTGCGATGTGGACAAATGGAGCGGCTTATTGTCTGATATTGCAAACGGAAAAGCATTTCCGGATCAAGCGAAAACCGCAGAGAAAGAGTTGTATGAACACCTTTTTACTCTGAAAAAATCGCATCTGGATAAGGCATTGCCTCCTCATGCTATTTCCATGCCGATTCTGACAGAGGTTGCGTTGAAAGAAATTATGAAGGTAAAAGCGTCCTGCCTCGTAATGACAAGATCGGAGAACGTAGACCTCATCGAAGCCAATATCGAAAAAGCATTGGAGAATAAACTGAAGAAGATCTCGAAATATGAATCATTCAAGCGCATGGAGCTTTTCATTTTCATGCCGCTGTTTGCGATAGACGATACCTATGGGACATCACCTGATGTTTTTCATACCATTCCGCAGCTCTATGAAATGATCAACGAGCGTGTTTTTTCACAATCGCCCAGCTTTGATATGATTCATATCGATCTTTACAGCACTTCGCTGAAAAGTCAAGCCTTGTTCACATTTTCTCGCGACGGTGTGCAGAAGACGAAAATCTCGCCTTGGGAGACGATGGGTAGGGATGTATTTATGAAATATAGCGTACCGGATCCCCGCGACCCGCAGCGCGTATCCGATGTACTTAATCGGCTTGATCAGCATGTTGACAAGGAGCTTGTCAGGTATCTCAATGAAGCCTATCCTCTCGATGACTGTAGATGGGAACAGGAATTGGGAATGGATGTAGAAGAATGCACACCGGAATAATGGGTTTTGAAATGTTATAGAAAGCTGGGAGACCTATGAAACATACAAGCCTGTCAGATAGCAGCATCCGCATACAGATCAACGACATCTATGCTTATCTCTTTGCACTGAACCGGAAACCAAACCATTCGGACAGGGAATTACAGCAAATTCGGGCTATGGAGTGCTTGATTTCAGATGCCATTACGCGCAAGGACATCCCGGCATACTCGTTGCAGCAGATCGTTGAGTTACCTATGGCGGAAGCAGAACGAATCTTCGGGCCGAAGCTGGAGGAGTTTCAGACTCTGAACAAAATACGTGAGGCTGTGGTGATGAAATATGCTCTGGTGCGCGTCTGAAATATAAAATGAAACTCGAATGAGTTTTATTATATACATTTGCTGTTTTTACTTGATGGTTGATACTGAAACCGGAGGTAGTGTTTAATGCAAACGAAAAGAAAAATGATGTTTTATAGGTGGATTACTTTCTTGATGGTGGCAATCTGTGGGGCATTACTCACATGGGCAATAGTGAACAGCCTCGCAGCCGGACATTTTGACTATTCGGCGTTCATTGCGAAAGTCAACTCCAATGATATAATCCGTTTTTTCATGGAAAAACGGAATGTTTTTAGCCTTTTGGCGACTATGCTGTGGGTTGCCCTTACAATGATGTTTGCAGAGACCATCAGTAGATCGTCTCTTGATCTTGTAACTTATATGCAACTGAACTATTTGTTTGGAACAGCTCCTGTTTATGCGCTGCTGCTTATATATTTCTACGTTACTGGAACGGAAATACCGTTCCAGTGGAAACTGCTGCTTTGGGTTGAAATTACAAACGTGCTCTGGCTGGCAGGTCGGCGATATTATGGAGGAATCTCATTGATTCTGGAGCAGTCCATGAATGCGCAAACGGAACGTCACTGGACAAAGCTGGATAGGATGGACGCCAAGGTTATTGCAAACGTGTTAGGCAAGGAAGGGGTTCTGAGACGTATGCTGGATGGGACACTCTATTTCGGCGATAGCATTCTCAACGCCAGCCTCGTCCCTTCGCTACAACCCGGGCAGTCCGTAGATCTGAGGGAAATCTGTGGGGACTGAAAAGGATATATACATTTACCGTTTTTTAGATAGATGAAATTGAAGCCGGAGGTGGCAATTTATGATATTTAGAAAAGAAAAACGATGGTCAAAACTCGACAAAATGGATGCTGAGCTCATTTACACCGTATTTGGAAGGGAAGCAGAGTTAAAACGAACACTGGACGGGGCGCTTTGCTTGGATGATTTCATCATCAATGCACAGCTTGTTCCTTCGTTGAAACCCGGACAGTCCGCAGATCTGGGAGATATCCGTAGGAACTGAGAGAAGAAATATTGGTTCTGTGAATGAAAATTGCGACCCTAAAAGCATTTTAGTCGCATTCCCAGTCGCGTTTCCGGTATCATTCTTCCGTACTGTCTCACTGAACCTTTATCAAAAGTGATGCAAACTCTATCAAAATAAGAGTGAACTCTATTAAAATGGGGAGCACTTCATTAGAACGTGGGAAATCAGCAATGTAATGTTGAAAATTTGAGATGAGAGGTGACATTCGATGCAAACGAGAAAATTGATGCAAACGAGAAGAAAAATGATATTTTACAGGCGGATTACCTTCTTGATGGTAGCAGGCTGTGGGGCATTACTCACATGGGCGATAGCGAACAGTCTCGCAGCCGGACATTTTGACTATTCGGCGTTTATTGCAAATGATAAAATCCGTTTTCTTATAGAAGAACATGGAAATGTTTTTTGTGCTTTTGTAACAATGCTGTGGGTTAACATTGTAATGTTGCTTGCAGAGATTATGAGCAAATTGTCTCTTGATTTTGCAACTTATATGGAACTGTTCTATTTGTTTGTAACAACTCCTGTTTGTGCATTGCTGCTTACATATTTCTACGTTACTGGAACAGAAATTCCGTTCGCTGGGAAAGTGGTGATTTGGTTTGGAATTACAAATGCGCTCTGTCTGACAGGTCGCTTTATCCGGCGATATCATCGTCACTGGACAAAACTGGACAGGACAGATGCCGAAATTATTTACACTGTGTTTGGAAAAAATGCAGTTCTGAAACGAACACGGGATGAGGCGCTTTGCTTCGATGATATCTTCCTCAACGCCAGCCTTGCCCCCTCGCTACGTCCCGGACAGTCCGTAGATCTGGAAGAGATACGTAAGGACTGATGCGTAAAAATATATAGATAAAGGTTTGAACGGCCTATTGTATATAAAATTGGAGGGTAAGGAATGAAATACAACATAGTTACTGTGAGATAGTTTGATGGATATTTGGAAGAATTTCGTGCGACAGAGGTTAGATTCGGCAGCGATTTGCTGTTTATGAGGCTGGAAGACGGCAAGAACAGGCAAATTCCGCTAAGGGGTGTATGGTGATTTGGGATGAACGAAGAAAGCCACCAGCGCGAGAATGCAGAATAGAAGGGAATTGGAAAGACAAACGTCTGAGCAACCTTAAAAAGTTCATTTTATATAAATCTGAATCCGAGTACGGCGAACTGGCCCGCCTGACCCGCAAAAGAGTAAAAACCTATATGGTTTTTGAAATGAATGATTCTTGTTATATCTTTTGCAAAGCCAATTTGCTGGAAGGATGAGTTAACGTGAAATACGGATATGTTCGATGCTCGACCGATGAGGGACGGCAGGATATTGGACGACAGGTGCGCGAGTTGGTACAGATGGGTGTTCCGGAAGAAAACATCTTTCAGGAATATGATTCTGGTATGAAAACAGACCGCATTCAGTTGAATCGGTTGCTGTCTATGGTACAGGCCGGGGATGAGATCGCCACGACTGAGATCAGTCGTCTAACTCGATCGACACGCCAACTTTGCGATCTGATTAGTTTTGTAGAACAGCATAAAATCCGGTTGGTCATTAAAGATCTACTGGTAATCGATTGCACTGGCGGAGAAATGGATCCGCTAACCAAGGCTTTTCTCCAAATGGCAGGCGTGTTTGCAGAGTTGGAACGTAACATCATTTCCGCTCGCATCAAAAGCGGATTGAAGAACGCAGCAGCTAAAGGGAAGCAAATAGGAAGACCGAAGCTTACCTTTGAACGTATCCCGGATCGCTTCCTGCGGTACTATGCGTTGTATAAATCACAGGGACTGTCTGTGACAGAACTGACCCGTTTAACCGGAGTCAGCCGGACGACTGCGTATCGATATTTGGAACTGTTAGAGAAACGGAAAGATCTAAAAGTGAAGAACTGGACTGGGAAGAAAGCGAAACGGAATACTGGAAATGTGAAAGCAAAAGGGGCATCTTGAGGTTGCCTTAAAATATATAGATGAAAGTCTGAATGGCTTTGAAAGACTCATTTCATTGAAAGGTGAAATACTCATGAATCACACAAATTCGCCAGACAATAAAGCTGATGATTTGAAGCAGGCGATTGATAACCAAGATATTTACGCAGTTAAATGCTTTGTTGTGGATCAGCAGAATCTGCTCCCTAAGGCGTGGTTAGATGAGCCCCTTGAGAGCTTTTGCGCGATCCTTCAGCGGTCACTGCAAACTTCACACCGCATAAAACGGCAGTTGATTGCCCCAAATGTTGAAATTTCCTATCAGTTGGGCGTATGGGAAGGTTCTCTTCAGACATTCCGTATGTTATATGAGGAGGAGCGCAAAGAAAGGGATATTCTCGAAATGGCTGTTTCCAGAAGCCCGAATGCAGAAAACATTTTGCAATCGCTGTACCATCACCACGACCCGATCGGTCATGGGGAACTGGCTGATAGATTAGGTATGACCTACAGCGAACTGACCAACGAAATGCAACCAATAGTCAGGTGCGGGGCGGTATCTGCATCCAGAACCGGCTGTAACACCAATTATACTTTAACAACAGCAGCAAAACGATATTGTGAAAAATATGAATAGAAGTCTAAGTTGGGCTGGCAGCTAAAATGATGGAGATATCATCAAAAGTGATGGAATCTCTATTAAAATGGGGAGAACTCCATCAGATTGGGGATATTATTTTTTGTGTGCTTTTGGTCATCAAGGACTGCTTTTTCCGGTCGGATAAGCAAGTGTTACAGATCCTGACCGGAAGCGACGGAGATAACGGCAATTAGCGATTTGAAATCAAACAAATGTACTGTTTTCTTCTTGCTTTTTTGCTTGCGCTATGGTAGTATGAGGTTACAAAATATATATTATTGTTGCTCTCTATGTAATTCCTAACTGAAAAACGCACCGATTCACCCATATAAAATGAGCAAAAAGGGCTCGGAGAGTAACGTGATGTTACCCTCCGGGTCTTTTTTTGTCCTTGTGGGACGGACAGATAAGATGGGTGAAGGCAAAATTGCCATGAGGTAAATCATATGACACCAAAAGAACGTATCACATCACTTATCGTATCTATGGGCTACACGGTTTCTGCCTGTTCACAAAAAACAGACTTGATAACCATACTGTTTTATCGCTCAGATCATATCTATCAACTGGAATGCTTCACTGGAGACTGGGATCGTATTTGGTTATGGGGAGCAGCACACGATGATGACTGGGATCATTCTGAAGCCGGAAGATCGGTAGGCATCCTTTTGCCGCTTAAAATGCACTCATTGGATCGTGTATCTGATGCTGATTTGCAAAGACATCTTTCTGAGGCGATATCAAAATGTGATGCTGCCCAAATTGAGCATAATTTGATTCGTGCGAACACGAGTACAGTGTTAAACATACTGCGACGCAAAGAACAGACGTTCCTTTGATGAGGAGTTGAATTATGATGCAAAAACCGGTTATCTATTACGACGATATGATACCTCCGACCTATATACGATTAGTCTCTGAACGGTTAAATTTGGATCATATTGTTCATACAGAAGCTACTGAACAGCCGATGAGGTATTCCGATATACGCAGACTGGCAGAGACGGGGCTTTTTAATAAGATATTAGTCTGCGCCTGCAAAGCCAGCCGCTCTTGTAATTCCCTGTATTTCCGGCATCCAAAAGGGAGCGTGCCGATCGACGAGGAAATCTGTTATCTGAACGATGATTGGATCAATGTGTTCGATGTCGTTTTAGTTGATTCGAAAAACGATACGAAAGCGAAAATTGGAGAGATGGCAGGCTCTGAATAGGATTCGTAAGGAAATGCGTCCTGAGGGCGGCCTAAAAAGTATATGAATGGAAGTCTGGAGAGTTCACTTTATATAAAACTGGATCCGCTGGCCCGCCGGATGGACAGATAGGTGAAGAACAATGTCAGAATATAAGAACGGAAGAGTGCTATTGTCCTCAACTGCGACGATGGCCTTTCATCAAAAGCTGAATAACCCATCTGAGGACGTGATGGCTCATAGACAGAGCTTTCTCGATGGTATCAGCAAGGATGTCACATTCATTCGATCGGATGCGGATCACGTTATCGCAGACATCGCGGGCTTTGATGATTCGTTTTTGGACATTGCTGAGATTAACCGAGAAATAGAACAATAAGACGAAATACGGCGATCTGGCCCGCCGAATGGATATGACAGTGAAAATGTTAGGGTGATGTCCATGAAAACGATTGAGAAATCGGATATTATTGCGAAATACAGCATGACAGGATCAATTAAACGTGCAGCCAGCGAACTGAATGTTTGTCATAGCACTGTACGGCGCGTTCTTATTGAGGCCGGTCTTTACACCAGCCAGCGTGCCGAGGATGTTTGCAGGCTGCATGAAAAGGGGCTTTCTCCAGACCAGATCGCAGAAAGCCTGAAAATCACCAGAAATGCGGTCATGGCATACCTCCCGTATAATCGTGGATATCAGCTCGGCAGGAATAAGTCCGTCAATGCGCTGCGTATTCGTGCGTGTAGAGAGCGAAAAAAGACCAATAATGGACAGACCGGAAATGACCAAAACGGAGGATCACGGCAATGACAGCAGAAGAATTGCTGAGAAAATATCAGAAAGTGTACGGAGAAATCGTCTTCCCGAATGACGACATCAATGTGCTGCGAGAAATTTGGCGCAATCCGGCTGGATGGATGTACTCTTTCGACGGTATTCAGTGGGAGGCTGCTCCCATGGATATCGCCAAGATCGACTACACCCATGCTTTGTTCCGGAAAGACACGTTTCAGAAAAGGGAATGGAGGGATTCCAAGTGAACAAGTATGGAATGACAAAGAAGAAAATCATCCATGTGATCGCAGATGACAACCGAAATGGATGCAACGGATATTGGTACGCTGCCTGCGGCAAGTGGATCATGCCTGCCGAGGTCACAGAGACCATGCCGGAAAATGGACGGATGTGCTTACAGTGCCAGAAAAAGTGCCTTAACTGAACATTAACTGAAACTGCATGGTGCAACAGATGATTTAACTGAACAGGAGGTGATCCTGTGCAGATATGATACTGACCAAGAAGGAGGTATTATTTGCTGTCCGGAACAGGGTAGGCGCGTGCTGCGCCCCTGAAATCATTGCTCTATATTTCATTACTGGCTCGCCAGAACTTGTGGAATGGCCCGGTAGGGCGTGCTGGGTGTCCGCGTGGTGCGGACAATTTCGGAAACGGATGTGATGCCGTTTTATGTGGGGGAATTGGTGCGTTTTTCGTGGAGGAATAACATTTGTGCTTCCCCCTACAACTCTGTACAAAAACTCCCCGCTAAAATAGCGTAGAGAAAGAGAAGACCTAAGGTAATTCGTGTACCTTAGGTCTTTTTGTTTTGCCTGAAAAGGGCGGAAATAACGAGCTGAGGATGGAATTTGACGGTTTATAAAGAGAATTTGTTGCGAGCAAAGTTTGTGTACCGCTCCGGTTTCTAATTGGGCTCCTGCCAGGATTCGAGGGAGAAATGGTGGGGAATTGGAGGGGGGATAACAGGGAGTCTAAGATTAATTCGAATTTTTCTGAGATTTTGATGCGAAATTTTGAATTAATCTGAGATTTTGCTGGAAAAACACCGCAAAAGCTCGGAATAATTCCATAAAACGCTTTAGGAAGATAAAGAATTATTCAAAGGTATACTTTACTTGGTTGAAGAATTATTCTTAGATTTTGCAGCACATGGCAAAACGGTCTCTTATTTTGATAAATGGTAGCCGTGATCTCAAAAAAATACTTTAAAGTGTGAAAGAATTATTCGCAGTTTTTGCAATAAGAAGCAGAGCATTTGCGAAAAAAGCGCCTTTATCTCCAAAAAAATACTTTAAAGCACGAAAGAATTATTCTGAGATTTTGCAGAAAAACACTTGATAAATCGGTCCTAATTCTGAATTAAACTGAAAATCTTTGTGGTTCATTGATTGTCAGTTTAAGAATATCCTTGCTGCTGGCTGCAAACCGCAAATGGCAGCAGACAAACCCTTTATTGCTTGTGGGAGGTAAGCACAATGAAAACGATTGCCAACATATCAGCAGGCGAATTAGTAAACGGCTGGAGCTGTTGCCAGAATCAATACATGGCGAAGCTGATAGCACAGGTGCCCGGACGCATACGGAAGTGGGGAGGGACAGCAGTATGCAAAAATCAGGTGTAAAAACAAGAGATATCCGCTTTTTCAGCGAGAAAAACGATACAATGATCTGTGTACATACTCCGCTGGCCCGGGATTATGCCAAATGGCTGGAAGATCAGCCGTGGGTGGAACGGTATGAAACCGGTGTGTTGCTTGACGCATCGCAGATGGATCACGTCAGCCGGGTGGATATCCGAAGCAGCTATTTTGAAACGGCATGGGCGTCGGACTTTTTGATCACCTTGGCAGACGGCAGGAAAGAGATCCGGGAGGTCATCAGCGCAGAGCAGCTTCGCAAACGGGCGGTCGTAGAGCAGCTGGAGTTGTCCAGACGTTATTGGGGCGCACTTGATGTATCCGGCTGGAAGGTTGTGGTGATGGAATGAAAGAGCAGGAAATCGTTCGATTTGTTTCCTGTGCGGGCCAGCAGTATCGGGTGCTCCATACTTCTCTACTGGGCGCATGGCTGATCAGCTATGAAGAACCGGGTACGCCCTTATTTGTCGCTGAGGCTGACCTGGAGCGGTTTGAACGTATCAAAACCCCGGAAAGCTTTATTTGTTATAGCAGTACAGCAAAGTTGAGCAAAGCACAATATGAACGGCTCGCTATCATACAGCCATTACTGGACGAAAAGCAGTGCATTTGCGATAAGGTTATCAGACGGGAAATTGCAGCGAAGGCAGCACAAATTCATCATACCTCTATCCGCCGTGTGCTCCGCCTGTACTATCGGTATCTCGCAACAGGCATCCTGGTGGCCGGCAAGCCGTCACGCAAACCGACAAAGAATGAGACCTATGACTGGGCGATCCGGACGTTCTACTATTCCTCCAAACGGCTCTCCCTCCGGGCTGCTTATGAGATGATGCTGGTCGAAAAGTTTACCAAGGCGGATGGCGGCCTGTCTGCGGATGCCCCAAGCTGGTCCGGGTTCCAGCACTACTTTTATAAGCACGGTTATCACAAAAAGCCGCAGAAGATCATTGCAAGAGAGGGCCTTTCTAATTACCAGAGAAATCACCGAAAACTGCATGGTTCTGCATCTGACTGGCGCAGCCAGCTTGGATGTTATCAGATGGATGCGACTATAGCGGATATCTATCTGGTATCCCGTCTGGACCGCAGCAGCGTGATCGGTAGACCGAATATTTATCTGGCAGTCGATACGGCAACCCAGCTGATTGTAGGGATCCATGTTGGAATGGAAGCGGGAGAAGGGGCGGTAATGGCGTGCCTTGCAAATGCAGCAGAGAATAAAGTGGAATTTTGTGCCCAGTATGGTATACAAATTGAGCCAGAGCAGTGGCCAAGCCGTGGCGTGCCGGATGAGATTATTACCGATCAGGGACGGGAGTTCACTGGGGAGCGGATGAATGAATTCTGTACCCGCTATGGAACCGAGCTGCAAGTTTTACCGCCGTTTCGTCCAGACCGGAAAGGGATCGTTGAGAAAACCTTCGATCTGCTCCAGAGCCGCTATAAGCCCCTGCTCCGTGGGAAAGGTGTCATCGAGCCGGATGCACAGGAGCGATGGGCGACCGATTACAGAACACAGGCTGTTCTTAATCTGGATGAATTCACGGCAATTGTAGTACATTGCGTGATTTACCTCAACAGCGGGCGCTGCCTTAGTGATGGGAAGACGCCTGCACAGAGATGGCTGCATTCGGAAAAGAAGCTGCTTGAGACCGATCCAGAGGAAATCTACCGGATTGGTTTGCAGCGGACGACAGCTAAAATGACCCGTAAGGGGATCCGGTTTAATAATATGTATTATATTCCTCAGCATGAGGCTTTGCTTCCTGTGGGTGACAGCTGCACGATTGCTTACAACACAGGGGATATAAGGCAGATCTTTGCTATCATCAATAAAAAGTACCATCCATGCAGATTTAGCGAAACACTACAAGGAGTCATTTCCCAGACGGAATGGGACACAGAAAAATGCAGGAAGCGTGAGGCGGGAAAGATAGCGCAGAAGAAGCAGATCACAGCCGAAGTTAAATTGACCTGCGAACTAAAGGGGATCATCACGGAAGCCAATAGACGCAAGGAGGGATTGGATCATGAGTAAGTATCCGAATGAGCAGACGGTAGGCGCTGTATATGATGACGCCCCGGTTGGCAATCCGTTTTTGGCTGCCATGCCGGATATGTTTCCTCCGGAGAAGGTGTTCGAGAAGATCGGGAGTAAACTGCCCATACCGCACAACTTGAGTGATATGACAGCAGAAGAGCGAAGAAGACAAATCCCTGTTTTAAGCACTGTCTTTATCCCGATGAACTATATGTATAACCTGTATGATATCCTCTACCGTGCGATCCAGACGACCTACACGACCCGGACCATGATAGAAGAAATCCGCCAGATTAATACGCTGTTCAATGATGAGGAGAAACTATCCTTTTCAACCGGGGCGGATAGTGGTTCAATCCTGGGTGTACCAGGCATTGGAAAGACATCCACGATCAAACGATGCCTGTCCACTATGCCGCAGGTGATCGAGCATACTGAGTACATGGGAAAAGCTTTTTTCTGCAAGCAGGTCTTATATCTGCACGTGGAGTGTCCTTCGGACTGCTCCGTCAAGACGCTGGCTTTCAACATTCTCGCTGCTTTGGATCGTGCGATCGGGTCGCATTATCTGGACAACCTGACAGTGCTCCGCTTTGCATCAGCCAGTGCAGCGGCAACGCAGGTCAAGATCCTCTGCATGACGCACCATGTGGGTCTGATACTGGTTGACGAAATCCAAAATGCTGTGGTGACTGCACGCAAGAACCGGCAGGTAAAGCCCCTGATCAAATTCCTCGTAGAGCTGACCAATGACACCAGCACGGGTATCTATTTTGTCGGGACGCCGCTTGCCGAAGAACTGTTTACCAGTCAGGAGCATTTGAAGAGAAGGACAAGAGGGGTACGCTTATTGCCCCTCAAGCCGGACGGGACCTATCTGGATTTCCTGAACGGGATTTGGGGGTATCAGTATACAGCCAAACCAGCGCCATTGATCGATAAGCTTGCCTGCAAGCTGTATGATCATTCGGGAGGTATCCCTGCCTATATTGTCAAGATCTTTGCAGAGAGCCAGGTACAGGCGCTTCTTATGGGGCGGAGCTGCATTGATGAAAAGGTCATGCAGCGGGCGATCGACATCCTTGCAATCAAGGTGCCCAAGACCTATGCAGGCGGGACGTATATCTCGGACTTCGAGCTGGGGGAACCGGAAGATGTAAAAACCCCTGATCAGGAACAGGAGGTCGCCCGGCTGTACGCCAACAAAAGGGGGAGAAAGGCGGAGAAAAGGGACGAAAGTGACCTGATCCTTGCATGGAAAGAGGGCTGTGATATGCTCGCTTTTCTTCGTAAAGCGGATCTGCTGGATGACTGGAGGGGTAATCCTCCGCAGGAGGCTTAGCATCGTGTTGACTTATTTCCCGACGCCCTATCCCA
>ERZ1090878.1304-NODE-1309-length-11958-cov-3.890952_pt1 | contig 11958 bp, 5 predicted proteins | sample MGYA00478473_ERZ1090878 | MGnify/ENA primary metagenome ERZ1090878 (study PRJEB33644, sample SAMEA5815720) | chicken gut metagenome | biome: Chicken; feature: Gastrointestinal Tract; material: Caecum | place: Ireland | collected 2019-01-01 | study: A study of the... | reverse complement strand
CCGCTCCAAGGGCGAACCATGCTGTGGAAGCAAAACTCTTCTCCAGGATATCCTGAGAAAGGGCTGGGGATTTGAGGGCCATGTGACCTCCGACTGCTGGGCGATCAAGGACTTCCATGAACATCATCATGTGACCAACTCTGCGCTGGAGTCTGTGGCGCTGGCGATGAACAACGGATGCGATCTGAACTGCGGAAACCTGTTCTTCTATCTTGAGGAAGCGGTAAAACGTGGCATGGTATCGGAGGAGCGTCTGGACGAAGCAGTGGTGAATCTGATGACCACCCGCATGAAATTAGGACTGTTTGATGATCCGAAACAGGTTCCGTACAGTGCGATCACCTATGCAGAGAATGACACGAAAGAGCATCGGGAACTGAACTTCAAGGCGTCCAGAAAGTCTTTTGTACTGTTGAAAAACGAAAACAATATGCTGCCGCTGGACAAAAATAAGATCAAGACCATTGGGATCATCGGTCCGAATGCGGACAACCGCAAGGCCCTGGTGGGAAATTACGAGGGAACCGCTTCGCGCTACGTCACACTCTCCGAGGGGATCCAGGATTATCTGGGGGACGATGTCCGGGTGGTATTTTCCGAGGGATGCCATCTGTGCAAGCCGAAGGTTAGCGGCCTGGGACAGGAAAATGACCGTATGTCCGAGGTGAAGGGCGTCTGCGAGATGAGTGATGTGATCATTGCCTGCATGGGACTGGACTCCAGCCTGGAAGGCGAAGAAGGGGACGAGGGCAATGAGTTTGCCAGCGGCGACAAGCCGAACCTGAATCTTCCGGGACTTCAGGAGGAAGTTCTTGAGGCGATCTATGCCAGCGGAAAACCGGTAGTTTTGGTACTCCTGTCAGGAAGTGCGCTGGCGGTCACCTGGGCGGACGAGCACATCCCGGCGATCATCGAGGGATGGTATCCGGGCGCACAGGGCGGACGTGCCCTGGCAGGCATCCTGTTCGGCGACTACTCTCCGGAAGGCAAACTGCCGGTGACTTTCTACCGCACGACAGAGGAGCTTCCGGCATTTACCGATTATGCGATGAAGGGACGCACCTACCGCTATATGACCCAGAAGGCGCTGTATCCGTTCGGCTATGGTCTGTCCTACACAGATTTTGCGCTGAGCGATGTTTCTCTGAGTCAGGATGCCATGGCGAAAGACGGAGAGATTACGGTAAAGGCAGTCCTGAAGAATACAGGAGTCATGGCCGGAGCCGAGACGGTTCAGGTTTATGTGAAATCCTGCCGGGAACATACGCCGAACGCACAGCTGAAAGCTCTGAAAAAAGTACAGCTGGCGCCGGGCGAGGAGCAGGAGGTTTCCCTGACACTGTCTGCGAAGTCCTTCGGTCTGCACAACGAAAACGGCGATATGGTTCTGGAGGCAGGAGAGTATCTTGTTTATGTGGGAACTCAGCAGCCGGATGAGCGAAGCAGAGAACTGACAGGAAAACAGCCGGAGTGCAGAAAAGTGACCGTGGCTCAGACAGAAGTTCTGGTTCCGGTCTGCCTGGACTGACCGGTTTCTATCACGCGGCATAAAGGAGAAGTTACAATGGACAATAAGTCAAACCGCAGGACAGGTTTTTACGGATTAGGTACTCATCTGTTCAACGATGGCTGGCAGTTTGCCAAGCAGCCGCTGTTCACAACATACGAAGAGATCAGACAGCATCCGGAGGCTTTCGCCCCGGTGGGCCTGCCGCATGACTGGCTGATCTATCAGGCGGCGGATCTGTATGAGGACGGAACCGGATGGTACAAAAAGACTTTTCTGTATCATCCGGGAGAGGAGGAGATTGCGTTCCTCCGATTTGAGGGAGTCTACATGGACAGTGCGGTTTATGTCAACGGCGAGAAAGCCATGGAGTGGAAATACGGTTATTCCACCTTTGAGGTGCCCCTGGAGGGACGGCTGAAAGACGGGGAAAACGAGATCATGGTAAGTGTAAACTTCCAGGCGCCCAACAGCCGCTGGTATTCCGGCGCCGGGATTTACCGTGATGTATGGCTGAAAGTGGTGAAGACCACCCATCTTCTGTCTGACGGAATCTATACGTCTGTGCGGCCGGGGGAGGATGGCTGCTGGGAACTGGAACTCACAGCGGAAGGGATCTTCCGCCGTGACGGAGAACTCCGGTATATACTGACCGACCGGAAGACCGGACGGCAGGTATCTTTTGACAGCGGCAGTTCTGTTCTCGCGGTAAAAGCGGCGGACGGTGTTCAGACGTTGGAAGATAAAGTTGTTGTCAGAAATGTGGACCGCTGGGACGTGGAACATCCCTGTCTGTATGACCTGCGCGCGGAACTCTGTGTCGACGGCGAGCGGATACAGGCTGAGGAGTATACGTTAGGTTTCTGCGAAAAACAGTTTCTTCCGGACCGGGGATTTCTTTTAAACGGGCGGAAAGTGAAACTGAACGGCGTCTGCGAGCATCATGATCTCGGGTGCCTGGGTTCCGCTTATAATCACCGGGCGATGGAGAGAAAGCTGGAGATCCTGAAACAGATGGGGGTCAATGCATTGCGCCTGACGCATAACATGTTCGCCCCGGATGTGATGGAACTGGCGGATTCCATGGGATTCCTGGTAATATCGGAAGCCTTTGATATGTGGGAGCGGCCGAAAAACAAGTACGATTATGGACGATTTTTTCCGGAATGGTATAAGAAGGACGTGGCAAGCTGGGTGCGCCGGGACAGGAACCATCCAAGCCTGATCCTCTGGAGCATCGGAAACGAAATTTACGACACGCACGTGGACGAGCGGGGCCAGGAACTCACAAAGATGCTGATGAAAGAGGTACGTATCCATGATCCCAGGGAGAATGGGCGCATTACGATCGGCTCTAACTATATGCCGTGGGAGAATGCCCAGAAATGTGCGGATCTGGTGAAAGTTGCCGGATACAATTACGCAGAAAAATATTATGATCAGCATCACAGAGAACATCCGGACTGGATCATTTACGGAAGTGAGACAAGCTCCACGGTTCAGAGCCGCGGCGTTTACCGGTTCCCTTACAGCCAGTCCGTGCTCTCGGATGTGGACAGCCAGTGTTCAGCGCTGGGAAATTCCACGACCAGCTGGGGCGCCCGCTCCTCGGAGGCATGTGTGGTGGCCGAGAGGGATCATGAGTTTTCCTGCGGACAGTTTCTGTGGTCGGGATTTGACTATATCGGGGAGCCGACGCCGTACCACACCAGAAATTCTTACTTCGGCCAGGTGGACACCGCAGGATTTCCGAAGGATTCCTATTATATTTATCAGGCGGAGTGGACGGATTACCGGAAAACCCCGATGGTGCATGTGTTTCCGTATTGGGATTTCAATGAGGGCCAGCTAATCGATGTACGTGTATGCTCCAACGCTCCGATGGTGGAACTGTTCATGAACGGACGAAGCCAGGGAACGTATGAGATCGACCATGCGCATGGAAGCGAGAAGGAGCTGACCGGCCACTGGCAGCTGCCGTTTGAGCCGGGAGAGATCACCGCGAAGGCCTACGATGAGCAGGGCAATGAGATCGCCAGCGAGACGCGCTGTTCCTTCGGCGAGGCCGAAAAGATCACCTGGAAGGCAGACCGTACGGTTCTCCGGGCGGACGGAAGAGACCTCGCCTTTATAGAGATCGGCATGGAAGACCGGGAGGGCCATCCGGTGGAAAACGCGGACAACCGGGTGTTCGTCCGTGTGGACGGCTGCGGGTATCTGGCGGGTCTGGACAATGGCGACAGCACAGATGTGGAAGAATATAAAACGGTGAGCCGCCGGTTGTTTAACGGTAAGCTTCTTGCCGTAGTGGGAGCAGGCAGCGAGGCCGGGCAGATCCGCGTGGAGATCCGGTCCAGGGGAATGGAACCGGCGGCCTTTACGCTGGAGACTGCGGAATGCCCGCGGCAGGAAGGCCTGGGCGAAGAACCATGGAAGGTTGACCAGAAGGCAGCCGAAGCGGCGACAGAGAAATACCGGGATGAGCTTCCGGTGCGCGCGCTGCGCATCCGGACCAGCTGCGGAACGATCCTGACGCCGGAAAACAGCCGGACCGAGGCGGAAGCCGTTGTGCGTCCCGCCGGTGCGCAGGATCATGAAGTCTTCTGGAGCATTGTGGACGATGCGGGAATCCCGTCCAGCCTGGCAAACGTCGAGAGCTGCGGTACGAAAGCGAAGATCACTGCGGTCAGCGACGGAGAATTCCGGCTCAGATGTATGTCAAAGTCCGGGACTGCGGATATCCGGATCATCTCGGAAATGAACTTCTCCGTCACCGGATTCGGAAAAGCGTATCTGGATCCTTACGGTTTCATTGCGGGAGGACTGTATGATTATGTGAAGGGGACCGCGACCAATGGAAACGAGCATGGTGTAGCCACCGCCCGGGACGGGGAAACGCAGGTAGGTTTTCACTTTCTGGATTTCGGTCCGTTTGGTTCCGATGAGATTGTTCTCCCGATTTTTGCGCTGGATGACAATGATTACGAGATCCAGGTTTATGAAGGAATGCCGGGGGAACAGGGCAGCGAACTGATCGGCGACTTACATTATCAGAAGCCTTCCCGCTGGAATGTCTACCAGCCGGAAACCTACCGGTTAAACAAGCGGCTGAAGGGAGTCACAAGTATTTGCTTCGTCCTGCACGCAAAGATCCATCTGAAAGGATTTTCGTTCATTCGGAAGGAAAAAGCTTACGAAAAACTGTATGCTGCGCAGAGTGACAAACTCTACGGCGACAGTTTCCGCCTGGAAGATCAGAGAGTCCGGGAGATCGGAAACAACGTGACCCTGGAGTACACGGGAATGAATCTGGGAGAACAGGGGGCAGGCAGGATCGAGATCTGCGGCTATACGCCGATGGAGAAAAACACGATACAGATCCGCTTTACCTCGGAAGAGGAGGAAATTACACAAATTGTCGAATTTTGCCATCGGGAAAAGGAAGAGGTTCAGGCGTTTGAACTCCAGCCGATTCCCGGCAGCTGGAATGTGAGTTTTGTGTTCCTTCCGGGAAGCAATTTCGATTTTTATTGGTTTAAATTCGTGAAATAGCATAAGAAAAAGCAAAAATATAACAGCATATTGCGGAAATGAAAAATGCGTTTGGCAGATTTGATCAGGTAGAAATGACGAATCCGCCGGCGCATTTTTTGCATGAATCATCCGGATAAATAATAGAAAAAAACCGGGCAAACCGTTGATGGAACAAAAAATATGCACAAAAATCATCCCATAAAATTGTCTATTTTTGAAATTTTGGCAAATGATGCGCAATATGTGAAAAGTTTATGACAATAAGTGAGAAGAAAAACGCGTCAATTTGCCATATAATTAAGTTACAAAACGCGAATAAAATGTGCAAAACACCGGAAGAAAATGCAGGAATAAGAAAAAATGCACAACATTATTCCGGTGGGGAAGGGGGACTATGGGATACGAAAATGCGTGGCTGAATTACCGGCGGTTGCAGGGATCGGCGGAGAGTACATATTTTTCTTCTGTCTGCACAGACAGCCAGGGAAGAACGGCCAGGACAGCGATTGAGGAACTGAAACGTGCGGCGCGGGAAATCTTCGGGCTGGATATGCAGGAGAAGTCCGGCACACAGGATGCAGGCATCTGCCTGAAACTGAACCGGGAAGCGGCAGCAGGAGAAGAAGGTTACCATATCTACGAAAAAGACGGAAGGGTGACGGTCGAGTCTGCCGGCGGCAGGGGACTTTTATACGGAAGTTTTGCCTTGATCCGTATGCTTCAGACAGGAAGGAAGATCGGCGGCGCCGATCTCACGGAGGTTCCGCAGAATCCTATCCGGATCCTAAATCACTGGGACAATATGGACGGTTCGATCGAACGGGGATATTCCGGAAATTCCTTTTTCTTTCAGGATCAGAAGGTACTGGTCAACGACCGCACAAGGGCATACGCCCGCCTGGCGGCTTCTGTGGGGATCAATGCTTCTGTCATCAACAACGTAAATGTAAAAGGAAATGCGACGAAACTGATCACAGAAACCTACCGCAGGGAACTTCAGGAGATGGCGGAGATTTTTGCCGATTACGGGATCTCTCTTTATCTGAGCCTGAACTTTGCGGCGCCGATGGAGATCGGCGGACTGAACAGCGCGGATCCGCTGGACGAAAACGTCCGGGAATGGTGGTCCCGGCAGATGGAGGATGTATTTACCGGCATTCCGAATTTCGGAGGATTTCTGGTAAAGGCCGATTCCGAGGGACGCCCCGGGCCGTTTACTTACGGAAGAACGCATGCGGACGGAGCGAATATGCTGGCGGACGCGGCGGCTCCCTACAACGGAACGATCATCTGGCGCTGCTTCGTTTACAACTGCCAGCAGGACTGGCGGGATCGGAAGACCGACCGGGCGAGATCCGGATACGACAATTTTATGCCGCTGGACGGTCAGTTCCGGGAGAATGTTGTATTGCAGATCAAGAACGGGCCGATGGATTTCCAGGTCAGAGAGCCGGTTTCTCCTCTTTTGGGCGGACTGAAAAGCACCAACCAGATCCTGGAGGTTCAGATCGCGCAGGAGTATACCGGACAACAGAGACACGTCTGTTATCTGATCCCGATGTTCAAAGAGGTGCTCGGCTTCCATACATACTGTGAGAAAGAAAAGGACACGGTTGCCGATCTCGTCAGCGGACGGACTTACGGACAGACCAGATGCGGAATGGCTGCGGTTGCCAACACCGGCGACGATGAAAACTGGACCGGACATGATCTGGCGGCGGCCAATCTGTATGGTTTCGGAAGACTGGCGTTTCATACGGATCTCAGTTCAGAGGAGATCGCCGGCGAGTGGATTCGCTGTACCTTCGGAATGCAGCCGGAGGTCGTGGAGAAGGTCAGCCGGATCCTGATGATGTCGTGGCCGGCTTACGAAAAGTACACGTCGCCGCTTGGCATCGGATGGATGGTGAATCCCGGGTATCATTACGGTCCGAATGTGGACGGATATGAGTACGACCGCTGGGGCACCTATCACCGCGCCGACCACATGGGGATCGGTGTGGACCGAAGTTCCGGGGGAACCGGATACGCGCAGCAGTACCATGAGCCGAACGCTTCCATGTATGAGAAGATCGAGACGTGTCCGGAAGAGCTTCTGTTGTTCTTCCACCATGTACCCTACAGTTACCGGCTGAAATCCGGAAAAACCCTGATCCAGCACATTTACGATTCACATTTTGAAGGTGCTGAGGATGTGGAAAAGATGGTTGCGGAATGGGAATCTGTGAGAGAGTTCCTTCCGGAAAAAATATATCAGAGAGTGCTTGCGAGATTCGAACACCAGAAAGAGCATTCCAAAGAATGGAGAGACCAGATCAACTCCTATTTCTGGCGGAAGTCTTTCGTGGAAGATGAAAAACACCGGACGATATATTAAACCAAATATGAAAAGAAAGTGGTGAAAAAATGGCTAAGAAACAAAAAAAACAAAAGCTTGTGCATCAGGAATCTCTGCCTGCACACATCCGAAAAAACTGGAAACTTTATTCTTTTGTGGTTCTGCCGATCCTCTGGTATGTGATCTTCAAGTACATACCGATGCTGGGAAACCTTATCGCATTCCGGCGTTATAAAGGCGGCCCGAACATTTTCGGTGAGTATTGGGTAGGATTCCGGTACTTTGAGCAGTTCCTGACCAGTCCGGATTTCTGGAGTGCATTCTGGAACACTTTGCGTCTGAGAATTGAGTATCTGCGGGTTCGTTGCCCGGCGACTCTGATCTTTGCCCTTCTGATCAATGAGGTTAGAAATCTTAAATGGAAAAAGACGATTCAGACGATCTCTTATCTGCCGCACTTCGTATCTCTGGTAGTACTGTGTGGTATGATCAAGGAACTTACCTCTTCCAGCGGACCGATCAACAGTCTGATCGCAGCTCTGGGCGGCGATAAGATCGCATTTATGACCGATCCTAACTGGTTCGATACTGTTTACGTGATCTCCGGTGTATGGCAGGCGTTAGGATGGGGCACGATCCTGTATCTGACCGCTATGACCAATATCAACACGGAATTGTACGAGGCAGCGGCGATCGACGGTGCGAATCGTTTTAAGCAGACGATCCACGTTACGATCCCGGGTATCATGCCGACGATTATGACTCTGCTGATCCTGGATATCGGCGGTATCATGACTTCCGGAAACATGCAGAAGATCCTGCTTTTGTATAATCCTCTGAACCAGTCCAAGGCGGATATCATCGGCACGATGGTATACAGAATGGGTATCACCGGCGGACAGTTCAGTTATGCAACCGCAGTCGGATTGTTTGAAGGTGTCATCGGTCTGATTCTTGTAACAGGTGCAAACACACTGTCCAAGAAACTGACAGAGACATCTCTGTGGTAGAAAGGAGGATCTCAAAGTGTTACATTTCAAGAGCAAAGGCTATCGTGTCTTCCAGGTTGTCAATACGATCATCATGATTCTGGTCATCTTTATCACATTGTATCCGGTTATCTATCTGGTTGCACAGTCATTCAGCAGTGAAGCGGCGGTAAGCGCCGGAAAAGTTACGTTTTATCCGATCGACTTCACGACCGCTACTTATAAGTATATTTTAAGAAACAACGAATTCTTTCTGTATTACTGGAATACGATCGTGTATTCCGTAGTCGGAACCGCGCTCTCTGTCGCTTTGACGGCAATGCTTGCATATCCGCTTTCAAAGCAGAAGCTTCGTCTGAATAAAGTCCTGACACCGTTTGTCGTGTTTACGATGTATTTCGCAGGCGGTATCATCCCGAACTTCGTTCTGGTAACTCAGTGGCTGGGACTTCGTGACAGTATGTGGGCAGTTATCTTACCGCCGGCGATCAGTACGTTCAACTTCCTGCTGATGAAATCTTTTTTTGCAGGTCTTCCGGAAGAACTGGAAGAAGCAGCGGCGATTGACGGTATGGGAACATACGGAATCTTCCTCAAGATCGTTCTGCCGCTGTCCAAGGCGATCATCGCGACAATGACTCTGTTCTATATCGTAACCATGTGGAATGAATGGTTTGGTCCGTTCATGTATCTGGATACAAAAGCAAAATGGCCGGTATCTCTTCACGTAAGACAGCTGGTAGAAGGTGCAAACCAGATAGAGCAGGGATCGACAGCGGAGGCTTCCAATGTACAGAGCACCCTGAAATCGGCAACTATGGTTCTGACAACTCTTCCGATCGTTTGTGTATATCCGTTTGTGCAGAAATATTTTGTACAGGGTATGACGATGGGAGCAGTCAAAGGTTGATCTACAAGTGTATATGGCATATCTTCCGGCGTAGCGCCGGAAGGATATGTGCTATATAAGTAACGAAAAAAAGGAGGAACAAGATGAAAAGAAAAGTTATTGCACTGACAATGACAGCGATCATGATCGCATCCCTCGGAGCCTGCGGTGGCAGCGGCGGCGCAGAGGAAAGCGCAAAGGCAGCAGAAGAGTATGAAGATCCGGCAGAACTGGATTATGAGTACGGAGAAGATGTAACTTTCCATTCTGATGAACCGGTGACCTATACTATGCTGTTCTCCGATCATGAGAACTACCCCTACAAGGAAGACTGGCGTCTCTGGTCAGCGATTGAGGAAAAAACGAATGTGACTTTTGATCTGACGTTGGTTGCGCGTACTGACTACAATGATAAGGTATCAGCGCTGGTAAACTCAGGAGAAGCACCATGGATCATTCCGAAGACGTATGATGCAAGTAACTATGTGGATTCCGGCCAGATCATTCCCATCAGCGACTGGGTTCAGTATATGCCTAATTACATGAAATGTGTCAATGACTGGGGAATGGAAGAAGAGCTGAAAACCACTTATCAGTCGGATGGTAAATATTATCGTCTGCCAGGTATGTGGGAAGTGGCAGCCGGCGGGTATTCTTTGATCATCCGCAAAGACGTTTTTGAGGCGGCTGGCGTAGATGTAGAGGAGCTGGAGAAAAACTGGACCTGGGATGATTTCTATGAAGCGCTGTTGAAAGTGAAAGAGTACACAGGAGCAGATTATGTATGGTCTGACCAGTATCAGCTGGGCTCTACTATGAATATTTCTGCGGTACAGTACAGTTCTAAGGCTGGAAATTCCACAGACGGCGGAGACTGGGGTCTGAGAAATGGTGTGAAGTTTGACTGGGATAACAATGAATTTTACTTCACCAACACCACAGACACATACAGAGATTATCTGAGAATGTGGAACAAGATGTATGAAAGTGGTATCCTGGATCCGGAGACCTTCTCCCAGGATTCTACACAGGCACAGGCAAAATTCTTCCGCGGTGATTCTTATGTGCTGAACGCAAATTATCAGCAACTGGCGGATATCCAGTCTTCCGGCAAGATGCAGGTTGACGGAGCGGAACTGTACATGATCGTTTACCCGGGTGGACCGGCTGGTCATCTTCAGGTTGAAACTTCCAGATTGGAGAATGGTATTATGATTTCTCAGTCAGCATTGGATGATCTGGGTGAAGAGGGATTTGTAAAGATGCTCCGCTTCATCGACTGGCTGTGGTATTCTGATGAAGGTCTTATGCTGACTCAGTGGGGTGTTGAAGGCGAAACCTATACGCTGGATGATGAAGGAAATGTTGTGCTGAATTCCGATATTTACTACAATGGTATCAACCCGGGCGCATCCAAACAGCTGAATGTTGATTATGGATTTGGCGGCGGTGTATTCGCTTACGGTGGTTCCGAGTGGCTGAGATTCTCCAAGTTCACAGACGCAGAGAAAGACTGGAATCAGAGAGTTCTGGAGAATACAGAGCCGCAGAAACTTTACCCTCCGATTATGGCTGACGAGATGCAGAATGAGGAAATGAACCTGATCCAGGTACCTCTTATGGACTATGTAAACCAGTCTGCTTTGCAGTTCATTACTGGCGATCTTGACATTGAGAACGACTGGGATAATTATGTATCACAGTGCGAAGCAAAGGGAAGTCAGGATTATATCGATCAGGCAAATGAAATCTTCGAAGATACGAAAGACGTTCTTGGAATGGAATAAAAAAATCTGACAGGAATTGCCCTCCTGAGCAGAACCGGGAAAGCCTGTCCGCAGCATGCGGACGGGCTTTCCTGATATCATGCGGATACTGCCGTTTATTCAGAAATTTTTTTCATGTCCGGCAGAAGCAATATGTGAAGGAAGAATCGCAAAATTGTCAGAGATGCCGGATGCCTGACCGTTTATAATTTTAAGAAAAAAGCAAAAACAATCCTTTTCCGGAGAAAATTCCGGCGGAAGAGGAGAAAGGACATCATGGAAAACATAAGATTTGAGCAGGATAAAAAAGCACTTTTTTATCTTGAACCGGAAGCATATCCGGGCGTAAAAAGAGTCGCCGAAAAAGTAGCGAAGGATTTTGAGACAGTCTGCGGAGCCAGGATCGTCGTCACGGATTCGGCAGAGACTCTGAGAGCGGTGAGACAGGATGCTCCGGCGAAGTCCGGGCAGATCCCGGTTGTGATCGCGGCGACGGTTGGACACAGCGCCTGCCTGGAAGAGATGGAGCGTCAGGGAAAGATCGACCTTGCCCGTGTCAGAGAAAAATGGGAAGTATTTTCTCTTCAGTGTGTGGAAGAACCGATGGCTGGTGTTGCATGTGCGCTGGTTGTGGCGGGAAGCGACAAGAGGGGAACGATTTACGGACTCTTTGAACTCTCCGAGATGATCGGGGTGACGCCGTTTCTGTATTTCGGGGATGTGATGCCACAGAAATATGACGCCGTCGAGTTCCCGTGCGGGAGACAGCAGGAAGACGGAAAAGCTTCGGATCTCTGCGGAACTGTCCGCAGAATCGAGCATTTCCCGATGATCTCCCGGGAACCCTCGGTGAGATATCGCGGCTTTTTTATCAATGATGAATGGCCGTGTTTTGGAAATTGGACCTTTCGCCATTTCGGCGGTTTCAATGAGGA
>ERZ1090878.1299-NODE-1304-length-11970-cov-5.924633_pt1 | contig 11970 bp, 15 predicted proteins | sample MGYA00478473_ERZ1090878 | MGnify/ENA primary metagenome ERZ1090878 (study PRJEB33644, sample SAMEA5815720) | chicken gut metagenome | biome: Chicken; feature: Gastrointestinal Tract; material: Caecum | place: Ireland | collected 2019-01-01 | study: A study of... | reverse complement strand
TATTATAACCAGTATAATAAGGGTGCAAATTTTATAACAGAAGGAACAAGTGGTGACTATGTACCATCATCTATTCATTACAAGAAAATGAAAAGGCTGATAGATAAAGAAGCAAGGTTTTTGTTTAGCAACGAACCAGAAGTAAGTATATTACCTCTAAACAGTAGTGGAGAAGAAACAAACAATCACACATTTGATAATCATGCAAAATTAATAAGCAAGGTATTTGAGAAAAGCCATTTTAGCAAATATATCTTACAAGCCGCTAAAGATTGTTTTGTAGGAAAAAGAGTTGCTTGCTTAGTAGATATTTCAGAGGAACAAGGAATACTGGTACATTTTTACAATAGCTTACAGTTTTATTATGAAACAGAATACGGTTCAGATAAGCTTACAAAATTTGTAAGTTTTGAATGTGTAAACAATACACGTTCTCAGGCAGGAAGAAGGTTTATCATCAATGTCTATGAGATGGTAGAAAATACACTACACGTTAAAATGACACTTACAGATGGAGCAGGGACTGTACTTGAAGAAATCATACCGGAAACAGTAGTAGATATGGATTACATTCCAGCAGTAATAATTACAAACGATGGAACATTAGCGGATAGACTTGGCGTATCAGAGATTGAATCATTGTCAGAATATGAATCAGGATATTCTCAGTTAGGCAATGCAGATATTGATAGTGAAAGAAAGGGAATGAATCCTATTAGATACCTTGTAGACATGAACAGCCAGACAACAAAGAATCTGAGCAGTTCCGCTGGTAGTTTGTGGGAATTAAAATCAGAGCAAAACCAGAATAATGTATCTCCACAAGTAGGGACTTTGGCACCACAGCTAAATCATACAGAAGCATTAAAAATAACGCTTGAAAGGCTTGATGCCGCTATGTATGATGAATTGGATATCCCAAATATCAATGCTGAAACAATGGTAGGAACAATTACATCAGGAAAAGCATTAAAAGCTTTGTACTGGCCATTGACAGTAAGATGTGAAGAAAAGCTTAAGACATGGCAGCCTGCGTTAAAAGATGTTGTACGTTATGTAGTATCAATGGCAATCAATAATCCAGAGGTAATCAAATCGTTGTATGGTATCTCAGATTTAAGTCAGGACGAATACACCGTAGAAATATCTGTAAACTATGCGCTGATGGATGATGAACTTGAGGAAAAGCAGTCAGATCTTGATGATGTAAACAGTAAGGCAATGTCCAGACTTTCATATTTCAAAAAGTGGCGTAAAGAAGACCTCAAGACAGACAAAGCAAGAGAAGAAGAGTTGATGCAGATTGCCTATGAAACTAACCTGTTAGAGTTTGGAGGAATTGGTGGAGAATCAATCATAGGCGGTCAGGTACAGCAGAATCAGGTTGAAGAAGAAGTACAAAAAGGTATTGACAATGAAGCCAGTGAGTGATATAATAATATCGTAAGGTGAATCATATGGCAAGAGCAAAAATTGATTTAAGAAATGCTGAAGAAGTAAGGTTAAGACAAACTACAAAGCAACTAAGACAGATAAGAGAATTCTACAGAGATTTAAGCAAACACATAAAACAAGAAATAAACAAACATGGAAAAGACAGAATGAAGAAAGCACAATTGATTCTGATACAGAGAGATGTTAGAAAGAGATTGGAACAGATAAACGAACAGATAAGTAGTGGAATACAATACAGTATGATTACTACAGCAAGAGCAGTAAAAGACGATACATTAGAGTTCTTAAAGAAAATAGGTTTTAAGGACAAAGATGTAGCTGGTGCTTTTGCTTATGTGCCAGATAATGTTGTAAGAAACATTTTAACAGGAAACGTTTACAAAGAACAAGGCGGTGGAGATTGGAGCTTTTCAAAAGCCATATGGGGCAATGGTCAGAAGGTACAAAGCGATATAAACAGAGTAGTTTCAGAAGGAGTAGCACAAGGTAAAAGTGCTTATGATATTGCAAAGGATTTAGAGAAATATGTAAATCCAGATGCAAGGAAAGATTGGGAATGGAGCAAAGTATATCCCGGGACAGATAAAGTAGTTGACTATAGCGCACAAAGGCTAGCAAGGACATTAATCAATCACACATATCAGCAAAGTGTAAAGACTATGAATGATGCAAACCCTTTTTGCACCGGATATGAATGGAGAACATCAAACAATCACGAAAGAATATGTAAGGTCTGTAAAAAAAGAAATGGAAGAATATATAAAAAGAACGAGTTACCATTAGATCATCCAAATGGAATGTGTATAATTGTTCCGGCGATACCTAAAACAATGTCTGAGATATCAAGGGAAATTGGAAAATGGTACAGAGCACCAGCAGGAACATATCCAAAAATAGATGAATATGCAAAACTATTCGTAAATGAATCAGATACTTTATAGGAGAATGAAAGAGATGGAAGCTAATAACGCTGAGAAAGAAAAAAATAATCCGTTGGAAGTAGTCAGGGTTTGTGAGACTTGCGGAGAAGTAAACAAGCTAAATAGTAACAATGTGACTAAGATGGATGCATACACAGAAACAGGAGATTATTACAGAGTAATATTTTTTGAGTGTTGTAGATGCGGAAAAAGGATTGGATTACAGATTGATAATTCTTATACATTGAGCATTTATAAAAAGTATCAGGAATTGTTTTCCAAGGCAATGAAAAAGAAAATCAAGCATGAAACAATCAGCCCGAAAGATGTAAGAAAAAAAGACAAGCTTACAAAGCAGTTAAGAAAAGAAAGGGCTTTGCTAGAAGAAAAAACTTCCGGTCTGAAATTGTTTGACAAAGATAAAAATATTTTATTTGAAAGCTTGACATTCTCAGAAGTTTATGATACAATATAATTATACATAGATATGTTTAAATATATGGAGGTAGAGAAAATGGCAGAAACAAATCAGACCACAACTCAGAACAATGTAGGAACAGAAGGACAGAATCAGAATACAAATAACAATCAGCAGAATACTCAGCAGAATGTAAATCAGAATACAAACAGTCAGGTACAGCAGAATACCCAGCAGACTACTCAGGTTGAACAGAAAGATACTTTAAAGGAATTTCTCAAAAAGATGGGTATTGAGAATGAATCAGAAATTACAAGTGTATGGGATGCACACAAGAAAGCAGAAGAAGCAAAGAAAGATGATTTGACAAAAGCTAATGACAAAGTACAGGAAATTACCAAGAAGTATGTGGAAGCTGAGAACAGAGCAATTATGGCAGAAGCAAAGCTGGAAGCTATTAAGCTTGGAGCAAAAGCTGAACTGGTGGACGATTTAGTAATCGTAGCAAAGTCTAAAGTGACTGGTGACAAAAAGATCGAGGATGTGATTTCTGAAATGAAAACATCTGGCTCAATCTATTTTGCAACAGAAGAAGAAGGACAGAAAAAGACAACGATTACAAGGAAATCTGTAGGTACACAAAACACGCAGAAAAATCAGAACACAAACAATGCAAATCAGCAGAAGAACAACAATCAGTCAAATCATGACAGTGAAAATAAGTATGCTGGTACAATTGCTGAGAGGTTATTTAATAACAGACCAAAAGCAAAGAAAAAATCTTATTTTGGAAATTAAGGAGGGCAATAAAGAATGTATAACAATACAGGAATTACAAAAGAATCTTTTGTGAATACAAATCAGATTCTTTTTGCAGTAGAGCATCAGGTGTCCATGGGGATTGTCGTAGATGAAACTGTAGGGGTACAGGACGCAGCTTCTGGAAGGAAATATGCAAAAGCAGGAACACCACTTACTGGGAGCTTAGATGATAGAACAACGGCATTTACAGCCGCAAGTGGTAGTGGAGCCGCTAACAATGCAGTAGGAATCCTTTTACATGATGTAGATGTAACAGCAGGAGACAATAATGGTACACTGCTGATTTTTGGTTTTGTAAACACCAACAGAATTGATGCCACTACAAAGGCTAAGATCACAGCAGATGTAAAAGCAAAGCTTCCAATGATCCAGTTTGTAGCTTGCTAATAAAGGAGGGATAGAACAGATGAGTATTTTTGACGTTATTACAAGTACAGAGATTGTAGCGTATTGGGAATTAAATACACAGGACAGAGATCCTTATATGGGTGAAGAACTTTGGCCTGATGCAAAGAGCATGAGCCTTGATATTCAGTGGTTGAAAGGTGCAAGCGGACTTCCGGTAGTTTTAAAGCCTTCTGCACTGGATGTTGTAGCAATTCCTAGACCTAGAATTGGATTTGATAAGCTGAAGGCACAGCTTCCATTCTTCAAAGAATCCACTTATATTGATGAGGAACTGAGACAGGAACTGAACAAAGTGCTTGCAACAGGTAATCAGGCTTACATTGATGCAGTGACAAACAGAATTTTTGATGATGAAACAAGACTACTGGAAGGTGCTTCCGCACAGAGAGAAAGAATGCGTATGATGATGCTTACTACAGGTGAGATCACTGTAGAAGGAAATGGTCAGATTTATGATTATGATTATCATATGCCAGTAAGCCACAAGGTTACAACGAGTAAATCTTGGAGCGACCCGACAGCAACTATTCTTGATGATATCAGAAAGGGTATGGAACTTATTGAGCAGGAAACTGGTGTAACAATTGAGAGAGCAGTAACATCTGGAAAGGTAATGGGATATTTTAGAGCAAACAACGAAATCAAAATGTCCATTGCACCTCTGACAGATGGAGAAGGATTTATTTCAGATGCTAAGATTCTTACGTTTTTGTCTGATGAATTGGGAATCGCAGTAGCAAAGAACGATAAAAGATATGTTGATGAAAATGGAGATACTCAGAGATATGTCCCAGATGATGTGTTCGTAATGTTCCCGGCAGGAAACCTTGGAAACACTTGGTTTGGTGTTACTCCTGAGGAATCAGACCTTCTGAACAGCAGTGCCGCAAACGTATTTATTACTGATACTGGTGTAGCAGTAACTACTATCACTCATGCAGACCCTGTACAGGTAGAAACAAAAGTTACAATGTTCTGTCTGCCAGACTTCCCGACAGCAGACCAGATTTACATCATTGATGTTTTGACAGCGTAAGGAGGGGAAAGAAATGGTAGTAGCAAGAAGAGGGCAGAGAACAGTAAGAGTAAGCAGAAGCGCATATGAAAAGATTTATAAACCGAAGGGGTTTGTAATTGTTTCGGAAGATGCAGTTAAGACAGAGGAAAAAGCTAAAGAGTACAAAGAAGCAGAACACAATGTTGAAGAGGTTGAAACTGAGGATGTGGACACTATTCCTATTTCGGATATGACTTCTAAACAGCTTAGGGACTATGCAAATAAACATGGAATTGATACATCCTCTGCAAGAAATCTAGGAGAAGCAAGAAAGATTGTAAAGGAAGCAATCAAGAATTCAAAAATGTAATAGGGAGGTGAAACGATGGACAGTTTAGAAAAGTTGAAACTGAACATCATGGAAAAACAATATCCCTATTTTGATGATGAGGAACTATTACAGAGGTTAGAGCTTAACAACGGAGATGTAGAGAAAACAAGCTATGATTGCTTATTAATCAAAGCAGAGACTACAGGATTATCAGTAAGCGGATTGACCACACAAGATAGTTCCTCTTATTTTAAGATGTTAGCGTCAAAATATGTGAAAACGAACAGTGGTGTTTTGTTATGAGAATCACAGCTTTTGAACTACATAAAGTAGTCAGAGAAATAAATACACATGGCAGTGAGTATCAATTTACGAGATTGGCAAAAGATAAGTATGGAGAAGATACAGATGGGGGTTCCGTATCAGCAAGAATAAAAGGGTTGTACCATATATCAGACGGTTATAAAACACAAATGAACGCAGACGCTGGTATTACAGCAACAAAAGGACAGCCAATGATTTTGTGTGAAATAACAGATGAAAGCAATAACATCAAAAATGGAGATATTGTAGACATATATACTCCGACCACACAAAGATTTAAGGTTGTGACAAAAGATGATGTTGCAAGCCTAGGGATTATATATGACATATCCCTCGAAAGGGTACAGAATGGTACAAGCTTATGAGTAAAGAAGGGATTAGCTATGAGTTTGACGGAAAAGGGTTACTCCAAAAAATAGACAGGATGGATGAAAAAGCCATAGCATTTATAAAAATGATGGCTCAAAACGGAGCCGAAAAAATGGAGAATTACGCTAAAATTCATAGGAGATGGAAAGATAGAACAACTCATGCAAGACAAAGGCTTACAGGATACACAGAGGTAAGTGGAGAAAGAATAAGAGTTTGCATAGCACATGGTGTAGAATATGGAATACATCTTGAATTGGGACATGGTAAAAAGTATGCTATTTTACAGGAAGCTGTAAATAGTCAGGCAGAAGAAATCATGGAAGGATTCAAGACGATGTGGGAGGAAATAAGTGGCTAAATTTAGCGATAGCCCTGTATTACAACAAATATACGATACATTATCAGAAGATGGAACAAAGGTATATTTTCCGGGACAACATAAAGGAGAATGTGTAGCTAAATATATAGTAATTAAAATGGCCGGGGTGTCTCCTATTTTGGGAATATCAAGTGAACGTCCAATCTATGATATTATGTTGTATGTGCCACTTAATAAATATTCCCAGTTTGAGACATGGGCTATGGAAGTAAAACAAAAGCTTAAAAAACTGTATCCTATGATAATGTATGCAGGGAATGAAGTATCAGATTATGTAGACGATAATGTAAAAGCAGTTATGAAAAGCTTTCAGTATTACGGTATCAGAAAAATAGAATACATGGATTTTTAGAAAGGAGGATGAATCAAATTGGCAGTAACAAAAACTAGAGTCAAAGGTATTCCGACTATTGATGTTGCATTAGTCGTAATCAAAATCGGAGACGATACAACTGGAACAGAGTATGCAGTAGATACAGCCAATCAGGTAGGGGTTGAACCTCAAACATCAACAACAGATGCTATTCAGCTTGTGAAACTTGGAAGGCTGTTAGCACAGAAACCAGCTACTACTACAATCACAGGGCATACAATTACGCTAACAGATAATGTATTTACTCCTGAGATTGCAAAGGTTTTACAGGGTGGACAGGTTTCTGGAGAAGGAACATCTTTGAAATATACACCACCTGTTGCCGGAAGTGGAGAAAAGGGAGAGATTTTCAAGCTTATCTGTTATTCAGCCGTTTATAATGCCGCAGGGCAGATTACGATGTACGAGAAAATCACATATCCCAATTGCCAAGGAACACCTTTTGCAATCAATACTGAGGACGATGTGTTTAGGCTTCCGGAATATACTATCAACAGTATGCCAGACACAGGAGAAGCACCTTATACGATTGAGTATGTAGAAGAGCTTCCTAGCGACTTTACAGAACCGGAATCATTGAGCGTAATGTCTGATAATGGAATGTCAGTGCCATCTGTATCTGATGGGACAGTGGCACAGAAAATGTAGATGAAAGAAAAGGAGAAAGTATAGAGAATGGCAGAGAAAAAGATTACAAGCTTATCAGAACTGAAAAAGTATTCAAAAGGCGTAGTAGTTGAATTTCCTCCGTTTGGAGAAGGACAGCCGTTTGTAGCAAGAATTAAAAGACCATCTTTGATGAAACTTGCAGTGGAAGGGAAGATTCCTAATGAACTTTTGACAAAAGCTAATGAACTTTTCGCTTCGGATGGTTCGGGAATCAACCCTAGAGATAACAACATGATGCAGAACATCAAAGCAGTAATTGATATTATCGCAGAAGCAAGTTTCATTGAGCCTACATATTCTGAAATTAAAGAAAATGTAGAGCTTACAGATGATCAGATGATGTTCCTTTTTAATTACACTCAACAGGGAGTAAAAGCCCTGTCTGACTTTCGTACAGACAAGAAAGATTGAATCAGTCATATTAATGTCAAAATGGTATTCATGCAGACCAAGTGACATTATGGCGATAGATGATGAATACACAGCATTCTGTTTTGATGAAGCTTGTATGTTAATCAGATTAAGACTTGAGAACAAGGAGAAACCTCATTACAAAGAAATAAAGAAAGAAGAAGAACTAGAATTTCATTCTTTTAAGGATTTCTACAAACAATTTAATAACTAAAAGGTGGTGAAAAGATGGCTTTAAACCTTGGTTCAGCAGTTGCGTATCTTGAGCTTGATTCGTCCGGGTTTACAAAAGGTTTTCAGTCAGCGGCAAAAGAACTAGATGTGTTCAACAAAAAATCATCCACTTTTTCGAGTAAACTTAAAGGGGTGTCCAAAGCAGTTGGGACGGTAGGAAGTACACTTACAAAAAGTGTATCTGTACCGCTTGCAGGAGCAGGGACAGCCCTTTCTGCATTTGCGATGACTGCACAAAAAGCCACAAATAAAATTACTACCTATTTTGGTGATACAGGCGAACAGGCAGAAAAAAACGCTAAGATTATAAAGGATGTATTTTCCTCTGGAATCCCTGAGAGCATGGAGGAAGCCGCTGATGCAATTATTGAAGTAAGAGAACAACTAGGGGAGTTATCAGATACAGATTTAAGTACAATATCAGAAGAAGCACTGGTATTAGAAAAGACCTTCGGAGCTGATATGTCAGAAACACTTAGAGGCGTAAATTCCTTGATGGAAAATTTTGGCATGACAGCAACGGAAGCTATGGACTATGTAGTTGCAGGAACACAGAGAGGGCTTGACAAAACAAATGAATTGGGAGATAATTTAGCTGAGTATGGTCAGCTATGGTCACAAGCTGGATTTAGCGCGCAGGAAATGTTTACAATTCTTGAGAATGGTTTGGATTCTGGTGCATATAATCTTGATAAAGTAAACGATTTTGTAAAAGAATTTACAATATCCCTTTCGGATGGTAGAATAGAAGAAAGCATTAATTCTTTTTCAGAAGGTACACAAAGGCTTTTTAATGAGTATAAAAACGGAGAAGCTACAGCAAGTGAAGTATTTTATTCAGTAATTAATGATCTTGAAACAACAATGAGCAAGCAGGAAGCTCTTACATTAGCGTCTAATACTTGGTCAGCATTAGGTGAAGATAATGCATTACAAGTAATATCAGCGTTAAATGATGTTGGAACTGCTTATGATGATGTGAACGGAAAAGCACAGGAAATGGTTGATAATCAGACATCTGGTGCAAGTGGAGCAATAGCAGAACTTAAAAACAATGTACAAATATTAGCGTCTGAGATTGGAGAATCATTAGTTCCAAATGTTGAGAAACTAAATGAATTTGTTTTGAATGTTACAGAAGCATTCAGAGGAATGTCAGAGGAAGAAAAACAGCTTGCAGTAAATATAGGAACAATAGTAGTAGCAATCGGGCCATTATTATTGATAATATCAAAAGTGATAGGCATTATTGCTTCAATAGCTTCTGCTATATCAAAGATATCAAGCTTGATAGGCGGACTGTCAATAATATCAAAAGTGACAGGATTATTTTCCAGCCTTGGTAGCATATTAGGTACAGTTGGTTCAGCAGTTGCAGCTTTTGTAGCAGGGATTAATCCTATCGTTTTAGTAATCGCTGGGGTTATAGCCGCTATAACTGGACTTGTAGTAGCAATCAAAACAAACTTTTTAGGTATTGGAGATTTATTCCAATCGTTAGTTGATAAGATTGTAGGATTTTTTACAGAAACTATTCCAGAAGCGTTTGAGAATTTTATCAGTTTTATTTCAGAAATACCGAGTAAAATTGGTGAATTCGTAGACAGTGTAGGAGAGTTTTTCTCAGGAATCGGAGAAACAATAGCAGAGACATTTTCAGGGATTGTAGAAACTGTAATAACGTTTTTCACAGAAACGATTCCAAATGCAATCAGTAATTTTGTAGATACAGTGATAACGTTCTTTCAAGAGTTGCCGTATAACCTTGGGTTTGTAATAGGACAGATGTTAGGGCATCTATATGTATTTGCTTCTGACTGTATCAATTGGGCTATGACTGCTATTCCACAGATCGTTAACTCAGTGATAACATTTTTCATTCAGTTACCGGGGAAAATCTGGAATGTTCTCACTCAAGCTTTTTCAAGACTTGTAGAGTGGGGAGCAAATATGATATCAAAAGCAATCGAAATTGGAAGTAATTTCTTGTCAAATATCATAAACTTTTTTGTACAGCTTCCCGGAAATATCTTGAATTTCCTCACATCAGCATTTAATTTTGCTGTATCGTGGGGAAGTCAGATGGTATCAAAAGCAATTGAGATAGGAAGCAATTTCCTGTCGAATGTGGTAGAATTTTTTACACAGCTTCCCGGAAGAATATGGAGCTTTTTGACAAGCACGTTCCAGAAAGTGATTTCTTGGGGAAGCCAGATGGTATCAAAAGCAAAAGAAGTAGCTTCAAACTTCCTCAATAACTTTGTGAATTTCATTAAAGACCTTCCCGGAAAAGTTTGGAACATTGTAAAACAGATTCCTGATAAAATTATGGATATTGGAAGTATGATGTTTGATGCAGGAGCAAGCATTTTACAGAGCTTGTGGGATGGACTGATGTCAATAGGAGATAAATTGTTAGGATGGGTAGGAGACTTGGCGGGTAAAATTGGTGACTTTGTTGGTGGTATTATAGATGGTTTTCAGTCAGTTGTATCAGGGGCGAATGAAGCTAAGAGTGCCGCAAGGTCAGTAGATGGTTCTCATGCTGGAGGTTTGGATTATGTACCTTATAACGGATATATAGCAGAGCTACATGAAGGAGAAAGGGTATTGACAAAACAGCAAAATGAGGATTATAATAGAGGCATAACAAGTGGTGGAGACGTATTTAATTTCTATAAGCCGATTGATACTCCGTACGAACATGCAAGAGAAATAAAAAGAGCTAAACGTGAATTGTTAGCTGGTGTGTAAGGAGGTGATAAAAATTGGTAAATAGTGTTACAATTATAAATAATGATACACAAGAAACAGTAGATATCAAAAAAGATGGAACAAGCTGTTTTGTGTTGGATACAATAGATTGGGATACAATAGATACAGAATTAAGTAGTTATAGGGTGCCATATCAGATTGGAGAATTTTATAACGGTATAATTTTAGGGACAAGGGAGCCAGAAATTACTGGATATGTAATTGCAGATAAAAAGCAGATACCAAAAGCTGGAATAACATGGGAGCAGTATTACAGATTGCAAGAAGAATCAATAAATGGTCTGAAACAGCAGTTAGAAAAAATAGCAACATTGTTTTCTAACTTGACAATCAGAGCAAACGGATATAACTTAGACTGTAGATTATCACAGCCTATAAAGTATTCCATGAAAGAAGAAGAAAATAATGAAGTAACGTGTTATTTTACGATGTACTTTAAATGCTTTAATCCGTTATTTTATTTGGATTCTACTTTTGTGAACCTTGCAAGTATAGATGGCATATTTCATTTTCCGATGATTATTCCACAAAGTGAAGGAGTAGCATTTGGAGAAATTCAGCAAAGGGCCAGCATAGAAATAGAAAATAGTGGAGATGTTGATACTCCATGTATCATAAAAATATCAGCGATAGGAACAGTGAGAAATCCTAGAGTATATAATGTTGTGACCGGAGAATACATGGGGTTTAGCGGTGTAACAATGTCAACGGGAGATATCATAACAATCAATACAAACAAGGGTGAAGAAAATGCTATAATGCATATACAGTTACAAAACAAGGATGCATCGCTGATAGGAAACAGAATAAAAGGGAGTAAGTTCTTCCAGATTGCTCGTGGGAAAATGTCATATGCTTACGATGTAAATGAAGAAGATGTGAACAACGTAGAAGTGTCAATAGAATATAGACAGCAATACATTAATTTAAGGGGGATGTAAATATGATAGATATTTTAGATGCTAATTTTCATATCGTTGACATTCTCCGAAAATATGACTTCTCACAGTTTGAAATAAAAGCAAGAGAAATAGGACAGTTTCAGATCAATGTGCCTATTGATGAAGACATACTATATTTAC
>ERZ1090878.1297-NODE-1302-length-11974-cov-4.081131_pt1 | contig 11974 bp, 11 predicted proteins | sample MGYA00478473_ERZ1090878 | MGnify/ENA primary metagenome ERZ1090878 (study PRJEB33644, sample SAMEA5815720) | chicken gut metagenome | biome: Chicken; feature: Gastrointestinal Tract; material: Caecum | place: Ireland | collected 2019-01-01 | study: A study of... | reverse complement strand
TATTTTAGAACGCTTGAAAGTACTATCATTGAGCTTATAGAAAAAGATGGCTTTAACTACTTTATCTCTGGCGGTGCAATAGGTGCCGACCAGGACTTTGCAGAAATAGTTATAAAACTCAAGAAACGTTATCCGCATATCCGTCTTGAAGTTGCCGTACCTTGCCCGGAACAGGACCTTAAATGGTGCGATAGCGACAAAAAGCGTTATAAGCGCATCTTAAAGCAAGCCGACTTTATAAACATTCTCTCCTCCTTCTACACTCCTCGCTGTATGCAGGAAAGGAATGAGTACATGGCAGAAAAATGCGACCTTATGATTGTAGTCTGGAACGGGCAACAATACGGCGGAACATACAACACCTTTATGTATTTGAAAAGCCTGAATAAGCCATACAAACTTATTGAAATTAAGGGCAAAAATTAATGTTAAGTTGATGTTAAAATGTTAGATATTTTCAAATGAGCATTAGACGTGCGCTTGTGTTTATTCAAGCGGCGACGCGCTGACGCGGGCCGCCGGGACAAGCGCACGTCCAAGCAATTGAACGAAGAAACACCTGTGCGCCGCGCGGATCGGGGTTTGCGCTAACCCGCTTGCAAATCCCCGCTGCCGCTTGCGCGCTGCCTGCCCTCTCAGGTGCATTTTTTCAGTTCCTTAATGGTTTGCTCAGATACCCGTCCGACATATACACCTTCGTCCCAACACTTAAAATCGTCCGCGAGCACAAGCTTTTTACCCTCCTGCCCCGTCCTCACCAAGACATCCTCATTCTGAATATCAGATATAAAGTACTGATACAGTCCCCTGGAATACACAATCTTTTCGTTCGTCTTTTCCATATACTTCATTATGTACGCGAGGGCATGACCAAAAAGAGGGCCTCTGTCGAGCTCCTCAAATTCATTTCTGCCAAATCTGTCCGCAAAGAAAGTATTCTGCTTTATCTGCCGCCATTCCTTTTTCTTGAAGTCATAACTATCAATCACTTCAAACTTGCCTGACAGCATCCCTTCCTGAATATAAAAGAGCCCGTGAAAGTGTAGCCTGTTGGTTTTCTTTCCCCTTTCCCAAACACCCATATACTTCCACCCCTTGCGATTATGGAAATTCTTTAATACATTCTTCAATCTTTCCCTGAAACTCTCTTCGGTATGCTTTTTATCGTCATAAGTGAAAGTTACAAAATAGTTGAAATTCTGGTTGAAAGCCTTGCGAGCAAATCGCACTCGGCGGGCAGTCAGATTTCTACACTTGCGCTCATAATTTGAGTTGACAAAGCTCTCCGCGCCGACATCGGTCTTGAATAGCGGCCGCATATCCCAGTATATAGCCGCAAGTTTATCGCTCTTTTTTAAGTCAAGATACTTCTGGTACAGCTCCTCAAAAATCTGTTTTCTCGTAACCTTGCGCTTTATCGGTTTGTTTCCACATATTGCCGCGTCATTTGCGTTCTGCGCCTCGTTTTCACTCCACTCAACAACTTCCTCGACCGTGGTTTGTTCGCCGTCCCATGGCGAATTTTCATCGGTTTCTTCAAGCCCTGTTGGCGGCTTTTTAACAAGCTCGAATTTGTCGCCCGACTGCCTCACTACAATCTCTTCATGTCGTGCTTTTCTGCGCCTTGAAAGGTTTACTGTGTGCGGTATGGCGATATAATGACTGCCGTCAAAATAGACTTTCGCCTGCGGATACCATTCGTCGAACTCCTCCTCGTCCACTCAATCACCTCCCGTAGAGCGCGTTAATGAAGTAACTGTTCTGCGCCTTCAACTCCTCCACCGTCGCCTTCTCTGCGGCGTATTCGAGGTAGTCCTTCAAGCCGACTTTACTGCCCTTTGCAAGCTCGTTGAAGTAGTCCGAAAAGCAGTCGGTTGCAAAGCGGCTGCGGTAGATTTTGGCATCGGCAAGATAGTACTTTTTCTTATACGTCTTGCCGTCCATAGTGCCGCGCTCCTTTTCGATTTTAAGAACGCTATACCCAAATCGGTTGTATGTGCGCAGGTTACGCCGCCACAAAAACGTCGTAACACTCTTTAAGATATGGACGAGCAGAGTATTATCCCCGCGGCGGAAACGGAAGTCGTAATAGAGGTTTATGAACTTGCTGAACGCCCACTCCGAAAGCATTTCTTCAATCGTGTAGAACGGCAACGCAAGCCGCCTTTCGCCGCAGGATATTATATTTATGACATCGCACAAATCGCGGGCATCTGCACCCCAGCTTTCGGGCCGCTGTTCGTCCGTGAACACCTTGATAAACGGGAAATGGTCGACGGTAGCGCTATGCCTACACATTTTGAGCCATGAATTGAATAAGTCGTTTTTCTGATTGGTATCGCGGGCGGTCTTTCTTACTTCACTAAGCTCCAAGTTGTTGCCGCGCTCCTTGCCTATCTCGGTTATGGCTATCACACCGAACTCGAAACTGCCTGCGTTGGGGTTGTTTTCCATCACCTTTTTGCCGAGGCGCAGAATGTCGAAGTCGAGAATTTTAGAATGACGGCTGTTCCGTCTGAAATGTTTTGGGAAAAAGTCCGTAAGCCACAAAGGAAAATTACCCTCGTCTATGAGCGCGTTATCCGTTCTTATCGAGTAGTTGGAAACAATAAGGCTGCTTTGAACTATGTAGATAAAGTAGGCCTGGGCGTAAGTTTCGAGCACTTCGAACAGAGTTGAACACGACAAACCGTTATCGAAAGTCATTCCGTAGCGGTTGAAGTCATAGCCGTAAAGCACGGAAGTATCGCCACCGTCAAACTTATCGCGCTCGCCCTTTACCCATTCCTTAGCGGTGGCGAGGTTGTAGATTGTGCCTCCGTCCATCAGCGATTGTAACCTCTTCTCAAACTTTATCCAAGGAAAACAGGGAAACTTCATATCGGCGTTTTGCAGAATTTCAAGTGCCTTCTGAAGAAACATAACCTCTTGCGAAAGCACCATATCGGTAATTAAAGTGGTCTTTTTCTTGCCCATAGAGCCGCAGGACATGGATACAATCGGCAGCTCATTGATAAAGCCGCAATTCTTCGCCTCATTATGTCGAAGGCGGTTGAAGGCAATGCCCTTTCTGAACCTGTCAAAGAGATAGACCGCAAGCGGCAGAATGCCCCACCACGGGAAGTACTTGAAGGGTGTTGAAAGGTCGGAAATGAGCTTTACAAACTGCGCATAGATTGTAGAAAAGTTGTAACTTATGGCAATGAAAAAGTAGTAGGCAAGGAACTCTACCCCGATTGTGGCAAGATTTAAGTTTGCCCCCCACAGAATAAGCCAACACACCAATATCCACCTGTGCGCGCAAATGAATGCCGCATATCCCCTTATGAACGACTTTATCGGCTGATATGTAAACCTTGAAACACCCTTGAATATTCGCAACGGAATGGTGTCTTTGCCGTATTTGTTGTTGCCGCGGCGATAAAGCGCCTTAATTACAAGTCCGAGCAGTAAAAAGCAGGGCAAAACCACAAGAATTACCTTTACAAAATTCCCCATTACACCCGATATATACACCAGCCAACCGATAAAATTGCCCGAACTGAACAGTAAATTGAAGTACTTTTGCGCCTGCTCCGCAAAGCCTTCCGCAGTATGCGGCAAATCAATCTGAGGCAGAGATATTCCCGATAAATCGTTGACGGACGGCACAATGCCGTGTTCCAGACCAAACAGCTCGACAAAATAAAAGCCTACCGACAGCCCGAAGTTCTTGAATGCGCTTATAAGCCGCACATAAGAGCCGCCAAACACGAATATTGCAAGAACTATAAAGCACGCAGAGAGAGCTATTGTAGCGCATATATTAAGCCATTTACGCACCCGTACAACCTCCCGTATATAAGAGATAACTTATCGCAAGGGCAATAACCAAAACAAAAGTTACCGCCAGAATTCGCCTTATAATTTTCATTAAAACCTCCTTAAAAATTAAGCGCCGACGAAAATACATTCCGTCGGCGCAAGTTCCGGCAACATTCAGATTTTCCTCCGAACGCCGCCCTGTTGTACGCACAGTTTACCCGCCGTCCGTACCGTCAATGTTCTTCCAGAAATCGCTGTTCCAATCTATCTTGTCCAACTCTTTCTCCACCTCCTCCCTCGACATCTTGTCAAGGTCTCTGCCGCCGCTGTTGTGCGTATCCCTTTTATGTATTAGCCTGCCTATACCCTTGAAAATCAGTCTGAACAAGGGCAGAAGCAGAAGCAACACAAGCACAAGCAGAATAATGCTCAAAATCAGCTTGAAATTATCGCTGAGCTCCGCGCTTATCCATTCGTTGTTTACAGGCTTATCGCTACCCGTCTGCTTGTTGTCTACCACGCCGAGATTATACACCACGCCGTCCGTTTCAAATTTTAGGCGCAGTATGGTTACATCGCCGACTAAGGTCGAAAACGAAGTCACCGAGCCGTAGCCGCTGTTTAAGGAATAACCCGTTTCGGCAAAGCGCAGAACCCACTTCTTGCCTTTAAGCGCCGCCTTGCCCTCTTCGGTTATCTCGCTGCCGACATTGATATCGATAATCGCGCCCGAATAGACATTCTGCCAGCCCTCGTTTTCTGAAATAAACTCGTCCACCGTCTCTATTCTGTCCCAGGTGTAAGTACCTGCAAACAGACCGCCGCCGTTATGCTCCACTCTGTCCGTATAGGTAAGGTAGGCGTAGTTATCCTGCTTTCCGCCGAATGTATGACTTTCGCCTACAAGCGTTACAAATGAATAGGAATAGCTCTGCGAAGTGTAATAGACATCAGCTTCCAACAGCTTATCCATGGGCTTATCCGTATTGAACGCCACAAAGTGGCTGTCGCACGCGCCGACATACAGTTTGAACCCGTCTGAATAGCGCACAAACCCGACAAATTTGTCCGTTACCTCTATCGTCTGAATATCGACGACCTCCACATACGGCTGTCCATCCTTTGAAGTAAAGCAGTACTGCTTTGCAACCTCATATACGACTTCGGTTATCTTGTTACCGTCCTCCGCCTGCTTATCTATGTTCTCGTCAAACGGGCGGAAGATTGAACTTACCGAATAGTACCTCTTAGGCAGAAGACTTACAGTGAGCCCCGCAACGGCGTATTTATAGAACACATCTTCCGCATCGATAAGTCTGAGCTTATAGTTTTTAAAGCTCAATTCGTCGCCCGTGCCGAGAGATATGTTTATGGACGATGCGCAAATATTTTTGCCCTCTCCGCTCGGCTGATAGACATAGACAAACAGCTCGTTATCCTCGCTTTCGGCAAGGGTGATAACATTCAAGGAATAATCGCCCTGCCGTACGGGATAGTCGGAAATATTGAAGTTTTTGCTCTTTCCGAGGTCGTACAAAACCCCCGAATAGCCGTTAGTTTGAGCATATACAGGGGTCAACGCAAAACCGCAGATAAATATCACGGCAGAAAGGCACAGCGTTAAGACGGCAGACAAACAGCGAATTGCTTTAACTTTCATAACCGCACCGCCTTAAAATATAATCTCTGTCCTGTCGAGGAATACGCCCGTGAGTATGGCAAAATACAGATCTGTACGACTTTCATCTGAAGTTACCGAAAGACGGAATATATCGCCTTGCGGCAACTTATTCACGCTGACTTCCGCACCGCTCTGGGCGGCTGAAATTATATCCTCTATGCCGCCGTATCTTATAGTAAAGCCATCCTCCGCCCTTTCAATTTCAAACCCTGCTGTAAGGTTTCGCCCGTCTATGTCGCTCCACGAAAGCTCCTCTCCGTCCACGGTGAAAGCAAAATCATTTTCGGCTGAGCAGGCATATACGGCCACATAGTACTCCTCTGCGCCCTCGACGTTTATCTTGCTTCCGCTTGCAAGTACGCCGACGGACGAGCCGTTTTCAACTGCTTTCCCGTCAATGCTTACAGAAAAGGCGGCAGTAGTCGCGCCTTTCAGATAGTACGCGACAAGTCCTGCGGCGGCAATAACCACCAAGGCGAGGGCAACGAGATAGAGCACTGTTAACACCTTGTTATGTTTTATCTTGCCCGCCATAGTTTACCTGCCTTAAAAGATAATAGAGGAATTATCCAGCGACACGCCGTCCGCAAGAATATTGGCAAACGACGAAGACGAGAAGGATACATTATAAGTCTGCGTATAGCCGCTTTCAAGATCCTTGTCCTCTTCGGATACGAAATAGTACTTGATGCGGAACAGAGTTTTGCCTGCAAGAGGCTTTAACGCGGTGCGCAGATCCACATAGTCCTGATAGGTGTTGAACGTGTTATTTGTCCAGAAACCAAGTATGAGATTGCCTATCGAAAGTCCGCCATCAACGCCAACCTGGCTTATATCCTTTTCAGGCTGGCAGTCGAGATTGAAGCCCTGATCCTCGAGGACGTCATAATATTCCTGCGTTATTGAAACGCTCCACGAAGTCATACTCGTCACGGAGTTGTCTATCGTGTATGTATCCGAATACACCTCAGAGAAAGAATAGTTGCCGCAAGTACCTGTGCCGCCAGTGGCAGATACGTTACACCAGCCGAATACCCAGTCCTGGTCGAACGAACTTACATTTTTAAGAAGAGGGAAATCCACCGACGCATTCTGAGCAGCATAGTTAAAATTCCACTCCTCTTCGCCCGAATACGCACCCGTGACGGCGATATTTAAGTTTGCACCAAGCGGCTTTCTTAAATAGTCCACCGTGCAGGTCGCTTTAAGGTCGATATTGTCATCGACTGTACAGGTTATTATTACCTGCTCGCCGAAGGCTTTAAGGCAACTTACCGTCGCCTTCAAAGACCCCTCACTTGTCTGCTGCACAGTTACATAATCGGCAACATTCTTGCCGTTTGCCCAGGTCGAATTTGCGTTTTTCCACGCCGCCGAGTATGTAACCGCTTTATTTGTCGCATCCGACGGCTCTATGGTCGCAGTGAGAGTATAAGCCGTATCCGCCAAAGCGTTTACGCCGTAGTCTTCATACTCCGCAGACATAATTCTTGCCGACATGAGCGCAACGCCGCCGCTTTGCGCATTGCTTACCACCATTCCGCCGTCCATGGCCGTTTCGTGAGATTGCTCTTCGGTTTCCTCCTTCTTTTCAAACCAGCCACAGATTATGCCCGCAAGCATGACCGCAACTACGATAAACGCAAAGAGCGTAAGCACCCACTTAACCTTATCGCTCTTGACATGATTGTATAAATCTGACATTTTAACCTCCATAAATTTTATTTTGCGGTCTGCACATACGCTGTACAGACCGCATTTTTACTTGATTGCCCCTAAGATATACCTTAAATACCTTATCTTAAGAGCATTTTCAAAAGCGATTTATCTGAAGACCTTGCAGGCTTTACAGGGCATTCATATACCGTGCCGTCCTCGTCGTAAGATACGACCTTGAAGGTGTTGCCCTCGATAGTCTGCCCGTCATCCGTCTTCATCTTGAAAGGCGTAAGCACGAGGTCGGCTTCCATTTCGCCGTTATACACGATGTCCAGCACCTTATATCCGCCTAAATCGGGCGGCACTACCTGCACCTTTGCCTGCTTGCCCCTCACTTCGCCCTTGATGTAGTAGGACGAATAGCTTTTTTCGCCTTTTTCGAAAATCTCTCTTTCTACTTTTATCTTCTTATCTTCCATTACTTTTTACCTCCTTTACCGATCGTTCTGGAATATGCCGCCGCCTCTTCTTTGCTCTTGCCTGCCTTTATCGCCTCGTCGTACTTGTACGAACCTGCGTGGTCACTCTGGCAGAGAAGATAGCCCGAGCGCAATCCCTTGTTGTAGTCGTCGAGTTCCTGCCCTTCCTTTTCGCCCCTCTGGTGAACCTTTGCCTTGCGTTCTGCCGCATAGCCCTTGGCTCTTTTTGAAGGTCGCATCCAGCGCCTTTCGCGCTTTGAATTGTTTGTTGCCATTTAATTACTCCTTTTTAAGTTTTTGTTTTTCCGCTACTTTCGTCAGCTTTTCTGACTTTGGCGGATTATTAAATTGGTTTTGCCGCAGCGCCTTTTACTATCCGGAACATTGCGTTCCCGCTGAACTTTGGCAATGACGCCCTTGCCTTTTGTTCACAATCTTTTTTCAGCGCCATCCGGTTGAAAGGTTATGCCTGAACAAAGTTTTGGCGCGCCTTAAAGCTTTTTGGAAAAATAGGTTATAAGCTCCCTTATAAGCCGCCTTACATATTCGGGCGAATAGCAGAGCTCTATCGCTACGGCCTCCTGCGTTTTGTTCTGTATGTACAGGCAGCCGTACAAATCAAAGAGCCTTGCAGGTGCGCTGCGTATCGCCGAGGCGTACCTTGCCGCAAGCGACTTTACCTCCGTTGCTCCCGTGACGGAGAAAAGCTCGTCCATGTTCGCCTTTCTTGAATAGTAGTACCTGATTTCTTTAAGCTCGCGCCTTATCTGTTCTTCCGACATTGTTACCTCCTTAAAAATTTCAACCGAACGGGACTTTGGCTTGCCCCTTACACCATAACAAGGACAGATTTTTCTATTTGGTAACACCCTCGGCAAAAAAATCTCTGAAAATTTTTAAAATTTTACTTATCCGCCTTGTGATTGCGGCACGGGAAACACCGAAATACCGCGCAACCTCTGCATGAGTTTTACCCTCGGAATAGACCATATTTATAATCTGCCTATCTCTTCCTGCCAACTTGCCAAAGGCCGCCTTTAATGTGGAAAGCTCTTCCTGCCGTTCTTCCTCTTCAATGAGAATACGCTCACTGTCTGCCCCCTCGTCCGCAACTTCAACGCCGTTTGAAAGCATACTTTCAACCGAACATACGCTGTACTTGCCGATAGCCCTGTACTGTCTTTTCTGCTCTGCTCTTACGGGGCGGATAAACGCGCGATAGACCTCTTCCGCAACTTCCACCCTTTGCCCTCTTACCGTAAGGTAAAATGCCTTTTCTTCCATAAAAAAACTCCTTCGCCCGGGCAAAAAGGCAAAGGGGTTTACGCAATAAAGGCACGGCAAAATAAACGGCAAGAAACTCGCCGCTTTATCATGGATGCAACGTCACGTTGCCTTTGCCTTTATTGCAAATCAGGCTTAAATATTAAATTTTGCTCTGTTTTTCAGCGAGCAGCTGTTTTTTGACAAATAAAAAAAGCCTTGACAAACAGCTTCCGAAAATCAATCGGAAAAACTGTTCGCCAAGGCATATACCCTGCTCTTATACCTTTTAAGGTATTTTGCGAACGCCAATTTCTAAGTAGAGGCAAAGGAATTATTACGGCTTTAACCAACCTTTTACTTGCTTAAAGAATGCTTATATTTACTTTTTAAGTTTGATTATGTATTCCTGCTTTCCCCTCATCTTCTTGCTGACGAGAATGCATTTACATCGCGAGCACTGCATGCTCACACAACCGCTTTTTAAAAGGTATCCTGCATTTTTGTGCCCGCAGTTCGGGCAGAACATATGAATAATCTCTTCTTCTTTAACCATTTCTCCTTATACAAATTTACCCTTATCATGAATTTCAAATATGCACTAAAAAACTATTTTACGGGGCTGAACTGATTTTTAATACAAACATTTGTTTGCGTTTATTATAGCATACCTGCGATGAAAGTCAAGCAAAATACAGCTCATTTTTTCTTTCTCCTCCTCAGCCTAAACGCAGCCGCTCCGTTTGGCAAGGGTAAAGTGCACTCCTTATTGCTTTTTTGAACTTAATGAAGGCGTCGCCCTTGCCAAGCCGCAAATTTACTACCGAAACTTAAAAATTTTGCGACTGCGTTTTTGTGGTCGTCGTCGAAATAAAAATAAGGAGGATTGCATATGTATCAGTTTTTTGTTCCGTCCTAGTTGGGGAAAGTTGAGGTTTCGGTTCGCAAAGTTGTGGTTTTGGTCCGCTTTTGCTCTGTTATTTGGCAGGTTAAAAGTTTATACTGTAAACCGCAACCGAACTGAAATTTCCGACAATCTTTTTATGAACATCGAAAGATATTATTGTTTAGCCGTTCTGAAGCGGTCGGGAGGGAAATATGCTTGACGAGAAAGAGGCTTTTTCCCGCATGATAAACACGCCGGGGATGAGTTCCGCCGTTATGGAAATGCTTATGAACTTTTCCAAAGCGGTAATCGCATCTGCAAAAGAGCCCAACCCTTCCCAAACGCAAAAGACGAGCGTATGCGTTTTCACTCAGAAGGAGATTTCAAAAATGCCCCCGAAATTCAAAAAATTATTTAAATACAACAATGTTATCGCTCATGTCAGACTGACAGATCGTAAAGTTTACGAAGTACGCTGTTCGATTGACGGCGTGCCATATCTGGGTTGCTCCAAGGACCTTGACACGGCAAAAGCTAAATTTATTTTGGATCTCAAGAAGGACAAAAGCGACTTTATTAAACGTAAAAATGAGAAAAAACAGACAAGTTCAAAGGAAATTATGTTTAACGACTACTTTATAAGATGGCTTACAACGGTCAAAAAACCTTATATAAAGGAGACGACCTTTAAAAGCTATATGGATCAGTACAAGGCCGGCATACAAAAATTCTTTGAAGGCAAACCTATAAAAAGTCTGGATGCGTTTACATTGCAGGAATACATAAACACTTTTACGAACAGCGAAAAGTTCCGCACGGCGAAAAAAGTTTACAACCTGGTCTCCCCTTGCCTCGAATATGCCGTGGCTGACGGGATTATAGACAGAAACCCAATGGCAAAGATTGTAATTCCGAAGTACGAAACAAAGAGCGGTTGCCCCATTTCTCCGGAGGAGGAACGCCGCCTTGTAAACGCCCTGCGGGAAAAGCCTACTATATACGCCCAGGCGCTCGTTTTTCTGACATATACGGGACTGAGAATAGGCGAGCTTGCAACCGTTGAAGTTGACGACGCCTGGATTACCGCCGTAACAGAGAAAAAGCGTAAAGGCTTGAACGAAAAGAAAAGACGGATACCGATCAGTCCGATATTGAAAAGGCTTATGCCGTACATTGAAATAGAAACTTTCAAAAGCGTACGAGCTACTACGATAAGCAGGCATGTGAGCGACTATTTCAAAGGGCATCACACCCACGATTTAAGGCACACATTTATTACACGCTGCCAGGAAGTCGGCATCCGCCGCGAAATCGTCTCCATATGGGCAGGACATAACACCGACAACAGCATAACTTCCAAAGTCTATACTCACCTCGACCAGAACGAAAAGTTGCAACTTGAAGAAATTGCAAAGTTTGATTACGAAATTTAATATGAGGCGAAGTAAAAATGCAGGGATTGATTTTACTCAATCCCTGCGTTTTTTATTATTTCATAATTGTATTTGTAAACTTTATAATAGATTGTTTATTGTCAACACATTCATCGCTTGAACAAAGTCTATTGTCCCTGTTGAAAAAACAAAATTTATAGATAAATCATAATTATCGAAACTATCGTCTATGCTTTACATCCCCATAAAACTATTAAAAATAATTTACTTACTGTACTTATAGGTAATCATTTCCTGATTGACCTTGTATATAGCTTCTTTTTTCTTATTGATACTCTTTTCAAGCAGACCGTACTCGGTTAAACCATTCAATGCCTTCAATGCACCTGCTTTTGTCATAGAGCCCTGAATATATTCAAGAAACGCCTTATAGTTAAAATACCCCTCCGGATTATGCACTATTATCTTTTTCAGATATCCCATCTCCGTAGATGTCAGCGTATCTCCCTTCTTTGAAAGCTGATCTTTAATGCTTTCAAGGTTTTTATATAACAGGCTATACTTAGTTGCCGTTTCCAATATATAACCAAGGAAATAAGTCAAATCATTGTGTGTAAGCCGCGTATTAATAATTGCCCGGTAATAATCCTTTTTGTTGTCATTAATCGCTTCACTGATAAACATCGGCGCGGCGGTAATCTCATATATCAGATTGAGCCAGAAAGAAACCATTCTGGCAGTTCTTCCATTATAATCAAAATACGGATGAACATACAGAATGTAATAATGGCATATATGAGGTATGAGC
>ERZ1090878.1293-NODE-1298-length-11989-cov-7.202782_pt1 | contig 11989 bp, 10 predicted proteins | sample MGYA00478473_ERZ1090878 | MGnify/ENA primary metagenome ERZ1090878 (study PRJEB33644, sample SAMEA5815720) | chicken gut metagenome | biome: Chicken; feature: Gastrointestinal Tract; material: Caecum | place: Ireland | collected 2019-01-01 | study: A study of... | reverse complement strand
GTCTTTCCCTACGAATTTAAAAGATAAATCAGCGGTAGATTTTTTATTTGCCAAAAGATTCAAGATGTGGTAGAATATGCAAAAGTATGGATAGATCATGCTGTATTTTTATTTCTAAAACAAAATGTCATGTCAGTTCTGACTATAAATTCCAGAAGATGTAAGTGAAAAGTACCATTATTAATGGATGATAAGAAAGGATTTTAGAATGAGAGAAAAGTATGAATCCCTGTCATTAGGGGCATTAAAAGAGATTGCAAGGGCTAGAGGAATGAAAGGGCTCTCTTCGTTAAAAAAGAGTGAATTAGTGGAACGTATGCTCCAGGAAGATGAGAAAGATAAAAAGCTGGCAGAGAAGAAAGAGGCGAAAGCAGAAGGGAAGAAAGAGGAGCATAAAAAAGAGGAAAGTAAGAAGGAAGAACATAAAAAGGAAGAGCATAGAAAAGAAGAAGGCCAGGAAGGAAGGACTGTACGGGCTCCTATGGAGCAGTCTGAACTGGACAGCGGCCAGAGCGTAACTGGAATCCTGGAAGTGCTTCCTGACGGCTATGGATTTATCCGAAGCGATAACTATCTTCCGGGAGACAACGATGTATATGTGTCTCCTTCCCAGATCCGGAGGTTTAACCTGAAAACCGGGGATATTTTGAAGGGAAATACCAGAGTGAAAAGTCAGAATGAAAAATTTTCCGCCCTTTTGTACGTGACCTATATTAACGGCTTTAAGGCAAATGAGATGCAGAGAATGAATTTTGAAGATATGACTCCTATTTTTCCTAACGAAAGGCTGTATCTGGAGCGTCCCGGAGGAAGCATGGCTATGAGGATCACAGATTTGGTCAGTCCCATTGGAAAAGGGCAGAGGGGAATGATCGTATCTCCTCCAAAAGCCGGCAAGACTACTTTGCTGAAAGATGCGGCAAAGTCTATCCTTCGGAATAATCCGGAAATGCATCTGATCATTCTTCTGATCGATGAGAGGCCGGAAGAAGTAACGGATATGAAGGAAACCATTAAAGGAAAGAATGTAGAGATTATTTATTCTACTTTTGATGAACTTCCGGAACATCATAAGAGAGTTTCTGAAATGACCATTGAGCGGGCAAAACGCCTGGTAGAACATAAGCAGGATGTGACTATCTTTATTGATAGTATTACAAGGCTGGCCAGGGCTTATAATCTTACCGTATCTCCCAGCGGACGTACCCTTTCGGGAGGCCTGGATCCCGCTGCCCTTTATATGCCCAAACGCTTTTTTGGCGCTGCCAGAAATATGAGAGAGGGAGGAAGCCTGACGATTCTGGCTACTGCCTTAGTAGATACGGGAAGCAAGATGGATGACGTAGTCTATGAAGAATTTAAGGGAACCGGCAACATGGAACTGATCCTGGACAGAAAGCTCCAGGAAAAGAGGGTATTTCCTGCTATTGATATAGCAAAGTCCGGGACAAGAAGAGAAGATCTTCTGCTGACTCCTGAAGAGCTGGAAGCCGTGGAAATTATGAGGAAAGCATTAAACGGTATGAAATCCGATGAAGCTACAGAAAACATTTTAAATATGTTTGCCAGAACCAGGGACAATAAAGAATTTGTCCAGATGATCAAGAAACAGAGAATCCTTTAAGTTTTCTAGATTAGGACTTGCATTTAGAATCAATATATGTTACAATTTATAAGCTGTTTGAAATTGATAAACGCATAAACCATATAAATAATAAACTATAGAAGAGGTGAAAATCATGAAAGAAGGAATCCATCCAAAGTATCAGGAATGTACAGTGACATGCAACTGTGGAAATACATTTAAGACAGGTTCTACCAAGTCTGAGCTGCGCGTAGAAGTTTGCTCCAAATGTCATCCTTTCTATACAGGACAGCAGAAAGCTGCACAGGCCCGTGGACGTATTGATAAGTTCAATAGAAAATACGGCATTAATAAATAAGATGTATGAAGAGGTTGAGGTTTTCGGACTTCAGCCTCTTATTGCGTTTGGAGGAAAGAATGAAGTCATCGAATATTGGCGGGCAGGCAGTGATGGAAGGCATTATGATGCGCCATGGAGATGTTTATTCTGTGGCAGTGCGCAAGCCTGACAAAGAGATTGAAATTAAGGTGGAAGATTATAAGAGCATTATAAAAAACAAAAGGATCTTAAGTCTTCCCATTATAAGAGGAGTCTTTAACTTTATAGATTCGTTGGTGGTAGGAACGAAATGTCTCATGTATTCCGCCACTTTTTTTGAAGAAGAAGAGGACTATCTGAAAAGGAAAAGTCTTCAGGGGGAGGAGAAAGCAAAAGAGGAGGCAAAAAAGGAAAAAGAAGACAAAGTATTGATGACACTTACAGTCTGTTTTTCCGTGGCCTTTTCTGTAGCGTTGTTTATGGTGCTGCCCTATCTGATCGCCAGTCTTCTTCACCGCATCGGTGCTACTGAGACTATGGTAACCATTGCGGAAGCCGGGGTCAGGATTATACTGTTCCTGCTTTATATGTTTCTGATATCTAAAATGGAAGATATCCAGCGGGTATTTATGTATCACGGAGCAGAACATAAATGTATTAATTGTGTGGAGCACGGACTGCCTCTGACAGTGGAAAATGTGATGAAAAGTTCCAGATTTCATAAGAGATGCGGAACCAGTTTCTTGTTTTTTGTAATTATTGTAAGTATTATCTTTTTTATTGGATTTTTTGCAGTGGTTCCAGTACAGACTATGTGGCTGCGGATAGTTATCCGGATTCTTCTGGTGCCGGCTATTGCCGGAGTTTCCTATGAGTTCATACGTTTGGCGGGAAACAGTGATAATCCGGCGGTAGTATTTTTGTCAAAGCCGGGACTGGCTTTGCAGAAGCTGACTACTAAAGAGCCCACGCCGGATATGAGTGAAGTAGCTATCGCAGCAGTGGAAGCGGTCTTTGACTGGAAGGAATATCTGAGAGAAAACTTCCCTGAGACAGAAATCCCTGAGGAGCCCTGATTATGGAAAGCTATAAAGAACTGCTGGATTTTGGAAAAGAATATCTGAGAAAAAAAAAGATTGAAAATGGGGACCTGGATGCCTGGCTCCTTATGGAATATGTGTGTAAGATTACCAGAACCTGGTATTTTATCCATGAAGAAGACAAAGTCAAAGAGGAAGAAGACGGCATTTACAGAAAGTTTATTGAAAAAAGGGGAGAGCATATCCCCCTTCAGCAGCTTACCCATGAGGCCTATTTTTTTGGCATGAGGTTCTATGTAGATGAAAATGTTCTGGCGCCCAGGCCAGATACGGAAACCTTGGTGGAAGAGGTGCTGAAAGAGCTTCCCGGTGATCAGAAAGCAGAAATACTGGATATGTGTACTGGAAGCGGATGTATTCTTCTGAGTATTTTAGCAAATAGGGAGAACGTACAAGGCACAGGAGTGGATCTGTCGGAAAAGGCTTTAAATGTAGCCAGAAGAAATGGCAGGGACTGTCAGATACAGGCTAGATGGATCCACAGTGATCTGTTTGAAAATATCCGGGGAAAATACGATGTCATTGTTTCAAATCCTCCGTATATCAGGACTTCTGTGATCAAAGGACTGATGGAAGAAGTCCGGCTCCATGAGCCGTATATGGCTTTAGACGGCCATGAAGACGGATTGTTTTTTTACAGAAAAATTCTTGAGCAGGCAGGAGACTATCTGAAGCCAGATGGGCTGTTGGCTTTTGAGATTGGATATGATCAGGGAGAGGCAGTATTCTCTCTTATGAAGGATAGAGGATATAAAAACGTGAAGATCGTGAAAGATCTGGCAGGTCTGGATCGGGTAGTAACAGGAAGAAAAAACCAGGAGGAATCATATGTTTGATAAGTTAGATGATATTTTAATACGTCTTGAAGAAATATTAAATGAACTTAATGAGCCTACTGTGGCTAATGATACAGCAAGATTTCAGAAACTGATGAAAGAGCAGAGTGAGCTCCAGCCTATTGCAGCAGCTTATAGAGAATACAAAGACTGTAAGCAGACAGTAGAGGACAGTCTGTCTATGCTGGAGGAAGAATCGGATGAAGAAATGCGGGAAATGCTGAAAGAAGAACTGTCCGAGGCGAAGAAGAGGATCGAGGAACTGGAACATGAATTGAAAATCCTACTGCTTCCTAAAGACCCTAATGATGATAAAAACGTAATTGTAGAGATCCGCGCCGGAGCAGGCGGAGACGAGGCGGCTCTTTTTGCAGCGGAAATCTACAGAATGTATGTAAAATATGCAGAGTCTCAGCATTGGAGAACAGAACTGCTTACCTTAAATGAAAATGGTATCGGCGGCTTTAAGGAAGTAACTTTTATGATCTATGGACAGGGAGCTTATTCAAAGTTGAAATATGAAAGCGGCGTTCATCGTGTACAGCGTGTGCCTGAGACAGAGAGCGGCGGCCGTATCCATACGTCTACCATTACTGTGGCAATTATGCCGGAGGCAGAAGAAATTGACTTCCACCTGGATCTGAATGATTGTAAATTTGATGTTTTCCGCGCGTCCGGAAATGGAGGACAGTGTGTAAATACCACTGACTCTGCGGTACGTCTTACCCATATTCCTACAGGAATCGTAATTTCCTGCCAGGACGAAAAATCTCAGCTTAAGAATAAGGATAAAGCGCTGAAGATCCTTCGTTCCCGTCTTTATGACATGGAACTGCAGAAGCGTCATGATGAGGAGGCTGAGGCCAGAAGAAGCCAGGTAGGAACAGGAGACAGATCTGAAAAGATCCGTACCTATAATTTTCCACAGGGAAGAGTGACCGATCACAGAATCAAACTTACGCTGCATAAGCTGGATTCTGTTTTAAATGGCGATCTTCAGGAGATCATTGACAATTTGATCGCAGCAGACCAAACTGCTAAGCTGGCTAATATGAATGAATAGGAGCTTATATGGGCAAATCGTTATTTATAGCAGAAAAGCCAAGTGTGGCCCAGGAATTTGCTAAAGCCTTAAAAGCGGGGACTCAGAGGCATGACGGCTATCTGGAGTCTGAGAATACAGTTATTACTTGGTGTGTAGGCCATCTGGTCACTATGAGTTACCCGGAAAAATATGATGAGAAGCTGAAAAGGTGGAGCCTGGAGACTCTGCCTTTTTTGCCAAAAGAATTTAAGTACGAAGTCATACCCTCTGTAAAAAAGCAGTTTGATATTGTCAGCGGCCTTTTGAACAGGAAAGATATAGAAACTATCTATGTCTGTACCGACTCCGGGCGGGAAGGTGAATATATTTACCGCCTTGTGGCCATGATGGCTCATGTGGGGGATAAAGACCAGAAAAGGGTATGGATCGATTCACAGACAGAAGAGGAAATTTTAAGAGGAATCCGGGAGGCAAAGGATATCCATGAATATGACAATCTGTCTGCTTCAGCGTATCTGCGGGCAAAGGAAGACTATCTTATGGGGATTAATTTTTCCAGGCTTCTTTCTCTGAAATACGGGAATGCGGTTTCTTCTTATCTGGGCATCAGATATCAGGCTATTTCTGTAGGAAGAGTCATGACCTGTGTACTGGGGATGGTGGTGCGCAGAGAACGGGAAATACGGAAATTTGTGAAAACTCCTTTTTACCGTGTCTTGGGAAAGTTTGATCTGGGAGGCCATAACTTCGAGGGAGAATGGCGGGCCGCGGAGGGCAGCCGGTATTTTCAGTCTCCTTTGCTTTATAAGGAAAACGGCTTTAAAGAAGAAAAGGATGCCAGACAGCTTTTGGGGATTCTGTCTGAAAATCCCCCTTTTACTGCTGAAGTAGAAAAGATTGAGAAGAAAAAAGAAAATAAAAATCCGCCTCTACTGTTTAATCTGGCGGAATTGCAGAATGAGTGCTCAAAACTGTTTAAGCTAAGTCCTGATGAGACTTTGAAGATTGTTCAGGAGCTGTACGAAAAAAAGCTGGTAACCTATCCCAGAACAGATGCCAGGGTGCTGTCATCAGCAGTGGCCAAGGAAATTTCAAAGAATATCAGGGGGCTTTTAAATTATGAGCATGCCAATGCTTTTGCAGGGGAAATCCTGGAGCAGGGCAGCTATAAAAATATCGGGAAAACCCGGTATGTAAATGATAAACAGATTACGGATCACTATGCGATCATTCCTACGGGACAAGGACTGGGAGCCTTAAAAAGCCTGACTGTTCAGTCTGCCAGAGTATATGAAGTAATCGTAAAACGGTTTTTGAGTATTTTTTATCCGCCGGCGGTTTACCAGAAGATCAGTTTGGTATCTGTAACTGAAAAGGAACGGTTGTTTTCTTCTTTTAAGGTGCTGATTTCTCCAGGTTATCTGAAAGTTACCGGATACTCTTTTGGAAAAAATAAGAAAGAAGAAATCGGCCAGAAAGGGCAGGAAGAAGAGCAGACAGAGGATACGGCTTTTCTGGAACTGATCCGGAAAGTGAAAAAAGGGAGTTCTCTTCCTATTCAGGAGTTTTACATAAAGGAGGGAGAAACTTCTCCTCCTAAAAGATACACTTCCGGTTCTATGATCCTGGCTATGGAAAATGCCGGCCAGCTGATAGAAGAGGAAGAGCTGAGGGCTCAGATCAAGGGAAGCGGGATCGGAACCAGCGCTACCAGAGCGGAGATTTTGAAAAAACTGATCACCATTAAATATCTGGCATTGAATAAAAAAAATCAGGTGATAACGCCTACTCTTCTGGGAGAAATGATCTTTGATGTAGTAAATAACTCTATTCGTTCTCTTTTGAATCCGGAGCTTACTGCAAGCTGGGAAAAGGGACTTACTTATGTAGCAGAGGGGACTATTACTTCAGAAGAATATATGGTGAAACTGGAGGATTTCATACGAAGACGGACTCAGGGAGTGATGAATCTGCGAAACCAGCTGGCATTGAAACAGTATTTTGATCAGGCAGCAGGATATTATAAAAAAACAGCTGGGAAGTCCGGCAGCAAAAAGAGAAGAGCCGGTGAGAAAAAATAATTGAAAAAAAGATACAGATTTCTGTTGAAAAAAAACGGATGAATAGTAGAATAATATAGAAAAGTTAATTTAAGAAAGCAGGTTGTGAGATGGAACAGTTAAAGATCAGTGAACTTTACGGTGATTTAAGCAAGACTTTGGCAAAGGAACTTTTGGAAAGTAAGACTTACCCCTGGGAAGTGCTTCCCTGCATCAGCCAGTTTATTGTGAAACTGGGAAATACTTTAAGTGAAGAGGAGTATGACAAAAAGGGAGAGAATGTGTGGATCGCAAAGTCGGCAAAAGTAGCCCCTACAGCTTATATTAACGGACCGGCAATCATCGGAAAAAATGCAGAGGTGCGTCATTGTGCTTTTATCCGCGGAAACGCTCTGGTAGGAGAGGGAGCTGTTGTGGGAAATTCTACGGAATTGAAAAATGTGATTCTTTTTGATAAGGTTCAGGTACCCCATTACAATTATGTGGGAGACTCTATTTTGGGATATAAATCCCATATGGGAGCAGGATCCATAACTTCCAACGTAAAATCAGATAAAAAACTGGTAGTGGTGAAAGGAAAGGAAGTCCGTATAGAGACAGGACTGAAAAAGTTCGGCGCTATGCTGGGAGACGAAGTAGAAGTAGGCTGCGGCTCTGTGCTGAACCCGGGGACTGTTGTAGGAAGCCATACCAATATTTATCCTCTTTCTTCTGTGAGAGGAGTAGTCCCCTCTCACAGTATTTATAAGAACCAGAATGAAGTGGTAGATAAAATCTAAATCCGGAAAATAGCATATCGGATACAGAACAGTATCAGCAGATGGACAGGGTAGAAGAGATAGAAAAGATATTTCATACCCTGTCCTTTTTGGCGGTTATACATATTCAGAGGAATAAAAGCCAGGCAGGCCAGAGGCTCCCAGAGAAGGCAGAGACAGCCTGCAATAGTTTTTTCTACAGGATACTGATAGAATACATAGAGAACAATGATCAGTATGATGCCTCTCCAGTCATAGTCTGCCTGAAAAAGCCAGCCTGTGAAAATTCCGGCGGCCGCAGGGAGAATGGACAGGAAAGGATGAATAAAATGGGCTTTTTCCATTCCCCATATGGTCAGAAGACCGAAAAGCAGGGTGAACATTACATTCTGGTAAGAAAATTCCAGCAGGCTGCTGTTAAAAGCCAGGTCAAAGGGAACTTCTGAGAGCAATGCAAAAAGAAACAGCCGGAAGGCGTACCTTATTCTGTTGGAGGTATGAAAAAAGCCCTCTACCAGAACGAAACAGAAAATGGGGAAGGCCAGTCTCCCTATTCCCCGCAGTATCTGATCGATCTGAGAGACCAGCAGACTGGCAGAATAGGAAAGAGCGTAGGACGACTGGCGGTTGTAGGAAAGGATCACCCCATGTTCCAGGATCACTGCGCCTATATGATCGATCAGCATTAAAACAAGGGCAAACAATTTAAGGGTACTTCCCGTGAATACAGGAGGAAGAAGATTTTTCCCCTGAAAAGCAGTTTTATAAGAAAACATAAAATTCCTTTCTGGATCCTTCCGTAAAATTTTTGGAAAGTCCTGTATAATTTTTGTATAATCAAAAGAAATTATAACATATACGGCTTTTGTATGAAATAAAATACCAGCAATTTCTTGCAAATGGAAAAAAATCTGGGTATCATATTGAATGAGGAAAAAGAAAGGAAGGGTAATAATAGATGAGAGGATTAGATACAAATGTAAAGAGAATCCGGCGTAAAGTCTTTAAAGAGATTGCCAGAGTGGGATTTGAGTCTGAACCGGAAACATTGGTAGCGGATATTGAAGCCATTCCTTATCATATCGTACGGGAACGGGCTACTTACCGGGAAAGTATCTACCGGGAGAGGGCTGTTGCCAGTGAGCGGGTACGTCTGGCAATGGGAATGTCTCTGAGACCGGAGAATACAGCTGTGCATATCACAGCAGGCCTGGAAGCCAGTAATATTGACGAAAAATATTATGAACCGCCTCTCATGCAGGTGATCCCCTCCGCATGCGATGCCTGCGAACCGAAAATGTATGAGGTGTCTAATATGTGCAGAGGGTGTGTGGCCCATCCCTGTAAAGAGATCTGTCCGAGAGGGGCCATTAGTATTATAAAAGGAAAATCAATTATTGATCAGGAAAAATGTATTAAATGCGGAAAATGTAAATCTGTATGTCCTTATGATGCTATTGCCAAAAAGGAGCGTCCCTGTGCCAGAGCCTGTGGAGTCAACGCTATTGAGAGCGATGAGCTTGGAAGGGCAAAGATCAACAATGAAAAATGTGTTTCCTGCGGAATGTGTATGGTGAATTGTCCATTTGGAGCGATTTCTGATAAATCTCAGATTTTTCAGCTGGCTCATGCGCTGAAAGAAGGAAAACAGATTATTGCAGAAGTGGCTCCTGCCTTTGTAGGACAATTTGGAACAGAGGTAACTCCAAGAAAACTGAAAGCCGCTCTTCTGGAAATGGGGTTTGCGGAGGTATATGAAGTGGCTTTAGGAGCGGACATCGGTGCTGCTTCAGAAGCACACCATTATGCGGAAAAGGTAAGCACAGGAGAACTTCCGTTTCTTCTGACTTCCTGCTGTCCATCCTGGATTATGATGGCAAAGCATTTCTTTCCCGATATGGCAGGAAATATTTCTCAGGAGCTGACCCCTATGGTAGCTACTGCCAGAACGATCAAAAAGCAGTATCCCAATGCCAAGGTGGTCTTTATCGGGCCCTGCGCTTCTAAAAAGCTGGAAGCTTCCAGAACAGATGTGCGAAGCGATGTGGATTTTGTTATTACTTTTGAAGAATTGGCGGGAATGTTTGAAGCAAAAGGAATCGATCCGGCACAGTGTGAAGGAGATTCTTCTTTTCACAATGCTACAGCGGCAGGACGAGGTTATGCCGTGGCAGGAGGCGTGTCCAGTGCTATTGAAGCATGTCTTCATGAATATTATCCGGAGGTAGAAGTACATATCGAACATGCAGAAGGGCTCGATGAGTGCAAAAAAATCCTTACCCAGGCAAAGGCAGGAAAGATCAAAGGCTGTATGATCGAGGGTATGGGCTGCCCGGGAGGCTGCATGGCAGGTGCAGGAACTATCGCTCCTCTGAACAAAGCAGCGGCAGAATTGAAAAAATATAAGGCTAATTCTACAAGAAAACTTCCGCCTGCAGAGCTGGCTGAAATTGAATTAGACTGACAGATAAATCTGAAAGAGCTTTGAAACTGTGAGAAAATCTTAACAGATTTCTTACAGAATCAAGGCTCTTTCTTTTAAAATCTTTAGAAAATCTTTAAGTTTGGCGACTTCTTTTCTTTAAGTCTATAGATTACCATAATAGTCAGATTAAGGAAAAAAAAGGGGGAACCTTTATGAAGATATTATTGACAACAGATTGGTATAAGCCGGTGGTAAACGGTGTAGTGACTTCCGTGATAAACCTGAAAAAGGAACTGGAGAGCAGGGGACATGAGGTAAGAGTTCTTACCTTGTCCAGAAGTTATGAATCTTATGCAGAAGACGGAGTTTACTATATCAAATCTTTAAATCTGGAAAAAATTTATCCAAATGCAAGAGCCGTCCTTCCTCATATGGAACCTTTAGTAAGGGAGCTGATCTGGTGGAAACCGGATGTGGTCCATTCTCAGTGCGAATTTATGACATTTTCTTATGCCCTAAAAATCAGTAAAAAATGTCAGTGCCCGCTGGTACATACTTATCATACAGTTTACGAAGACTATATCCATTATCTTCCGGGAGGGCTTTCCAATTATAAAGCGGGAGAAAAACTGGAAAAAAAAGCAGTGGCATATTTTTCAAAAATAGTGCTGGGAAGAACCAGCCAGGTTATTGTCCCTACAAAGAAAGTAGAAAATATCCTGAAAAAGTATGGGGTTGAGGAACCGGTTTCTGTGATGCCTACGGGAATTGATCTGGGGAGATTTAAAGAGCAGATTACTTTGGAAGAGAAAAACAAGGTCAAAAAATGTCTGGGAATTCCTTTGGAAAATAAAGTTTTGGTCAGTGTTGGAAGACTGGCAAAAGAAAAAAATCTGGAAGAGTTGTTAGAATATTTTGCAAAACTTGTCCAGGAAGGAGCAGGAAAACAACTTACATTTCTGATTGCGGGAGACGGACCGGACAGAGAGAACCTGGAAAATCTGGCAGAAGAGCTGAAGATTAAAGATCAGGTAATATTTACCGGTATGATTTCTCCAGATAAGGTGCCTCGATATTATCAGATAGGAGATGTGTTTGTATGCGCTTCCAGCAGTGAAACACAGGGAATCACTTATATTGAGGCTCTGGCATGCGGACTTCCTGCTCTCTGCAGAAAAGACGATTGCTTAAGTCAGGTGGTCACAGATGGATATAATGGTTTTCAGTATGAAAACTATGCTTATTTTAAGATGCACCTAAAATATATTTTGGAGCGGGAAGACAGGCGTCTGGAAATGGGACGCCGGGGACAGGAAATTTCCAGTCTGTATTCTACCTGGAATTTCTGTACTGCTGCAGAAGGAATCTATAAAAAAGCTATAGAACGTCAGGAAAAATACAGATATGAAGAAATTTCAAGAGAAAATAAAGATACAGAAACTAAAAACAGATGGAGGACGATACCAGCTTCCTGGGCCAGAGTCATTATGAAGAGAGGAGCCTGATTGAATGAAACGGATCAATATGTTGTCAAAAGCAGACATGGTCAAGGGTCAGGGTGTACTTTCCGCTCATGACGAACAGGTAGAACTGGTCAGAGAGGTCATGGAAAGCAGAGCCGTGATATTAGAAAACGCGAAAGTCCCCTGTGAGATAACCCATTACCATTCTATAAATCCGGAGTATTATATCTCTACTTTCAGGAAAAAAAGAGAGGGAGCATTGGTAGGATACGTGCATTTTTTACCAGAAACTGTAGAGAACAGTATTTATCTGCCTAGATTTGCCAAGAATGCTTTTTATAAATATATGATTTCTTTTTATAAGAGAATGGATTATCTGGTGACGGTAAATCCGGTTT
>ERZ1090878.1292-NODE-1297-length-11991-cov-3.743633_pt1 | contig 11991 bp, 8 predicted proteins | sample MGYA00478473_ERZ1090878 | MGnify/ENA primary metagenome ERZ1090878 (study PRJEB33644, sample SAMEA5815720) | chicken gut metagenome | biome: Chicken; feature: Gastrointestinal Tract; material: Caecum | place: Ireland | collected 2019-01-01 | study: A study of the... | reverse complement strand
GGAGAGTGCAGTCGGGCAGGCTTTGGCTTTTCTGACCCGGCAGGTGAGCGAATTCAAATTTCCCCAGATTATGGAGACAATTGCCGCTAACCGGAACAAAATCAGCAAACTTTTATCGGCGTATCCCGACGAGTTGGCTCTGCGGGCCGCCTTGGCAGCACGGCTGGAAGTCAATCCGGATGACAGCGAATCGTCTTTGCGGCAACGATATATGGCCGGTCTTAACCGGATTGATTTGAAAGAGTTGCGTGAGGCCTGGTTTAAAGGGACTGCAACCGATGTTAAAAATGCAGAGGTTTTGGCTGGACTGGCGGAGAGAGAGTTTCCGGCGGAGGAGTTTGAAACTTTTCAAAAGCTGTTTTTAACCAAGGAAGGAAAACCCAAAGCCAAGGCCGGCAGCAAAGGAGCCCTGGCCGCCTGTCCGCGGCTGGAGGAGATTTTTTACCGCGAAGCGGAAAATTTGTCGGAGTTGGAAAGCAAAGCTGCCGGTCTGCGGGTTTTTGCTTCGACGGCGGCGGTTCTGAGTTTGGCGGAGGAACTTATCGGCGGTTATAACCGTTATAAAAAAATCCATTCCAAAATGGATTATGAAGATTTGATTGTTTTAACCAGAGATTTGCTGGAAAACAAAAGCGTGGCCGATTGGGGGCGTTATAAGCGGGACGGCGGTATTGCTCATGTGTTGATTGACGAAGCACAAGACACTTCGCCCAACCAATGGGCAATTGTCAAAGCGGTGACGGAGGAGTTTTTTAACGGATTGGGGGCAGCGGATAAAGTACGGACGGTTTTTGCCGTGGGTGACCGCAAACAGTCGATTTACAGTTTTCAGGGGGCCGATCCGCGGGAATTTGAAAATATGCGGCGGTATTTTGCGGCAAAGGCTTCAAATTTTGATGAAGTGAAACTTGAAGTTTCTTTCCGTTCAACGGCAACGGTGCTGGACAGCGTGAATACGGTTTTTGGCGATGAGTATGCCAAGCAGGGCGTGGTTCTGGAAGGTGAAGACATAACGCATATTCCGTTTCGTCTGGGAGACGGCGGACGGGTGGAACTCTGGCCGCTGGTCGAGCCGCAGGAAGGCGAAAATCCCGATATGTGGCGGCCGCCGGTGGAGCGCGTGCCGGGGGAATCGACCTCATCGCGACTGGCCAAGATGATTGCCGCCAAAATTAAAGAGCAGGTCTCGCGCGGGGATATTCTGGTTTCGCAGAACCGGCCGGTGTGTTACCGCGACTATATGATTTTGGTGCAGCGGCGCAACAGCTTTGTTGAGGAGATGGTGCGTGAATGCAAAAACGCCGGAGTTAACGTTTCGGGGGTGGATAAAATCAGGCTGCTGGAACAAATTGCGGTGCAGGATTTGGTGGCACTGGGCCAGTTTCTGCTGTTGCCGACCGATGATTTGACCTTGGCGGCGGTTTTGAAATCGCCGTTGTTCGGTTTGAATGACGATGATTTGTTTGTGCTATGTTATAATCGCGGCGGGGCTTCGGTTTGGACCAGACTGTGCGATAACCCGGATTACCGCCGGACGTATCTGCAACTGCGGGAACTGTTGGACATGGCGGATTATGTACGTCCGTTTGAGCTATACGGCTATGTGCTCAACAAGCAGGGCGGCCGTAAGAAATTTGTCGAGCGTATGGGGCTGGAGGTTGAAGACGGGCTGGACGAGTTTGTTAATTTGACGCTGGCTTATGAGCAGGAACATATACCGAGTTTGCAGGGGTTTGTGCAGTGGATTGCCGGCGACGAGGTCGAAATAAAGCGCGAGCTGGAGCAAAGCGAGGCCGATGCGGTGCGGATTATGACTGTTCACGGTTCCAAAGGTTTGCAGGCACCGATAGTTATTCTGCCGGATACGGTGCGAATGGTAAATGTGCGGAAAGAAAGCGGCCTGTTGTGGGATGATTTGTTTTATTATCCGCTTTCTTCGGGGGATTATGACAAGAACTGCAACCGGATTAAAGATGAAGAAATTATCCGTGCCAATGAGGAATATAAGCGGCTGTTGTATGTGGCTTTGACCCGTGCGGAAGATCGGCTTTGTATTTGTGGTTACCGTAAAGGAACAGTAGTTAAAGACGAATCATGGTACGGTATTTGCAAACGCAGTCTGTCGGCTATCGGGCAGACGGACGAAACTGAAAAAGTTGTGTACGAAACGCCGCAGGAACTGGATGTTGCCGCGGTACAGACAGGTGTTACCAAAGAACTGACACGGCCGGATTTTCCGTGGCTGACGCAGCCGGCCGCAGAAGAAAATCCTCTGGCAAAACCTTATACGCCGTCGCGGCCGGATGAAGATGACAACGATATGGCTCTGGTGTCTCCCATCGGCGAAGACGGTTCAAACCGTTACCGCCGCGGACGGATTATTCATAAGCTGCTTCAGTTTATGCCGGATGTTCATTCTGCCGATAAGGCGCAGATTATTGATGAGTTTTTACGGAAAAATGCGCCGGAACTGACGTCGGCGCAGGCCGGGCGAATCCGCGAAGAGGTTTTGACGCTGCTGAATAATCCGCAATTCGGTTCGTTGTTCGGTCCGGGATCAAAGGCTGAAGTTCCGGTTATCGGCGAGGCGGACGGCAAAATTATTTCCGCGCAGGTTGACCGTTTGGTGGTGACGGAAAACAAGGTTATGATTGTTGATTTTAAAACGAATCGACCGGCCGCCAAAACGCCGGCTGACGTGCCTCCGGTTTATGTCAAACAGCTGCGGGCCTACCGGGACTTGCTGGCTCGCATTTATCCGGCAAAACAAGTGCAAAGCTATATCTTGTGGACGGATACGGCGCAGATTATGCAGATTGAGTGAGTATTTTAGATAATAAGTCTTTAATAAATAAAAATTTCAATTATATTAGATACATCTGATGACACTTATTTATAATTAGGAAAGGAAAAGCTATGAAACAAATTTCGGACAGCCAGTTTGAAACTGAAGTACTAAAAGCCAACGGTTTGGTTCTGGTGGATTTTTGGGCGGAATGGTGCGGCCCCTGCCGTCAGCTCGGCCCGATTTTGGAAGAAGTTTCCAAAGAGATGGGAGACAAAGTCGAAATCTGCAAAATGAATGTCGATGAATCTCCGAACACGGCTGCCCAATATGGTATTCGCAGTATTCCGACTATGTTCCTGTTTAAAGACGGCAAGCAGATTGACACCAAAGTCGGTTTGAATTCTCAGGCTTCTTTGGTCAGCTGGCTGAATTCCCATCTGTAAGCCGAACGGCTTTCAAAGCGCCCGTGTCAGAACAGGGCGCTTTTTTTATGCCTGTTCCCTTTAATTGTTTCTGTCGGAGCATATATAGGCCGGGTAGGAGAATATTCAATGCTTTGGATTATCGACGGCCTGATTTACGGTTTTTTTACGGCGTTATATACGCTGGTGAACCAGCATTATAAGTTTAACGGTTATTTGCTGGGAATCTGGCGCGGGTTCGGAATATCTTTTTTCTTTCTGCCGTTTTTGTTTTTTCTGCCGGTTCCCGATGATGCTTATTATTATTTTCTGCTGATTTTTCAAGGTTTTTTAATCGGCGTATATGATTCACATCTGTTTTTTGCTTCGGCAGATTACGGAGCGGGGCCGACTTCCCGGGTTATGGCTTTGTCGGCGCTGATTACAACGATTTTCTGGTGGTTTTTGACCCCGCATTTGTTTTGGGGTTTATTGCAGAACGCAACGGTGTTTATGAGCTTAATCTTAGTTTTGTTCGGGTTTACGGTGAGCTATTGGCAAATGGTGCAGTCGCCGGTTTCCAAAGCGTTGGTTTGGTATATGTTTCCGGTTGTTTTTGCTTTTGCGGGAATGAGCATTATTACCAAAGAAATTGCCCTGCACGGTTCAAACGCCTGGCAGGGTGTGGCCTATTATCTGACCGTGGCAACGTTTGTCAGCGGCTGTTATAACAGTTATTGGTATGCCAAAACGGTTAAACCCGGTTTAAAGGGCTTTTTCAAAAACGTTTTTGAATGGAAACTGGTTAAGGCCGGTTTGTATGTCGTCAGTTTCAGTTGGGCTCTGATTACGGCCAAAACACTGGCTTTGCGGATTGCTCCCAATCCGGGATATGTGATTGCTTTGCTGCTGACGTCGCCGATTTTTGTTTTTGTGCTGAACAGGTATCGTAAAGTTCCGGACAATATTTCGGTTAAGGCCGGTTTTTCGATGATTTTTTTTCTTTTTCTGCTTTTGCTGCTGGTGAACGGTAATTACGGAGTGATTGACTAACGGCAGAGTTCTTCGATGATTTTGTTGAGAAGCAAAAAACCCCGGTTGGCGGCGCGCAGGCTGTGCTTGTCTTCAAACAGAAGTTTTTGCCGGATTAAGCTTTGTCTGGCTTTGTCATTGACAAAGCCGGTCAGTTCCAATCCGCATTGGCGGCGGAAGTTTTCTTTGTTGATTCCTTCACGGATGCGCAATCCCATAATAATCAATTCTTCCGCCCGTTCCTGAGGGGTCAGTTCTTCCAGTTGCCGATGGTGGGTCGAGGCATAAATTTTATCGGTTGTTTTGATGCGTCCGTGGGCGGCGAGGCCAATCCCGAGATAGTTTTGTCCGCGCCAATAGGCCAGATTATGGATTGATTCATAACCGGGGTGGGCAAAGTTGGAAACTTCATATTGCGGATAGCCTTTTGTTGCCAAAAATTCCTGTGTCAGCGCATAGAGTTCGGCTGCCGGTTCATCATCCATCGGTTTGATGCCTTTGCGGGCAAAAAAGGTGCCTTCTTCGATGGTCAGTTGGTAGAGCGAGAGATGTTTCAGGCCGAGTTCGCTTATCTGGTTCTGTTCTTGTTTCCAGGCTTCCGCGGTTTGTCCGGGCCGGGCGTAAATCAGGTCGGCAGAGTGGTTGTCAAACAGCCGTGTTACTTCGTCAACGGCGTGGAGTGCCCGGCTTAAATTATGGGTTCGTCCGAGGAATTTAAGGTCTTTGTCGTTCAAAGCCTGAATGCCTAAAGACAGACGGTTGATGCCGGCCAGTCGGAGGTCGGCAAAGAGGTTGGGGCGATTGGTGTTGGGGTTCGCTTCAAGTGAAATTTCCACCTGTTTTGTTGTCGGCCAGAGTTTGAAAATATGATTAATTACTTTTTCAATGTACTGCGGTTCAATCAATGAGGGCGTGCCGCCGCCGAAAAAAATACTCTGGACGGTTTGTTTGGCCGTCAGGTCGTGATACCAGTTTAAGTCGTCCAGATAACCGTCAATTATTTGTTTTTGATCAACATGCTTGTCAACTTTGCTGAAAAAATCGCAATAGGGGCATTTGCTTAAGCAGTAGGGCCAGTGAATGTAAACAGACAGGGGGACAATGATTTTATCGGTCTTCTGCAGGCGTCTTCCGGTGCTCGCGTCCTCACGTACGTCTATGTACGCTGCGGTTCTGCGCTCCGTGGAGCCACCAGCATTTGTTTGGTTGCTGCGCAATTGACGGGAGTAAGTTATCAGTTGCTTTTCCATCACAGAATAAATTTGGACAAGTCGCTGGCTTCCGTGTATTTGGCAAGCTTTTCCTCAACCATGGCGGCGGTGATGACGGCCATTTCGCCGCTGCGGTCGGAAGCGCTGAAGCTGATGTCTTCCAGCAGTATTTCCAGAACCGTGTGCAGCCGGCGGGCGCCGATGTTTTCGACGTTTTCGTTGATGATGACGGCCATATCGGCAATTTTTTCAATGGCTTCGGGTTCAAATTCCAAGTCAAAATTCTCGGTCTTCATCAGGGCAACATATTGCTCAATCAGATTGGCTTCCGGTTCGGTGAGAATTTTGACGAAGTCTTCGTGAGTGAGGGCTTTCAGTTCAACCCGAATGGGCAGCCGTCCCTGCAATTCCGGCAGCAGGTCGGAAGGTTTTGACAAGTGGAAGGCGCCGGAACAAATAAACAGGATATGGTCGGTTTTGACCATGCCGTATTTGGTGGCGACAGTGGTGCCCTCAATTAACGGCAACAGGTCACGCTGAACGCCTTCGCGGGAGATGTCGCTGCCGCGGCGGTCGTCTTTGCCGGATATCTTGTCGATTTCGTCAATGAAGACGATACCGTCGTTTTCAACCGCTTTAATGGCTTCGCGGGTGATGAGGTCATTGTCGAGCAGCTTGTCGCTTTCTTCTTCCATCAGCACTTTATACGCGTCGCCGACGGTCATTTTCTTGGTTTTGTATTTGTCGCCGAAAGGTTTGCCGATTAAGTCGCCCAGGCTTATCATTCCCATTTGGGCACCGGGCATGCCGGGAATGTCAATGGTCGGCATGGAGGTGTTGCCGTTGTCGAGAACGCTGATTTCAATTTCTTTGTCGTTAAGCTGGTTTTCCCGCAGCAGTTTGCGGAACTTTTGTCTGGTTTCCTCTCCGGCATTGACGCCGACCAATGCTTCCAGCACGCGTTCTTCGGCGGCAATTTCAGCTTTGGCGGCAACGCTTTTGCGCATTTCTTCCTTGGTGGTGTGCAGCGCATTTTCCAACAGATCGCGGATGATGGATTCAACGTCACGGCCAACATAGCCGATTTCAGTAAATTTGGTAGCTTCCACTTTGATAAAAGGCGCTTTGGCCAGTTTGGCCAGGCGGCGGGAAATTTCGGTTTTGCCGACCCCGGTGGGGCCAACCATTAAAATGTTTTTGGGAACGATTTCTTCCTTTAATCGGTCGGGAAGCTGCATACGGCGCCAACGGTTGCGCAGGGCAACGGCAACGGCTTTTTTGGCTTCACATTGCCCGACAATAAAGCGGTCAAGTTCGGATACGATTTCGCGGGGGCTGAATACGGCCATTTTAATCTACCTTTTCTATAATGACTCAGTCCGTCGATGTCGTAGAGCGCTTTGGCTGCGGCCATGGCAAAATTTCCGCCGCTGCCGATGCCGATGATGCCGTCATCGGGTTCCATAACTTCACCGGTGCCGGAAATGACCAGCGAAACGTCTTTGTCGGCCACTATCATATAAGCCTGCAGCTGGCGGAGGTATTTGTCCATACGCCAGTCTTTGGCCAACTCGACGGCGGCACGTTTCAGCTGGTTGGCGTGTTTTTCCAATTTGCCTTCAAGGCGTTCGATGAGTGTGATGCCGTCGGCGGCGGCGCCGGCGAAACCGGCAATGATTTTGCCGTTGCCGATACGGCGGACTTTAACCGATTTTGATTTAAAAACGATTGATTCTCCCAAAGTGGCCTGACCGTCGCCGGCCATGACAACTTCATTTCCCTTGCGGACGCATAAAATGGTGGTCATGAGTTTTCCTTAACAGTGAATCATATTGCTTATAATTTAGATAAAAGATTTGCCGATTGCAAGGCTAAAAAAGGCCCCGCCTGTTTTGGGCGGGGCTTTTTTTTACTTACGTCCTTTCTTATCCATCGGTTTGGGTTCTTTTGAACCGGTAAAACCGTCAATGGCAGTGGACACCGGTTTAATGACGGCCATCGGTACTTTCGGCGCCTTGTTTTCCTGTCCGCAGATTTCAAGACCGACGGAATTGATGGCGGTAGTGATCGGAATAAAGAGATCAGGACCGTCTTCAAACTTTTTGCCGGCGTGGGACATGCCGTTGATGGTGCCATGTTCGTCAATCAGCGCGCCGCCGACGGTTACCGTCTGGACGAAAGTGTCAACGATAATCTCGGCGCCTTTTTCGTCGGAATAGCGGTAGCCGCTGACTTTGCCGTTGTTGTCAAGGTAGCCTTCGCCGCCTTCGCTGTCTTCCAGCAGGCCGAGAGCCATATAGCCGCCGGTACCGATTTCCGGCAGTTCAAGGTTCAGCGACAGCGGCGTGAATTGAGTCTTTTCATCCAGCAGAATCAGGGCCGTATTCTTTTTGATGTTGATACGGACGGCCCGGCCGGAGAGTTCGACGCCGTTAATGGTCTTAAGGCGGTAACGGTTGTTGTCTTTGACAATCAAATCGGCCGAAGTGAGAACAAACTGATCGGAAATTAACAATCCGGCGCCTTTCATGCCGTTAGCGTTGGTGACGCCGACAACGGAAGCGCGGACTTTGTAAATGTTTTCCGGTGTCAGTTTGTCGTAAGGTCCGCGGTTAACGACGCAAAGCTGGTTGCGTTCAATCATATCCTGGGTTTCTTCCGGCGGAATATCAAGCGCAGTCCAAGATTGTCCGTCGGTTTCGACTGCACCGCCGAAGTCAATGACGCCGCCGTCTTCTTCAACGAAATTGCCGCTTTCCTCGAAACCGCCGCTTTCTTCAATATAAAGGTCGGATTCCGGCTGGCAGTAAGGCTGTTCGATAAAGTCTTCAACCATAATCTCCTGTTCTTCTTCAAGAGCGCAGGAAGGTTTGGTTCCGAACAGGTCATCAAAGATTGACGGTTCACAGCCGCGGTTTTCTTTGTGAAGGAACGGTACCGGCGACGGGGCGCAGCTGCGGTCTTCCTCATGCAGAAATTCAAACATGGAGGGTTCGCAGAAGTTTCCGTCTTCACAGGCATATTCTTCTTCGTAATTTCCTTCTTCGACGGTAATCTGTTCGCCGCACTGCGGGTTGCCATCGGCGTCAAGCGGGCAGAAATCGGGGGGTGTTCCGCTGTCTTCCGCTCCGCCGCTGAGTTCAATCGCGTTGCCGAATTCGTCAAACTGAACCGTACGGTTTTCGGCTTTGGCCGCCGCATCGGCAATTTCGGCTTCTCTGGCATTCAGGCTGCCGCCCATATCAATCGTATCGCCGCTTTCTTCGACGGAGGTCACTTCGGCGACGGCGACTTCGGTATCGGAATAATCCTGTGCCGGCTGGTCGAGGATTAACGTCTGATTGTCCTGGGCATATTGTCCATTGCCGGCCGAACCGCCCAGTTCTTCAATGGAGCCGCTGCAGTCAGGATTGTCTGCCGGGCAGATTGACAGCAGTTCGGGTTCGGTTTGCGCCGTGCACATTTGCCCGTCAGCTGCCGTGCCGCCGTTTTCCTGCAGCGGGCAAAGCGTTTGGGCCTGTTTGATTTCAGGCTGATATTGGCATTTGACCGGGTCGTTCATGCGTTCCATGGCGATAAGCGCCTGTTTTTGAGCCTCTAAATCTTCTGGGGTTTGACGAACGGCCAACTGATCTTCAAAGCCGGGAAGCTGGCGCAGATTGTCAACGGCATCGGCAAAAGCCCGTTCGATTAAAATCATTTCGGCATTGTATTCTCCGTCGGGAACCTCGGAATAGCCGTTGGATTCCCCTTTCCAGAGAACGTTAGATTTACTGAGGTCCATTAAACGCCAAGTGACGGTCATCTGTGCGGATCCGGTGCGCAGATTGGCTTTTTCGGCGTCTTTCCAGTCATATTCGTCGCAGAGGTTCATAAAGTAATCGGTGATTTCGGCCGTCAGTACATATTCCGGCAGCGGTTTGTTGACGCCTGAAAGGCAAACGTCGTTGGGAATTTTGACAATATTGTAGCAGTCGCTGACCTTGTCTTCAAAAATACGGATAAATTCCATATCTTTTTGAATAATGCGTCCCTCATTTAAAACGGCATGACGCTGGTCGCGCCGGCAGCCGAAGATGCGGAAACGATAATTGCCGAGCCGGCGCGAATAAGTGCGGTCACGGCCTTTTTTGATACGGAAATCCACCCATTCCAGCTGGAGAGGGGCAAAATCGCCGCAGCGGTGGTGTATGGTTTGGAAAATGTCTTCTTCCAAGGTAACGTAGTTTTTGATATGCGGACGGGGTTTAACCGGTTTGGGCTGATCGCCGCAGTCTTCGCAGGGAAGTTTGATTCTCTTGCAGGTTTGCGGTCCGAACATGGCGCCGCCGCAAGTGCGCCGGGTGCAGTCGTTGTCGCCGAATATGGGGCCTTCGTTAAATTTGCGGTTGCTTTTGGCTTTTGTCCTGGGCTGAAAATTGTTGTTAAAAACGGCGCGAGTTCCCTGTGAGCGCGGGGTGACGCGTTCCAGGTTGCGTTCAATCTGGCGGCTGATGATTTTGACTTCTCCGGTGTCGTCCGCCGCGGCGGGCAGGCTTAAACCGGCAGCAAAGACGGCTGAGAAAAGTAAAAACGGCGCAGATTTTAAAATTTTCATCTGTAAGGGCTCCTAAATTGTTTTGGCAGGCAGCTTACGACGGTAAGACAAAGCCTCGGCGATGTGTATTTTAAGAACATTTACGCTACTTTGCAAGTCCGCAATCGTTCTTGCTAACCGTAAAGTGCGGTGATAGGCTCGGGCCGAGAGCTGATTTTTGTGGGCGAAGTTGATTAAAAGTTCTTCCGCATCTTTGTCAAGGCGGGTAACTTCTTCAAGCAGCCGGCCGCGGAGCTGTGCATTGGTGCTGAACTGCGGCTCGTCAAGTTCGATGAAACGTTGTTTTTGAATTTCGCGGGCTCGAATGACTCTCTCTCTGATTGCTGCCGAACTTTCGCCGGTTTTGACGGCGGCCATTTCCCAAGGGCTGACGGCCGGGACTTCAATGTGGATGTCTATACGATCAAGCAAAGGACCGGAAAGCCGGGACTGATATTCTTCGGCGCATTTGGGCGCCCGGCTGCATTCTAGGGCCGGATTGCCGAGGTTGCCGCAGCGGCAGGGGTTCATGGCGGCAATCAGCTGAAATTTGGCGGGATAAACCGTGTGGGCATTGACGCGCGAAATAGTTATATAGCCGTTTTCCAGCGGCTGGCGCAGGGCTTCCAACGCGGTGCGGCTGAATTCTGGCAGTTCATCCAGAAACAAAACGCCGTTGTGTGCGAGAGAAATTTCTCCGGGGGCTGCTTTGCGACCGCCACCGACCAAAGCCGGAGTGGAGGCGGAATGATGCGGGTCGCGATACGGGCGGCTGAAACAAAGTTTGCCGTCTTTCAATTCGCCGGCAACGGAATGAATCATACTGGTTTCAAGCGCTTCTTCGGCAGTCAGCGGCGGCAGAATGGAAGGCAGACGGGCGGCCAGCATGGATTTTCCGGCGCCGGGCGGGCCTATCATCAGCAGGTTATGTCCGCCCGCGGCTGCGATTTCCAAAGCCCGCTTGGCGCTTTCCTGTCCTTTGACGTCACTCATGTCGAGAGGCGTTTCGACGGGCATTTGCTTTTCGGCTTGTGGAAAAGGCAGGGTTTGCAGCCCCTTGAAGTGGTTAATCAGGCTCAACAGACTGTCGGCCGCAAGAATATCTTTCAAGCCGGACCAGACGGCTTCCGGTCCGCAGGCAGCCGGGCAAATCAGTCCTTTTTCGGCGGCATTGGCGTGAATGGCCACCGGCAGAATGCCGTTAACGGAAATAATCGAGCCGTCCAGCCCGAGTTCACCGAGGGCAACATAACCGGCAAGCTCTTCTTGGGGAATGATACCCATGCCGGCCAACAGGCCCAGGGCGACCGGCAGGTCGAAATGGGAACCCTCTTTAAGCAAATCGGCAGGGGCAAGATTAATGGTGATGCGTTTGGCAGGAAGGCTGAGTCCCAATGCCTGCAAAGCAGCGCGGACGCGTTCGCGGCTTTCGGCCACTGCTTTGTCGGGCAGGCCGACAATGGTAAATGCCGGCAGGCCTGAAGCTATCTGAACCTGAAGATCAACGTCCAGAATTTCCAGACCGTTAAAGGCGACCGTGTTTATTCTTGACTGCATCAAATCCTCTTCAGTCGCGGCCGTTTACCAGCGGGGGGTTATTTCCCCGGGGCGCCAACGGCGGGTGGGATAGGTTCCGGTTTTGAGAAAATCGTAATTTGCCGTTTTGTAAGGAATATCTTCAAAACGGACATATCCTTTGCTTTCAAACAGTTTGGCGCAGGTTTCGGCGGGTTCGTATTTGGTGGAATAGCATTTGACGATAACCCGGGTGAAAGGCTGCTGCAGGTTAATCTGGGTTTCCTCGTTGGCGTAGCTGAACCGCTTGGGCATGAGAGGGTTCTCGGCCTTTTCGGGGAAAGTGCAGGCGCTGACAGCGGCAGCACAGAGCAGGGCAATTGAGGTTTTGAAAATTTTCATTTTTCCGGTTTCCGTTGATTTTATAGACGTAATTTAGCCCGAAAAGATTAATTTATATTTAAATAA
>ERZ1090878.1286-NODE-1291-length-12033-cov-8.156704_pt1 | contig 12033 bp, 6 predicted proteins | sample MGYA00478473_ERZ1090878 | MGnify/ENA primary metagenome ERZ1090878 (study PRJEB33644, sample SAMEA5815720) | chicken gut metagenome | biome: Chicken; feature: Gastrointestinal Tract; material: Caecum | place: Ireland | collected 2019-01-01 | study: A study of the... | reverse complement strand
ATATTTAAGATGTTTGAAACTTGGGACCTCCCATGTTTAAACAAGAAAGTTTTAGAAGAAAGAAGGTAAGAGAATGAAAAAGGGCATCAGGAAAATCCTTGCGGCGATGCTGTCAGCGGCGATGGTAGTCAGCGTATTCCCATCCTCTGTCACTGCAGCACCCGAGAATGCAGAGACTGCCGGTGCTACACAGGAAGAACAAGCAGCTGCTGAACCGGCTGAAGAATCTGTTCAGCCTGAAGAAACTGCAGAGGCAGCGGCCCAGGACTCAGAAGAAGCGGAGCAGCCGGAAGCTTCAGCAGAAGAACAGGCGGCAGAGGCTCAGGCAGTAGAGGCCTCCCTTCAGGCCAGATCCATTGACTGGGAAGCTCTGAAAGAGTACATCAGGAAGGCAATCTTCCAGGACTATGAGAGCACAGCTGTAAATCTTTCTGAGTTTTCACTTCAGGAGGAGGAAGCTGCAACTGTAACTGACGAAGTTTTAACTGAAAGCAATGCGACAACACTTGTTGATACAGAATTTGTAGAAAATGAAGAAGGTCAGGTTGAGACTATGACCATCTCCATGGACCCGGAATTAAAGGCAGTTGCCCAGGAGTTGGACGAACTCTCTGATGGAGAAGGAGAACAGGGCAGCCAGGAAGGTCCTATCCCAATGACCGATGAGCAGAAACAGCAGGTGTTAGATGCATATGCCAGCTATCTGGAGTATGTAGAAAGTGAGCCGGATTATTTCGGAATTCGGACACCGTTCTTTACTCAGAAGGAGCTTGGCGATTCAGATTGGGGACCTTTGGGCTCTCTTCTGGTAATTACTGGAATGACTGAAGAGCAGATTGAAGACGGCACAGTCACTTTTGAGATGCTTTATGGCTCAGTTCAGATGTTTGATCAGGGAAACAGGGCTGCAGTAGATCAGTTTGGTGAATCACTCTTAGCAGCAAAGGATCAGGCTCTCAGCCATCTGGATGACAGCATGAGCACAGTGGAAAAACTGCTGGTGCTGAACGACTGGCTGGCAGACTGGGCTAACTTCGATATGGCCTATATCATGAATATGGAAGCTCCGGAACCAGTAGATACTGGGATTGATTCCAATATCCTGGGACTGTGGGAAGGCAATCAGTTCGGACCTCTGTGCCTGAAAAAAGGCGTTTGTCTGGGATATGCCAATGCTTATACATACCTGGTACAGTGGGCGTTCCCTGAAATCTATAAAAATGCAGACGGCAGCTGGAAGACAAAGGAAGAACTGAACTATGTGACCAAAACTGAGCAGGCTGCTGATGAAAATGGAGTTCAGACTCTGGATGCAGAAGGAAATCCTGTTACTGTAGAAGTGAAGGAATGGGATCCGGATGCAGCGTATATGGTAGACTATGTGCGTATCACCTATGATGCAACTGTTACCATGTTCGGTGAGCCACAGGAGAATTTCGGCTCTGACCATTACTGGAACGCAGTAAAGGTTGATGACAAATGGTATTACGTGGATCCATGTTATACAGACATTTATATTGAATGTATGATCCGTGAACGTGTAGAGACAGACGGAAACATGAACCACATGTATTTCATGATCAGTGATCCTACAGTCCGTGAGCTTTATGATGGATATTACAAATCACTGGATACTTTATATGAGAATATCGCGACAGACGAGACTTATCAGAAATCCTGGATCGCTTATGTAAAGAGCCCTGTAGATGTAGTAGATGGCGATTACTATTACTTCTATGATTCCACAGATCTGATCGAACAGATGAATCAGTACGGCGGAATGGGAGGAAATACAGCTTCTCAGGCTTCTTCCAGAGCAGGATATGAAGACTTGATGGGAGATTCTGACTATCAGTTAGTTTGCAGAGATGGAGATTCTGCTGATACAGCTAATGAATTTACAACATTAGTGAATTTTGTAGACGGCACTGTCCTTAATCCTGAAACTGGAGAGATGGAAGAAAACTCCCTGATCAAGGAACTGTATGAAGAGCATCTGGACTATCAGGAAAAATTCCCATCTGTGGCAATTTCCGGATCTGTTTATAATGGAGTATTCTACTTCAATATTTCAAATTGTATCCTTTCCTATAATCTTTCAACAGGAGAGGTTGCAAAAGTTATTGAGTACAATAAGGTAAGCGCACACAGAGACTTATCTGTGGCACTGGGCGGAATGGGCTTCAGCGTAGTTCCTAATGACAGCGAAGATGTAGATCTGACAGTATACAACAATCCTATCGCATCTATGACGATCAAAGACGATGGAAATATGTATGTATCTGTTGCAACAAACTATGGCTGGATTTCAGGAAAGACAAGCATGGAAGATACAGAAAATCTGGGCTATGCTTATCAGGAAACAAACTATAATCCTGGATATAACAGCTACTTCAACTACAACAATGAAATTAACGACAATGACGAGTTCATGTGGAGCGCTAATTTTGTAGACACTATTGCAATGTCTCATCTGACTGGCAGCGATCATACTTATGAAGATGTAACTGTTGCTCCAAGCTGCGGAAGAGAAGGCTTTACAGAAAGCCGCTGTACAGAATGCGGAATGATCGAGCCTGGTACAGAGCGTACAGATATTAAAGAAGCTTTAGGACATCACTATATTCAGATGGAAGACCAGCATTATACAAAAGATGATGAAGGCAACTTTAATACAGAAACTGTATATATCTGCGCAAGCTGCTTAGACGCTAAATCAGAATTAGATGAGGGAGAAGAAGCAGGAGTACATATCTATGGGGATCCTACTTTTACATGGTCAGAAGATCATAGTAGCTGTACAGCAGAATTCGGCTGTGTAGTATGCAGTGTTCAGAACCTTGACTGTCTCCAGGGCATCGAGAATCCGGTTCAGACTGTAGAGTGTGAAGTGACAAGTGATAATGAAGGTTTTGATTGTGCAGCAGGCGGAACTATCACTTACACAGCAACCTGTGAATTTGATGGCAAAGAGTACACCACAGAGGAAGCTGTAGAAATTCCTGCAGGAGAACATGTATATGGCGAGCCTACCTTTACATGGGCAGATGATTACAGCACCTGCAAGATCACACTTAAGTGTGCAAACTGCGGAACTACTGTTGAGGAAGACTGCACTGTAACACCTGAGACAACAGAGGCTACCTGCACAGAAGATGGAAAGAGCGTATATACAGCCACCTATACAATGGGTGAAAAAACTTATACAGATACGAAAGAAGAAGTGATTCCTGCAAAGGGTCATGACTATGTATACAAAGACAACGGAGACGGCACACACACTGTAACCTGCAATAACTGCGACCTCAACGAAGTTGAAAACTGTGAATATGAAGACTTTATCTGTACAAAGTGCGGCGCACAGAACAAAGAGCCGGTACCGGCTGTTACAAACCTGAAAGCTGCATCTGCCGGAAAACAGAAAGTAAAACTGACATGGACTCCTTCAGAGGGAGCTGACGGTTATATGATCTATGCTCAGAAGAGTGGAAAATATGGCTATGTAGGTGTGGTTCAGGATGGAGACGCAACCTATTATACAGATAGAAACGCATTAGACACAGAGTACAATTATTACTGGGTGTTCCCATATGTATTAGATTCTGAAGGAAATCAGATTCCAGGAAAATGCCCGCAGTATGTATACGGCACAGGCGTTACTCCTGCAGTACAGAACCTGAAAGCGACATCTGTGAACAATGGTGTTCAGTTATCCTGGACTGCAAGTACAGATGCTGAAGGATATCTGGTATATGGTATCAGACCTGGCGAAGCATACGGATATATCGGTATGACTACACAGGGTGTGAAATATACGGATACTCTTGCTTCTAAAGATGAGTACAACTATTACTGGGTATTCCCGTATCATACCAATGACAGCGGTAAGATGATCACAGGTCCTTGCATTACTTACACATATGGACGTGCAGTGACTACAACGATCTCAAATCTGAAAGCTACTTCTGTAAAGGGCGGTGTTAAATTAACATGGTCTGACAGCAGCAGCGCAGATGGATATCTGATCTATGGCCGCAGAGCCGGTGGCGCATATGAGTACATTGGAATGACAAGACAGGGAACTACATTTACAGATACAAAAGCATCTTCTACAGAATATAATTACTATTGGGTATTCCCATTCCAGGAAGATGCAAATGGTAAAATTGTAGCAGGAACTGGTTCTGATTATACTTACGGAAGAGCTAAATAATCCAAAAGATCTTTGATCTTACAGTAAGGCTTTCTGCAGAGAAATCTGCATGAAGCCTTATTTTTGTATCTGTGCAGAAATTCAGCTTTCCATAAATTTCCAGCAGAAAGCCAGGAAAGAAAGCAGTTGATAATTATACAGGGAAAGCTTATAATCAAAGGGTGTAATGTCAACTTAAATTTTCAGGAAGGAGTTCGTTAATGAAAAAGTGGAACAGAATACTGGCAGCTGCTTTGTCCCTCTCTATGGTGGGCGGAAGTGTTTTGTCAAGTCCGGCAGCTGTCTATGGAGCAGAAGAGTCTGCAGCGGAAATAGTTTCTGAAGATGGACAGACTTCTGTTTCAGAAGAAGTACCCCAGGAAGACTTTTCGGAGATGGAAACCCCAGTTGCTCAGGAAGAACAAGAGGAATCTGCGGCTGAGACAGAAGAGACTCCGGAAATTCAGGATCCAGAAACTCAAGACAGCGAAGAAACCGCTTCGATTACAGAAGACCAGACCCTGGATCCGGACCCCTCAGCGGAAAACAGCTGGAGATATTCTGATGGACAGCCTGTCAGTATGCCGAGTACATATGCAGATGATCCCAACGCCTGGGAAAAGGTGGACGGACAGTTTGTGAACAGCAACGGCGAAGTGATCCCCGGCGCTGTAATGAAGGGGATTGATGTCAGCGAGCATAATGGAAAAATCGATTGGGAAAAGGTAAAAAATGATGGTATTGATTTCGCCATTATCCGCTGCGGATATGGACAGGATATGGAAAGCCAGGATGACGACTACTGGAAAACCAATGTAGAGGCTTGTGAAGCTCTTGGCATTCCTTATGGCGTATATCTGTATTCTTATGCAGATACCCTGGAAAAAGCTAAGAGCGAAGCCCAGCATGTACTTCGTCTGCTGAAAGGACATGACCCTGCATATCCGGTATATTACGACCTGGAGGATAATATTACGTTAGAGCTGTCTGACAGTATGAAGACTCAGATTGCCACCACCTTCTGTAATATTATCACAGATAACGGATATGAGACCGGAGTGTATTCCAGCTTATACTGGTGGAATGATTATCTCACAGATCCTGTTTTTAACAACTGGTCAAGATGGGTGGCTCAGTGGAATCCTACCTGCGATTATCAGGGCGAATATGATTTATGGCAGTGTTCTTCCACAGGCCAGGTAGATGGGATCAATGGAAATGTGGATTTAAACTTTCTTATAGATAATGGGGCCAATACAACTCCTGGAGTCACAGAGGAGCCGGGACATGTGCTGTACAGCACTCATGCTCAGACTTATGGCTGGCTGGACGAGGTCGCTGACGGAGCTGTTTCAGGGACTACCGGAGAACAGAAGCGCCTGGAAGCTATTGCTATCCGTTTGAGCAACGGTACCGAAGGGGGCATCCAGTACAGCACCCATGTGCAGACTTACGGCTGGCAGGATTGTGTTTCTGACGGGGCAGTGGCCGGCACTACGGGAGAGGCCAAAAGACTGGAAGCCATCAAAATCCAGCTTACGGGAGCTGCGGCTGAGAATTATGATATTTATTACTCAGTACACGCCCAGACCTTTGGCTGGCTGGGATGGGCCAAGAACGGAGAACCGGCAGGCACTTCCGGATATGCTAAGCGTCTGGAGGCAATTAAGATCCAGTTAGTACCCAAAGGAGGAGAGGCGCCTGGAACTACAGAGGACGCCTATCTGGAAAATGAAGAAGAGGTTATTCCGGCTGCTTCTGTTGAATACAGCTCTCATGTGCAGACCTACGGCTGGCAGGATTTTGTAGCAGACGGCGCTCTTTCAGGAACCACCGGAGAGCAGAAACGGTTAGAGGCAGTGAAGATTCGGCTGAACCAGCAGCCGTTTTCCGGTGATATCCAGTATAGCACCCATGTACAGACTTACGGCTGGCAGGACTTTGTGTCAAATGGCGTCCAGGCAGGAACTACCGGTGAACAGAAACGTATGGAGGCGGTGAAGATCCGGCTGACAGGCGAGATGAGCCAGAAATATGACATATATTACCGGGTACATTCCCAGACCTACGGCTGGCTGGGATGGGCCAAGAATGGAGAGCCGGCAGGTACCTCCGGATATGCCAAACGTATGGAGGCAATTGAGATCCGGATTCTTCCTAAGGGAAGCAGTGCTCCCGGATCCACTGCAAACGCTTATTATGAAAAATAGAAATTTATAATCTAAGGATAGCCCTTCAGGATAGAATTTATATCCTGCAGGGCTGTCCTTTTCTAATTTGTCCCTGCGGGCAAAATTTATAGAGTTAAATGTAAAGATTAGAGGCAGATCCGCCTGGATTGTGCTACAATAGAATCGGAGATACAGGGTGAAGGGATGTTGTAAAAAGCACAAGGGGGTATGTATATGAAGTTCAGAAAGATCATATGGATGCTGACGTTTTTTGTCCTGGCAGGCACTGTGGCCGCATGCGGCCGAAAAGAAAAACCAGAAGAAGATATTCCGAAGGTTCAGAATGAACAGAGCAGTGAGCCGGAAGAAAGCACTCAAAAAGAAGAGGAACAGGAGAAAGAGGTAAAGGAAGAACCTGAGGAGCCCGAGGAAAAGATTCCTGCTGATCAGAATCTCCTTACAGGGGTCCCGGATCTGACAGACGGAGCTATTGGAAAAAGGCCGGTAGCGGTGATGGTGAATAATGTTTCCTATGCCATGCCTCAGTATGGAGTGGAAGAGGCGGATATTATATTTGAAATCCCGGTAGAAGGAGACGCGACCAGATTTATGGCATTGTACGGGGATTATACTCAGGTGCCTAAGATCTGTCCCATCCGCAGCTGCCGGTATTATTTCCCGGCCTTGTCCCAGGGATTTGACGCTTTCTATGTGAACTGGGGCAGCGACGATACCATCGGAGAGTATCTGGAAGCTCTGGATCTGGATCAGATTGAAGGAATCACCAATACAGGGGGTCTTTTCGGAAGAGATCAGGACAGACTGAACCAGGGATATGCTCTGGAGCATACAGGGTATTTTGACGGAACAAAGCTGCCTTCCTACATAGAGTCTCAGGGACTGCGTACAGATTTAAAAGAAGACAAGAAAGGCCCGGCATTTTTATTTAACGGACTGGAAGAGCAACTGAAGCCTGAAGGCAGCGACTGTACAAATGTGCAGATCAATTTTGGCGCCCAGTCTTCTGCGTTTACCTATGATGCAGGAAGAAAGGTCTACCTAAAACAGATCAACGGCCAGGCCCAGACTGACGGAAAAACCGGAAATCAGCTTGCGTTTACCAACGTATTTGTACTGGAAACAGATATTTCTGTACGGGACAGTGTGGGACACAAGGAAATCGACTGGGACGGAGGTCCGGATTCCACAGGATATTATGTTTCTAATGGGGGTGTGCAGAAGATCATATGGTCTAAAGATCCCAATAATGAGAATTCTTATCTGAGATTTTATGATCAGTCCGGTCAGGAAATTGCTATTAACAGAGGAAAAACCTATATTGCCCTGAATTACAAAAATCAGGCAACATTTCAATAAAAACAGCAGCAAAGGAGAATGACTTTTTATGGTACAGAAAAAACAGGAGATCACTTACGGAGAACTGAGAAAGGAGGATTATCCCCGGATTGAAAATATTTTAGGAGAGACCTGGGGCTTTGCCAGAAGGTGCAAGGACCAGAAAATTGCCAAACTGTTGGAAAAATATTATTGGGCCACTCTGCTGGCCCAGGAAAACTTTGCCAGGACAGCTCTGATCAACGGAAGGCCTGTGGGTATCGTCCTGGCAAGAAAAGAAGGAAAGGGCGGCGCAAAACCGGGAATGAGACTTAAGAGTCTTATTTATGCCCTGAGGCTTCTTATAAACCAGGAAGGCAGGGAGAATCTGAAGGTGTTCAGAGAATTAAACCGTCAGAACCGGGAAATGTTTAAAAAGACCGGAGAGAAATTTGACGGGGAGCTTGTGTATCTGAATATTATGAGAAATAAAAGAGGCAGAGGAATGGGAACCCGGCTCTGGGAAGATGCAAAAGATTTTATAAAAGAAAACGGCGGTAAAAATTTCTTCTTTTTCACAGATACCACTTGCGACTATAAATTCTATGAAGAAAAGGGCTGCGTCCGGATCCGCCAGTCTGAAAAAATTTTAGATCTGGGAGGACAGAGAAAGCATCTGGAACTATTTATTTATAAATATGAATTTTAGAGATTGCTGATATATTATAAGAGATGATGAAGATAGCAGGAGGACTATTCAGATGGAAAAGTGGACGAGATTTTTTTATCAGCCATGTCTGCCCCTGGGAAAAACAGGAGCAAGAGTTACAGGGAGCCAGGAACATATCGACCTGTCAAGGAAAGCTGCTGCAGAAGGAATGGTATTACTGAAAAATGAAAAGGAGTTTCTGCCTTTTTCAAAAGGACAGAAGCTGGCCGTATTCGGCAAAGCCTGTGTGGACTATGTAAAAGGGGGAGGCGGCAGCGGAGACGTTACAGCAGCCTATACCAGGAACCTGATGGAAGGGCTTAAGATCAAAGAGCAGGAGGGAAAGGTCCAAATTTTCTGGCCTGCCGCAGAGTATTATGAAAAGGCAGTAAAAAAGCAGTATGAGGAAGGCTATTGCCCGGGCATGACTGTGGAGCCCCAGGTTCCGGAAGAGCTTTTGAGAGAGGGAAGAGCCTTTACAGATACGGCTTTAGTGACCATCTGCCGTTATCCCGGGGAAGGATGGGACAGAAAGAGCATTTTAGATACCACTCCTGACGCGGGAGAGGAAGATCTGGCCAGACTTTCCGCCAGGTTGTTTGAAAACGGGGATTTCTGTCTTACAGAGGCGGAAAAAGAAATGGTGGCAAAGGTAAAAAGTGTTTTCCCCAATGTGGCGGTGGTATTGAATACAGGAGGAATGATGGATACCTCCTGGTTTAAGGATGATCCCGGGATTTCTGCCGTTCTTCTGGCATGGCAGGGAGGAATGGAAGGCGGACTGGCAGCCGCGGATATCCTCTGCGGAGATGTGAATCCTTCCGGAAAGCTGACAGATACCTTTGCGGGCGCATTGGAAGACTATCCTTCCACAGAAGGATTCCATGAATCTTTGGACTATGTGAACTATGAAGAAGATATTTATGTAGGCTACCGGTATTTTGAAACATTTCCGGAAGCCAGAAAAACAGTGATCTATCCCTTTGGTTTTGGACTTTCTTATACAGACTTTGAGATCCAGACAAAGGATCTTGTTATTACGGAAGATGAGATAAAAATAAAGGTGGAAGTAACCAATCTGGGACAAAGAGAAGGAAAAGAGGTTGTACAGGTATATTATAGCGCTCCCCAGGGAAAGCTGGGAAAACCGGCCCTGGAGCTGGGGGCTTTCCAGAAGACCAGACTGCTTGCTCCCGGGGAGACTCAGACTATGAGGCTGTCTGTTCCGGTGGCTTATATGGCTTCTTTTGACGATCTGGGAAAAATCAGCAGGTCCGCCTATGTGCTGGAAGCAGGAACTTATAGTTTCTATGTGGGTAATTCCTCAGAAAATCTGAAAAAATGGGACCAGGAGTGGAATCTTTCTCAGGATAAAGTTCTCTGCCGGCTGACAAGTAAATGCGCTCCCTGTCAGCTTCCAAAAAGGCTGACAGGAGACGGTTCTTATGAAATGCTGCCGGTGAGAGAATCAGAGGAGGAACCTCTGGGACTTCCTAAGCAGGATAAAGAACTGCTGGAGGGCATGGAACCGGCGGACAGGGGATACGGCCGGACGTCCAGAAGAGACAGAGACAAAAAGCATCTGTTGTCTGAAGTGGCCGAAGGAAAGCTTTCTTTAGATGAATTTATGAAACAGCTTTCTGTGGAAGAACTGGCAGAACTTTTGGGAGGCCAGCCTAACACCGGAGTGGCCAATACCTATGGAATGGGAAATCTGAGAGACTATGGAGTGCCCAATGTAATGACTGCAGACGGTCCTGCCGGACTGCGTATCCAGCCTCAGTGCCATGTCTACACTACAGCCTGGCCCTGCGCCACTATGCTGGCCTGCACCTGGAATCCGGATCTGGTGGAAAAAATAGGAGCTGCCGGAGCCAGCGAGGTGAAAGAAAATAATATAGGAATCTGGCTGACTCCTGCTATGAACATCCACAGAAGCCCTCTCTGCGGAAGAAATTTTGAATATTATTCAGAGGATCCTCTTATTGCAGGAAAGATGGGGGCGGCTATGGTAAGAGGGATCCAGTCTCAGCACATCGCTGCTTCTGCGAAACATTTTGCCTGCAATAATAAGGAGTCGAACCGTAAAGACAGTGACTCCAGGGTTTCTGAGAGGGCATTAAGAGAGATTTATCTGAAAGGCTTTGAAATAATGGTAAAAGAAGGGGATCCCTGGACTATTATGTCCTCTTATAATCTTATAAACGGACACAGGGCTTCTGAAAATAAGGAGCTTCTCACCGGGATCCTGAGAGAAGAGTGGGGATTCAAAGGCATTGTCACTACAGACTGGTGGACCAGAGGAGAACATTATAAAGAGACAAAAGCAGGAAATGATATTAAGATGGGATGCGGCTATCCGGACCGGCTTTTGACAGCGCTGGAGAAAGGACTGATCACCAGAGAAGAAATGGAAGTCTGTGCCAGAAGGATCCTGGAGATGATCCTGAAGCTGGATTAATATAATTTTGTGAATAGGGAGGAGAATTTCATGAGTAACTATGTGATCACATGCTGTTCCACAGCAGATATGCCTGCCTCATATTTTGAGGAAAAAAAAGTACCTTATGCCTGCTTCCATTTCCTTCTGAACGGGAAAGAATATCCGGATGATCTGGGAAAATCTATTTCCTTTGCGGAGTTTTATCAGATGATCGCTGACGGAGCCCAACCCACTACAGCCCAGGTAAATGTAGAACAGTATATGAACCTGTTTGAGCCAATATTAAAAGAAGGCCGGGATGTGCTGCACCTGGCTCTGTCCAGCGGAATCTCCGGAACGGTTAATTCTGCAAATATGGCGAAGACTCAGATGGAAGAGAAGTACCCGGAGAGAAAAGTTGTGGTGATCGATTCTCTGGCCGCTTCTTCAGGATTTGGACTTCTGGTGGATAAGGCCCTGGAAAATCAGGAAAAGGGGATGAGTCTGGAAGAGAATGCCCGTTGGATCGAAGAAAATAAAAATAAGCTCCATCATTGGTTTTTTTCCACGGATCTTACCAGCTTTATCCGAGGAGGAAGGATCTCCAAGGTGTCAGGATTCTTTGGGCAGGCGCTGAATATCTGCCCTCTGATGAATGTGAACAGCGAAGGAAAGCTGATCCCCAGGAATAAGTACAGAGGGAAGAAACAGGTGATCCGGGAAATGGTGAAGCGGATGGAGGAACATGCCCAGGGAGGACTGGACTACAGCGGCAAATGCTTTATCTCCAATTCCGCCTGCATGGAAGACGCCAGAAAAGTGGCGGATATGATAGAAGAGAAATTTCCAAAGCTTAATGGGAAGGTCATGATCAACAGTATCGGCACTGTTATCGGAACCCATACGGGGCCAGGTACCGTAGCATTGTTTTTCTGGGGAGACGAGAGAACAGAGTGATTTCCCGCGGACGACAAGGAGCTGTCACATTTGCGGCAGCTTCTGCTGGGAAGGTTTTTGACTGTCATGAATAAAAGGCATCATTCTGAATTTTAATTCTGAATGATGCCTTTTAACGTATTTCGTTATCCATTGGCGGATACCTCTTTTCGTATTTTTGTTTCAAATTGTTTTTTAAGGGATTTTTCTTAAGTTTCTGGTGGTCCGTACCTTCCTTTCTTTAAGATTATGAGTTGTACTTTAATAT
>ERZ1090878.1285-NODE-1290-length-12036-cov-11.324013_pt1 | contig 12036 bp, 9 predicted proteins | sample MGYA00478473_ERZ1090878 | MGnify/ENA primary metagenome ERZ1090878 (study PRJEB33644, sample SAMEA5815720) | chicken gut metagenome | biome: Chicken; feature: Gastrointestinal Tract; material: Caecum | place: Ireland | collected 2019-01-01 | study: A study of... | reverse complement strand
TGGAGCCTGTCCGGATCGCGGCTGCCGCCAAGAAATCCCTGAAAGAGGGACGCCCCGTAAAACTGTCCGAGATCGAGGCATAAAAAATACATCATAATAATGAGACAAGCGGCAAAAGGGCCTGCGGGCTTCGCTTGTCTCATTTTTATATCAGATTTTTTATCTCCGATTTTTCCAGAAACTGCTCCAGATTTTCTGCCCGGGCGGCAGCTTTGTGCCATTTTCTCAAAATTTCCAGATTTTTTTCCTTCATAATTCTTTCCTTTAATTCATCCGATACGTTTCCGATATCTTCCAACAGTTCAAGGATATCTTCCGCTTTTCCCTCTGCCCTTCCTTCTGCTCTGCTGATCCGCCTGGTCTCCTGCACGTCATAGGCTTCAAAATTTTCAAACAACACTGTAAAATTCCTCCGTTCTATCCGGTCTGTGAACTCCGCCGGATCCTCTTTACGGAATCCGAATCCCGGTTTTCCTGCCACAGGGGAAGAAAGCGTTCTGAAATATCTTCGATGTCCTCCGGACGGATATTCTTCAGAATCTCCAGATCCGTATACCCCCGCAGAAACTGGGCGCAGAGAATGGGATTGTCGGCCGAAGGGCCCTGCATCTGAAATGGGACGGCGATTGATCCGCTGCCCGATAAGATAGTTTCAGTATACAGCTGAATGTGCTGGCTTGCAAGTGTGTTTTAAGAATTTGAAAGGGGTGTCTTTTTACTGCCGGAAGCCGGCGGGATCAAAGTATTTGCGGAAACTGGCGGGGGTGATAGAAGTCGCCTGTCGGAAACTGCGGATAAAGGCAGTGGAGCTGGAAAAACCGCAGCGGAAGCCGATCTCCTCCACGGAAAGGCTGGTTTCTGTCAGCAGTTCTTTGGCGTGGCGGAGCCGGACGGCCGACAGATATTCGTGGGGAGTGCGCCCGGTTTCCCGTTTAAACAGCCGCAGCAGGTGATATTTGCTCAGGGAAACCCGCCGGGAGAGTTCCTCCAGGCCGCATTCCTCCTGAAAATGAGTCTCCATATATTCCAGGGCCAGGGTGACGGGGCGGCTGTGCTCCGGGGCGGACTGGATGGCCAGAGTGCCCAGAAGCTCATGGATCAGCCAGGAGATCCGGTGATCGTTGGGAATCTGTTCCGCGGTTTCCCGCTGAAGGCAGGAGAAGAGAAAGGCCACGTTTCCCCGGCCGGGGATCAGGGGGCCATACTGCTGGTACAGAAGGTTAAAATAAGCCTGGGAGGAGCATCCGCCGATGAGGTACTGCTGGATGCGGATATCGGTCAGGGCTTTGTAGGCATGAGGATGGGAAAGATCCAGGAAAAACACGTCGTCTGCCCGGGCGGTATAGGTTTTTCCCTGGTATTTCAGTTCCATTTCCCCGGACATGAGATAAAACAGGGCCAGGGATTTCAGCTCCTTTCTCCGCACCTGATAGCTGCTGTCGCAGATATATTCCACTGCCAGCATGGCGTAAAAAAGATTCTGCACCGCGAAGGGAGAGGGGGCGCAGTAGCGGTTTAGTTTTCTGGTGATGATTCCTGTTTCATTGGGGATTACGGAGTCTCTCTGGATATCTCTGACCGACATGGGATTCCTCCTTGTGAAATGAGCAATTTTTGTATACTGCAGGGCAAGAATGATTCTTTTGCTTTTGGATATTTTCAAGTATTATTATAGCGAAAACAGAGAATAGACGCAACCGGAGAATCCGGATATCCGGCAACAATTTTTATCTAAATACCATCGGCCCCAGAGGCGGAGGCCGGGATGGAGGAAGAACAGGAGGAAAAAATGACAGGAAAAGAGAAACTGAAAGCTGCCCTGAATCATGAAGAGGCCCCGGTGCTGTTTGACCTGGGAGGTCTGAATACTACCGGCATGCACTGTATTGTAATGGAAAAACTCAGAGAGTTTTACGGGCTGGAAAAGAAGCCTGTCACTATCATCGAACCCTCCCAGATGCTGGGCCATATGGATGCGGATCTGGCGGACTGCCTGGGGGTGGAGACGGAGCTGGTCTGGGGTTCCAGGAACTGCTATGGCTTTAAGGGCGAGGACCAGTATAAGGAGTGGAGAACTCCCTGGGGACAGGTGGTGTTGGTTCCGGAAGAGTTCAGGACTACTGTAGACGCCAAGGGAGACACCCTGATCTATGCCTGCGGAGATCTGGACTATCCGGCGGCGGGCCGCATGCCCAGGGGCGGCGTGTATTTTGACAATGAGGACAGAGCGCCGGCCTATGATGAAGACAACTATGACATCAACGACAATCTGGAGGAATTTCAGGTTTTCGCGGAGGGGGAAATTGACTGGTTGAAAAAGCAGGTGGGGCAGCTTCGAGACGCCTCCCATGTGATTACCTGTTTCGGACCGGGAACCACCGGCGGAGGAACCTGCCTGGCGGATCATTCCATGATTGCCGGCCCCATGCTCCGGGAGCCCAAGGGAATCCGCCGGCTGGAGGATTTCTATATGGCCACGGCGGCGGATCCGGAGATCATTCAGGAAATTTTTGAGAAGGAAACAGAGATCGGAATTCAGAACCTGAAGAAAATGCATGACGCCATAGGGGATTCCATTGACGTACTCCACATCTGCGGCACAGACCTGGGAACCCAGAAGAGCCTTTTCTACAGCAAAAGCACCATTCAGGAAGTGTGGGCGCCCTACTGGAAGAAGATCAACGACTGGGTTCACGAGAATACCGGCTGGAAAACCTTCAAACATTGCTGCGGAAGTATCGCCCCTATCATTGATGTGCTCATTGACTCCGGCTTTGACATTCTCAATCCGGTGCAGTGGACCGCTGACAACATGGACCGGAATATGCTGAAAGAAAATTTCGGCAGCCGTCTGGTATTCTGGGGCGGCGGGGTGGATACCCAGCATCTTCTTCCGGAAGGAACCCCGGAACAGGTGTATGGCCAGGCCAGGGAATGCCTGCGGATCTTCAGTAAAAACGGAGGTTATGTATTTAATACGATCCACAACATTGTTCCCGGAGTACCCGTGGAAAATGTGGATGCTCTGGCCAGAGCGGTCCGGGATCACAACAGGGGCTGAGAAGGCTCCTGTCCCCGGACCAGGGGGCAGTTCTGCAGGTTGTATCTGGTCTTGATGTAAATATTGGTATAATAGTACTCACTGTCGGGCTGCTGGTTTTTTACCAGCAGCCTTGCCAGTATCTGCGCGGCCTCATAGCCCTGGGTGAAGCAGTCCTGATCGATGACAAAATCGGCGGTGTCTTCTCTCAGGGCTTCTTCCGTGCAGGGAGTCTGGTCGAAATAGATTACATAGGGACGTTTTTCCAGCCCCAGGCTGCGGAAGGCGCCGGGGATGCCGGCCTGCCCGGAGGAGACCACCAGGATGCCGTTGATGCCGTTGATGCCCAGAAGGGAAGTTTTCACTACATTTTCCACCTCGGCTTCATCGTCAAAGGTGCAGTGGACTCCGGCGATCTTGATCTCCGGGTAGCGGTTCTTTAATTCTTCAATAAAGCCGTCTACCCGGCTGTTGTTGGCGTAGTTGGTAAAAAATCCCGTGATAATGAGGATGTTGCCGGTCCCTCTGGTGAGCATGCCCATGAGGCCGGCCGCCGCCTGCCCGCCCCGGCGGTTGTCCATGCCGATGAAACAGAGGCGGCGGGTGCCGATGATATCCGAGTTAAAGGTTACGATGGGAATGCGGTATGTTTCGGCCACCTCGTTCAGTTTGTCCCGGACAGCGGCGCAGTTTACCGGCATGATGGCAAGACCGTAAATATGCTGTTCCAGCAGTTCGTCAATGGCCCGGATCTGTTCCTGCTCGTCCATGGACTCACATTCCCGGACCAGTACCCGGATCCCCTGATGCGCCAGTTCCTCCCCGGCCTGGCGGATTCCCCGGCGGATTTCCGAGGAGAATACACGGGTGGACAGGAAGGTGACCACGCCGATCCGCAGTTCCTTTTTCTGGATGGCCCGTTTTCTGCTTTTTGGCACATACCCCAATTCATCCGCGATCTGGCGGATCTTTTTTTCTGCCTCCGGACTGATACGTCCCCTGTTGTTCAGCGCCCGGTCTACGGTTCCCCGGGACACCCCTGCCTTTTCCGCGATCTGCTGTATGGTTACGCCCATGATTCTTCCTGCCTCCCCCGTTCGGTTTTGTGCTTTGATGCCTATAGTGTAACATACAAAAAGGAAATGCGCAATGTAAAAAATGTGCGTTTTGCGTGCGTTTTTGGGAAAATGCGGAGGAAGAGAAAAACAAGAGTAAAAATTACCAATATTCAAGCGTTTTTTTTGGAGGATACGTCAGGAAACAAGCCTTGAAAACAGAGCGCCGCTGTGGTATTATAATAACAAAAGAACGCAAAAAGCACACAAAATTGCGTGCAAAATTTCGGACAAATTCTTAAACAGGAGGTAAGGTATGGAACACACAACACGGATGACGACAGCTCAGGCTATCGTAAAGTTTCTGGACAATCAGTATGTGTCTGTGGACGGGGTGGAAACCAAATTTGTGGAGGGCTTTTTTACCATCTTCGGACACGGGATCGCGGTTGGGCTGGGAGAAGCCCTGGACAGCAATCCCGGCAGTCTGCGGGTTATGCAGGGCAGAAATGAGCAGGGCATGTGCCATGCCGCCATTGCGTTTGCCAAGCAGAATAAGAGAAGAAAGATTATCGCCTGCGCGTCTTCGGTAGGACCGGGAGCCGCCAACATGGTAACCGCTTCCGCCACCGCAACGGTCAACAATATCCCGCTGCTGGTATTCCCCTCGGATACCTTCGCTTCCAGACAGCCCGACCCGGTGCTGCAGCAGCTGGAGCAGAGCAGCAGTCTGGCAACCACCACCAATGACGCTTTCAAGCCGGTCTGCAAATACTGGGATCGGATCACCCGCCCGGAAATGGTTATGACCGCCCTGATCAACGCCATGCGGGTGCTGACGGATCCCGCGGAAACAGGAGCCTGCTGCATCGCGCTCTGCCAGGATGTAGAGGGCGAGTCCTATGACTATCCGGATTACTTCTTTAAAAAGAGAGTACACCGGATCACCCGTCCGGCGGCTGTGGATGAGGAAGTGGAGGATATCGCCGCTGTCATCGCCGGGGCTAAGAAACCCCTGGTGATCGTAGGCGGAGGCGTGAAGTACTCGGATGCCGGGGAGGAAGTAGAAAACTTCTGCCAGGAGTTCGGCATTCCCTTCGGCGAAACTCAGGCAGGGAAGAGCGCCTGCAGATCCAGCCATCCCTATTGCCTGGGCGGCATCGGAGTGACCGGCACCCTGGCTTCCAACGTGATTGCCAGAGACGCGGACGCTGTCATCGCCATCGGCTCCAGGATGTCTGATTTTACCACCAGTTCCAAATGGCTGTTCAAAAATGACGATGTGCAGTTTGTGACCATCAACAACTGCCGGTTCCACGCCTACAAGATGGACGCGGTGAAGGCGGTGGGCGACGCCAAAGTGACCATCAAAGCCCTGGCGGAAAAACTTCGGGCAAAAGGCTATCACTCTGCCTACACCCAGGAGATCGAAGAGGCCAAAGCTGCCTGGGCCAAAGAGATGGAGCGCCTGGCAGGCATTGAGTATACAGGGGATGATTTCGAGCCCATGATCAAGGCCAGAGATCCCCGGACTGTTCCGGAATTTGTAAAGCTGACGGGAGGCAAGCTGACCCAGACCGCGGCTATAGCCGCGATACGCAGGGTGATCGCCGACGACGCTATTATCATTACCGCGGGAGGTTCCCTGCCCAGCTGTCTGCAGAGAATGTGGACCACAGACGAGAGGGACGCTTATCACGCGGAGTACGGATACTCCTGCATGGGCTATGAAGTGGCCGCTACCCTGGGAGTGAAATTCGCTGAGCCGGGCAAAGAAGTGTACGCACTGGTGGGAGATTCCAGCTTCCAGATGCTGCACAGCGAAATCATGACCATCCAGCAGGAGAAGCAGAAGGTCAATATTCTGATCTTCGACAACTGCGGGTTCGGCTGCATCAATAACCTGGAAATGACCCACGGCATCGGCAGCCTGGCGACAGAGTTCCGCTACACCGACGGCAAGAAGCCCACAGGAGATCTGATTCCTGTAGACTACGCCAAGATCGGAGAGGGCTACGGACTGAAGACCTACACCTGCAAAACCATCGCCGAACTGGAGGCGGCTCTGGAGGACGCCAAGAAGCAGACCGCTGCCTGTCTGTTTGACCTGAAAGTCATTCCCAAGACCATGACAGACGGATATGAGTCCTGGTGGGATGTGGGCATCGCCACTACTTCCATTAAAGAGTCTGTGCGGAAATCCTGCGAGGAAGTGCTGCAGGGCCGCGCGGAGGCGAGAAAATATTGATGAATTACCAAAGTCTATGCCATGCCTCCCGGGAAACCGGGAGAGCGGGGATGGACCGGCGGATTCAGTTATAAAGGCAAAATTTCAGAAAGGAGTGAGAACAATGAAAAAAGTCTTTGGTTACCCGGAATTCAGCGCGGAAGGCGAGCGGGTTCTGTGTACCTACGACAACGAGTACAGCGACATGCTGATGGATGTCCGGGTGTACCGCATGAAGGCGGGAACCACCAGAACCTTCCAGAGAACCGGCGAAGAAACCGCGGTTCTGCTGCTGTCCGGAAAGATCCGCTATGAGTGGGAAGGCAATGCTGAGACGGTTTCCCGTAAGGATGTGTTCACGGAGGGCCCCTGGTGCGTGCATGTGTGCACCGGCACAGAGGTGAAGGTGACTGCCCAGGAGGATTCTGAAATCCTGGTACAGTGCACCCACAACGACAGAGAGTTCCCCGCGAAGCTGTACAAGCCGGAGGACGCTCCCTGGGGCTATTCCTGTGTGGGCAAGTTCGGCAATGTGGCAAAACGCCGGGTAAACACCATTTTCGACCACGATATCGCTCCCTATTCCAATATGGTGCTGGGAGAGGTGCTCAACGACCGGGGCAACTGGTCCGGGTATCTGCCCCACCGCCATCCTCAGCCGGAGTGCTATTACTTCATGTTCGATCATCCGGAAGGATTCGGTGCCAGCTTTGTAGGCGATCAGGTGTTTAAGAGCGTGGACGGAAGCTTTTCCGCCATTCCCGGGGGAGCGCTGCATCCCCAGGCCGTAGCTCCTGGGTATCAGATGTATACTTGCTGGATGATCCGCCATCTGGAGGGAAATCCCTGGCTTCAGACGGACCGCTGCGAGGATGAGAGATATACATGGCTGCATGACGCGGAATTTTAAGAAGTACCAGTTGTGTCTCTGATTTGCTCTGTGCTATAATGGTACCGGAGCAAACAGGGGGATTACAGTAAATTTTACCATTTTTTAAGGAGGAAGTGTATTATGAGCAAGATCAGAGTAGGTGTAGCAGGTTACGGAACCATCGGACAGCGTCTGGCGGACGGCGTTGCTCAGCAGGAAGATATGGAGCTGGTAGGAATCGCTGATCTGGCGCCCACCCTGTCTCTGAGAGCTTTGAGAGAGAGAGACATGATCGGTGTCAACGGCGTGAAATACAATCTGTATCTGGTTGACGGAGCAGATGAGGAGGCCTTCAAGGCAGCCGACATCCCGGTAGCGGGAAGCTTCGCGGATCTGTGCCAGAACGTTGATATTATGCTGGATTCCGCTCCCGGCGGAGTAGGCGCCAAGAACAAAGAGAACTACTATGAGAAATACGGCGTCAAGGCTATCTTCCAGGGCGGCGAAAAGAACGCGGTGGCGGATGTATTCTTCCATGGCTACGCCAACTATGAGAAGGGCGTCGGCAAAGACTATCTGAAGCTGACCTCCTGCAATACCACCGGACTGATCCGTACTGTGGACTGCCTGGACCGGGCTTACGGCATTGAGAAAGTTGCCATCACCATTATCCGCCGTGTGGCAGATCCCGGCGACTATCACCGCGGACTGACCAACGCGCTGCAGATGGAGAAGGCTCCCACCCATCAGGCCGTTGACCTGATGACCATTATGCCCCATGTAAACGCTACCGGTATCCTGGTACATACTCCTGTGACCCACGGCCATATCATCACCGTTCTTGCAACTGCCAAAGACGGAAAGAAAATCACCAAAGAGATGGCTCTGGAAGCATTCGAGAAACATCCCAGAATCCGTGTGGTGACCATGGACGAGGGCTTCAAGGGCAACGCCTCCTTCTTCAAATACGCCCGTGACCTTGGAAACCGCCGGGGCGATATGTATGAGATCGGCCTGTGGGCAGATTCCATCGTAGAGTCCGGCAACGACATTATGTACGCCATCAACATCCCGCAGGAGTCCGTTACCATTCCGGAGACCATGGACGCCATCCGCGCGGCCACCAAGATGCAGCTGACCAGAGAAGAGGGAACCGCAATGACCAACAAGTATCTGGGAATCGGCAAATTTAAAAACATCGGCTGAGAACTGAGGAGATAAGATCATGCGTTTTGGCATTAAAACATTGGATGAGTATGATGTGAAAGGGAAAACCGTCCTCTGCCGGGTGGACATCAACCAGCCGGTAGACAAGGCCACGGATACCCTCAAGAGCATCAACCGGATCAGGGGCTGTGTCCCCACGATCCGGGAGCTGTCCGATAAAGGCGCCAAAGTAGTGCTGATGGCGCATCAGGGCAGTGATATTGAGTATAAGAATTTTTATACTACAAGACCTCACGCGAAGGTCCTGCAGGAGCTTCTGGAGCGCCCGGTGCAGTTCATTGACGATGTCTGCGGACCGGCGGCCAGAGAGGCCATCAAAAATCTGAAAGAGGGAGAAATCCTTCTTCTGGACAATGTGCGCTTCCAGTCAGAGGAGCAGACTCTCTTCGAGATGAAGCTGAAACTGAGCCATGAGGATCAGGCCAAGACTCAGGTGGTGACCAAGCTGGCGCCTCTGGGAGATCTGTATGTGTGCGACGCCTTCGCGGCTGCCCACAGAGATCAGCCCACCCTCTGCGGATTTGAGCAGGTTCTGCCCTCCGCCATGGGCAGGCTGTTTGAGGCCGAGTACTGCGCGGTGTCCAAGGTCATGGAAAACCCGGAACATCCCTGCGTGTTCGTTCTGGGCGGAGCCAAGATTTCCGATGCGTTTCTGATGATGGAGACGGTGCTGAGCCGCGGGATCGCCGACAAAGTTCTGACCGGCGGGCTGGTAGCCAATATTCTTCTGGCTGCCGCGGGAGAAGAGATCGGCGAGGGAAGCCTGGCTTTTATCCGTAAATCCAACTATGAGGACTGGATTGAAAAGATCAAACCTCTCTATGAGAAATACAAAGATCAGATTGTTCTTCCAAAGGATCTGGCTTACGTGGAAAACGGCGAGCGCAAAGAGGCGAAAGTGGGAGAAATCCCCGCTGCCGCGGGTCTGGTGGATATCGGACACGAAGCGGTTGCCGAGTATCAGAAAATTATCTCAGAGGCTAAGACAGTCTGTGTCAACGGTCCCATGGGAATTTTTGAGGAAGCAATCACCGAGTACGGGACCAAGGGCGTCTGGGACGCTCTGGCCGGGACGGAAGCCTATACTCTCATCGGCGGAGGCGACAGCGTAACGGCTACAGAAAAGTACAATCTCAAGGACAAAATGTCCTACATCTGTACCGCCGGCGGAGCGCTGATCCGTTTCCTGTCCGGGGAGGAGCTTCCGGTAGTGAAGGCTCTGCGCCACGCGGCAAAGACTTTCGATTAAGCCTTTCACCACAGATCAAGGAGAGACAGTATGGAACTTGAATTTGGTTTTGGCAATACAGTCCAGAAGGTGAGCGTGCCGGACAAAAATGTCATTGGCGTGCTCCATGCCAATGAGGTAAAACATGAACTGGAGGGCGCGGATGAAGTCCGCTGCGCCCTGGCCAATCCCATCGGGGCGCCGCTTTTAAAAGAAGTGGTGCGCCCCGGCGAGAAGGTTGCCATTGTTACCAGCGATATTACCCGGCCTATGCCCACCTATGTGGTGATGCCCCCTTTGCTGGACGCCCTGTATGAGGCGGGAGTAAAAAAAGAGGACATCACTTTAGTGTTTGCTCTGGGAAGCCACAGGCACCACACGCCGGAAGAAATGAAGAAACTGGCCGGGGAGAGGGCTTACGCGGAAATTAAGTGCGTAGACTCTGACCCGACCGATTGCGTTCATATGGGAGTCACTTCCCACGGAACGCCGGTAGATGTGTTTCGGACTGTGGCGGAGGCAGACCGCAGGATCTGCCTGGGAAATATTGAGTACCATTATTTTGCCGGTTACAGCGGCGGCGCCAAGGCGATTATGCCGGGAGTTTCCACCCGGGCGGCCATTCAGAGCAATCACAGCCAGATGGTCAGCGAAGACGCCTGCGCCGGAAAACTGGAGGGAAATCCCGTCCGGGAGGACATTGAGGAGGCCGGTGCCATCTGCGGCATTGACTATATTCTCAATGTGGTGCTGGACGAACACAAGCATGTGATTATGGCGGCGGCCGGGGACGCGGTAAAAGCCCACCGGGAAGCCTGCCGGTTCCTGGACCGCATTTACCGCAAGGAGATTCCGGAGAGGGCGGATATAGTCCTGGTTTCCCAGGGCGGAGCGCCCAAGGATCTGAATCTGTATCAGACCCAGAAGGCTCTGGACAACGCCAAGCACGCGGTGAAAAAGGGCGGGATCGTGATCCTCATCGGTTCCTGCAGGGAAGGATTGGGAGAGGGCGTGTTCGAAGACTGGATGCTGCATTCCCCCAGCCCAAAAGCTATGATCGAGAGGATCCGCACGGATTTCCAGCTGGGAGGCCATAAAGCCGCGGCCATAGCCATGGTTCTGGAAAACGCGGATATCTATCTGGTGTCTGATCTTCCGGAGGATTTTGTCCGCAAGATTTTCCTGGAGCCAAAGGCTTCCGCCCAGGAGGCCCTGGACTGCGCTTTCGCGAAGCTTGGAAAAGACGCCACTGTGCTGGCCATGCCTTACGGAGGCTCTACGCTTCCCCTGGCAGCAAAATAAAAGTCAACAGCCCCGCCGCCGGAAGAGGGCGGCAGGAAAAGGAGAGTACAATTATGGATTATGCAAAAGAGTCACTGAGACTTCACGGCGAGTGGAAGGGAAAAATCGAGGTTATTTCCAGAGTTCCGGTAAACAGCAAAGAGGATCTGTCCCTGGCTTATACCCCTGGTGTTGCCCAGCCCTGTCTGGAGATCCAGAAGGATGTAAATAAGAGCTATGAGCTCACCAGACGCCACAATATGTGCCTGGTAGTCACAGACGGAACCGCTGTTCTGGGACTGGGAGATATCGGCCCGGAAGCAGGTATGCCGGTTATGGAAGGGAAATGCGTTCTCTTTAAAGCTTTCGGCGATGTGGACGCCTTCCCGCTGTGCATTAAGAGCAAAGATGTAGACGAGATCGTCAACACCATTTACATGATCTCCGGCAGCTTCGGCGGCGTAAACCTGGAGGACATCGCGGCTCCCCGGTGTTTTGAGATTGAGAAAAAACTGAAAGAGAAATGTGATATTCCCATTTTCCACGATGACCAGCACGGAACCGCCGTGATCACTTTGGCAGGCCTCACCAACGCTCTGAAGCTGGTTGGAAAGAAACTGGAAGAAGTAAAAGTAGTGGTGAACGGAGCCGGAGCGGCCGCCATTGCCATTACCAAACTGCTGATCACCGCAGGTCTGAAGGATGTGGTTCTCTGCGACAGAAGAGGAGCGATCTATGAGGGCCGCGCGGAAGGCATGAATCCTGTAAAAGAGGAAATGGCCAAGATCACCAATCTGGACAAGAAGGCAGGAACCCTGGCGGATATGCTGGTGGGCGCCGATGTATTTATCGGTGTCAGCGCGCCGGGCATGGTTACCACCGAGATGGTAAAGACCATGAACAAAGACGCCATTATCTTTGCCTGCGCCAACCCCACGCCGGAAATTTTCCCGGATGACGCCAAGGCCGGCGGAGCAAGAGTTATCGCCACCGGAAGAAGTGATTTCCCCAACCAGTGCAACAACGTGCTGGCCTTCCCGGGTATCTTCCGGGGCGCCTTCGATGTGCGGGCCAGCGACATCAACGATGAGATGAAGATCGCCGCGG